>FLNZ01003225.1_pt1 | contig 45439 bp, 44 predicted proteins | sample 1140391 | NCBI WGS metagenome assembly FLNZ01 (sample SAMEA3878171, study PRJEB12797) | bioreactor metagenome | biome: Moose rumen | place: Sweden | collected 2011-10 | reverse complement strand
ATAAAAGATATAATCTATAAAATAATACGTTATGAAGACTGACTTAATCATCATCGGGGCAGGGCCAGGCGGCTACGAGACTGCGATGCGGGCCGCAAAGGCTGGTTTGCAAGTGGTTGTTATTGAGAAAGAGCATCTGGGCGGTACATGCCTGAATGCGGGTTGCATACCGACGAAGTGCTTGTGCCACAGTGCAGAAAGCCTAACCCCGGCCCCTCCCCAAGGGAGGGGGGAATTTTCCTCGAAGTATCTGGAAGAGGCGATAGCAAGGAAGAATGAGGTGGTGGAGAAGCTGAAGGCTGGCGTAGCTCAACTGATGAAGACACCAGGGATTACCTTAGTGGAGGGGGAGGCACGATTTCTTGACAGCCATACAGTGACCGTCAAGAAAATGGACAATGGACAATTGATAATTGACAATGAATATACGGCCGCAAATATTATCATTGCCACGGGCAGCAAGACGAAGTTCCTGCCCATCCCTGGCGCACATGCCGAGGGCGTGGTGACGAGTACCGAAATGCTGAACCTCACTACCCTGCCCCAACGACTCGCCATCATCGGCGGTGGGGTCATCGGACTGGAGTTTGCCAGTATCTTCCAAGCCCTTGGGTCGCAAGTGACCGTCATCGAGTTCTGCAAGGAAGTGTTGCCCAACTTCGACCGCGACCTGGCGAAGCGTCTGCGCACCAGTCTGAAGAAACGTGGCATTGAGTTCCACACCGGGGCGGCGGCAAAGGAAATCGGACCCCTCCCGACCTCCCCTTGTAGGGGAGGAGAAGATACCATTCTCTCCCAACAAGGCGGAAATAGTGGTGGGTTACTTGTTGACTTTGAGGAGAAGGGCAAGGTGCAGAGCGTGGAGGCCGACCTGGTACTGATGGCCGTGGGCAGGGTCGCGAACCTCGACAGTCTGAACCTTGCGGACGTGGGCATCGAGACCACACCGCGCGGCATCGTGGTGGACGAGCACATGCAGACCAACGTGCCCGGCATCTATGCCATCGGCGACGTGAACGGACTCATGCAACTGGCTCATGCCGCCTCAGCACAGGGCAAGGTTGCGCTGACGAGCATCTTGAATGAAAAATTAAAAATGAAAAATGAAAAATTGATAGTACCGAGTGCCGTCTTCACCGTGCCCGAGGCAGCGATGGTGGGGCAGACGGAGGAACAGTTGGAGGAGGCTGGCATCGAGTACGAGGTTCACAAGGCATTCTACCGCGCCAACGGAAAGGCACTGGCCATGGAGGCCGACGACGGTCTGGTAAAAATCCTGACGGACAAGGATGGCAAGATTCTCGGTTGTCACATCCTCGGTGCCCACGCCAGTGACCTCATCCACGAAGTCACACTGGCCATGCAACTGGGAGCCACCATCCACGACATCGCCGACACCATACACGCCCACCCCTCGCTCAGTGAGATTCTGATGGCAGCAGCCGAATCCTAAGACAGAGATGCCCACCAACATAACGAAGACCGCCTCTGAGGCATTCCTCAAAGGCGGTCTTTTGGTTGCGGAGACCGGACTCGAACCAGTGACCTCCAGGTTATGAGCCTGGCGAGCTACCAACTGCTCCACTCCGCGATATTTTTCTCTTGCGAGTGCAAAGGTAGGTAGAAAATTCGGTACGACCAAACATTTCGGTAAGAAAATGGACTTTTCAACACTTATTAACGGTTTTTACTTGCCTAAATGCATACTTTTGCCTAACTTTGAACAGTTTTTTATGACTATTTCTACAAATTATGGGTAGAATAAAAACCAAAGACAAAATCATAGATGTGGCGCGAAAACTATTCGCAAAGCAAGGAGTTGACGACACCACGATGAACGATATCGCCAAAGCCTCCGGCAAGGGGCGGCGTACGTTGTACACCTATTTTAAGAATAAGGAAGAGGTATTCTATGCCGTCGTGGAGCAGGAGATGGAGCACATGAGCGAACGCCTTCGACAGGTTCTCGACAAGAACATGGAGCCCGAGGACAAGCTGGTACACCTCGTCTATGCCCACCTAAGCCTCATCAAGGATGCCGTCATCCGCAACGGCAGTCTGCGTGCCGCTTTTTTCCGTAACATCTGGCTCGTGGAGAAAGTCCGCAAGAGTTTCGACCAAGCGGAGTTGGAAATCATCCAACAGGTTATCATGCAAGGCATTCGCCAGGGGAAACTGGATGTAGCCAACATTCGTATGTCGGTCAACATCATCCACTACTGCATCAAGGGACTGGAAGTGCCCTACATCTATGGTCGATTGGGAATGGACATCACCACCAGCCGTCCTCTGGTTAAACAGGTTATACACCGTGCCATGGCAAAGGTGGACAGGCCAGACGAGACTATACAATAAATTAAATTAAGGAAAATAATAAATAACATGAAATTATTAAGTGGAAAAACCGCCCTCATCACGGGAGCGGCACGAGGAATTGGCAAGGCTATTGCCTTAAAGTTTGCCCAAGAGGGTGCGAACATTGCATTTACCGACCTGGAGGTAAACGCTGAGACGGAGCAGGAAATCGCCGCCCTTGGCGTGAAGGCGAAGAGTTATGCCTCTAACGCTGCCGACTTTCAGCAGACCGAAGCCGTTGTGGCACAGGTGAAGGAAGAGTTCGGCACGATAGACATCTTGGTCAACAATGCGGGCATCACCAAGGACGGACTGATGCTGCGCATGAGTGAACAGCAGTGGGATGCTGTGATTGCCGTCAACCTGAAGTCGGCCTTCAATTTCATCCATGCTTGCGTGCCCATCATGATGCGCCAGCGTGGCGGCAGCATCATCAACATGGCCAGTGTGGTTGGTGTTCACGGCAATGCTGGTCAAGCCAACTATGCTGCCTCAAAGGCTGGGCTCATAGCCCTCGCCAAGAGTATAGCACAGGAGATGGGTCCTCGCGGCATCCGTGCCAACGCCATCGCTCCTGGTTTCATTGAGACTGCCATGACCGCTGCCTTGCCTGAGAATGTGCGCGAAGAGTGGACAAAGAAGATACCCCTCCGTCGTGGCGGACAGGTGGAAGACATCGCCAACACGGCACTTTATCTTGCCAGCGACCTCAGTTCGTATGTCAGTGGACAGGTCATCCAAGTAGATGGCGGCATGAACATGTAGAGAGACCCCACCCCATCCCATCCTTAAAGGGAGGGAAAAAACCTCGTCTATATGACCCCTCCTAACCTCCCCTGTAGGGGAGGAATATTCCCCTCCTACAGGCGAAGAAGGCCTTCAGATGATTGCCCTTTGGCAATCGGTGCCTGATGAGGGGAGCATTCTATGATTGAGACGGAGGTCGGATTAGGGGAGGTCACCATTGTTAAATTACTAAATCACTAAATGGTAAATGGTAAATGGTAAATGGGAGGGTTCTCTCTACGAGGATAATCACGTCATCATCGTCAGCAAACGTGCGGGGGACATCGTGCAGGGTGACAAGACAGGCGACATACCCCTGTCCGAGATGGTGAAGGCATACATCAAGGAAAAGTACCAGAAGCCCGGGGAAGTGTTCCTCGGCGTGGTGCATCGACTGGACCGCCCCGTCAGCGGTCTGGTTCTTTTTGCCCGCACCAGCAAGGCCCTCAGCCGACTCAGCGAGATGTTCCGCACACGCTCCGTGCAGAAAACCTATTGGGCCATCGTAGCCAACCAACCGCCAGAGGAGCAGGGAACGCTCACTCATTGGCTTACCCGCAACACGAAGAACAATACGGCACGCGCCCACGACCGCGAGGTTCCCGGTTCCAAGCAGGCCGTTCTGGACTATCGTATCCTTGCCCGCAGCGACCGTTACTGGTTGCTTGAGATAGAATTGCACACAGGACGCCACCACCAGATACGGTGCCAGTTGGCTAAAATCGGTTGTCCCATCAAGGGCGACCTTAAGTATGGTGCTCCACGCTCCAACCCCGACGGTAGCATTTCACTCCACGCCCGTCGCATTCAGTTCGAGCATCCCGTCAGCCACCTGCCGATAGACATCACTGCCCCCATACCCCAGGACAACCTGTGGCAGGCCATCAGTCCAGAATAGTTACCTTCTTTATATATACTTCGCGTAGCGGACGCTCAAGTTCGTCGGTGGGCACATTCACAATCTTCTCCACCACTGGCATACCTTCCAACACACGTCCGAACACTGTGTATTCCCCATCCAAGTGCGGGCAACCGCCCTCTGTGGTGTAAACCCTCTTTTGCTGCTCGTTAAAGCGACGCGGCGGATTGGCGGCAATCTCGTTTTCCGCCACCGTCAAGATGCTGTCTTGCAGGTCGTAATACGCGTCCTTGTCTGCCTTCTCCAGATAGTCCAGTCGGGTGGCATTCTCATCCTGCAACTTGCGCCACCGCACATTCACCGCCTCCTGACACAACGTCTGGTAAAAGTCTGCCAGAGAGGTCGGTGTATATTTCTCGCCAGTGACGATATACCATTGCGTGGCACTGCTCGCCTTCTTGGGATTTTGGTCATCGGGCTGACGGGCAGCCGCCAGCATGCCACGGCGATGGATGTACTTTGGGAAACGAATTTCCTGAGGCACGGTATAATGCAGCGCAGACGTGTCCGCAGTCACCGTCTTTTTCCCTGGGCGCAGGGTCGGGTCGCCTGTTTGTATCATCAGCCCAGGCACAATGCGGTGCCACATTACCTCGTCATACACGCCGGCACGCGCCAGCTTTATGAAATTATCGCGATGCAACGGAGTATCGTCAAACAGCACCACGCGTATGTCGCCCATCGACGTTTCGATGAGTGCCTCCGTACCTTCCCGCTTTTCTCCGCAGGCAGCAAGCAGCACCAGAGCACATAAGAGGAACAGCCTCTCCATAAACTTCCTTTTCATTTCTTTCATTTATTTGTTTTCCGGAGGGTAAAGATACGAATATGCGGGCAAATTTCCAAATAAAGTCTAAAAACCATTGCTCACGAATATAATATTACCTGACGAGATAAAACGATTTTGCTACAGGAAAAAGCGTCCGCAATACCCAATCAATGTTTTATTAAAACCCAATCGCAGCGAAATTGGCTCCGTCAGGTAGTCTTATGATGTGCTCACCATCATGCTCCGCCACCTGCGATAGCCCAAAATGGCGATGACGACATAGAGGGAATAGAGCGATGCTTTGAAGGGAATGTCCTTATAGAAGTAGAGTACGCAAGTGACCACATCGACGGCAATCCAGATAAACCACTGCTCGAGATACTTGTGCGCCAAGGCCCAGATGCCCACGATACTGAGGGCTGTGGTGAAACTGTCGGCAAGGGGCACGGTGCTGTCCGTACAAGCATCCAAGAACCAATAGATAGCCCCCCATACACATCCGACAACCGACAGCCAAGGAAGCACAAGCCTGCGGGGAAAGTGACGGATGGGCCTCTCCCCATCCCTTCCCCCAAGGGAAGGGGCTTTCTTCCCAATCCAGTTCCACCACCCATAGAGGGTCATGCCCAGATAGTAGAACTCCATGCCGCAGTCGGCATAGAGCCCCTTCTGGTAATAAAGCACGATGCCCAAGGCCTGCATCGCGAAACCTACCGCCCACATCCACACGCTGGCCCTGTATTCCAGCAAGACGTAGGCCAGACCGAGGACGGCGGTGACAACATCCAGAATGTTAATTGAAAATTGAAGACTGGAAACAGAGATGTCCATATAACCTTCTGATTGCCAATCATCCATTGTCCATCATGCGCTAAAAGCGCACCGTCACGCTGCCCATCGCCGTGAAGCCGGCCATAGGGACATAGCCCATCTGGCAATAGCGGTTCCCGTCGGGATAATCCATTGCATCGGTGAGTATGGCACTATACACCCAGCCGTTGCCGGCATAGCGACGGTTGAAGATGTTGCGCAGGTCCACGCCGAAAAGAATATGCTTCAAGCCCTTATCGCAGACCTTGAGGTCATAGCCCAGATGGATGTTCGTCTGCGTGTACTTGGGCAGCGAGCGAGCCTTGTTGCAGGTGTTGTCGAGATACTGGCGCGAGACGAAGTTGGTGTGCCATGTGGCCTCGAAGCCCTTGATATGGAAGTCGGCAAAGCCGTTGAGGACGACCGAGGGCGAGAAGGCAAGCGTGGAGTTGTCGTAATGAACGACCGTAGGGTCAAGGTCGTTCCAGTCGTAGGTAACAGGGTCCACATCATAGGTCTCCACGACCTCGTCGAAGTCGCGCACGGCATTCTTGCTGATGGCGGCATTGGTCTCGAGACTGAACCACTTCGTCACCTCCACACCAGCCGAGAGTTCCAGACCCAGACGATAACTCTTCTTGACATTCGTGGTCAGTTTCTCGCCGATATCGCTATACAGACCCGTCTGCACGAACTGGTCGTGGTAGTACATCGAATAAAGCCCCAGGCCGGCATGCCAGCGAGTGGTCTGATAGTTGTAGCCCAACTCCACATCGTGCAGGCTCTCGGCACGGGGAGCAGGATAGTTGCCGTTGTCGGTAAAGTTGTTGCGCTCAGGCTCACGATGACTCAAGGCGTATGACACGTATGCCGAATGTCCGCCGTGGTGATACGACAAACCAGCCTTCGGGTTAAGGAAGTCGTATTGTTTCTTGATGTTCAGCGGATGAGCCTTATAAGTCCCGTCGGCCTGCCCGACAAAGACATCGTGCGTACCGTTGGTCGTGAACCCCACATGGCGATACTGCACGTCGGCAAAGGCGTCCCAGTCCTTCGTGATGTGATACATGCCCTTCACGAAAAGTTGTCCGTCGGCCTTGTCCGCATCGTTGTCGTAATACTTATACCTGCCCTTGTCGGTGAACAGGTCGGCCTGCAACTGGTCGTTGCTCGTATAGAGAAGATAGCCATAGTGGTTGGCCTCGAAGTTTTGCAGCGAGGCACCTCCGATGACATCCCAATGGTCGTCCTGGTAGTTGATGTTCCATACAAAACCATAGCAATCCTGCGTCATGCCCTTGCGACGCACATAATCTTCCTTGCCCAGTGCAGAACCGTCGGACAGGATGGCAGGCAGGCCAAACTTCTTGGCCTTGTTCCGATAGCGGAAACTGTCGTAGTAGCCGTGCCCGTGGGTGTAGTGCAGCGTACCCGTCGTGCTCCAGTGCTCATCGATGCGCCATGTCAGGTTCAGCAGGTTGTGGTTCTGCCAGAAATTATCCGTAGCCCCACGATACAGCGAGCCGTCCTTCATCTGATAGCGGCTGATGGTCCATCCGCCAGCCCAGTCCGGCTCGAAGTTCTCGTAGAGTTCATTGAATCGGCCAAGGCCCATCCGATAAAGGTCCTTGTAGGTCTTCACCCCGTCGTAAGCGTTCAGGCTGTAGTCGCCGTCACCCGGGCACACACCGTTCCAGGCCTGTCCCGTCGTCTCATAGTTGCCGATGTTCTTGTAACTAAGTTTCAGCGTACCACCATTATTTATATAGGTAAGGCCACCGTAGTAACTGCCGCTCTTACCGTCGGTGCCGTGGATGTAGCCGTCGGTGCGCGTGCCGTGGTAGGCTCCGTCGATGATGACACCTCCCCCACTTCTCATTTCCTCATTTTCTCCATTTCTCATTTTCCTTTGAAGCAACCCCGTAGAGAACGAACCGCCAAAGTTCCATGTATTGTAAGAGCCACCCGATGCCGTCAGTTCAAGAGAAGGAAACATATTGGGGAACTTTGTCGTCAGGGCTACTGTACCGCCAAAGGCACCATCACCGTTCGTAGAGGTTCCCACACCACGCTGTATCTGCACATTGGAGAGCAGCGAGGCGTAGGAGTTCATATTGGCCCAGAAGACACACTGGTCCTCGGGCGAATTGAGCGACACTCCGTCCAATGTCACATTGATACGGCTATCGCCTGCTCCACGGATGCGCATGTAGGTTGTTCCCGTACCCAAACCATTCTCTCCCCATGCCACCACACCTGGTGTACGGGCAAAGAGGAAGGGCAGTTCTTGTCCCGAACGGGCGAAGGTCTCCAACTCCTTACGGTCAATCTTCGATACGGCAAACGGGGCATTTTTCTGTCCCCTCACGGCCTTCACCACCACCTCGTTCAGAGCCTCAAAGCCCAAGGAGTCTAATTCTTCACTCTTAACTTTTAATTCTTCATTTCCTTGGGCAACGCCCATCTGCGCCATGCTCATCATGAGCACGGCTGCCAATAATTTCTGCATAGTCTTCTTATTAAATTTGTTCATACTCTCTACGCCGGCATTACCCGGTTCAGATTCCGAGGGTCTGTTCTCAGCCACGCCAAACGACGCGGCACCCCTGATTAACGAGTGCAAAGATACACATTTTCTCCCAAAGAATGGTGCTAAACTATTTTTTTTTACATTAAGACTCTCAATCTCTTGTATTGTGAACAAACTTTTCGTAACTTTGGCCACATAAAGTTTTGAAAATCATGAAATCCGCACTTTCTTTCCTTTTGCCTTTCGTGTGTGCAACAGCAAGTGCACAGACCGTTTTGACTGATGCCGACCTCACAAGCGGCATGGGCGACCGTCAGTACTGGGGGCGCCTTGTGTGCCACGACCCCTCGGTGGTTGTTGACAATGTTTCCTCGCCAAGCGAGGAGCGTGTATTTGTGTATGGCTCGCATTTGGGTGCAGGATACACATCGGCTGCCTCTGACTATCACTATTGGACGGCCTTCGGAGGGGGAGAATCGGACCAGTGTACGCTGTTCCAAAATCCGAGCGGCAATACGGTGACCTATGCCGATGCCTACTCCACACAGGCGGTCACCACCATCAAGAACAATGCAGGGCGCACGGTTTCGTTCACCGGATACGATGCCCACGCGTGGCAATACAGTGGAAATACGGTGGAGGGCAACCAATGGGCACCCGACATCATCTACAATCCCACCATGAACAAATGGCTACTGTATATGAGCGTAAACGGAGACCACTGGTGTTCGAGCATCGTTTGCCTGGCATCGGACAGTCCCGAGGGTCCGTGGGTATATCAAGGTCCTGTGGTATTCTCTGGTTTTCAAGGCACTTATGCACATAATGGATATTCGGCATCGTCCGACTACAAGCACACGGACCTGGAGATAGCACTGGGTTCCCTGTCGTCACTTCCCACGCGATACAATGTAGGCAGCAGTTGGGGCTCTTATTGGCCCAATACCATTGACCCGTGTGTCTTCTATGACGAGAGCGGAAACCTTTGGATGAGTTATGGTTCGTGGAGCGGCGGCATCTTCATTCTGCAACTCGACGAAACGACAGGTCTGCGCGACTACACGGTCAGTTATCCCTATCAAGTGAACGGAGCCTCAGCCAACGAGGGGACGGCTTCAGAGAACTGCACCAGCGACCCCTACTTCGGTACCAAGATTGCGGGTGGTTGGTATGTGAGTGGCGAAGCCAGTTACATACGGCACATCGGCAACTATTACTTCCTGTTTGTCACCTATGGTGGACTTTCGGCTACGGGCGGCTACCAGATGCGCGTGTTCCGTTCCTCCAATCCTGACGGGCCTTACAAGGATTGTCTGACCAGCGGAGGCATATCTGCCGTCTATTCCAAATATATCCTCAACTTCGGCAGCGATGCCAAGCGCGACGAGGGAGTGAAACTAATGGCTGGCTACCAGTGGGAAAAGATGCCTACAGCCGAAGTGGCACAGGGGCACAACTCCATAATAGCCGACGGTCAGGGACGCAACCTTTTGGTCTATCACACCCGCTTCAACGATGGCACGGAAGGCCATCAGGTGCGTGTGAGACAACTCTTCCTGAATGCCGACGGATGGTTGGTGGCTTCTCCCTACGAGTTTGACGGGGAGACAGTGACCGACAACACCATCAGTTCCACGCAACTCTTCACTGCCGACGAGGTAGTGGGCGAATATCAGTTTATGGCACATCCCTATCGTCAGAACACGGCAGGGCTGGCAGTGGAAACGCCCGTAAACATTACCCTCAACGCAGGAGGCAGCGTGACAGGTGACTACACAGGCACATGGTCGCTGACCAACGGCACGAGTTACATCACACTGACCCTGAAGGGTACTGCCACAGGGAACGAGAGTGTCACCTTCAAGGGCGTGCTCACCCGACAGACGATTGACTACACCACCGTTTCGGCACTTTGCTTCACGGCACTCAGTTCGAGCAGCGGCAGTGCCACATCGGGAGGTGCCTCGCTACAAACCCGCGGACTTTCCGTATGGGGCTCAAAGGCCAATGCCAAAGACCTCTTTGCCTACATTCTCAGCCAGGCGGACATTCCCTACATCGTCACCAGCGACCTCTCCTTGCCTTCGGGTACACTGGGGGCTTCGGTCGTGTGGTCGTCTTCCGACGAATCCATTATCAGCCGAACGGGAGAAGTGAAGTCCAACGGAACAGTCACGCTCACCGTAACCATGACCAAGGACAATTACACCTACACGGCAAACTACACCGTCAAGGTCAATGTGGGGAACGGTGCCATCTACTACCCCGAATGTGGAGCCATGGACTACAGCAACGCCTTCTGGACAACCTTCTCCGACTGTTACACCTTGCAGGCAGGGAACACGTGCACATTCCGCTTCTATAACCACACGAAAGGGGAAAACAACTGGCAGAACTGGGCGCTCTATGGTTGCAGTGTCTTCTCGAACGGAGCGATTACCGACGAATACTTTGGCATCCGCGCCGACAACTGGGACAACACATCGGGAAGCAACACGGGATGCACCAGCAACTACAATTGGGACACCTTCCGTGCCGACATGCAGGGAGCATACGTGGACATGACTTGCTCCTATACCGCCGCAGGGCAGTTCACCATGCAAGCCACCATCACCACCACTGGCGGCACGCAATACACCTATCAATATACAAAATCTGTCACAGGGGCACCTGCCAAACTCACGCTGCTCTTCCTGACCGAAGCCTCTTACATTGGTCCCGCCCCCGTGAGCAATGCCGTATATTACCCCGAATGTGGAGCCTTGGATTACAGCAATCCATTCTGGACCACCTTCTCGGACAACTACCTGTTGCACGCAGGGAACACGTGCACATTCCGCTTCTATAACCACACGAAGGGGGAAGCCAACTGGCAGAACTGGGCGCTCTATGGTTGCAGTGCCTTCTCGAACGGAGCGATTACCGACGAATACTTTGGCATCCGCGCCGACTACTGGGACAATACATCGGGAAGCAACACGGGATGCACCTGCAACTACAATTGGGACACCTTCCGTGCCGACATGCAAGGGGCGTATGTGGACATGACTTGCTCCTATACCGCTGCTGGGCAGTTCACCATGCAAGCCACCATCACCACCACTGACGGCACGCAATACACCTATCAATACACGAAGACCATTGCCGATGCTCCCTCGCAACTCATCTTGTTCTTCCTCACTGAAGCATCATACATCGGAGGGGGCAACCTTGACCTCAATCAGGACGGAACCATCACGCTCGCTGATGTGACAATGGGTGTCAATCAGTTACATGGTGGCAACAAGGCAAAATTCCCGGTTAAGGCCAACAGCACCGAGGACATTCAGCACATCGTGAACCACCTCCTCGGGCGATAGGCTTATTGAAAATTGATAATTGATAATTGATAATTGAAGTGACCTCCCCTAACCCGACCTCCGTCGCAATCATAGATTGCGACGGAGGACAGGAGGGGTCACCATTGATTGAAAGTTACGCCTGCCTGTAGGCATCCAGTTGAGCGACGGTCACTTGGCTAATCCAAGTGTTGTGCTTCTCCACTTCGGCCTCGGCGAGGTTGAGGTAAACCTGAAGGCTTTTGGCGAAAAGGTCGGGAGCCTTCACGGCGTTCTGCAGGAGCAGGAGCGACATGACGATGTTACCAGTCATTTCGTAGAGGTGACGCGCACAGAGGTCATGCAGTTCATCGTTCTGGGCTTCCTTCACGGCAGCCGTGCAAGCGTTGAACTTATCGGCCATAGCCTTGAGGCGAGCCACAACAATAGTTGAAAGTTGAGAGTTGAAAGTTGAAAGTTCTTTGGCTTCGCCGTTCTCTGCAGCATTCTCGCCAGAGGCATAATTTTCAACTTTCAATTTTCCATTTTCAATTTCACCAAGCATCTCCTCGATGACCTGGCTGTACAGGCCCGTGGTGACGTAGCGGATGGCGGCCACGGTCTGCAACTGCGTGGTGCCCTCGTAGATGCTGGTGATGCGGGCATCGCGATAGATGCGCTGACAAGCATATTCGAGCATGAAGCCCGAACCGCCGTGTACCTGAATGCAGTCGTAACCGTTCTGGTTGGCATACTCGGAGTTCATACCTTTGGCCAGCGGCGTGAAGGCATCGGCCAGGCGGCTATACTTCTTCAGTTCCTGACGCTCCTCGGGTTCCAACTTGCGCTCGCGGCCAATGTCCTCCAGTGCCTTATAGATATCGACATAGCGAGCCGTCTGGTACAGGAGGGCACGACCGGCATCCAGACGAGCCTTGATGTTGCTTATCATCTCCGCCACAGCGGGGAACTCGATAATGGCCTTGCCAAACTGCTTGCGGTCGCGGGCGTAGGCAATGGCCTCGTTGTAGGCAGCCTGCGAAAGACCCACGCTTTGTGCGGCAATACCCAGACGGGCACCGTTCATCAGCGACATGACGTACTTGATAAGACCCAGTTTGCGATCGCCACAGAGTTCGCACTTGGCGTTCTTATAGACGAGTTCGCAGGTCGGCGAACCGTGGATGCCGAGTTTGTTCTCGATGCGGCGCACGTCCACACCTCCGTCGCGCTTGTCGTAGATGAACATCGACAGGCCGCGACCGTCGCGCGTGCCAGCCTCGGAGCGAGCCAAAACGAGGTGGATGTCCGAGTCGCCGTTGGTGATGAAGCGTTTCGAGCCGTTCAGTCGCCAGCACTGGTTCTCCTCGTCGTAGGTGGCTTTGAGCATCACGCTCTGCAGGTCACTGCCTGCATCGGGCTCGGTGAGGTCCATCGACATGGTTTCGCCCTTGCAGACGCGGGGAATGTACTTCTGGCGCTGTTCCTCGTTGCCGAAGCAATAGAGTGTCTCGATGCAATCTTGCAACGACCAGATGTTCTCGAAGCCGGCATCGCCAGCCGAGACAATCTCGTTGGCTGCCGTATAGACGGTCACGGGCAGGTTCAGGCCTCCGTAGCGGCGCGGCATGGTCATGCCGTTCAGCCCTGCCTTGTTCATGGCTTCGAGGTTCTCGTAGGTCTTCTCGGCGTAGCGCACACGCCCGTTCTCATGGTGCGGTCCCTCCGCATCTACGGCCTCGGCGTTCGGAGCCACGATGTTGCCCACGATGTCGCCCACCACGTCCAGCACTCGGTCATAGGAGTCCATGGCGTCGGCCACGTCCTGCGGTGCCTCGTCGTACTGGTCCTTATCCTCGAAGTTGCGTTCCTTGAGTTCGACTATTCGCTCCATGAGCGGACTGTTCTCTAACTCAAACTTAATCTCCTTTATATCGCTATAGTAGTTTGCCATTATTTTGAATTCTGTTTATAATACTTAATCAGTTTCGGAACGACCTCTTCGACGGTGCCGTTGATGACGTAGTCGGCAATCTGGTTGATGGGGGCATTCTCGTCGCTGTTGATAGAGATGATGATGCCCGACTCCTTCATGCCAGCCACGTGCTGGATGGCACCGCTGATGCCACAGGCTATATAGACCTTGGGGCGGACGGTGATGCCCGTCTGACCAATCTGACGGTCGTGGTCGGCAAAGCCTGCATCCACGGCGGCACGGCTTGCACCCACTTCGGCATGGAGCACCTTGGCCAGTTCAAACAATTGGTCGAATCCCTCCTTCGAGCCTACGCCATAGCCGCCAGCCACCACAATGGGCGCACCCTTCAGGTTGTGCTTCGCGGCCTGCACATGATGGTCGAGCACACGCACCACGTATGCCTCTGCCGATACATACTTCGACACTTCGGGATAAACCACCTCCTTGCGGCACGCTCCCTCGTAAACGGCCTTCTGCATCACACCGGAGCGCACGGTGGCCATCTGGGGACGGTTCTCGGGGTTCACAATCGTGGCGACGATGTTACCACCGAAGGCGGGACGAATCTGATAGAGCAGGTTCTCGTAGGTCTTGCCCAACTTCTTATCCTCGTGGGGACCAATCTCCAGTTCCGTGCAGTCGGCGGTCAGCCCACTACCGAGTGCCGAAGACACGCGAGGCCCCAAGTCGCGCCCGATGACCGTTGCGCCCATGAGGCAAATCTGGGGCTTCTCCTCACGGAAGAGGTTGACAAGGATTTCGGTGTGGGGGATGCTGGTATAAGGGAAGAGCCCCTCACCGTCGAACACATAGAGTTTGTCCACACCGTAGGGCAATATCTGCTCCTCCACTTTTCCCTTGATACCCGTACCAGCCACAATGGCCTGGAGTTCCACGCCCAGCGTGTTGGCCAACTTGCGACCTTTCGTCAGCAGTTCCTGAGACACATCCTGTACCTGTGTGCCTTCTATCTCGCAATATACAAATACGTTGTCCATGTCTTCTTATCCTATAATCTTTTCGTTCATCAATTCCTGAATCAACCCGTTAATGTCAGCATCGGCGGCTGTCAGGGTCTTCGACTCCTTGGCCTTGAACACAATGTTCTGCACGGCCTTCACCTTCGTGGGGCTGCCTGCCAGGCCGCATTGCTGGAGGTCGGCATTGATGTCGGCGGTGGTCAGTTGCTGAATCCTGAGGTACTGCTTCTTGCCGTATTGGTCGGCATAGGGCAGGTCTTCGTAGGTCTGACCCTGCGGCAACTCCAGGGGAGCCAGGGCGCGCTTGAACTTCATCACGCGCTTCACGTTGCGCGGACGACAGGGAGCAGCCGAGCCATTCACCGTCAGCACGCAGGGCAACGGGCTTTCCACCGTCTCCACGCCGCCGTCGATGTGGCGGGTCACGGTCACAAAGGACTTTAAGGTTTCTAAGGACCCTAAAGACCTTAAGGACTTTATCTCCTCCACGTATGTGATCTGGTTCAATCCCAGTTTCTCTGCCACCTGCGGACCCACCTGAGCAGTGTCGCCGTCGATGGCCTGACGACCTCCGATGATGAGGTCCACATCGGGGCATACGTGCTTGACGGCCGTAGCCAAGGCATACGAGGTGGCAAGCGTGTCGGCACCGGCAAAGGCACGGTCGGTCAGCAGGTAGCCACCGTCGGCACCGCGATACATCGCCTCACGGATGACCTCTGCGGCGCGGCCAGGACCCATGGTGAGCACGTGTACCGTCGTGCCGGGGAATTGGTCTTTCAGTCGGAGAGCCTGCTCCAGGGCGTTCAAGTCCTCTGGATTGAAAATGGCAGGCAGCGCACTGCGGTTGACGGTGCCCTCTGGTGTCATGGCATCGGGACCCACGTTGCGCGTGTCAGGCACTTGCTTGGCAAGTACGATAATGTTCAATTTCATTTCCTTATTTGATAATGTATATTTTACGATTTCGGGTGCAAAGATACGAAAAAAATACGAGGCGCGAGGTACGAAACGCAAAATAACCGCACATTCCTTCCAACTTTAGGCATTATTGGCACGCCATAGGCGTCATATTGGCTGGCAAATGTCACCTAAGATGAACTCATCTATCAACTGAGATGAACTCACCTATCAACTGAGATGAACTCATCTATCAACTGAGATGAACTCATCTATCAACTGAGATGAACTCATCTATCACCTAAGATGAACGCATCTATCAACTAAGATGAACGCATCTATTAACCAAGATGAACGCATCTATCAACTAAGATGAACGCATCTATCAACTGAGATGAACACTTTTATCCAAATTAGGATAATCCTTTTTAGGATAAAAGCTGCAAATTACGATAAAAACTAACCTCCCCACTGCCCGAGAGATGGGCGGCAGTGAGGGCACATTATAAGAGGAGTTTCATAAGAATTGAAAAAATTCCACTATGGACAATACAGATTCAACAGATTATTCGTATCTTTGCACACAAGTATATATATAATCCATAATAAGCAAAAAGATGAATAGTGCCACAATACAGGGTGTATATCTTAACATCCCCAAGGCTGACTGGAACCTGCTAAAAGAACTAATTCGCAAGTTTGGATGGCAGGCAGAGACACAAGAGCAACTGCTTGACCGCTTTGTTAGTAGCCGTCCTACGGAGCCTCAATTGAGCGAAGAAGAGATTATGGATGAGGTCAGAGCCGTAAGGTATGCTCGTTAAAATATGAAAGTAATCCTTGACACAAATATCTGGATTTCTTTCTTGCTTGGCCATCAAGCCAAGTTGATTCGACGGATACTTACTGACTCACGCTATGACGTATATGTCTGCAAAGAACTTCTTGACGAGATACAAGATGTAGCCAATCGTCCAAAGATAAGAAGAACGGTCAGCGCAAATGAAGTTCGCGACCTTCTTTACATTATCACCGCATTCTGCAAGTCTATATCTGTCACAACGGAGGCACAAGCGAATATTCGTGACGACAAAGACTTGTATCTCCTATCACTGGCAGAAAGCATTGGGGCTACATACATTGTATCTGGAGATGCCGACCTGACAACGCTCCATCACTACAAAGGCACGCAAATCATACGCCTCACTGAATTTAAGGGTATGATGCTATATTCCTAAGAAATCCACATTGGGCAGCGATGGTTCGCCTACCCAATAAAATGCAAGCCTCCCCACTGCCCGATTGTATTGGACTAACAGCGTCTCTAATGCTGTACAGCCCGATATGTCAAGCGTCTGCAGGTTGCCACGGCTGGAGGCAGATGTGCCTTGGCACGATAGCGTGGTGAGTGCCGTATGGTCGGAAAGGTCGCGAGAGGTGATGCCTGTTACTCCGCAATCGAGCGTCTGCAAGGCCATATTATTGGAGAGGTTGAGCGTAGTCATGTCGCTATTTCCGTAAACATTCAGGTCCTCCAGCAAGGGGCAGCCAGAGAGGTCGAGCGCGGAGAGCGTGCCTGCCGCCTTGAGGTTTATGGTCGTCAGGGCAGCATCGGTGGGCAGCGTCAAAGAAGTGAGATTACCATCGTTGACCTCCAAAGTCTCCAAAGCGGTGCAAGTGGAGACATCGAGTGCCGCAATGCTGGTCATGTTGGCCGTCAGCGACTTCAGTTGCGTGCAACCCGTGACATCGAGTGTGGACAACTGACCGCGTGTGGAACTGCTGTAATAGAATGTCTGCAAACGAGTGTTCGAGGTGAGGTCGAGAGCCGTCAAGCCCGTGTTGCCGGAGCAGTTGAGCGAGGTGAGACGGGTGAAGTAACCGATGCCCGTGAGGTCGGCTATGCCTTGGTTGCTCGCATCCATCGTGGTCGTCGTCAGACGCTCGTAGCGCGAGAGGTAACCGTCGGAGTGGAAATCACAATCCGAGGACACATAACTGAGGAAGTTGCTGTCGGGGAAGTTCGTGCTGTTAATGGGCAGCCCCGTGTCCGTAATGTGCGCCCAATCGGTGGTGTCAATGCAATAACCTGTTTGCGTACCGCTGGAGAAGGTAAGTCCTGCGGGGGACTTTATTTCATATCCATCGGCAAGCGAGTAACTTCTGAGGGACTCTATGGCCTTTGTCGTACCTTTCACGATGAAGGCGGAGCCAGTCCCCAGCACAGTCAGCGACTTGTAGAAGGTAGGGATTTTTGAACCTGTGCTGGCATATCCGAAAAGGCCCGGGCCTGCCGTGCCCTCGGCTATCACTTCCGCACCATCGTCCACAACCATACCAGTCGATGCCGTAGCACCAAGCATTCGTATGCCCGAGGTACCCTTGACATACAAGGTGCCAGATCCGGTGAAATAGGTTGAGCCCTCGAACGTCATGCCCGCATCGCCCGAACTGGTAATGGTGCATACGCCCTTGACTTGAATCATTACGGGGTAGTCTGTGCCCGTGATGGCAAGACCCACATCCGTGGCGTCGATGACGGTGTTGGTCATGGTCAGCGTGAGGTACGACGATGTCTGACTCGATGTAATGCCATAATTCAGTAAATCACTTGAGTTGACCGTTGTCCCGTCAATCTTAATTCCCATTGCCGCTTTCGCGTTCGCTCCCACGAGCAGCATGGCAGTGAGAAGCAGAAGGAGTGTCTTTTTCATAGTTCGCTCATTTATTGATATTCACGCCACAAAGATATGGAAAAAAGTGAAACCACCAAATATTTCGCGCGCGCAAGTGCCCATTTTCAGCACACACGCACGTTTATATGCCAAATGCTCTCTACCACACTTTTATGGCAAACTCTTTAGAAGAAGGAAAGACAAAGAGGAATGACCAGACACCGAACAGCGAACGAACGAACAGTGTTCGGTAGGCACAAAGAAAACAGGGAAAGAAATTTTTATTTATATATATAATATTATATATATAAATAAACTTCTAAATTCATACATTGCAAACAGAAAGCGAACACTGTTCGTTCGTTCGGTGTTCGTTTCAGAAACACCTGTGCACATACTGATTGCCAGCGCTTGCAAAATCGACCCCTTATCGACGCGTAGATTTTGGTGGTGTCGCATATTTTTCGTATCTTTGCATAGTATTGCAGAAGCGGAAAGAATAGTATTGCAGGTGGCCACGCAATAGTATGCTTCGAACTGGAAGTATACTATCGCGCGATAACGCCCTCAACGGGGAATGAGGGCTAAAAACTGCCGCCGCACCGAGGTACGCCGACAGGTCCCAATTTATAAAATAAGAGAACGAGGTTCAGAACTTATAGTCGATGCCGATGCCTAAAACGTGGTTCGTGCGCGAGTAGTTTTCCATTACAGGCAGTGCCTGACTGGGGTCGGTCTTGCTGCCGTAGTTGGCAGTACGACTGTAGTCCTTGTAGATGGAGCAGAAGTAACCCACGTTGACGCGCAACCCCTTGATGACATTGAAAGCGGCTCCCAGTCCCACGGAATAACTGTCGCAAGCGAAGGAGGTGTTCATTTGGTAGTTGTCCTTCAAGCCGTAGTCGGTGCGCTGTGCACCGGCGGAGACGGTGACGGTCTTGTTGATGTCGTATTCCAGGCCTACAAGGATTTCCTGTGTGCCGTGCTTCAGTTCGTCCTGACGGTCGTTCGCCATCTTGGCGTGCTTGTCGTCGAACCAATGATATTCGAGCGTGCCGCGGAACTTCTCAGGTATGAACTCGTAACCCACAGCCAGCGAGAGCAAGGCAGGCATGTCGTAGCGCGTCTTGACATCGGGCAGATAGGCACCGATGGTGTTGGCCATCTCAGGCCCCACTGTCGTAGAGAGGCCTGCTACCGTGGCCGCATTGCCGTATGCGTCGGCCATGGCCTTGATGTCGGTATTTGCTCCCATCTTTGCAATGCTCAGGGTGTTGGTTTCGTTGGGGATGTTCAACTTGGAACGGAACTCGTAGCGACCCGTAACGACGAGGCGATCCGTTTTGTAGTTCACGCTCAGCACAGGACAAACGCCAAAGCCCTTCTGATCCACGTCGAGTTGCATGTTCACAGCCTCCTCGGGCAACCCCGTTGCCAGCATCACCAACGGATTGACCTTGGCCACAAGATGTCCACGGCTGAAGCCGCTGTAGATGTTGCCACGCAAACCGACGGCTGCTGCCCAATGGTCGTTGAAGCGGTAGGAGAAGTTGGCCTGGATGCCATAGATGTATTGCTTGCCCTGCATGTAGGCATCGAGGTTATAGTAGTCGGGGGTCAGCCCACTTGCTGCCAACTGGGCACGAATGGGCACTACGAGCATGGGGATGCCCTCGTTGTAGGTGCACTTGCCGCCGCTGCCGACGATGCCCGCCATCACGCCAATTGCCCAGCGGTTGTGCTTGTAGGAAGCGAAGAGGGCAGGCACGAAGGGGTTGGCAGTGGCCTTGCCCTTGAATTTATGCTGCTCAAAGCCGACAGCCGTGGCGTAGGGTTGCTGAAGCGTGGCCTCAATGTTGCGGTACTGGAAGGGCTTCTGCACGTTGAACGAGAGTTGCCATCCCTCGTGACCCCAAGCCAGACCTGCGGGGTTGCTGTAGATGGCATCAATGTCGAATGAGGCACCACGCGCCATCATGCGGTCGAAGGCAATGTGGTAGTTGGTGTTGGTCATCAAGCCTCCGGCGTGGAGGAAGTTAAATGTTGAAAGTTGAACGTTGAGAATTGCACACAATACTAAAATTCGTTTCATAGTCTTCCTTTTAATCTTAATAATTTCAAATCGGTTGCAAAATTAGTATATTCTTGAGGAAAGACAGTGAATAAATACGTACTTTTTATTGTCATATTGTAAGATTTTGCTAACTTTGCACCATGCTTACCGATACCATCTCCATAGAATTGTTTCGCAACACCGAGGACTGGAAAGGGCACGGAGAGATATTCCTGCACGACCACTTCTGGATGTTGCGCGACTTCGAGATACGCGACCGCGAGTTCCTCTTTACCACCCAGCCCTATCACATGTACGAAAACCGTGTGGTGTGGGTGAAACAAGGGTCGGCAAGTTATTCGTTCAACCTTGTGGAACATGACTTCAAGGCAGGCGACCTGGTGGTCTTCTACGCCGACACGCTGGTGGAAAAGAAGCGTCACACGCCAGACTTCCAGTTCGATGCCTTTCGTTTTGACGGCATTGTGGAACTGACGGCAGAGGAAAAACCCGTGAGCAACCCGACCAGTTTCATCCGGCTGTCGATGACGGAGCAGATGCAAGAGGTGGTGAGCCAGCACTTTGCCCTGCTCTGGCAGTTGGTGCATCAGCCAACCTTCCCCATAGAGAATGTGCAACTGATGATTCGTTCCCTGCTGCTGTATGCGGGACAACAGCACGGACGGAGCAAGCCCCCCCTACCCGCCAGCCGACAGCAGGACACGCTGCGCCGCTTCGTGGCTTTGGTCAGCAGATATGCAGGTCACGAGCGCAACATCCCCTTCTATGCCGACCACCTGTGTCTGGCTCCCCATTACCTAAGTACCCTGATAAAAAAGGTGAGCGGGCGCACCGTGATGCAATGGATAAACGAAACTGCGGTGAAGGAAATCAAGGTATGGCTGGCATACAGCGACGAAACGGCGGCACAAATCTCAGAGCGGCTGCAATTCCCCAGCCCTACCTCGCTGTCGAAATTCTTCCGTCGCGAAACCGGCATGACACCAGGAGAGTACAGAAAAGGATTGAAAAGTGAAAAGTGAATTATGAAGATAATTATATGTGAAGACATCAGGCAGCGGTGCCCCGAAATGACAGGGGTCGCTGTTATGGCAACGGTGCGCAATACCGAAACGAACGAGGCACTATGGCAGGAGATAGGCCGCTTTATTGCAGACTATCGCCTGCGATATACCACGGAAAGCATCAAACAAATGCCTTCCATACTTGCCACGCGTGAAGCATACAAGCGATGCGGCAAAGACCCCAGCCGATATCGTCCCTCGGGAGAGGCTCTGGTGCGCCGCACGCTGAAAGGCAACGACCTCTATCACGTCTCTACCCTCGTGGACCTTATCAACCTGGCTTCCATAGCCTATGGCTACAGTATCGGCGGCTTCGACCACGACCACATTGTGGGAGACACACTGACACTGGGCATCGGACGCGAAGGAGAACCCTACGAAGGCATAGGGCGCGGAACGCTGAACATCGAGGGACTGCCCGTCTATCGTGACCAGCAGGGAGGCATCGGCACACCTACCAGTGACCACGAGCGCACAAAAATAACCTTGGGAACCACTCGGCTGCTCAGCATCGTCAATGGGTACGACGGGGACAAGGAGCAAACGCTCGCCTGCGCACAATACATCCAAGACCTGCTGCGACGCTACGCCGACAGCGACGGAGGAGAGATTATCACGTTCTAAAACTGGAACCTTAGGGACAGGCAATGTGACCTCGGTGCTGAAATTCGTTCCTTTGCTTTGCCGTTTCGCTTTTTATTAGTATTTTTGTCGCAATTTTACAATAAAACATACACATACTCGCACGCGCATGAAGGATTCATACCTTATACTAACCTGCCTGCTTTTCTCCATTGCTTCGCTGAGCATGTCCGCACAGACCGACCTTCGCCCCATGGAGGACGTGAACAAAGTGGTGGATCTGACGCTGGACTCGCTGGAGAAAGCGCAAACGGCTCGACCCGTACCCGGCAGCAGCCGCATAGGCGACCACCCTGTGCTGTTCCTCGTGGGTAACAGCACCATGCGCACAGGTACGCTGGGCAACGGCGACAACGGCCAGTGGGGATGGGGATTCTTTGCATATATGTATTTCGACGAGAAACAGATAACGGTTGAGAACCATGCACTGGGAGGCACCAGCAGCCGCACCTTCTACCGCCGTCTGTGGCCCGATGTCAAAAAAGGAATACGGCAGGGCGACTACGTCATCATAGAACTGGGGCACAACGACAACGGTCCCTTCGACTCAGGCAGGGCACGTGCCACCATACGCGGCATATCTGCTACGGACAGCCTCAACGTCACCATCAAGGAAACGGGGCAAAAGGAAACCGTCTATTCCTACGGCGAGTACCTGCGCCGCTTTGTGCGCGAGACACGTGCCTTAGGTGCTCACCCCATACTGATGAGCCTGACACCGAGGAATGCCTACGACAAGCCTGGACACGTGGCGCGAGTGAACGAGACATTCGGCCTGTGGGCACGTCAGATTGCAGAGGAGATGGATTGTCCGTTTGTAGATTTGAACGAGATATCGGCACGGAAATACGAACAGATGTCGGAGTGGAAGTTCAACTATCATTTCTATCTTGACCACATACACACTTCCGCTTTCGGCGCACAACTGAATGCCTGCAATGCGGCGGATGGGCTGATGGAATGCAACCACCCCGAAGTGGCAGCTCTGAAACCCATGATGAAGACCGACCTGCCCACCACTGGCGTGAAGCGTGAGAAGGGCAAGCCTGTGGTGTTCATCACGGGTGATTCTACGGTGAAGAACACGGACAGCGACGAGGACGGAATGTGGGGCTGGGGCAGTCAGGCCAGCACCATCTTCGATACGGACAAGATAACCATCGTGAACGCGGCTATGGCCGGGCGCTCGTGCCGCTCTTACCTGCGCGAGGGACGCTGGGACAAGGTCGTCAACGATGTGCAGGCTGGCGACTTCGTACTCATTCAGTTTGGCCATAATGATGCGGGCAAGGAATTGGACTACGGAAAGGCTCGCAACGACATCATGGGCACGGCGGATTCAAGCCACGTCTACCGAGTGCGCACAGATAAAGAGGTGCGCAACGAAGTGGTCTATACCTTTGGCTGGTATCTACGCAAGATGATTGACGATGTGCGCGAGAAGGGTGCCACACCCATCTTGGTAAGCCTCACGCCCAGAAATGAATGGACGGACGGACGGATAGAGCGTCGCAACGATTCCTTCGGACGCTGGTACCGCGATGTCGTAAAGCAAACAGGCGTAGAGTTCGTGGACTTGCACAATATCGCCGCCGACGAGTTCGACAAGATGGGACGCGAAGAGACGCAGACCTTCTACAAGAACGACCACACCCACACCAGCAAATGGGGGGCAATGTTGAATGCCCAAAGCATCGCCAAGGGACTGCGCGAAACGGGGTGCCCACTGGCAAAATTCCTGAAAGAGTAAGAATGAAGAACGAACCATATAAAATGAAGAAGTATCTGACACTTTTGTACCTTGCCATGCTGTGGGCGGTCTCCGCCGCAGGTCAGCAGGACACATTGTTCATCGCCCTGACGGACTTGTCGTCCATCATCGTTCCCCGCACCTACATCGTAGCGGAGCAGGAGGACGACCACGCACTGACGCTCTCACTGGTGGGCGACACATCGGTCACCATCGCCAAGAGCCACATCGTCAGTCGCGGCAATCAGTTCTTGGGATCGCGCCCCGTATTCGAGAGTTTCAAGTTCAACAACAAGTTCAACGACCAACTCTACACCGACGCCATCGGTGAGATTGACAACGCACAGGGGCGAGTGACGGTGAGTGTGGGTTGCATCGGCAAACGGCTGACACCCTCGTTCCAACTACCAGAGGGGGCAAAGGCATACGTGGGTGGCGAACGGCAATACAGCAAGCATACACGTCTGCGCTTTGACGAACCCGTGCGCTACACCGTGGCTTTCCCACGGCAATACATCTACGATGTCGTGAAAGTGAGCGACGAGGTGTGGAGCACGCCCGAAACCTCGGACGACCAGTGGCTATCGACGAAGGTGGCACTGACGGGCGATATGTTCACCACCAATGCTCCTTCAAACCACGGCGAAGACCCTGCAAATATGCTCGACGGTGACATCTCTACCATGTTCCACTCGACATGGGGCACCGGAACCTACACTCCGCTCACGTGGTACGACGGGGCAACCTATGGCGACGGGGTGAGCGAGTGGCCCTACATGGAAGTGAACCTGCCAGAGCCACTCTACCGCCTGAAACTGGAATACACGACACGCTACAACAACGACTATGCGCCACTTGGCTTCATCCTAATGGGCAGCAACGACGGCATAACCTGGGACGAGATTAAGACCTTCGAGCAGGTACGTGACGCACTGCCCACGGGACGCGCCGAAACCTACCTCAGCCCTGTCATCAACCTTGGCAAGGCATACAAGCGGTTGCGCATACAGTTGACGGCCGCACAACGCAAAAACTACCTCGTGTTCTCGGAGTTCGCACTCTACAAGGTAACGGAAAACCCCGACTACAAGCCAGAGGAACCCGAACTCATCGCACCGGCAGAGTATAAGAAGGGCTTCCTCCCTTACGGAAAGGACTATGAGGTCGTGGTGGACTTCCTGACCGACCACCCGACTACGCAATATGGCGTGCCACGCATCGACATCTGGTTTGGCGACGAAGAGACGTGGAGCAGCAGCATGTGGATTGGGCGATACGGCAAGGACTACTACGAAGATGCCACAATAAAGATAGACGGTGCGGGCGTGTTCCCCGACATGGAGAAGACGGCTATGCAGATAAAAGGACGCGGAAACTCCAGCTGGACATGGAATGCGAACAGCAAGAACCCCTATCGCATCAAGTTCCCTGAAAAGCAGAAGCCATTTGGCATGACGAAGGGCAAGTCGTGGGTGCTTCTGGCCAACAAGCAGACTGGCTCCATGACCACGAACGCGCTTGCCATGAAGGTGGCGGACATGGTGAAGAGCCGCGGATGCAACCACATCGTGCCCGTCGAACTGTACGTCAATAATCAGTATCGGGGCTCATACAACTTTACCGAAAAGGTGGGCTTCTCGAACAACAGCATCGACCTCGACGATGAATCGAACGCCACACTCATCACACTTGACTCCTACTATAAGGAGGACTACAAGTTCCGCGACCAGACTTACAACCTCTATGTGGGTATCAAGGAACCGGACTTCGGCGATGCCGAGAGTACCACAAACCTTCAGTACTATCAGGTGGTGGAGGCATTCGACAACCTTACCGCCGACGTAAAGAATACAGGAGGCGTGAACCGCATCGACGTGGATGCATTCGTCAGAGCCATGCTCGTCAATGACCTTGTCCGCAACGAAGAGTGCAAGCACCCGAAGAGTTGGTTCCTCTACAACGAGGACATCATCGCCGACTCCCTCTGGCAGTTCGGTCCCGTCTGGGACTTCGACTGGGCTTACGGCTACGAGGGCACCAGCACCTACTTCATACAGAATGCCGAGGCGGACCTGTTCTCCAACATGGGTTCCTCGAACATAGGTTATCCCTTCTTCCGCCAGTTGCTACGGGGCAGTGAGGTGGTGAAGAAGGCGTACTACAAACTCTGGACAGAGTTCCTCGAAAGCGGAATGCTGGACGAACTCATAGAGTATTGCGATGACTACTACGAGTACGCCGAGGCATCGCTCAAGCACAATGCCACTGGATGGGGCGACGGTTCACAATATGCCACCGTAACGAACAACTCCAAGAACTGGCTGACGCTACGTGCCAACTACATCTACACGCACCTTGACAAATACGACATCTCCGAGGACATCATAGAACCAGAGGAAGACGACTACGGTCAGCCCGACCGTGTGGATGTGGCTAAGGTCATGAGCCGTTTGGTCAATGTCTATACGGTCAACGGAATCCTGGTGCGTAAACAGGTGCCCTACGGCAACTTTGCCCAAGGCCTGATGCCTGGCATCTACATCGTCGATGGCAAGAAAACAGTGATAGGAAGATGAAGTTTATCAGTTGGAACGTCAACGGCCTACGGGCTGTAGCAGGCAAGAACTTTTGCGAGACTTTCGAAGAGTTGGATGCCGACTTCTTCTGCCTGCAAGAGACAAAGATGCAGGAGGGACAACTCGACCTCCCATTCCTCGGTTATCAAAGTTACTGGAACTATGCCGAAAAGAAAGGCTACTCGGGCACCGCGATATTTACCAAGCACACGCCACTTTCAGTCCATTATGGCATGGGCATCGACGAGCATGACCACGAGGGCCGCGTCATTACGCTGGAATATCCACAATTCTACCTTGTCTGCTGCTATACGCCAAACAGCCAGGACGGCCTGCGACGGCTCCAGTATCGCATGAAGTGGGAGGACGACTTCCGCCAATACCTGCTTCGCCTTGATAAGGAGAAGCCCGTCGTGCTCTGCGGAGACCTGAACGTGGCGCACAAGGAGATTGATCTGAAGAACCCGAAGTCGAACCGCCAGAACGCGGGCTTTACCGACCAGGAACGCGAGAAGATGACCCAACTGTTAGGAAGCGGATTCACGGACACCTTCCGCCATTTCTACCCCACCCTCGAGGGTGCGTACTCGTGGTGGAGTTATCGTTTCCACGCCCGCGAGAAGAATGCAGGGTGGCGCATCGACTACTTCATCGTAAGCAACCGACTCGTGCCCAACCTCACTTCGGCAAGCATCCACAACGAAATCATGGGTAGCGACCACTGCCCGGTAGAAATAGAGCTCAACCTCGCATAAGGTCACGAAAAAGCCTCCAAGCCGCCATTGGGGGCATACACATTCTCCACGCAGACACCAATGTATGTTTGCGTGGAGACCTTATTATGTCGCGAGGGAACACGATACTATTGTACACGTCGAAAGATTAGTAATGCGTGACCAGGAACATTACTATGGCAAGGAAGGGGACATTACTGTGGGTCTTCGTCCTCCATAGCAGGGAAGTCGAACTCGGGAGCAGGCACGAACTCGAGGTCTATATCAATGAGTTCCTCCTCTTCCGCCTCCATTCGATAGGGAACAAGTATGCCTTCACGCGAAGAGACCTGTGAAATCTCGACGGGAGCATGCCCCGCATGAATGATGTCCAACCGTTTTGCCGCAGCCCGACTAAGGTCGATGGTATAGCGACGACTGTATGGACCTCGGTCGGTGACCTGCACCACGCACGAAAGTCCATTGCGCACATTCGTCACACGCAACCATGTGCCAAAGGGATAGCGACGGTGGGCGCAAGTAAAACTGTCGCGATTGTAAGGCTTTCCGTTCGCCATACGCCGACCATGGAAACGGTCGTGATAATAGGAAGCCACACCACGCTCGGCACGCATCTCCGATACAATGACATAAGAGAATGCCAAGACGAACAGCCAAACGACGAATCGTGTATTCTTTATTGCCATATTGGCAGCAAAAATATACAATAAATCTGAAATACCAACTATAGTCGGCAAAATAGAAAGCAAAGAAGGGCGGCAAAAGCAATTATTTAGGCTTTCATAAATGATTATTCGTTTTTTTTCATTATCTTTGCGCCCGAAATAAACAAAAACAAGTATGAAAAGATTCATAAAATATGTGATTATTACGGTGGTTGCTGCGGCAATGATGCCTTTGTCATCCTGCATCAGCGAAAAGAAGATAGCATACTTGCAGGGGGCTGATACTTTGTACGCCGTGCCGCAACAGATTACGCAAGCCTACGAACTGGAAATCCAGCCCGACGACGAACTGGCGATTTCGGTTTCGAGTAAGGATGCTGAACTGATACAGCGCTTCAACAACAATGTCCTCATTGGTGGTGGTACGAACAGCGTGACGGGCAGCAACACGGCAAACACTACGTCGCGCGTGGCTTACTTCCTCGTGGACAAGGCGGGAAACATCGAGTTCCCCATCTTCGGCACCTTGAACACGAGCGGCATGACCAGTAAGAAACTGGCACAAATGCTGCAAGACAAGTTCCGCAACGAAGGGTGGATTCTGGACGCGGTCGTGAATGTGAAGGTGATGTCCTTCAAGGTCACCGTATTGGGCGACGTGAAGAATCCCGGCACACAAACGTTCCAAGGCGAGCGACTGACGCTGCTTGAGGCATTGGGAAAGGCTGGCGACATGAACAACACCGCTCACCGTGAGCATGTGCTTGTGGTACGTGAAATTGGAGACAAGCGTGTGACCTACGACATCAACATGAAAGACCCTAAGGCAGTCTTTGATTCTCCCGCCTATTACCTGCAGCAAAACGACATCGTGTATGTGCAGCCCAACAAGAGCGTCCGCGTGAAGGGTTCTACGGGCTACACATTGCTGAGCGTCGGTTCCACCGCGCTGGGCATGATTGTCAGCATCATCTCACTAATCTTTGCAATAAAGAAATAAACAACATACAATGGAAGAAGTCGTAAAGCAAAATAAGACTCAGGAAGCAACCTCGACGTCTGGCGTTGAAGGCATGTTGTCCTTACGCGAAACCCTCGATATCTTTCTGTACAACTGGAAGTGGTTCCTGCTCTCCGTCATCGTGTGCCTTGTTTTGGCACGTCTGTATCTTGCCACCCAGCCCCCCATTTTCCAGCGGCAGGCTGTCATGTTGGTGAAGGACGACAGCGGCAGTGGCAGTCGAAGAAGTGCCATAAGCAACGATGCCCTGATGCAGTTGAACGGCGTGATGGCAGGTAGTTCCGTGCGCAACGAAGTCTATATCCTGCGCAGCCATCAGTTGCTGAAAGAGGTGGCACGCGCACTGCATCTCGACGTAACCTATACCTTGGAAAGCAGCATACTGAAAGGACGCCTGCGCCCAATCTCACTGTACAACTCCAAGCCCTTCGAGATACAGTTCCTTGAGGAAAACCCGGAACGCGTGGCAACCTTCAAGGTGCGCGTACTGAACAATAACGAGTGTCGCCTGTCAAACTTCCGTGTAGGTTCAGAGAAGTTCGACTTTAACAAGGCCGTGCCATTCGGGCAGATGGTAGAAACACCCGCAGGAAAACTGACCGTCATTCCTAATCCCAAATATTTAGAATCGTTTGAGGGCAAGGACATCAGCATAGCCCATCTCGACTTGGACCGTGCTGCCAACATGATTGCCGGCCGTGTGGGGACAGGTGAGGTTGACCGCGAGAGTTCATTGGTTCGCCTGGTTTGCACCGACACCAACATTCAACGCGCCGACGACATACTGGCAGGTTTGCTCGAGGCTTATAAGCAGAGTATCATTGACGACAAGAACAAACTGGCACAATCGACGGCTGACTTCATCGACTCACGCATAGAACTCATCAAGGCAGAACTGTCTGATGTGGAAGGCTCGATGGCAGCCTTCAAACAAAGGAATAATTTGGTGGACCTCTCACAAAACGCACAGGCCTACCTGGCACAGAGCAGTTCGGCACGCCAGCGCACCATACAACTGCAAGCACAACAGGCCACCATCAACTATCTGCTCGAGAACCTGAAGGACAAGAGCCGCGGCAACAGTCTGATACCCACGTTAGGCGAAATCACCGACGCCGGTGTGATGAACCAGATTTCCAAGTACAATGAGATGATGCTCCAGCGTAACCGTCTGGCAGAGAACTCAGGCGGAGACTCGCAAACAATACGCGAGATAGATGCCAACCTTAGCCAGATGAAAGAGGCACTCATCGCTTCCGTGCAGGGGCGTGCGGCTACGGTCAACCTGCAGGTCAACCAGGCCTTGCGCGACGAGCAGAAACTTCAAGGAAGTCTCGCCTCAGTGCCCCAGCAGGAGAAACAGGTCATCGACATCGGCCGTCAGCAAAGCATCAAGGAAACCCTCTACACTTACCTGCTGAACAAGCGTGAGGAAACCGCCCTGCAACTGGCCATCAACGAGGCAAACATCCGCGTCGTAGAACAGCCCTTCGGTAGCACCACACCCATTGGCCCGCGTAGCAGGATGACCCTGTATGCCGCCCTGCTTATAGGTCTGATATTGCCCTTCGCCATCCTGTATATCTACAATCTGCTGAACATGGGCGTACGCGGACGCAAGGACATCGAAACCTACACCACCATTCCCATTATTGGTGAGATTCCACACATCCGTGAACAATTTGATGACACCAAGATATTGGTTAGCAACCAAAAGAATGATACCATCAACGAAGCATTCCGCCTTCTGCGTTTCAACCTGAACTTCGTGGATAAGGATGCCCGTGTCATCATGTTCACCAGTACAACCCCAGGCGAGGGAAAAACATTTATCAGTCGCAACTTCGCGGCATCGTTGGCAATGATGGACAAGAAAGTGGTGCTCATGGATACCGACATCCGCAAACGCACACAAACGAGTCTCTTCGGTGCAACCCGAAAGGAAGGTCTGACATCCTACCTGAATGGCTCAATCAACGACCTGAAAGAATTGATTATCCCTGGGACAGAGCAAAACCAAGTGGACGTACTTCCCGCCGGTGTCGTACCTCCCAACCCTGCTGAACTGCTGATGAGCGACCGTCTGGAACAGTTGGTTGAAGAGCTGAAGAAGACGTACGATTACATCATCATTGATAATGTGCCCGCACAATTGGTGGCAGATGCCGGCATCGTGAACCGTATTGCCGAACTGACCATCTATGTGGTCAGGAACCACAAACTGGATCGTCGCTATCTGCCCGAACTGGAGAAACTTTATCAGGAGGAGCGCTTCAACAACCTGTGCATACTTATCAACGATACCGACACAGAGAAGAAACGCTACGGATACGGGTATGGCTACGGATATGGCTATGGTTACGGGTATGGCTATGGCTACGGATACGGCAACGAAAAGAAAGGCAAGAAGAATTCGTAACCAAACTTACGTACGAAAGAAACGCACAGGAGGGCATCCCCAAAGGATGCCCTCCTGTGCATTTTCTCTAATACGAAGAGGCACTTACAGCCTTCGTTATTTGATTACCAAAGCACGGTCGATGGTGTCCTTCAGAGCCTGGGCGTGGGGCGTGGTGGCCGTGGCGAGTTGGTGCTGGAGTTGCTTCAGAGCGTGCAACACATAAGGGCGAATGTTCTCGGTCTGCAGGCGGCTCGTGAGTCCATTAATGTAGCATGTCTGCAGGGTCTTGCGGTAGGGCGAGAGGTTCTTCTGTGTGGCATCCTTCATAATCATACGGCTGAGGTCGGCGAAGTACTCGTCTGCCCTGTACTCGTCATTGAGACTCAATGAGCGACCGACGAGGCGAGCCACGCAGTTCGTAGCGATGATAGAAGTGAGATTGTTGGGGTCTGCCTCCAGACGCTTGGCATAGGGCAGGTCGCGCAACCATGTGGGTTCGGTCAGGATGTTACGCTCCACGAACCGGAGGGCATCGAGTTGCTTCTGACGAGGTTGGGGACGATAGACGTCACCCTGCTCTGCATGGGTACGGAAGTTCTCGAGTTGTCCGCCGATGTTATTGATGACGTGGCCGCAGTAGCGCAGGAACTGGGTGCGAATCTGGCCGTACATCATGCCCAGGTTCTCGTTGTAGATGTCGTCGTCTGCCTTTGTCCATGCAGGAAGTTCCCTAAGTTCACGCTTCAAGTTCAGTATGCCGTATTCACTGGCCTTAACTGCATCGTCGCCCAGGTCCTCGGTCTGTCGGCGCGGGTCGTCCTGACGTGTCTCGCCATCGCCCCACCACAGGCGTGGATTGCCGGCGACGTGCTCCCTCTCGAACAGGGATTGCAGGGCCTTGTAGTCCTCGTCCTCATTCTTGGCATCCAGCATGGGAGTATAGCCCCACTCGATTGCCCACTCGTCGTAGTCATTGATGCGGGGGAAGATTTCACGTTGCGTCATGCCGTCGCCCGGCTGTGCCACATAGTTGAAGCGCGCATAGTCCATGATGGAGGGAGTATGGCCATGTTCGCTCACCCACGCTTTGTCCCTCAGACTGTCCACGGGCACGCTGCTCGAGGCCCCGAAGTTGTGGCGGAGGCCCAGCGTGTGTCCGACCTCGTGGCTCGATACGAAGCGGATGAGTTGCCCCATGAGTTCCTCGTCGAAGTGCATCTTTCGGGCGGCCTCGTCTATGCTGCTTGCCTGCACCATGTACCAGTCGTGGACAAGCGACATCACATTGTGGTACCAGCAGATGTGGCTCTCCAGAATCTCACCCGTGCGAGGGTCGCTGACATGCGGCCCGTAGGCATTGGGAATGGGCGAGGCAAGGTAGCGGATAACGCTGTATCTTGCATCTTCCATCGACATAAGGCTGTCCTCCCCTTCCGGCCACTCTAAGGCATAGATGGCGTTCTTGAAACCCGCCCGCTCAAAGGCCTTCTGCCAGTCATTAACGCCCGCTATGAGGTACTTGCGCCATTGCTTGGGCGTGGCAGGGTCAACGTAATAGACGATGGGCTTCTGTGGTTCCACCAATTCCCCTCGGCGCATCCGTTCCACATCCTCGGGCTTTGGCTCCAGTCGCCAGCGGCTTGCAAACGCCTTGCGCTTTACGCGCTGCTGACCATCCATATAACTGTTGTAGCCATGCATGAAGAATCCCACTCGAGGGTCGTAGTATCGGGGCTTCATCGGCACGCTGGGCAGCAGGACGAACGACAGGTTCAGGCCGAAAGTGGCCTTGCCCGTGCTACGTACGCTGGCCAGGTTGGTACTGTTGGAATTATAGGTCTTCACCATGCGCACCTCGGTGTTCAGGGGGAAGGTCTTGATGTCTTCGATGTAGGACAAGGGAGCCATGAGATTGGTCAACTGGAAGTTGTTCTTGGCCTCCTTCGAGAGTCCCGTCGTGGGATTATCTTCGTTGAGGAAGACATTAACCTTAATCTTGAAGATGCTGTCCTTGTGGCTTTCTATCTTGAACGCGGCAATGATAGGGTTTTCGTTCGACACGGTGATGGCACGATTGATGGCTTGCGTCGTGTCGCTTACGTTCACCAACAGACGGACACGCAGGAACAACTGGTTATCGACACCCTGCTGGAAATAAACGGTTTGCTGGTTCAGCATCTCGCCACCGAACTTTCCACTGCCGGCGGGCGTAGAGGTGTAACGGGTGGTAGTGAGGAAATCACGGCCAACAAGTGAATCCGGAATGAGGAAGAACCAGTCGTTCTCCACCTTTTGCACTTGGAACATCCCCGAACGGTCTATCGAAGGTTTCTTCTCCTCCTTAGGCTTCTGCTGGGCGGCATCGGGCTGAGCCTTCTTTCCTTTCTTGGATTTCTTTGCCTGCTCCTGAGTCGTCTTGTCAGGTTTCTGTTGGGTTTGCTCGACCTTCTGCGGAGTTTTCTCCTTGTCCTTCCTTGCATTCGCGCACAAGGTTACGGCGAGCAGCACAAAGGTTAGTAATGTTACGCGTCTAATCATACTAAGGTTATTGGGTTAAGAATACTATGCTTATTGGGGTAAGAATACTGTGCTTCAGGCTTGCACAATACTATCGTGTGTGCACAAGAATATTTACTTTGTACGCGGAATAAGTAATGACGAATCGCCATAACTAAGGAAACGGAAATCGTGCCCCAGTGCGTAGTCGTAGATACTGCGCCAGTCCTCCCCCACAAAAGCCGAAACCAAGAGCAAAAGCGTGGATTGTGGTTGATGGAAATTCGTTATCATGCGCTCCACGATGCGGTACTCATATCCCGGAGCAATGATGATTTGCGTGGAGGCATGAAGCACCTCCAGGTCATGCGCCTGCATGTAAGACAATAAAGCCTGTAGGGCTTCCATAATGGACAATGGGCAATGGACAATGGACAATTCATACGGCTCCCACTGACTGACGTGCATTTCCTCCTCGCCCCTTACGGCGCGGAGCCCCATCCAATACAGGCTTTCCAGCGTCCTGACACTTGTTGTTCCCACAGCCACAGCACGTCCACCATGAGCTATCAACCTCTCAATGGTGTGCCTGCTGACGGCGATGTGCTCCGTGTGCATGTCGTGGTGGCCGATGTCCTCCGATTTTACAGGGCGAAACGTACCGGCTCCGACATGCAAGGTCACTTCCTCGCGCTCTATGCCACGCTTGTCTATTTCTTCCAGCACCTGTTTCGTGAAGTGTAACCCCGCGGTGGGGGCTGCCACACTACCTTCTATCTTCGAATACACCGTCTGATAGGTGCGCTTGTCATTCTCTTCCGTTCGGCGGTTGAGATAGGGAGGGATGGGCAGTTCGCCCATAGCCTCGAGTATCTCCGACCATGTCCATCGGTCGGGCCAACTGAAATCTACACGATGACTGGTACCATGTAGTTCCCCACGCTCCGCAGTCACCACAATCCGCTCGCCATTTATCTCCACCTCAGCCTTCAGTACGCCTTGCTTCCATTTCTTCAGACCGCCCACCATACAATACCAAGCCGTGTGACCGCGACGCGCGAAGTTCTCCTGGTATTCCTCCGGGGCAGCAGGCTCAAGAACGAGTATCTCAACCTTCGCCCCCGTTTCCTTGAAGAAGAAAAGACGTGCCTGTATCACACGCGTATTATTCATCACAAGCAGGCAGCCCTCGGGCAAGAGGCTCGGCAAATCCGCGAATCGTCGCTCCACAATACTTCCCTGGTCATAGACCAATAGTTTACTTTGGTCACGCTCCGCCAAAGGATATTTCGCAATGCGCTCGTCCTCAAGTGTGTAATTATAGTCTTTGATTTGTATATCTCTTGGATCTTTCATCACATTCCTTATAAAACGACCACGAAGATACAGAAAAAATAGCAAACGTCACAATCTTTTACTTATGAAATCGCAAATAAAGTGTTTTAAGATTTGATATGGGGCAGAACAAAGAAAAGTGCGCCCAAAGGGTGCACTTTTCCCATTCTTATCGTATGTCTGATATAGACTTACTCTGCCTTCTCTTCTGCCGATGCCTCAGCAGCAGGAGCAGCCTCTTCGGCTACGGGCTCTGCAACTGGTGCTTCTTCCACAGGAGCCTCAGCAACCTCCTCAACAGGAGCGGCTTCAACAGCAGGAGCCTCAGCGGCTGCGCTCTTCTTGGAGCGACGTGTGCGCTTAGCCTTCTTCTGAGTCTTTGCCATGTTCTCATCGAAATCTACAAGTTCGATGAAGCATGTTGCAGCATTATCTCCCTGGCGGAAGCCAGTCTTGATGATACGGGTGTAGCCACCGGGGCGCTCAGCCACCTTCTCAGAGATGACCTGGAAAAGCTCCGTAACGGCATACTTGTTCTGCAGGTAGCTGAACACCAGACGACGAGATGCCGTAGTGTCCTGCTTCGAGCGATTAATCAGCGGCTCAACATATTTACGCAGAGCCTTTGCCTTGGCCACAGTGGTATTGATTCGCTTGTGCATGATAAGCGAAATAGCCATGTTGGCAAGCATCGCATCGCGATGGCTGGCAGTGCGGCCGAGGTGGTTGAATTTCTTATTGTGTCTCATTGTTCTAATTATTCTTTGTCAAGTTTGTACTTAGAGATATCGGTTCCGAAAGAGAGATTGAGACGCTCGAACATATCGTCCAGTTCCATCAAGGACTTCTTACCGAAGTTGCGGAACTTCAGCAGGTCAGTCTTGTTGAACTGCACCAAGTCGCCCAGCGTATCCACATTTGCAGCCTTCAGACAGTTCAGGGCACGGACACTGAGATCCATATCCACGAGCTTCGTCTTCAGCAACTGGCGCATGTGCAATACTTCCTCGTCAAACTCTTCATTGCCTTCCGCATCAGCATTCTCCAAAGTAATCTTTTCATCGGAGAAAAGCATGAAATGATAAATGAGTATCTTGGCGGCCTCCTTCAGGGCATCCTTTGGATGGATGCTACCATCAGTCGTAATCTCCAGCACAAGCTTCTCATAGTCAGTCTTCTGCTCCACACGATAATTCTCTACAGAATACTTCACATTACGAATGGGAGTATAGATAGAGTCGATGGGAATGACATTCACATCAGTGCAGAACTCGCGATTCTCGTCAGCAGGAACATAACCACGTCCCTTATTGACGGAAATCTCAATCTGCATCGAGGCTTTCGGATCCAAATGGCAAATAACCAACTCGGGGTTTAACACTTCGAAACCAGTCAGGTACTTATTAAACTCACCAGCCTTTAACTCAGTAGTCTTTTCAACGGTGACGCTAATTTTCTCATTCTCGAATTCGTCTACTAATCGCTTGAACCTAACTTGCTTCAGGTTCAGTATAATGTTGGTTACATCCTCCTTAACTCCAGGAACAGTTGCAAACTCATGCTCTACTCCGCTTATGGAAATAGTGTTGATTGCAAAACCGTCAAGAGAAGAAAGAAGTATTCGGCGCAAAGCATTACCTACGGTAGTACCAAAGCCACCTTCGAGAGGACGAAACTCAAACTTGCCGTAGCGCTCGTCCGCTTGCAACATTATAACTTTTTCAGGTTTTTGAAATGCTAATATCGCCATTATAATAAAATTATTTAGAGTACAACTCAACGATCAACTGCTCCTTAATATTCTCGGGGATGTCCGCACGCTCTGGCTTGTGAAGCAACTTGCCTGACTTGGAGTTTTCGTCCCATTCCAACCAAGGATACTTTGCGTGGTTGAAACCTGCTAATGCAGCAACGATAACCTCGAGCGACTTGCTGCGCTCACGCACACCCACAATCTGGCCAGGAGCCACACTGTAAGAAGCAATACCTACTACCTTACCGTCTACCGTAATGTGCTTGTGGTTAACCAACTGACGGGCAGCAGCACGCGTGGGGGCAATGCCAAGGCGATACACAATGTTGTCCAGACGGCACTCCAGATTCTGAAGCAGAATCTCACCAGTGATACCACTGGTGCGGGCTGCCTTCTCAAACATCAGACGGAACTGCTTCTCAAGCAGGCCGTAGGTGTAACGTGCCTTCTGCTTCTCGGCCAGCATGATGCCGTACTCAGAAGTCTTGCGGCGACGATTGTTTCCGTGCTGACCAGGAGGGAAGTTCCTCTTGGCAAGAGCCTTGTCAGCACCAAAGATGGGCTCGCCGAAACGGCGGGCAATTCTTGTTTTTGGTCCAGTATATCTAGCCATAATACTTTTTTGTTTTTTTCCAGTAGTAAATCAGGGTAGCAGCCGCGGCCACAGATGAGGAATGTAAGCCAAAGACCTGAATACCACTGAATGGTCTATTGTGTCAGTTAATACTCGATTATACTCTCCTTCTCTTGGGAGGACGACAACCATTGTGAGGCATCGGCGTAACATCTACGATTTCTACAACTTCAATACCAGCACCATGCACGGTACGAATAGCAGACTCGCGACCATTGCCGGGACCCTTCACATAGGCCTTTACTTTTCTCAGACCCAGGTCGTATGCAACCTTTGCACAATCCTGAGCGGCCATCTGGGCAGCGTAAGGTGTGTTCTTCTTAGAACCACGGAAACCCATCTTACCAGCACTGGACCAAGAGATAACCTGACCCTCGCTGTTGGCCAAAGACACAATGATGTTGTTGAAAGAACTGTGTACATGAAGCTGACCCAATGCGTCAACCTTCACAACACGTTTCTTAGCTGCGACTGTTTTCTTTGCCATATTAACTTAATTATTTAGTAGCCTTTTTCTTGTTAGCAACGGTCTTCTTCTTACCCTTGCGCGTACGAGCATTATTCTTCGTACTCTGACCGCGAACGGGCAAACCATTACGATGACGCACACCACGGTAGCAACCAATATCCATCAAACGCTTGATGTTCATTGCGATCTCGCTGCGGAGATCACCCTCGACCTTATACTCAGCGCCAATGATTTCACGAATCTTAGCAGCTTCCTCATCGGTCCAGTCTACTACCTTTTTGTCTCTGTTAACTCCAGCCTTGTCCAAAATCTTGGCAGAGCTACTGCGACCTATTCCATAGACATAGGTCAAAGCGATTTCACCTCTCTTGTTCTGAGGCAAATCAACACCAACAATTCTTATTGCCATATATTACTTACTTTTCTTGCTAACACGATTTAACCCTGACGCATCTTGAACTTAGGGTTCTTTTTGTTGATTACATACAAACGTCCCTTGCGACGGACTATCTTGCACTCTGGAGTACGTTTCTTAATAGAAGCTCTTGTTTTCATATCGTTATTTTTATTTGTATCTGAATACTATTCTACCCTTTGACAAATCATATGGGCTCATTTCTACTTTAACCTTATCGCCTGGCAGAATCTTGATGTAGTGCATTCTCATCTTACCCGAGATATGCGCTGTAATCTCATGTCCATTCTCAAGTTCAACATGGAACATTGCATTTGAGAGCGACTCAACGATTACGCCATCTTGTTCTATTGCGGACTGTTTTGCCATATTATTCTTTTTAGTTTCTTTATTTATCTATTTGTTCTATTTCCTCGAATGAGGAGAGAATATCCACACGTCCTTGATGTATTGCAATGGTATGTTCAAAATGTGCTGCAGGTTTCCCATCACGCGTCTTTACCGACCATCCATCCTTTGCGAGATATATCTTAGGACTGCCCAGTGTTATCATGGGCTCAATGGCGATACATAGACCATTCTTTATCTGAGGCCCATTACCACGTCGCCCATAATTGGGTACAGGTGGATCCTCATGCATCTTCTGCCCAATACCATGGCCAACGAACTCGCGAACCACACCAAAGCCTTGGGCTTCACAATGCTCCTGCACAGCATTTCCGATGTCTCCTAATCTTCTACCAGGCAATGCCACCTCTATACCCCGATAAAGGGATTCCTTGGTTGTCTTGAGCAGAAGTGCAACCTCCGCTGAGGTTTCGCCTACACTGAACGTGTAGCAAGAGTCACCATTGTAACCATTCAATAGTACTCCACAATCTACCGAAACTATATCTCCCTCTTTTAGCGGTTCATCATCAGGCAGACCATGTACTACCACATCATTCACGGACGTACATATTGACGCAGGAAACGCTTCACCACCACATGGATTTGGGAATCCCTTGAAAGTGGGAACCGCTCCATTGTCTCTTATGTACTCTTCGGCAATCTTGTCGAGCTGACGGGTCGTCACCCCAGGCTTAATTGCCTTACCTATTTCTCCGAGCGTTGCACCAACCATAAGGTTGGCAGCTCTCATCAATTCAATCTCTTCCTCTGTCTTTAGAAATATCTTCATAGATACTCTTAATAGGCAGAAACGCCGCCGCGACCATGGATTCTACCAGAACTCAGCAGGCCGTCGTAATGTCTCATCAGCAAGTGACTCTCTATCTGCTGTAGGGTATCAAGTACCACACCAACAAGAATCAAGAGAGATGTTCCTCCGAAGAAGTGTGCAAATTCTGGCTTCACATCGAGTAAACCTGCAAATGCGGGCATACATGCAATGAGAGCCAGGAAAATGGATCCTGGGAAGGTTATATGAGACATAATATCATCCAGATAATCAGCTGTAGCTTTTCCGGGACGTACACCAGGAATGAAACCATTATTGCGCTTGATATCCTCGGCCATCTGCACGGGGTTCATCGTAATGGCAGTATAGAGATACGTGAAAGCAATGATTAGGATTGCAAACACCAAGTTATATTGCCAACTTGTATAATCCGACATCACCATGGCAAAACGTGTGGAAGCTGCGCTGTCCGATACGAAACTTACCAAAGTGGCAGGAATGAACATAATAGCCTGTGCAAAGATAATAGGCATTACATTAGCAGCAAATAATTTCAAAGGAATGTACTGACGTGCACCTCCCACCTGCTGACCACGTACCATACGCTGGGCATACTGAACGGGCACCTTGCGTGTTCCCTGAACCAACATAATAGCAGCCAGAATAACAACGAACAGGATTATCAGCTCAACAAGGAACATAATCAAACCACCACTCGTGAGAGCTGTGAATCGAGATACGAGTTCCTGACTGAAAGCCTGAGGTAAACGTGCGATAATACCTAACATAATAATCAAGGATACACCGTTTCCAATGCCCTTGTCCGTAATGCGCTCACCGAGCCATAGGATGAACATACTGCCAGCAGCCAGAATGATGGTCGAAGTCAACATGAACATTGTCCAAGACACATTGGGATTCAGTGCACCTGCAGCCTGATGCTGCAGATTCATCAGGTAGAAAGGTCCTTGGAAGAGGAGAATGAAAATGGTAAGATAACGAGTATATTGGTTAATCTTACGACGGCCACTCTCACCTTCACGCTGCATTTTCTGGAAATAGGGAAGTACGACAGCCAACAACTGGATAACGATAGAAGCTGAAATGTAGGGCATAATACCCAACGCAAACATAGAAGCGTTGGAGAATGCTCCACCAGAGAACATATTCAGCAGGGACATCAAACCCTCATTGGTCTGCTCGCGCAGGGCTGTCAACCTCTCTGGATTAATACCAGGAAGTACAACAAATGACCCAAAACGATAGATTGCTGCAAAACCGAGGGTTACGAGAATCTTTGAACGAAGATCCTCAATGGCCCATATGTTCTTTATTGTCTTTACAAACTTCTTCATAACTTTATGTTATTACAGTTTTGTTACCGTACCACCAGCATTCTGAATAGCTGCCTCAGCAGCAGCAGAGAAAGCATGAGCTGTTACATCCACCTTTGCAGTCAACTTACCATTGGCAAGAATCTTAACCAAGACACCGCCCTTGATAACACGGTTAGCCTTCAACTCCTCAATGCCAATCGTTGTCACACCCTTGTCAGCCAGTACCTGAAGAACAGACAGGTTTACAGCTTGGTATTCTACACGATTGATATTCTTGAAGCCGAACTTCGGCAAACGACGTTGCAGAGGCATCTGACCACCTTCGAAACCAATCTTTCTCTTATAGCCAGAACGTGCCTTTGCACCCTTATGACCACGCGTAGAGGTACCACCCAAACCAGAACCTGGTCCACGACCAATGCGACGGCGTGAGTGCGTTGAGCCTGCTGCGGGTTTCAAATTATTTAATTTCATATCTGATCGAATTAACTTGTTTGTTATACTTAGTCAACCACCTTGACAAGATGGAGAACTGTCTTAATCAAACCGCGATTAGAGGCGTTATCCTCAATCTCTACAACGTGATTCATCTTGTGCAAGCCCAGAGTGTCAAGAGTGGCCTTCTGGTACTTGGGGCAATGAATACGACTTCTAACTTGCTTTACTTTAATAGTTGCCATAGTTGTTCCTCCTTTAGCCTCTAAATACCTTTTCAAGACTTACACCGCGGTTTGCGGCAACAGTCTTTGCATCACGCATTTCAGACAGAGCTGCGATAGTAGCCTTTACCAAATTATGTGGGTTGGAAGAACCCTTTGACTTTGCTAACACATCTTTGATACCGACACTGTCCAGCACGGCGCGCATAGCACCACCAGCCACAACACCAGTACCAGGAGAAGCTGGCATAATCAGCACTTCGGCACCACCATAGTGAGCAGATGCCTCGTGAGGAACCGTACCCTTCACAACAGGAACACGTACAAGGTTCTTCTTTGCAGCTTCTACACCCTTGGCAATGGCAGCGGTAACCTCACCAGCCTTACCCAGGCCCCAGCCAATAATACCATCTTCGTTGCCAACAACGACAATGGCGCTGAAGGTGAATGTGCGACCACCCTTAGTTACCTTCGTAACACGATTTATTGCAACCAATCTGTCTTTTAATTCGATATCGCTATTGATCTTAACTTTATTGAGTGCCATAATCTTTATTAGAATTTAAGTCCACCGTTACGAGCAGCATCAGCTACTTCCTTTACACGACCATGGTACAGATAACCATTACGATCAAAAACAACAGCGGTGACGCCAGCCTCGAGAGCCTTCTTAGCAATCAGTTCACCAACTTTTGCAGCCTGTTCCTTCTTGGGGCATGCTTCCATACCCAATGAGGAAGCGGCAACCAAAGTGGTACCAGTGATGTCATTGATAATCTGTACATATATCTGCTTGTTACTGCGGAACACCGACATACGGGGACGCTCAGCAGTACCAGAAATCTTATTACGAACTCTGTACTTAATCTTAATTCGTCTTTCTATTTTCGTTGTCATAGTATTACAAATTTAAATGTTACTTAGCACCGGCTGACTTACCAGACTTTCTGCGAATCTGTTCACCGAGGAACAAGATACCCTTGCCCTTGTAAGGTTCAGGCTTACGGAAAGAACGAATTTTAGCACACACTTGACCCAGGAGTTGTTTGTCGCAAGAGCGCAAAATAATCTGGGGATTTTGATTTCGCTCAGACTTGGTCTCGACCTTAATCTCAGAGGGAAGTTGGATGAAGATGCTGTGGGTATAACCCAAAGAGAACTCCACCAAGTTGCCCTGATTAGATACACGATAACCGACACCAACGAGTTCCATGGTCTTCTCATAACCCTGAGAAACGCCAACTACCATATTGTTGAGAAGGGAACGATACAAGCCATGGAATGCCTGCTTTTGCTTTTTCTCAACGGTGTCATTTTCCTCGTCAATCACCAAATCCAAAACACCATCGTTAATGTTCAACTTAATAGAAGGATGAACAGCCTGGCTCATTTCTCCTTGCTTTCCCTTTACAGTAACCACATTATCATCACTGATGTTGATGGTAACACCTGCGGGGATTGTAATCGGCATTTTTCCAATTCTAGACATAGTTCAATCCTCCATTAATATACATAACAAAGAACCTCGCCACCAATCTTCTGTTCAGCAGCTTCTTTGTTAGTCATTACACCCTTGGATGTAGATAAAATTGCAATACCTAATCCATTAATTACTCTTGGCATGTCCTTGTAACCAGTGTACTTACGCATGCCAGGCTTCGAGATGCGAATCAACTTCTTGATTGCATTCGCTTTTGACGCATTGTCATACTTCAAGGCTATCTTGATAGTACCCTGAGGTCCGTCTTCCACGAACTGGTAGTTCAAGATATAGCCTTTCTCAAAAAGGATCTTTGTAATCTCCTTCTTCAGATTTGACGCTGGACACTCTACAACTCGGTGTTTTGCCTGAATTGCATTGCGCAACCGTGTCAAATAATCAGCTATTGGATCTGTCATTTTATAAAGGTTTTAATTAATCGGGACTCTCCCGACAATATTAAAAAAAATAAATCTTACCAACTAGCCTTCTTCACACCGGGTATCAGACCTGCAGAGGCCATCTCACGGAATTGAATACGGCTGATGCCAAACAGGCGCATATAGCCCTTGGGACGACCTGTCAGCTTGCAACGATTGTGCAGGCGGATGGGATTAGCATTGCGAGGAATTTCCTGCAGTTTGCGGGCAGCCTCATAAGCCTCAACAGGGTCACCTGTGTTGACAATCTTCTTCAGTGCAGCACGCTTTTCAGCATACTTGGCCACGAGCTTTGCTCTTTTTATCTCGCGGGCCTTCATTGATTCTTTTGCCATATCTTCTTAGTCGTTATTAGCGTTCTTAAAGGGCAAACCAAACTCCTTCAGCAGGGCAAAACCTTCCTCATCCGTTTTTGCGGTGGTTACGAACGTAATGTTCATACCAAGGATGCGATCGATTGTGTCGATGTTAATCTCGGGGAAGATAATCTGTTCCTGAATACCAAGAGTGTAATTACCACGGCCATCGAACTTACTTTCAATACCTTTAAAGTCACGGATACGTGGCAAAGCCACACGAACCAACTTCTCAAGGAATTCATACATACGTTCACGACGCAGTGTGACCATCACACCGATTGGCATCTTTTTACGCAGTTTGAAGTTTGCAACGTCTTTCTTTGATACGGTAGCAACTGCCTTCTGACCTGTGATGGCCGTAATCTCGTTGATTGCGACTTCAATGATTTTCTTGTCGGCAGTAGCCATTCCCAAGCCCTGATTAACAACAATCTTCTTGAGCACGGGTATTTGCATAGATGAAGAATAGTTGAACTTCTTCATCAACGCGGGAGCAATGCGCTCCGCATATTCTTTCTTAAGGCTTGCAGTATTTGCCATTACTTAATCTCCTCTCCTGATTTTTTAGCATAACGAACTAATTTGCCGTCAGCGTTCAGTTTCCTACCAATACGAGTGGGCTTGCCATCCTTAGGATCAACCACATTGAGGTTAGAGATGTGGATAGAAGCCTCCTGTTTGATGATACCGCCCTGAGGGTACTTGGCACTGGGCTTTTGGCTCTTAGAAACCATGTTTACACCCTCGACAATTGCACGTTTCTCAGCCACCAACACCTTCAGGACGGTGCCTGTCTTGCCCTTGTCGTTACCAGCATTTACATATACGGTATCGCCTTTCTTAATGTGTAACTTACTCATCTGTTCAATTCTTAATATAGATTAAAGAACTTCAGGTGCTAAAGACACGACCTTCATGTTAGCAGCGCGGAGTTCGCGAGCAACAGGACCGAAGATACGGCTTCCACGCAACTCGCCAGCGTTATTAAGTAAAACGCAAGCGTTATCATCAAAACGGATATACGAGCCATCGGGACGACGTATTTCCTTCTTCGTACGTACGATCAAGGCCTTAGATACTGCACCTTTCTTTACTTCACTGGTGGGGATTGCGCTTTTTACAGCAACAACAATCACATCACCTACAGACGCATAGCGACGACGCGTACCGCCCAATACACGGATGCACAGGCATTCCTTGGCGCCACTATTATCTGCAACTACTAATCTTGATTCTGCTTGTATCATGATTACTTAGCTCTTTCAACGATTTCTACTACTCTCCATCTCTTTGTCTTGCTCAGAGGACGAGTCTCCATAATCTGCACGGTATCACCTTTGTGGCAGTCATTTTTCTCGTCGTGAGCATGGTACTTCTTCGTCTTGTTGACGAACTTACCATAAATCGGGTGTTTCTCCTTGAACTTGGCAGCCACCACAATGGTCTTATCCATTTTGTCGCTAACTACGACACCCGTTCTTGTCTTTCTTAAATTTCTAGCTTCCATTGATGTAGACCATTATTTGTTAAGCTCTCTCTGACGAAGAATGGTCAGCAGACGAGCAATATTACGACGAGCCGCCTTTATCTGAGCGTTGTTCTCAAGGGGAGATACAGCATGATTCAACAACATCTGTGTGTAATTAGCCTTCTCCGTCTGAATCAGTTCCTGCAAATCAGCAGTGGACATCTTCTGTATTTCTGCAACTTTCATATTTATGCGTTTTTATCGTAATCTCTTCTTACAACGAACTTAGTGGTAACAGGCAGTTTCTGAGCGGCAAGGCGAAGAGCCTCCTTCGCAATGTCATAAGAAACGCCTTCAATCTCAAAGATGATGCGTCCAGGTGTAATGGGGAAAACGTAACCTACGGGATCACCCTTACCCTTACCCATACGAACGTCTGCAGGCTTCTTTGTAATAGGTTTGTCAGGG
>FLNZ01004418.1_pt1 | contig 45929 bp, 47 predicted proteins | sample 1140391 | NCBI WGS metagenome assembly FLNZ01 (sample SAMEA3878171, study PRJEB12797) | bioreactor metagenome | biome: Moose rumen | place: Sweden | collected 2011-10 | reverse complement strand
CTTAAACAAGATTAATAACCGACCCATTGGCAGAATCAAGTATGCGCTCGCTTAATTCCGCCAACGGGTTCATCAAGACAATGGATAAGACAGAGAAAAGAAAGAGCGAGCTCTGCTACAACTGCAAGAGCTTCGACGTGAGAGAGACAAGCAGAGGCATCAAATTCGCCTGCAAACACTGGGACAACAGCCTCGTGGGCGCGATGTGGTGCAAGTTCTACCAACCAACAAAAAAGACAGAGAAATGACAGTGATTTATGTTGTGCTGGCTTTCGCCGCGGGCTTCGTCCTGGGCATGATAGCCACAGCCCTAGCCGCCATGGCAGGGGATAAAAACAGGAGAGACAATGAGCAGAGAGACTAATTTCAAGGACGGCGCATGGGTGGGCGGCTATGAGTACAGCGACCAAGGTAGTTGACGGCTTCCTCGACAAACTGCAAAACACTAAACAGTGGAGAATGATTTGAGTTTTAACCGATAATTTTAATTTTTTATTCTATGCTTACTACACTTACTATTATCCTCGCGGTGCTGGTGGTTGTCAATATATGGATAACCATAGCATCGACGAAGCAGATGCGAAACAGCAAGCGCAAGCTGCAAGAGAGAATTAACGAGTTCAACAACGCCAGCGACATTCATATAGCCGAGATGCAAGGAGCGAAACATCGTGTGAATGAGGCGATTGCCGAGACAGCAAAAATCAAGAGCAATTATGAAATGTTGCTCAAGGATCACGAAGAGTTTTTCACCTTTATGCTCATCAGCGTGTCGAATTATGAAATGTTGCTCAAGGATCACGAAGAGTTGCTTCAAGCCTATAAGGAACTGCGCAAGGAATATGAGCACGCCCAGGAGCACACCATCTCAGGCGATCCTCATGCAGGGCATCAAGACCCCGTGAACGGCGGCGACGTGAATGTGGCGACCACCACGGCGGGCGAGAAGCCTGTAAAGAGCAAAAAGAACTACAAACTTAAAGCAAAGTAATGTTTTCTTCATCTTGTTAAAGGGTGCGCCGATTTCGGTGCGCCCTTTTTTGTTTGACTGGTATGTCACTGTATTGCAAGGCACCGCCTCGCATAACAAAAACCGCCCCGCTTTCACAAGCGAGACGGCATTCTCCAATTAATCATTAACATAAACTATTTAAATATGAAAAACATTCCACTCTTCTCATTGTGCTATAACTTCTTCTTTTTGCCGTAGAGTCTCATACCGCCAAATATCGCACCGAGGACAAGCGTTATGAGCATCACATAGCCGAGTATCTGGATGAACTTCTGCCACTTGCTCAACCCCACTTTCACATACACTTTCTCATTAGAGACTCCCGAATGCCCCTCGCTTTGCGTGCGCGAGGCGTTTTCCTCTTTTTGGTATTCAGCATTGGACGTGGATGTAGATGCGCTCTGCGAGGATTTCTGCGAGCCTTGCCGCGTGCTTGAGGTGTAGTCGAGCATACTCATCACCTCACCGTTCTCGCCGTAGGTGTAGTACTTCCACGCCACATCGGTATTCGCGCTGTCCTTCACATGCTCCGTCATGGTCACATATATCGAGTCATGCAAAGTGACATATTCCTTTATATGCACCGTGTCGGTTACCGTCGTGGTGTCATGCTGCCACTTCTCTACTTCCACCAACCTCTCCTGCGGCTTGCATGAGCATATCGCAAGCATCAGGCACAGCACTATAAGTGCCAACATGCAGAAGCCGACCGAAAAACAGCCGTGTAAATTCTCGTTGATTTCTTTGTCTGTTTCCATATTTTTTGTAATTTTGTGCCGCTTATAGGTGGTTCAATCTTTGAGCTCCTCAGCGTTTAAAAGAACTCTTTTCAGCCTCGCTTCGGCGGGGCTTTTTTGTTAATGCACGAAAAGCCATGGCGGTCACGTTCCTCCAGCCCACCGACCAAGTGCGACCGCCACAGCTCTATTTCAACCTCTCCTTAAAAGCCAGCCAAGCGTTGCTGTTGTTTTTTTCTTTGGTGGGTTTGCCGTCTTTGGTGTATATGGTGGCGTTATTCCAACCTATCACGCCTGGGCAAATCTTGCCCGACACGTCATAGTGCCTAACCACTCTTTCAAGTGGTATGTTAAACTTCTTCATCAGCATCTTCGCCAGCTTGGCTGCATTGTCAAGTGCCTTGTCGGTAAGATACCACCCCTCATGGTTGGCGATTCTGTGGTCATAGCCACTCTTTAAAGACGAGCAAATCTCTATCGAAATGGTATTCTTATTGGTGGCGATACCATACAAGGTGGCACCCAACTTTTTCTTGTCACCTACCGCCCAGCAGTAGTAATTCCTTATATCAGGGTTATACTGTGCCATATCCCTGTCGTCAACGGCGAAGTCGGCACTTGCCTTGCCGTTCTGGAACACGCTCCTCACGGCACGAGTGCAGCCAGCATAAGAGTTGCTGCCCGCTGTGTAGTGGATAGCCAAATACTTGATAGGACGACCTTCCGACTTGGTGATGCACCTCGTTATCGGCATGTAAATCACACTCGGGTCAACACACAAAGGGTTGGTCCCGTCTGTCGCGTTGTCAACGCGACCCAGAGCCTTCCATGTCTTCTCTCCTACGATGCCGTCAGCAACCAGGCCATGCGACCGTTGGAATGCCTTGACAGCATCCTCGGTCTTCGCGCCGAAGTCGCCGTCAACAGCCACACCGAGCAGTCTCTGCAAGGTCTTCACCTCGTTTCCTTTGCTTCCTTTCTTCAATGTCGTCATGTCATTATCTTTAATCGTTAGCTGCGTCTGTGGTGTCGGGTAGTGCGCCGCACCGCGGTGTAAGAACTGTCATTCCTCTCGCTTCCCTTTGTTGGAGATCTCCTGCAATGCCTTCACAAGCTCTGTTACCTCGCTCTGGCGCAAGTCCTTGATAAGGGTTATAATACTCTTGTAGGCTTTCCTGTCTGCCTTGCTGTCGGCTTTCTCGCGAACAGAGAACAGCTCCACGACGCAGTTGAAGATGCCGATGATAAGGGCGAACACAGGTACGCCTACCATCCACTGCCAGCCTATCGCTTCCCACAGCTTACCCAGATGCACAAGCACGTCAATGCCGTAGCATATCAGGATGCTGCCTAAGTATGTGATACACTTCAACGTCGTCCTCTGCAATCCGTAAGACGTCTTTTTCTCTCCTCGCAGCGAGGCCTTATATAAGCCACTCGCCAAGTCTATAGCCATCGCCACTATGACGATAAGCGCTATAACAGCCGTGATAAGGCTGAGTTCCGTTAACCATGTCATTTCTTCTATATTTATATTAGTCAGTGTCATAGCACCTGTATTATTTTCCTCATTATGTAGCCTTGCAACCACGCCGCATCCTCTGACCCTTGCCCCACATCGTAATACCTCAGTATCGTGTCCTGCAAATGGTCTATCTCGTGATTTACGGTATCCCACCATTGCGGTTCGTCGGTTGCCCTGCCTATGCACATAACGCTCATCCGCAGGCCGGAGTTGGATTTCGTGAAACCCTTGTTCCACTTCGTGAGGAGTTCCTGCGCCTCGTCTATCTCCTCCTCGTCCGACCCGAGGGCTTCAAGCCATTCGCCCACTTCGCCAAGGTCTTTCCACTTGATGTCGTAGGCGAACACGAAAGCCCATTTCTTCGCTATGTCGACGTAGTGCTTCTTCATAAGAACCGTTCCCAATGAATCGGCACGTCCATCACGTCCATCTTCGCCCTGAAGCAGGCAAGCACCGCTGTCGGTTCACAGTCGGGGTCGTTGATGGTCTCGTCGATATATTCCACGATTTTCTGCTCGCCGGGCAGCGACTTGCGGTAGTCCGCCAGGCACATGTTGTAGAGATACCAAGCATCATAAGTGCTTTCCTCGGGTATCTCCACATTATGCGATTTCAGTATCTCCGCCACTTTCTCTAGGCTGACGCTCTTTATGTCTTCCAGCTCGCCTTTCTCGTTCTCTCTCTGCATTCTCGAGATTGCCCATTCAGCCAGAGCCTTCGAGAAGTATCCCTTATTGGCGTCCATATACTGCGCCTCGCCTTTGGAAATATAGTATTGCATATATATAAAGTTTTAGGGGCGAGCCTTGACCCGCCCCTCTTGTTGTTAATATCCGTATCTGCTGTTACGCTCCTCATAGTCGTCACGCATTCGCATGTTGCGACGGTAGTTTATCCCGTCACGGTAGCGGTTGCGCTCGCTCATCTCGTCGCTCTCAAGCATCTCAATCATCTTGCAGGCAATCTTCTTCATCTCGTAAGCGTGGTCAAGTATCTCCTGCTTATCGAAGTCGTCTCGGTACATCATTGTTCGCATAGTGGTCATTTCTTATTTAGTTGTTTCAGAATCTTGTCAAGGGCATTGCCTATGCTCTCTTCCATGGTGTCTAGACGGTCGTTGAGGTTGGCGATTGCCTCGTCACGCTCTTTCTCCTTCGCATAGGTGGGGTTGACTTTTCTTGACACTTCCTCGCACCACGCAATGGTCTTCTCGTTCAGCTCCTGGCGGTCAATCTCGCCCTGCGACTTTATGCGGAGTTTGTCAACCTCGCTCAGGAATGCCTCCCTTGTGGAACATACTATCGTGTTGCCGTAATTGTGGGTATTCTCGGTGGTCAGAATATTTGGGAAATCGCCTTCCTGCCCCTCGACGTTCACACGCATTGTGAACTCATACTGCTGCGTCATGTTGAGCATGAGACCAGGTGTCTGGGTCGGGGTAATTGGGATGGGGGTCGTCTTGTTGACAAACTTACCCATTCTCAGGACTGGCCCGTCTTTCTTGTCAATTACATAGACATCATCGTCCTTGTTCAGATTTTGAAACATAGTGAATATTTATTTTAAGTTGTATTTTTTTAAGATATTTTTTGTATCTTTGCATAGGGAATAGTTCAGAGTATCTATCTGAATAACAAGAGGTAAGTCAACGCCTCTTTCCCTTTCCCAATGCTGGGTAATTTTACGCTTCAACGACTCTTGATGTCAACACAAGCAGTCCATTAAAGCGGTCGTTGAATACTGTAAACACGCTACCCCCAATTAGGTTGGCAACTGTTACAGCAGTACCATCGTACTGCGTTAACGCTCTTGTTGTCCCGTTGAGGGTTAGAGTTACAGGCAATGTAGTGGTGGCGTCCGCGGGTATTGGTGTCGCCAAACGAACTGTAAAATAGCCCACTGGCGAGATACGACGGAAACCAAGTGCCAAATCAACTGATTCAGTACCTACAGTGACATTACTCACGCCTAGGTAAGGTATGCCACCAGCATTTGTCGTGATATTAAAGCCTCCCATATCCTACCTCCTTATGCTTTAAAACACGATGTTTCCACCAAACCCGTTGCCTCCATAGTAGTTATAACCACTATTGCCATAGAAGCCGCCGTTAACGTAAGGAGTAGCATTGACCGCTACAAGATTGGGGTACTCCACGCTGACAGTATTTGGGAGTTTGCACTTGATGTCGTCAACCTCTTTCGCCAGAGTGCTGATTTGACCGATTACTGGAGCAACAGCCTGTTGCACAACGCCGGTGGTGAAGTTCTGCGATTTTAATGTGGCGACCTCTGCGGTAAGGGCAGTAATTTCGCGGTCCTTGCGACTGCTCTCTAATGCGTCAATCTTGTTGTCGAGCGAGAGGAAACCACGGTTTATGGTGTCAGTCAGCGTATAAGTTTGCTGGCATTTCCCAAGCTCGTCTGCTGCGCTCTTTGCTGCGATACTCTGCTGAACACCTGCGAAACCTTGAGTCATTGCGTTCTGCATATTGCAGCAGGCATTGCTCAACTGGGTTGCGAGGTTGGCGTTGCCGCCCTGGATTGCATTGATGACCTGCATTGCGTTCAAACCTTGGTTGTTCGCCACTTGGTTCAGTGCGGTGCTGATGGTCTGGATAGAACTGTTCACGAGAGAGAAATCCTGACCGAGCATAGTGCTCAGAGTCTGGACGGCGGTGCGGCTCTGCTCACCTTGAGAAGTGATTGCCTGCATCAGAAGGTCGCTGGCGTTATTGCCCCCGCCACCGAAGATGTTGCCGAATCCTCCGTTGTTGCCGCAGAGAAGACCGAGGAAGAAGCCGAGGATGCCTCCACCGAGACCTCCGTTGCCGAAGACTCCGTTGTTGTTACCGTTCAGCGCCAGCAGTGTGGCGAGGTCGTTGTTGCCGTTCCCTTCAGGGAAATTGAAAAGTTTTGTTTCAGACATTTTTTTTAAAATTTTTGCGTTTGAAAATCGTATTAACTCATCCTTTTTTGCGCGCTTTTAGGACGTACAAATTTACCTATCCCTATGGTGCCGTCAAAGGATTTTCAGCGTTTTGAATCCTCAGAATTTTACTTGTGCGTCAAGTCTTCTAACTACCCGAGACACAGAACTTTCGCTGATGCAGTATTTGTTCGCGAGGTAAGATTTTATGTATCCCTTTTTCTCGTTTTTTGCGAGCATCTCCTTGAACTCCAGATACATATCTATATAGCGGTAGTCGTCTATCTTTATGTCACATTCTGACAGACTTTTCATCGTTTCTCGCATAAAATACATTAGTTCAAACGCAGTCATAGTCAATTTTCCTCCCCGTTATCTTGTCCAGTAACATCAATGTCGTAAGGCTCGTCGCTCGGTTCAATGCCCTCGTTTGGAACCTCTTCTTCTCTTTCATCGGGATAAGCCTCGTAGAACTCTTCTTCCGTCATAGCCTCTACTCGGTTTATCTCGTCACGGATAGACTGCCTTTCGGCTTTCCAGTCTCCGTGATTTGTCACATCACAACCTTCACTAGCCTTGATAGCGATGTAATCAGTCTCATGAAGAGAATCTTTAAGTCTTTCGATGAAATTTATCTTATCCATATATTATATAATGTGTTATGAGTTGTTGATTTGCTTCCAAGTTCCACCTGTTCCTGTGAGATACCCCATATATATTTTACCATTAGTAGTATCTATTGCTGTTTGACCATTGAACTGAACCTTGGTAGAACTACTATAGATTCCCACGTTAGGTTTAAATGTGTCATACAAGACTTGAAGTGAGCTAGCTTCAAATATACTATTATTTACGCTACTGCGATACCCATTAGTTTGTTCCCAATAAGTGCCTCTGAAATTATTTACATCACATATAAAACCAGCTCCTCTTTCTTGAATTTTCAAAATTGGATTAATCCGAAGCACAAAGTCTTCAGATGTAGAATCAAATCTATATAACAACCGGTTACTTCCAGCATTAGTCGTTCCAACTAAGAGGTTGTCTGGCTTTGCGACCACTCTATAAGAATGGCCTGCACTAATCGTAACACCATAACTTACGTCATTATCTTCTTCATCAAGAATTGTGAGAATTTTATAATAATTATTGTTGTAATGCATACCACTACTATAAGTTATAGCACTACCACTGAGAACCTCAAAGCTCCACTCGTAGATTACATTCCCTATTGTCCCACTTAATCCAGTAAACCCAAATTCAACAGTACTGCCAGTTCGAGTTAATGTCATGCCAGAGTCATCCTTAGTTGATGTAAACCCATATCCGTAAAGCGTCCACGTATTATCATAAATTATTGGTGCAATTCTATTAGCTTTCCATTTATCAGGTACAGTTTGATATAATGCGCTCTCATAACCACCCCCATATATTTCACTTATGTCGGAATCTGTAAGGACACTTCCAAAGAGAGCAATGCCAGACACTCCTCCTGTGGTACTACCATAACAACTTAATAAAAGCCTATTACAAGTACTAAAGTACGTTTGAATATCTTGATAGGAATAGGCAGCATTAGCTTCTACAGTACTTTTTAATATTCCGTTAGTATACAATTTTGTTTGACCAGTTTCGAAATCTACTGCTATTGCCAAGTGTGCACAGTCTCTCCATGCATTTCCAAGATTTGCTCCTTCTTCTAATGTGCCATAATAATTACTCATTAGTCCAGTCTTTAAAGAACCCCAAAGTGATGAAACCGCATACACAGTATTCGCATGACTTGAGTAATTCGTAGGTATAATATTTAAAAGACCATAACGAGAACTTTCATTCATATTATATCTAGGCACAATTATTGTTATGCCGTGACATTGTGTTATATCAAATTCAGGATTATCAACAAAATTAACTCCAGACAATGTTCCTCTAAAGTATGTTGGTTTCTTTCCTTCATAAATCACAGTGTCAAATTTTTCAGTTATAGCTTTCTGCGACATGGTTTTTAGTTCGCTGTCACCAACCTCCTGAGCCAACAGTACATTGTTGTAAGTCTCAAGATTTACCAGCAACTTTTTACAGATGTTGATGAGATACTCATCACCTCTCCAAATGTACTCGCCTGTCGTGTTGTCAAGAATGTAGCACTCGCTTAACCTGTCTGGATTGCACGTCATCCTGACGTAAGCGTCATCCGTCCAACCACTATTGATGTCTATAGTTCTCTTATCGGTATAGTTGGACGTTCCAATATAATGCCCAGAGGTAAACGCCTTGTTGTTATCGAAGAAAGCAATGGTTGCTGCAGAGACGCCCACAAACATGAAACCGAACGTCAAGTTGTGCCCAGCGACATTGCTCGGCAATTCAATAAACGCTGAGGTGCATTTTCCTACAAGCACTGCGGTAGTGCCCGTGTACTTCATATAGGCGTCAAACTCCCAACCCAACTCTTGCAGTTTGTCTTTTACCCAAGCACTTGTCCCTAACCTGTCAGCATCGGTAAGTGCTCTTGTGTTATCGTTGAGCATTTGGCGTTCTAACGAGTAGTAATGAGTGACACCAAAATTTGAATAGCTCTCCTTCTTACAATTAAGGAAACAGTAACCATCCTGTGTTACTGACAAAGTAACAGGGTTAGATATGGTGTTTGTGTTGCTCGGTGCGACCTCAACAACATTCAGTTCCTCGTCTGTCAAGCAGTATGCCCTAGCACCGCTAGCGCCATTGGTGGCAATCGTAACCTTGTCGCCTTTGGTGACGGGTAACTTCAAACAACCGTAATTAGCGACAGGTCTCATTAGACCTTCAATGGGGTTAGCATTAAGGGTATACGTCTTGTCCAAGTAGAGGTCATTCTCATCATACGTCGCCTCTCCAAACTCGTAGTCTTTTATCCTTGAGAGGTCATCACCTATCAGCTTTCCCTGCCTTGCAGAGAGAACCTGTGTGGCATCATCAGTGAATTGGTTGTCGGCAATCGCTACCTGGCCCAACGACACACCGTCCGCGCCCTTTAAAGATGCAAGCCATTCAGCCTCCGTTTTTTTGGGGTTGTCACTTGTGGAGTCATAGTACAACTGATATGCGTTCTTTCCGTCAGTACCGTTCTTCACATTGAATGATGTGGTAGTGCCATCAGTCTCGGTTATCGTTACGGTGTTGTTTCCGCCACTTGCAGTGCTCTCAGTAGTGGTTATTGAGGCTATCTCGTTGGGTTCTATGCTTATATTTCCACTTCCCAAAAGTGATGTATTGTTGATAGTCTTTATATTCGTGCCGCTGACAAGTCTCTCCTGAACCCTCTTGGTGGTAGCCCTCCAATAGGCAATCTCGCTGTTTGCAGTGTCAGCGGTGACACCCTGTATCTCTATCTCCGTGACACCGCCAAGCATACTGCCCAAGTCGGCAATGCCAGTGAAGACTATCCACTGGGGAGTGCCAGAGGTCACTATCTCCCTCGGCTGGAGAGTGAGGACAATGCCAGCCACCGACAGATTGAATGTCACCAGTTTCCCTGCGCTGTATGCTGCGATGGTGTCTTCGGGTGTGGTATCACAGGATGTCACAGATACCGATAACACACCAGTAGAGGCGTCTAAGCTGTAGCTCCCTGTGGCAGTCACCACAACATCCTTGTCCTGCTTGCCGTTCAACGCCTGCTTTATCTTTGCCACGAGCCGCGACAGCTTGCCACCGCTCAATACCTTGTCGCTCTGATTAGCCATAATTCTTCTCTTAAAAAAAGGGGACGGGACTGCCGCCCCCCTCAAACCATGATTCTTATGAAAAAATACACTTTAGCTGGCTGCCGCCGTGTTAGTCCAGATGTCGTCGATGTCGTCGTTGGTGAGGAAGTCGAGGTCTAGGTTCACCTCGGTGGAGCCTATCCTCTCGTACTTCCACGTGCCGTTGTCCTGCACGGCGATGTACTCGGTGAACACGTTCCGCGTGTCGGTGCTCGCCCCACTGTCCTTGATGAAGATGAACTTGCCCTTGTGCTCGTCGCTCACCGTGGAGGGCAGCGAGCTCACGATAATTGGTGTGGGCAGCAGTATCTCGCTCTTGAGGGCGTAGTTGGTGGCGATGTTCAGACCGTTGCCGTCGTTGGTGGCGTTGGTGGCGGTGGCGGCGTTGCCCGAGTAGCTGGTGGCGGTCAGCGTGCCAGTAGCTACTGTGGTGCCAGCCTGCGACTTCGTGATGGTCAGTCCGCTCTCGCCGAGGTCTATCTGCGTGTCGTAGGTAGTAGCCAACGCTCCGCTTCCCTCCTCGTAGGATGATGTGAGCATCATCTTCTTGGTATAGGGGTTGAGTTTGAGGATAGAACTGAAGCTCGCCTCGCCAGTGATGATGTTAGCCGACGAGTCATCGGTGGAGAGCAGTACATAGTAGTTGGTGTTCGCCGTCTTCTTGTTCTGCTTCACTTCCTTGTCCGAGGCTGCGATGGTCACGGCGTGGTTGGTGGTGTCCTTGGTCAGGGTTATGTTTGTCCCCTCGATGAGGTTCTCGCCGTCCTGCAAGTCCTCTATCAAGTCCATCACCGAGCTGCCCCCGCTGCCGCCGAGGGTGTCGTAGATGTCGTCAAGAGCGTCGGCGACGGTAGTGGCGTCATAGCCAATCAGGGCAGCGCCCCGTGACGCTGGGTCGTCGGCTGCGAGGTCGTCGAGCTTGGCATAGGTCGTGGAGATAATGTTCCCGTCAGCGTCGGCGGTAGCCTTCGCCGCTGTTCCCGAGTAGCTGGTGGCGTTGATTGTGCCAGCGCCCATCGTCACACCGCCGTTCTCTATCTTCACATCCACCGATGAAGCCCCCGAAGTGGTGTGGAACGTTGTAACTCTCGTGCTGGGGTTGTGAACCACCTGCGAGGTGTACTCCAGCTCGTCGTCTATGCCGCTGCTGGCGATGTCGGTCATCACCATGTTGTAGGAGGCGTCATCGGTCTTCTGAGTCTGCCTCACCTTGTTCACGACGGGTTTGTTCTTGATGTAGTCATCGGCAGTGGTCGTGGTCTGGTTCCAGTCGCTCTGCACGTTGGACTCCGCTCCTGTGGCGATGCCGTCGAGCTTGCTCTTGTCCTCGTGGCTCATCAAGCCGTCTTTGGTGGCCGATGCCTGACCGTAGGTGGTGTCCTTGTAGCCTGCGGCAGCCGTTGTGCCGTTCTTAGTGTAACTGATGCTGCGTGACACGGCGGTGGCGTTCACGTCGCTGTCATAGGAGGGGGTGGTGCCGTCGCCAGCGATGTCGGTCACGGCAGCCACCGTAGCCGCCGTCTGCGCCTGCGCTATCGCACGCTTCACATACCCCGTGTAGGTCTTCAACTGCTGACCTTTCAGTGCTTTGTCGTTTTGTTCTGCCATATTCTTCTGTGTTTTATATGTTAGTACTGTTCCATATCTGGTCTATATCGTAGTTGTCGAGGTATTCGACCTCTTCCATATTGTCTATCTTGGTCTTGTCCTCCTTGCTCATATAGCCGTTCTTTGACTGTGTGACAACTTCCAATTTGTTCTCCACATCGTCAAGCACGTCCTGCACCCTGTTGCCAGTCTGTCTTACCTTGTATGCCATAATCTATCTCTTTGGTACTATGATGAAACCCTTGTCAAGTGCCCTTATATACCCCAAGTCCGAGCAGGCGAGGTATTCGTATCTCCCAACTCCCACCGAGCATACCACACCGACTTCTATGTTTATTGACGGTTTGACCGCCTGACACGACACCTGCGTGCCCCCAAAACGGCTAGCGTTCAATGCCGCTCCCCCCAAGAGGGACACACCGACATTTGCCGACACCGGCAATCGGGCGTCCACATTGGCTGGACTGTCAGCACGCCTTATGTCAAAAGTCAAGCAGTTCATACCTTCCCTTTGAGCGCTTTTATGGGGAACAGCTCTTTCTCGTCAACCTCCACCCGATACCCTTTGTCAAGGTCTGCGTCGGGAACATAGGCGTAACCAGTCACTATAAGCTGACCAGCTCCAAGCTGTGAGGTGTCGACAATGAGCATTACTGTGTCATCCTCACCGATTATCGCGTCCGCTCTGGTAAATTCCAATGACTTGCGACCGCAGGTAAAAACCACCTTCCAGTCGTCATCCAGCATCGAAAACCCTTCGGCGGTCAAGGTAACGACCATTTTCATCTCGTTGCCCTCAAAAGTGTATTGATTGCTATTTGTGTTACAGTTGCAGCTCATATTCTTATTGTGTGTATGAATAACTTAGTATGTAGCCCTTCGAATTACTTGTGGCGGGAGTGAATACCACCGTGACGGTTTTGACGGAACTTATCGTCTCGTTTTTGAGAGCTAACGGCGTGAAGGAAGCTCTTCCCGCATCAAAATACTCAAAAGTCCTTGAGTAATGGCTTCCGCTCACATCGGCATATAGCGAAGATGTCTTCCACCCGGTGTAAAGCGGGGCGTCTGCCGCTGCCACATTTGCGCCAACAGTGCCGTCTGCCCAGATGCCGTCATAACTTCCGTGGCTCTGGTCAGTGAATTGAGAGACATTATGGTTGGTGATGGCTCCTGTTGTCTGCGCAAAGTCAGGATAAGAGCTGTGCCCTATGGCGTTTAAGTAGGAGACTAATTGCGAAGTTGTAAGGTGGTAAGTCTGACACGTAGTCCAATAGGTTTCAATCTGACCTTGCGAGAACCTGCCCTCACCAAGAATAGCCCACTTGAGCGTCCCGTCAGAGTTGTAATACCTCGTCTCCACACCATCAACATTACCGTATTGGTCAAACAGGAAAACCTCTTCTTTCAATACCTGACCGTTAGCATAGAACATCCGCATCCCGTCTTTGTCAACAACCACTCTCGGTGCATAGTCCTCATCTATGCAGGTCACTTTGTACGCCTGCAAGCCGTCATCGTCGAAGATTGCGAGGTCGTTGCCCTGTGAGTCCTGGAATGTGGTCTTGTCGGCTTTCAAGGTTATCGTGCTGTTCTCGCCGTCTAAGTTGATGCCAGCTCCCGTAACTCCGTTTCGCAAGTCAATGAAACCCGCACCGATTTCGGTGTAGCTGTTGCCGTCAGCAATCGCCAGCTTGCCTTTGAGGAACACGTTGTCGGAATACAGACCGTAACCGCTCGGCGTGAGCGTGTCGTCCGAAATGCCGTTCAGGTCGCCTAACACAGCTCTCGTGCAACCATCCAAACTTGTGGTGTCTATGCCGTCAAAAACCGTTATCCTAGGGCTTCCGCTGGCGGTAGCAGAAATGCTGATAGCACTCTGCCTGTCGCTGTCTGCCGTGTTGCCCATCAGCACAAGCTCATCGCCCACCTGCGGACCGAAATAGCCGCCATCAACGGCGAAATCGCTGGCATTGAGCGTTATGGTGTCTCCGACGGAATCCTGAACCTCCACCCAATAGAAGCGTATCGTCTCCAGAGAGGAGTCCCACCGCTGACAGCGCACCAGGTCGTTCTCCTTGAACATGTTGCCGAAAGAGCTGGTGCCGCTACCACCGTTCTCTATGGTGACGACATACGACGTGCTTTGCGGCACATAACGCACCGCCTTGATCTTCCCGTTGGCAGGGGAGACGATAATCTCGCCGCCCGTGGCTCGCACCTGCTGGATAAGCAGCTCGAAGACCTTCATCGTCTTGCGCACCGTCAGAGAGTCAAGCTCCATGCTGCTGCCGTCGCTGTCAACTTGCCACCCCGTGCCGTTAAGTCCGCTCTCGAATGTCGAGGAGCCGATAGTGCCGCCGACATAAGCCTTCAGGAGGCTCGCCACAGCCTGCACGTCGATGCCACCAGCGAACGTGATAAGCCCATCGGCGGTGTCGGCATCGGTCTTGGAGAGGAAATGCCTGCTGCCGAAATGGTACACCGTGGCGTCACCGACGGCGCTGCTGGAAGAGTATGTCACACCACCGAGGCTGAACACGCTGCCGTAGAGCCTGTCAACGGAGGTCTGCAACTTCTGGATAGTGCTCTGCTCCAGCTTGTCGTTGAGGGTGATGTCCACCTGCGGAGTGGGCTTCTCTCCCATCTTGATGGTCACGCTCTCTATGGTGATGTCGGCGACAGGCAACGGGTCTGACGCCTCTCGGGGGATGCCGTAGAACGGGAACTTCATGCCTGCATATAACCTCCAGAACACGCTGTTTTCAAGGTCGCTGGCGTGGAAGTCGATATTCCTCTGCAAATACAGGTCATCAACCGACGGCTGGTAGGTATATTTGGTCTCGCAGTTGTCGGCGAGGTGGTTGGTGGCGGCGACGAGAAGCCTCGACTCCGCAGCTTTGATATACGCGTCGGGCAAAGCGATGTTCAGAAGCACATACTGGTCACCGGGGAGTATCTTGCTGTTCGCGCTCGGGAAATAGGCGTGGATGCTGTCGTCGTTGACCCTCTCGAGCTCCAGCCTCCACCCCTCCTTGTCGGCGGTGGAGGAGGTGACGGGCCAGCGTTCCACAGAAGCCGTCTTCACGACAAACTCCCTGCCGGCGCACTGACCGCTCTTCATCGACAGCACGATGTCGCCGCCGTCAACGCTGCTGGCGGCTCTCAAGTCCATACCGAGGTCTTTGAGCATCACGTGGAACGGGGTGCTGGAATAGTACAGCGCCGACGAACTGGGCTGCCAGATGGCGTGGGGAGCCACATTGGCGGTCTGGTCGCTGCCGCGTACGCCGAAGGCGAACTTGAACGAGCCGAATGACACATTGTCCCCGGCGGTGATCACATCGCCGATGGAGAAGACTATCTCCGCCCTGATGGCGCTGGTCTTGGTGACGGTGAGGCTCGACGTGCTCCACTCCTCCTCGGTGTTGTGGAAATCGGGGAGGGTGAAGGAGTAGCCGCTGCTCGACGACCGGCCGTAGGAGCCTGACGTGGCGGTGAGCGACCCGCTGGTGGTGAACTGCGAGAGCATACTCTCCGCGCTGCCGTCAAGGGGCACCTGGTAGATGCGCACATACAACATCACCGACGCACTGACCCTGTAATCGTAACCAGCATAATGCGCCGGGTTGACAGTCACGAAAGCCTGCGGTTCCTGCGTGGTGTACGACAGGATATAGTCGCCGCTCTCCTGGGTCGTGGCTATCGTCCACAGGTCGAAGCCCTGCGTGTTGCCGGCGAGGGACACCTCACGTGTCTCGCAGTTGACGGCGACGGTGTTCTTCGTCATGCCGAAAGCCTCGCTCTCGGTCATCACGCCGGAGCCTATGTTGCAGTCGTCACCCACAGCGAGCACCTCGTCGATGCGCTCGTCGTTGCCGTAGTTGGGGTAAGCGTTCGAGCCTGTCCTCTTGTCGAGGTCGGGGACGAGGTTAGCGCGAAGCTCGCCATAGGTGGCCTCCTCTATCGTGGGGTAGATCTCGGGAAGCTCGCTGTCGCTGCCGTCCCATCTTGCCACCGCCTCCCTGATGCCCTCGGGACAGTTTGCTGCGTCATCGTTTTTGTCTATATAGGCATCGTTGCTCCTGCCGAGGACGTGGCGCACATTGGGGACACCGTCGGTCTCACCGTAAACGCCGTCCCTGATCTCGTTGCCGTCAACTTTGCAGTGCTCGGCATTCTCGTTGTCGGGGTAGTCCTCGTCACGGTCGTAGGGTACAAAGGTGTCAGGCAGCTGCAAGTTCTGCACGAACATCGTCTGAGGCAGACTGTAATGAGTGTTGTAGTAGCGGTAAGGCATATTTTTCGTACTACCCACCGCCCTCAATCTCGTCACAATCTGCTGGTCATTTTTTGACACCTTTTTTATCTGGAAGAGGCTCTTGCCCTGGACGGCGGAATCACTGCCGCTGTGAGGCTTGATATATCCCTTTCCGTAGCCGAAGAACAGAGGGCTGTCATTGTCGAGGTCGGTGACGTAGCCGTTCACGTCCTCATATCCCGACGGCAGGTCAAGGGCGCTGACATCACCCACGAAGATGTTCCTGCCTCGCACGGTGTAGTCGAGCTTGAAGGTGTTGTGAATCTCCGCCAGCGCCTGAGCCACAGTCCAGTTCGAGAAGGTAAGTATCTTGTCGTCACTGTGGCACTTGCTGTCGTCGATATAGAAATACCACGCTCCCTCGCCGTACAGACGCACGAGGTTCGCGAGGATGCAGTCGAGAAGGGCGTGGACGGGAGCATAGTATATCGTGCTGCCCTGATAGGTGAACACCGTCTCGAAGCAGTTGAGCGTGAAATTCGCGCTGCCGGTGTAGTTGGTGCCATAGGCGGCGCTGTGCTCGCCGCTCGTGAGCACGACATCGAGCATCATGCACCGCGTCAGATCGTCCTGAGGGGAGCTCATCTTCACGCTCTCGTAGGTGAAAGCCTCGCCGTAGGTGTAGGGGCGCGCCTTCTGCGTACACGACGGCTCCACGTTCAGAGTGTATATCTGTCCGCGGAACTCGCACCAGTCACCGACCTCGAAAGGCACAGGGACAGGGCTCTTGAGGGTGAACATCACATACTGCTCCCCCATCGCCTTGTCGTGGAACTCCCACTTCTCGACCTCGCAGCGCGCGGTAAGAGAACCGGCGACTGAATCTTTCGTGTATATCGTCAGCTTTGCCATGTCATTCCCCCACTATCAGTGTCACATGACCATGCGACACGGTTCTCGTTATGGGCGTGACGGGGTCGTTGACGCTGAACGTCATCTTGAACTTCAGCTTGACCTCGTCATCACCGTTATCCATGACAAGCGCCTCCGAGGAGAAAGACTTCAGGTACACGTCTTTCCAGCCTATGCCGTTGAAGTCGTCATAGAGGAGCAGCCGGGCGCCTTTTGACGCACCTCCATCTGCACCTGTCTTGCCTAAGAGGTACTTGTGGAACGCGAGGACGTTGCCTTTGACGTCACTCTCCGTCCCTACGCAAAGGAAGGTGAACTCCGCATCATAGCTCTTGCTGGTGACATATTCAGGGATATAAACGTCGCTGCCGTCGTCGTCAAACCACACGCGGCTCGCGATGTTCTGCGGCTCGCCGTAGCGCTTGTAGGGGCTCTCGGCGCAGACGATGCCCCACTGCGTGTAGGTGTCAACGACAGGCGCAGAGTAGTCATAACTCACGCCATCGAAGGGCGTCTGCTTTATGTATAGCCTGTATGGGTCCATTCCTTCTTCCTTTTTAGTCGCCACAAAGATAATAAGCGAAAGATACATTTGCAAATAAAAACCTAAAAAATTAGGGTATTTTTTTGACATTTGGGTTTTTGTTCGTAATTTTGCCGAATGAACCTGAAAGAAATCAACGAGACACTGTTCGCGCAGGCCAAGGAACTGAGGATGTGCGACACCGTGCATAAGGAGTGGTACGGCAAGACATGGCGGTACGACAAGCTCGCCGACGTGATGTACCGAAACCTCGACTTCTGCATAGAGCACCGCTGGCCAGCGAGACAGACGCTGAAAACGCTAATCCCCATCGACGCGAGGCACCGCAACGGCATCGTCATCGACGAGCAGTGGTCGCTGCTCAACACCGCCTTCGCGCTCGTGATGGGCACGTCACAGGCTAAAGCGCGTTACAACGCGTTCAGCGTGGGGCAGCTACACATCTTCGACGACGCGCAGTGCTACGTCAGCGCGAAAGGGCACGCCTCCGTGACGGTACACGTCTATGACAGGGCGACCGCCAACGTCACAGCGGAGGACAAAGCCCATGTGCTCATCGTCAGGCACTCGGAGCGGTGCAGATGCATAAAGACAGGCCAGATGACTGAAAAGGAATGTTTTTGATTCTGTTTTGGTATCAGTTTTTTCGTTTTTGATTGGATTATAAAGTTGGTTTATTATTAAAGGTGGGTTCTATAAATTAATTGAGATGGATTTTGATTTTATGTCGAGTAGATTTTTTCTTAAAGTTGAAGAATAGTAGCGGGCTACATTTCAAGAGTTTAAGTAAAAATATGCCGACAGAAAACAAAATACAGCCAACACATATTATTACTTTTTCTTAATTTATAGAACCCACCTAAAAAGAAGGCGGCAGTCGTGATGACTATCCGCCTTCAAAAGTCTTATGGCTAAAAAAGACTCGTGTATGTAAACGAAAAATAAACTCTAAACTCTAAACTTCAAGCCGTAGGCTTGACTAGTTTATCGAAATCCTGTCGATGCCGTTGGCGAAGTTGTCCAGTCTCCGGGACATATTCTCCACCCTTTCGTAGAGTGCTCCGTTTCCGTCACGCATCATCTCCATCATCGCCGTGGTGCTGCGATCTATCGCCGTGAGGCTGTCGTTGGCGCTGGTGACCTGCTCGATGTAGCTCGGCCACGAGCCGTTGACGAACATCTCCTGCATGATGCGCTTCACGCTCACATCCTGCGACAGCCTCGCCAGGTAACCCGCAACTACACCCATCGTCTCCTCGCTGGCCGCCGACTGGATGCTGGTGACGGTGTTCGAGGAGCGGTCACTCTCTCCCATGCCGTAGCCCAATGTCTGCTTCATCATGTCGTCAGCACCGTTGTAGAACTCGTTGGCGGCGTCCATGAGGGCGGGACCCTCGGTCTTGAACCAGTTGCCGAGCTCTGACAGCACAGCACTCATAGAGCCAGGCACGTTGTCGGGGTCGAAGATGCCGCCCTGCCCGTTCTTGCCGAACAGCTTGGTCTGCAACTTCTCCAATGCGGGCTCTATGATTCCCGTCACGAGCATGTTCTTCACGAGGCTGCGCATGATGTCCTGCACGGTGTCGTGGAACGCGCTCGCCGCGCTCGTGCCGTTCTCGAAAGCCGTCATCAATGCGTCGCCAAGCTGGTCAGCCCACCCCTTGAGGTCGATGCCCCACAGCTCGTTGGCGAGATCCTGAGCGAAGAACATTATCTGCTCGTCGAGCTCGGCAATCTGGCTCTTGTAGTCCTCAAGGTCTTCCTTGCTCTTCTTCTTCTTGCTGTCCTCGAGGTTATACATCTCCATGAGCTTGTCGCGCTGCTCTTTGAGGAGGTCCAGCTCCTGCTGGTAGCCGCTGCCGCCAGAGTAGCGGGTGTAGTATTCTATCATCGCCTGCGTCGCCGCATTCTGACCGCCGCCGTTCTGCGTGTACATGTTCGCCAGCAGCAGCCTCATGGCACCGTTGTCATAGCCCATCTGCCGCTCCCGCAGCGACCTGATGGCGTCGAGCGTGTTGCTCATCTTCGACGTGTCAAACTTTATCTCGTCTATCCTGCGTTGGATAGAGGCATCACGCATCTGAAAGATGCCTGAGACAAGACCGAGCGCGGCACCGGCGACGGCACCCCACGGGCCAGTACCTCCAAACGCCTTATAGACATCGTCCATCGTCGATGCCCCGTTCGCCGTAGAGCCGAGGATAATGCTGAAATCTTCGATGCCCTCCACGTCGAGACCGAAGGAGGCAAGCACGTCGCCGACGAAATCCACAGCCTCTTTGAACTTGTTGAGCTGGTCAATGGTCTTTGACACAGTGTCACGCATGTCTTTCTCGTCATCAACGGATTCTCGCGTCTTTTTCACCTTGTCACCAGCCCTTTCCGCTTCTTCCCGTTTCTCGTCAGCGGCCTGTTTGAGCTGCGGCACCTGGACAATAAGCTGCTGTATCTCCGCACGCGCCGTCTCGGCCTGCACTTTCACCTCTCTCGCCTGGGCGCGCAGCTCATCGGCCTCTGTACGGAGCTGGAAAGCCCTCTCGGGGTCTTTCGCCAACTCGGCCTGCACAGCCTCTTTCTCTTTGTCCCTCGCCTGCATCTCCAGATTGACAGCCTTCGTCTGGAGAGACTGAAGCTCATTCTTGCGGGCTTCGGACTTCTCGTATGCCGTCTGCGCATCCTGATATGCCGCCGCGGCTCTCTGAAACTCCGTCATGGCTTTCTTGAAAGCCCTCTCCATCCTGCTCACGGCGTCAAAGTCCAGAATCTCGGCGGAACGGCTACGCATGTAATCTGAGCGCTTGCTTATCAGCTCCTCTATGGATTTCTGATAGTCGGCGGGAGTCATGCCTCCCGTGGCAAGGCGCCCCATCAGCAGCGTCCTCGCCCTCTCAAATACCGAGAAGAAATCCTGCGAACTCATGCCGGCGTTGTTGTTCATCATCAGTGAGTAGTCGTTGCTTTTCTCGAACTTGTCCCACTCAGCCTGGGCTTTAAGCCTGTTTATGAGGATGTCTTTCGTCTCTTTCGAGATGCCGTTTATCCTCTTAATGAGGTTTTCCTGTATCGTAAGCGCCGCATTAATCCTCTTCACCTGGCTCTCATAATCAACGGCGGAGGACTCGGCGGCGTTGAACGCGTCAACGGAGCGCTTGTCGAGGTCAAGCATCGCCTTCTTGTACTCTTTCAGCACTTTTATGAGTGCCTGCACCTGCTGGGCGTTAGTGAGGATTTTGTTCCCCTGCTCGTCAACGTTGAACCGGCCAAGCAGGTCTTTGGCATATTTCTCGATGCCGTCGTCGTCAAGTCGCGCCACCTCGTCAAATTCGATGGTCCTTAAAGCACCGTCCAGCGTTGTCAGCGCGGACGCAAACCAGCCGCCGGCGAGGGATTCGAGGTCATCGGCGAGAAAACCTTTCTGCGTTGACGACAGGTCCAGCCCGGAGATTGCCATCCCCGCCAGCTTGTCACCGGTCTTCTCTATCACGGAGTTATAGTCGTTCCATTTCCTCGTGAGCTCGTCTAATTGCCTGCTGTAGTAACGCAAAGCCTTCTCGCTGCCCTCAGAGAAGATAAGGTAGGCGTTCTCGTTGGCGGCTTTGGCGACATCTTTCAGCAGACCGTCAAGCTGGTCAAGTCTGTCAGGGTCTTTCGTCGCATTCTTGAGGTCTTTTATCTTCTTCTCGACTTTCGCGAGGACAGTGGCGAAATCCTCCACATCGTCGAGGTCACCAGGCTCGAACACCTTGCCTACTCCATACAGGCCGCGTTCCTCGAAGTTCTTCTTCACCATCTCGAGGGCGGCGGACTTGGAGAGGTCTTTCTCCCATTTCTTGTACTCGCTACGCACCTCACCTATCATGGAGATCTCATTGCGCAGGTTCTCCATCTTCTTGCGCCATTGACGCTCCTCGGCACGGCGAGCATCCTCGGCGGCTTTCTGGCGGGCACGCTCCGCCTTCTCTCTCGCCTTCTCTGCCGCGTCGGCTTTCTTCTTGGCTTCCGCGGAGCTCTCGTGGAGATTGAACCCTGTGGCTTTCTCCATTTCAAAGATGCTCATCATGGGCTTGATGGCGTCTATTATGGAATTGGCGATTTCCAGGTTTTTCTTTGCCTGCTCGTTACCAATCTTTGCGGGGGAAAGGTTTATGTCTCTCATCAACTGTGCCGCCAAGTTCAGCTTCTTTAGCTCCTCATAACTGCCGAACGTCACGTCTGCATCCACTTTGATGCCCAACTTGGCACTGACATTGAGGGCTTGCGCTAGATTCATAGCCTTCTCTTTGGCCTCCTTGAACTTCTTCTGTGTCGTCTCGATAAATTCCGAGAGGTCAACGTCGGCACCTACATCCACCCCTATCTTGGTCTTTATATCCTCAAACCTCACCAGCGAAAGGGCGTCTTTTATCTCTTTCTGCCATTGCTTGAGGTCGGCACCTCTTACGCCTGCCAGCGCTTTCTCGAAGGCAGACAGCATTGCACTCCTTATACGCTCGGCTGTCTCTTCGTCTTTTCCCGCTGTGGATTTCTTGATTATTTCTTCCCATCTCTTGCGGAGCTCTTCCACCACTTCTGGCGGCACATCGCTTCCGCCTGTGAGGATGCCCTGCGTAATCATGTCGTTTATGAAATTGTCCGCCTCCACCTTGGCGTCACCAGCCAAAAGCTGAGTGAAGACATTATCTCTCCACTCTTGGGCAATCTCGGGAGGCAGACCAGCAGTCACGGCAGACTCAACCCCATCAAGAATAATCTTTTTTAACGCTTCGCGCCATTCGGGGTTTGTAATCTCTTTTCCAGGTGTGTTCAAAAGCTGGTCAATGCTGTTTGCCACATAAGAAATCCTCAAGGATCCGTCTTTGTCAATAGACTCAAAATCTTTCACACCCGAAGCGATTTGAGACACTATTGGCCCCATCTTCGATTTGAGACCTTTCAAGCTGGAGGTAAGTTTGGTTGTGTTTATCTCGAAGGACTTCACGGTATTGCCGTATGCGTCTTCTGTCGTCTTGAAGACCGTTATGAGACCTTCTTGGCTGTTTGTAATGTACATCTTCAGTGCTGTAGCATAATCAACCCCTGCTTGCTCCGCTATTTTTGCCGCCTCTTTAAGAGCGTAAGTCCAACTGGTGTCACTCACTACCTTGTCAATGTCTATTAGGTCTTCCGCCATTAATTTATTTATGACATCCCTGTGTGAGTCTATCTCGGCAATAAGATCCACGTATGCTTCCTCAGTCTCTTTCGCCTCTTCCAAAAAAGTGTCCCATTTCCCCTCTCCTATTACCCAGTCGACAAGTCCAAAGAGATTCTTAACGTTTCCTTGATAGCCTGTGCTGGCATTGGCGGCAGCGAATGCACCCGCTTGGGATGCCAGTTTTTTATCCACAAGTTCCTGATTGTGGAGAATATCCATCATCGTCAACACTTTGTCGGCATCATTCTGCATGGCGTTGATGTCAACAAGATGCCCTTTGTATAGAGGATCGAACTTCTGCAACTCCTGGTCTAAGCGCTCTATCACCGCTTTGGGGTTCTCTTCCCCCAGCTTCTGTATATCAAGGCTTGAGACTCCATCTATTCTCCTGTAGCCAATGCTGTCGCCTACCTCTTTCAGCGTCTTCGCCAGCTCCTTCCCGTCTTCGTCAAGTTTCTGCATCCCTTTGCGGATATTCTTGCTCTGTTCCTCCACTTCGTTGGCTTTTTGCACAAGGGCGGTGATTCCCGCCACAGCGGCGAATATCCACGTCATGGGGTTGGTGAGCAACGCGGCGAAGCCGGCGCGCATAGTGGCGAAGAAACTGGCCGCGCTCAGTTTCAGGCGCTGGAACGCAAACTGCCAAGATTTCAAGTTTTTTGTATTCGCGGCGTATGCGGGAGAGAAACCTTGTTCTATCAGCAGGAGCTCCCTCGCTGCGGGAGTCACGTTCTTATACATCACCGCGCGAGCCTTCTGCCAACGGCTCATCTGACTGTCGTTGATTTTCTGAACCGCATCTATATCCAGAACACCTCGGCCTCTGCCTGCCCATCCGCTACTGCTGCGCATGTTAGGCCAAAGGCCGCCGAAACCGCCAGTGGTGAAACTGCCGAGCATCGCCTGTTCCCTTAGTATAGCACCGCTTGTCAGGGACGCGGCACGGTGTGCAGCAAAGCTCTTGCCCAATGCCGCCTGCGCCACCTTCACGGCGACGAGAGCGACACCCACAGTCTTGATTACGGCAGCCCATTTCTGCCAGTTCTCCATCAGCGAGTTCAAGGCATTAACGCCACCCATGAGCAGGCCCATGTGAGCCTTGCCGATCTCGTCGAGCATGATGTTGTAGTTGTTCTGCAAGTTGCGCAGCTTGCCGCCTAACGTCTCGTACTGCTTGAGCTGCATGTTCTCGAACTTGCCGCCAGGACCCGTGAGACGCTGGAAGACCTTCTCCACATCCTCGAACGTCACCTGGCGGTCCTTGATGCGCTTGAACACGTCCTCGGCGGTGACACGCTCGTCAGAGCCCGCACGGCGGTACTGCTCGTTATACAGCTTCGCCAGCTCCGCCGTGATGCCCACACCCGCCGTCTCCAGCTGCCTGCGCTGGATACCCGAGAGCACTCCTGCGCTCTTGATGTGGCCGTATGCCAGCACAAGACGCTGGACATCAACGTCGAGTCCGGCGCCGACATCAGAGAGCATTTTCATCGTGCCATACAAATCCTTGGTCTCGACACCAAAGGCGGCGAGCTGTTTGGTGGTCTTCATCAGGTTCTGGAAGGTGAACGGCGACATCTGCGACATGCCCTTGATGTCGTTGAATAACTCCTGGGCCTTGCCGGCAGAGCCGATGATGACCTCAAGGGACTTCTGTTGCAACTCCAGCTCACCGGTGACCTGCGCCACGCTCTTGACGAAATCCATGGCACCCCACACGCTGAGGTACTGCAACGCCATGGAACGCAGGTCACTCAATACCTGGCTCTGCTGACGCGCCTCGCCAGTGGCTTGGGCTATAGCCTGCGCCATGCGCTGCTGCTCCTGTTCGTGCTGTGCCGCGGCGACAGTCGCTTGCTGCTGGTTCTGAGTGAGCTGGGCGAGAACTTGTGGCATATTCTGTGCGGAATAGTCACCCATCGCACTCTTTATGAGGTTGATGTCACGACCACGCTCTTTCGCCTGCTCAAGCAATGCTATTATGCGCTGGATGTCTTGTATCGCCTTGTCAACACCGTTAATCTTCAAATTTGGAGATTTCGCTTGGAGCGCGTTTATCTCTTTCAGGGCGGACTTTAAACGTTTGATTTCTGCGGTCGCGTCGGAACGGTTCTGCTTGAGAACGGCCTGCTGCTCTTGCCTTATGCGCCTCTCGATGGCCTGACGGTCTTTGTCGGCTTGGTTGACAGCCGTGCTGTATGTGCCGGTGCGCATATACTCGTTAAAGGTGAGAGCCTGCGAATTTCTCCCAGTCTTTTGTATCTGTTCGAGCTCGGATTTTACCTTCTCAAGGTTGTCGGCGGCTTGGTTGGCTTTGTCGGCCATGTCTGACAGACCCATATTGGCGGCGGACAGTCCAGTATCCCTTAACGCCTGTATCCTTGATGTCAAGCCTCCGAGAAGGTTGTCTATCTTCAGGGAGTCAACAATGCCTTTGGTCTGCTCCCGCACATTCTTCATTACTGAATCAAAGTCCTTTGCCCACGCTTTTAGTTGGTCGCTTTGTGCAAAAGAAACAAGGTCTTTAGGGGCAGCAGTTTTCTGCATATTCTCCATTTGGCGAATCTGCGCAAGCATAGAAGTTAACTTTTGCTGTGTCGCATTCAGCGTACCGCTTGCATCTACACCACTAAAGAAACTCTTCTCACGGAGTTTGGTTTGTGCGGCATAAAGTTCATTAAACTTTTGCTTTGTAATGTCAATCTCCTTTTGGATTGTCTTTTGAGCGTTAGCAGTCTCCTTCGCAGATTGTGTTGCCGCTCTCGCCTGATTTTCCTGGTCTTTTTGGTCTGCTCTTGACACCTCTTTCGAACGAGCCAATAACTCCTTAGTCCAAGCATTTACATGCTCAGACTGTTGCATCTTAACACCAGCAGGATTCTTGCCAATGTATTCTAACTTTCGTATTTGGTCGTTGAGGTCTTTCCTTAAAGCACCTTGACCTTTTACGTTTTTAAGCGAGTCAAGTGCCTCTTTTAAACGGCGCACAGAATCGGCAACTTCATCAACTGCCTTTTTCTCGTTAGCAGCATTCTTGGAAATAGAACTATAATTCGCATCTCTAAGTATCTCGTCAACTCGCTTGCCTGCTCCTTTGTTGTCAACAATGTTTTGTAGGCTATTTCTTACGGTTTGAAGTTGAGATATAAAATTAGAGATACTGCCTGTGTCGAAGTTTAGTTTGAAAGAGGCGTTTTGGGTCTTCCATAATCCAGCCAACTCGCTATTGATTTTGGCAATCTTCGCTTTTGCCATATCGAGATTAACCGAATCATTGACAGCTTTTGGAGTACCCACCTTTCCTGGGTCTGCCGCCTTGTTTAACTCATTAAGTGCTTGCGTCGCTTTTGCCGCGGCCTCCGCTATGATATTCATATTGGAAACAATAGCATTGCTTACACCAGACGAGATACCTCCGCTTAGTGAAGATATTTCGTTCCTCAACTCAGTCAACGCTTGAGATACTGTTGCAATCTCTTGTTTTATTTGAGTAAGAGATTCGAGAACACCTGTGAATTTTGCTCCTTTTTCAGACCCATTAAATGCGTCTGCAAGAACCCTTCTTACTGCCTCGATTTTTTTTACAACATCATCAAGACTTGTTTGGTCAACAACCTTAATTGGTTGAATCTTACTTAACGCCTTCTCCAGACCAGAGATATTGATGTTCTCGGCCTTGAGGTGGATAGTCAGGTTCTTGAGCTCACCCTGCATTTTCCTTATTAGACCTTGGATATTATGCTGGGCGTCCTCGTAAAATTTCACATAGAAACTGAGTGCGTCGTTCTGTGCCATATCTGTTATTCCTTTTTAGTGTTGTTGTCCTTGCCGCCGAGGAACGTGTTGATGTTCACCTTGCGGCTCTTCTTCTTCTCCAGCCACCGCTCGTAGTCGCGCTGTATCCTGTCGGGGTCGGCCTTGTAGCCGGGCTCGCCGGGCTTGGGCTTCTCCCTCGCCTTGTACGCCACAAAGGGGGCGTCGATGCTCATCAGCTCCACCTGCGCCTTCGTGTGGCCCCAATAGTATTCCCACATCGGGACTCTTACAAGGCCAAAGAAGAAATGCCGCGGCGCTACGAGCCACTGCCGCTTCTCTGCTGAGGCGAAGGCTGCTCCATAGAGAGTTCGCGAAGGATACGTTCGGCTTCCCTCGTCCTCATCATCATCAGTGTATCCTTTGCCTCGGTCAGTGACATGATAGTCACGCAGAACTGCTGTAGCGGAACTTTTTTTTTACCTACCTCCAAAACTTCCTGCAAGTCGCTGTCGTCATACTGCCTCACATAGTAGAACCAGCGCCACAGGAACCAGTATTTGAACTTGCACCGCCAGTAGCCGTCTAAGATATAGATAGCCGCCGCCTTGCAAGAGAGCTTGGAGGACTGCTCTATGTCCCTGAATATCTCCTCCGTGGTGGGGTTCTCGTCTCTCGTCTTGCCGGCGAGGAGGAGCTTGGAGAGCCTGCTTATCTGGCCGTTCTTCGCCCAGCGCAGCTTGTACTTCTTATTCCTGATATGCGCCACAGTGGCGCTGTTGTCACGCAGCGAGACATACTCTCTCTGCTGCTCTATGCCCGGCTGGCGCACATCGGGCTCTTCTGTCTTTCTTGCCATAATTCTTCTCATATAAAAAGGGCGGCGGCTTTCGTTGTCCGCCACCCTAATTGCTTAATACTCTATTGTCAGGAAGACACCGCCACGTCGGATGTCGTGATAACGATGTCTCCTGTCACCTCGTCAATCTCAATCTCTCCCGTGCTGCTGTCGAAAGCGGCGGTGGTGACATTCTCACCACCCATAGCTACCGTGCAGACGAGACGCTGGAATGGGGTGTCAACCTCCTGCTCCTCGGGGTCTCCCGTGACCTCAGTATTGCCATAGGTCACACCCTGCAACAGGCCCGTGCCTGTCGAGAAGGCGTATGTCCCTTCGGGAGTCAAGGTGTTGCTGTATGAACCTCCCCTCTCTACACTAGTCGCCGTGTTGCTGGCGGTGCAGTGGGAGAGGTTTAATGTAACACTATAGGTGTCAGTGAAATTCCTCTCCCCTTTCGGGGTTAGTTATCATCGGTGGCGGTCTCGAGGATAGCCAGCGACTCGGCGTCGGCAGCCTCGGCGACAGTACCTGTCAGAGTGACCACGAAGGGTTTGTCCTCACCGTTGAACTGGGGAGAAGCGAGCAGCTTGGCCTTCTTGATGAACAGTGCCTTGTCCTCGGTGTCGTTGATGATGAGAAGACCAAGGTTCACCGACTTCTGAGGCCAGCCGAAACCCTTGCCGGAGATGGTCTGGGTGCCAGTTCCCTTGGGAATTGCAGAAACACTCAGGGCGGTGAGAGTGTCAAGACCGTAAACGAGCTTCAGCACGTTCTCGTCGTTGGTGGGAACCTCCAGGGTCAGCTCCACATCACCAGGGGTCATGTGGGAAGTCCAGGGGGCGGTAAGACCGTGGACACGGAACTGGGTGGTCGAAGGGGTGCCGCCGTTGATGTTCACACCGCCGCTCTCGCTTACGGGGAGCTCGATGACCTCAAGGCCGGAAGCCGCGAGGTTTACCTCGCCGGAGCTGACAGTGAATCCGCCAGCAACCGCATAAACAGCGCTGATGCCGTCAAAGACATGCGACTGCATTGTTGATTTCTTTATAACAGACATGATCTCTTAAATTTTATAGGTTTGTTATTGAATTGATTTTCGTCCTTAATGTGAATGTCACAGTAGTGAACTGGAAACCGTAGTCGTCAGAGCCGCGCAGGCGCACGACAGGGTTCACGCACTCGCACACCGCGTCGGAATAGGGGAACTTCCCGCAGACAGCCCTCACGAGGGAGGTCTGACGGTCGATGTTCGGGGTGCCGTCGTTCCTGGCGCGCACAAAGAGGTAGATGACACATGACGTGGAATACCTGAAATCGTCATTCCCGATATAGGGGCGATGAACGTCCACAGGAAAGTCCACGACGGCGAACTCGCTCATCTTGCCCGGCGTCTCTTTGGGACGGTCACACAGATAAGTCTTCACCTTCAAGTCCTCGAGCATCTTTACGACGCTGTTGAACATCTGATATGTCGCTGTAGTGTTTGCCATTACTGCTGAACCAATTTAGGCGCGCTGACCTGAATGAACTGTACCGTGTTTAAATATCCTGTCGTTTTCCGCTTGCTCTCCACGAAAGACGCATACTCGGTGGTGTACGCCACCACAATCTGGAAGAGTGCCTTCGGGTCGGCACGGAACGAATCGATGAACGCCTTCGCGTCGGCGGTGCCGAAACGCTGACTCGTCACCATCTCGGGCTCGTAATATGAGCTCTTCACCGTGTCCCAGTCATATCCCAACTTTGACAACTCACCTTTCGCGTTAACTCCGAAGTAGTATTTCTTGGGATAAGTCATTTTCCTTCGGATGGGAGGGTCGATGCTGCCGTCGCTGGAGCCTGGCGTCACCGCTATGACAAGTTTGCCTTTCCGGTACAGGGCGGCGACAATGGAGTTTATCAGGTTTCCCGTGAAGTTGTGGGCGCGGGTGTTGCCGAGACGGAAGGCTATGGCTTTCTCGATTATCTCGTCGCAGTAGCCGCGCAGCTTGACCTCTAGGTCGTCGAGCTTCTGCTCCATGAACCTGGCGAGGCCCGTCTTCAATATCATCTCGTTACTCCCTGACATACTCCCAGAGGATATGAGTCCCTAAATTCCCGGGCATCTTGTCCTTGACGACGCCGTACTCGCAATGTGAGCCTTTGCAGACGCACACGCTGTCACCCTCGACAGGTATCGGCATGTCCCCTCCCCACTCCTGCTGGCGTACCGGCAGGGACAGCTTGCGGGCTGACGTGACGACCTCCCCGCGGTGGTTCGTGGTGTGGTCGTCGAAGCTGCGGCAGGCCCCCTCGTATATCACGCACTCGTCGGACTGGTCAGCCATAGGACCGCCGTCCGCAGGACGCGTGATGCGGCAGGTGTGAGGGAAACGGGGGTTGTCGATATATTCTGTCATCTCCTGTAGCGGGTTGAAGAGCACCTGATGTTGCGGATGCCGCCGTAACGCACGCCCCACTCATTGCCGTTGACGGTGGGGAGGTCGTACTTCTTGAATATCTCGTCGGCGAGACGGAGGAGGGTGCGCAGCTGCGTGGCGGTGTATGCCTCTCCGCCGCCGCTCTGCGACCAGTCACCGTCACTCTCGCTCCAGCGCGACGTGGTGGCGGGACCGGTGGCTATCCAGACGTAGGCCCAGGCGGTGGCGAGCTCGCGCTGCCGGTCACTGAGCTCGTCGAGATAGGTCTCCCCGGAAATCCCCGACTTGAGGTATATGCCCTGCAAAGTGGAGTCAGGGATTTGGATACCCCTGATCTCGCCTTGCAGGAAGTCCTTTATCGTGTATTCGGCGCTCATCTGGCTCATCGGTTTCGTGTCTCACTAGCTATGTCTATGTTGTGGCCTGAACCTGCACGCGGGCGTAGTCACGCAGACTGCGGAACACGGGACCGGCGTAGAGCTCAAACTCAACAGTATTGTGGATGGGGTTCTCATGCCATGTGCTGAGCACGGCGATGCGGTCCTCCACGAAAGAGTACATGGTGCTCGCGCTGATGCCGCCGTAACGCTGGCGGTCGAGCCAGATGCTGTTGGTGCATTTGATGCTGAACATCTTCTCGTCGGCGTTGAAAGCCACCATATAGTGGGGGTCAAAAGCGGGGGTGTCGTCAACGGGCTTGCCGTCAACCTCATGCACGCTCTTGAAGTCGATAGGCAGGAACATCCACACACCACGGTCGTGGAGGAAGTTCAGAATCTCCACGTTGGTGGGTATATAGTTCGCGGCATTGGTGCTGTTGAAGCCGCGCCATGCGGTATAGGCGTTCAGAACCGCGGGGTGGGCGACAAGGGAGTCGAGGGTGTCCTTGCTCAGCATCCAGGCGTTGACATTGCGGCCGTGGCTCGAGGTGAGCGTCTTCTGCATGTCGAGGATGTCCTGGATCACGGTGGCGGCGCTGTTGGCGGTGCCGTCGGCGGCGAACCATGCGGGGTTGGTGGTGATGTACTGGTTCTGGTCGAAATCGAAAGTGAAGTCATAAGCCACACCATCGACACTCTGCTCGTGGATCTCACCGGTAGAGGCGAGCTCCATACACATGTGGGTCAGCTCGTTGTGGATACCGCCGAGGATAGCCTGCGAGTTGGTGAGCAGGGAGTCGTAAATAAGCTCCTCCATGTCACGGCCAGTGTTGTTGCGCACGTCACGGAGCATGAACATGTCATCCTCGTCCATAGTGTAGCCATGACCCATCTTGGGGGTGGAGCCGCTGTAGAACTTCCAGCCCGCGGTGTTGCGCATAGGCTTCAGCGAGTGGGTGCCCAGCAGCGACGCGCGAGCCATGATGGGGATAGTCTTCTCGCCCTGAGACCAGATCTTGCTGTCGCTGGGGGTGTCCCAGTCACCGAGCAGACGCCACATGGCGTTGGTCGAGTTCAGCGAGTTGTACTTGCGGTTCGCCTCGTTGATGATGACAGAGAAATTGTCACGGTCAACGTAACGGCGAAAATCATAGAGATTGTATAAATCTTTGCTTCTTGTGCTTGCCATAATATACTCCTTTCTTATTTGCGGTTAGAGAATGTGAGTTTGTGGCCGTTAGCCTGAACAGCGGCCTTCAAAGCGTCATTGTAGGGAGGCATACGGCGCTCAAGCAATGGGCGGTCGTTGCCAATCATGCCGTCTCCGTCAACGCTTATAGCGTCAGCACTGCGGCACACGTCGTAAGGAAGGATGGCGTTGGGGACTGCCTTAATCTTCTTGCTAGAGTCAAGTTGAACTATCACCTTGTTGGCGGTGAGACTGGTAATCTCGCCCGAAAGGGTGATTTCCAGCCCGTCAATCGCTGTGATGGTGGCGTAGTTCCCGCTTGTGATAACGGTGTTCAGCGACGCAGGCACGATAGCCACGGTGTCACCGACATTGAAAGCGCAAGTGCCGAAACCGACATCAGCAAGGGTGACCTTGGTGGCGTCAGTGCCGTCAACAGCGCTTACTGTGGCAGTGACTACGGGGGTGATGGTGCGCGCGGCCTCATCACAGTACACGGGGGTGCCGCAAGGCAGTACGATGCCAGGGGCGGGCAGGTCATCAAGGTCGAAGTTGAAGCCACCTACAAGCAGCTGGGGATGACCCTCGAAAACAACGAGAGCACCGCCGAGCTTGGTGCTGGACTTCTTGATGATCTGGTTGTAAGTTCCGTCGTAATTAATCATTTTCTCGGTGTTTTAATTTATTCGTTAAACATTCAATTCCCTTTACATCATCTTCGTCCGCAGCGACTCGGCGTCTTTCGCCTGGCGGTCTGCCTCGTCCTGCTTGCGCTTGAGGTACGACTTGAAGCCGGTGCTGGCGTCACTGTCGCCACTGTCGCCCGCGAAGGGCATCGGACCGTTGGAATAGAGGCGCTTGTAGAGCCCCTCATAGCCGCTCTTGGCTTCGCCGAGCAGACTGTCAAAGTCCTTGCCGCTCTTGAAATCGAGCTTCTCGATGGCGAGCTCCACGACTGTCGGCTGGTCCGCGCCGAGTCTTTCTAGCGCTTCCGTGAGCCGCTTCTTGAGGTCGTTGGCGCTCTCCGCCTCGCGCTCCTTGTTGTAGGCGTCGATGAATGTATTGAAACTCTCAGTGAGCTTGCCTAACGCACCGTCCTTGCCGGTAAGCCCCGTGAAGGCTTCCTTGATCTTGGCGGCGATGAGGCCATCGATGTCGTCCTGGGACTCCTTGCCGTTGTCGGGGTCAGGCTCCTTGTCTTTGTCCTTGTCCTTCTCGTACTCGGCGCGCAGGGCCTCCACCGCGTCTCTCACGGCGTTGTCCTTCTCGGTCTCCAGACGGCTCTTCTCGGCTTTCACCGCGTCGGCGATGTCGTGGCGGCTCTGGCCGATGAAGCTCTTGAGCAGCGCCACAGGAAGGGCGTAAGTCTCGTCGGTGACTTTCTCGTCGTCGGCGAACATGGGGAGCAAAGGCTCGATGATTGTCTCTACGCTGCGACGGGAAATCGCAGCGAAATCGTTCTCTCCGATTCTCTCTTTGAGAGAGTTGATAAGGGATTCTTTCTCCATTGTATTTTCCTTTTTAGTTGTCTGAGCGGGACACGGTGTTTCCGCTGCCCCTGAATTATCGGCACAAATTAAAGAAGAAACACACAAAACAGCAATTTATTTTTAAATAATAGTAGGTCAAAATTTGACTATTAGCGGAAATGTGCCGTTTTTTTAGGTTTTTGTTTGTATATTTGCGGTCTGAAAAGGAATTTCAAGGAATGGAAGATTTTACTACTACAACCAACGGTCTGCCCTTGGTGCCCTTCTCGCAGGTGGTACGGCAGCGCGAGGCGTTCCTCAACGGCGACGTGCGCGACTACATAGCGCAGGAGGGAGGGCAGGTCAACTCGCTCATGGCTGACGCCGACATCGTGATCTCGGGAGGAAACCGAGGCGGAGGCAAAGCCAACTCCTGCCTCACCGACATCATCACGCCCGACGGACCGGTGAAGATGGGGCAGCTCAACGTGGGCGACAGGATATGCACGCCGTATGAGGGGACGCAGACGGTGGAGGCCATCTTCGAGCAGGGCAGACAGCCGTGCTACCGCTTCTTCTTCGACGACGGCACCACATCGGTGGTGATGGGAAGCCACCGCTTCATGGCGCGCATAGGCTCCACCGACAAGTTCAAGGTGATGACGGCAGACGAGATAATGGCGTTCTACCGCGTCGGTATGGAATACCCCAACAGCCTGCGCAAGACGATGCGCAACGGAGACTACATCTACGACCGCAGGCTCGCCGAGATACCGATGTGCGCCGAGATACCGATGCACGAGGAGGTGACGCCCGACAAGCTGCCGCTGCACCCCTACATTCTGGGGCTCATAACGGCGAGGGGGCAGCTCGCCATGACGAAGGACGGAGCCACGGTGCCGCATTTCAACATGACGGCGCGCAGCTACGCCTTCAACCTCGGCTTCGTGTGGAAATACTTCCCCAACGGCGTGAACAAGATATACGGATACACCGAGGAGCAGAGGCGCATAGTGTCGGGGGGCAGAGCGTCAGGATACAACCCCAGCTACCGCATACCCAAAGAGTACATGACGGCGAGCATAGAGGCACGGTGGGAATACCTGCGCGGCGTGATGGACTGCGGCTCTAACTACTTCAGAAACCAGCCCGTGATGGTGATGTTCAACAAGGCGTTCCTCGAAGACCTCGCGTGGATAGCGCGCTCCCTCGGCGTGAAATGCCGCATTGAGCAGCAGGACGCCAACGAGAACTGGCGCATGATATTCAAGGCTCCGAACGACGCCTCGCTGTTCTACTCCGAGGAGAAGCAGCAACGCGTGGGAGAGAACGGGTACGCCCCCGACTCGTCACTGAACCCGGGGATTCTGACAAAACGCATACTGCACATCATGAGGGCAGGGTCGCAGAAATGCCGCTGCATACAGGTCAGCGGCAATGACCACCTCTACCTCTCCGACGCCTTCACCGTGAACCACAACACCGTGATGCTGCTGATGAACCCCATGTACTACATCAACAATCCCAACTTCAACGGCATAATACTCCGAAAGGAGAAGGACGACCTCGCCAACATCGTGCGAGAGAGCTCCATGCTCTACGGCAGCAAGGGGGAGTACAACCGCTCGGCGCAGCTGATGACGTGGAACTTCTACTCTGGGGCGCAGATAAAGTTCTCCTACTACGCCGACATGCTACAGGACTTCTACGACAGGTTCCAGGGACGGCAGTACGCCTATATCGGCATCGACGAGATAACGCAGATGGAATGGGCGAAATTCAAATACCTAATCACCACGAACCGTAACGGAGCGCACATACGCAACCGAATACTGGGCACCTGCAACCCCGCCCCGGAATCGTGGGTGCGCAAGTTCATAGACTGGTGGATAGGCGACGACGGGTACCCCATACCCGAGCGCAACGGCGTGGTGCGCTACTGCTTCATGGGAGGCGACACCCCCGAGGAGATAACGTGGGGGAACACACGCATGGAGGTGTATAAGAAGATAAAGGGGAAAATCGACGCGCTGGTGTCACCCAACGACCCCGACACACCCGAGAACATGTATATCAAATCGGTGGTGTTCGTCAGAGCCGAACTCGACGACAACGTGGCGCTGCTCACCTCCTCGCCGGAGTACAAGGCGAACCTCGCGCAGCAGTCCGACGAGCAGCGGGAGCGCGACTTCAAGGGCAACTGGAACTTCCGGGCGATGGGCAACGACCTCGTGAAACCGTCACACATGGTGCAGTGCTACCGCAACAGCGCGCTGACAGACGACAACGTGAGGCGCATGTCCATCGACGTGGCGTTCACGGGAGGCGACGCCGCCGTGATGTGGTTGTGGATAGGATGGCATGTCGCCGACATCTACGTGTGCCGCCTCGACTCGCGGCAGCTGCTCACCGCAATAGAGACGAAACGCGAGGAATGGAGGGTGCTGGAAGAGAACATAGTGTACGACTTGCAGGGCGTGGGGCAATACCTGAAGGGCTTCTTCAGGAAGGCGGTGGCGTTCAACAACCAGGAGGCGGTACACGAGAGATACAAAGGGATGTACGACAACATAAAGAGTCAGTGCGCATTCATGTTCGCCGACAAGCTCAGGCAGGCAGAGGTGTCCTTCGAGCCGTCCCTGCTCAAACGCAGGTTCTCGGGGAAGAACTTCACGAACCTGGAGCTCGGGGAGATACTGCTGCAAGAGCGCAAGATTCTCCGCGCCGACGAGTCGAAGGCGGACAGGGGGCGGTGTCTGATAAGGAAGGAGCAGATGAAATCGGCGTCGATTCTCGGACGCTCACCCGACTTTATGGAGTCCCTGCTCATGAGAATGGTCTTCGACCTCAAGTCACGGGAGGTGGCGATACCCAAGTGGCTCACGTCGAGGACAGGGCTCAGAGTGAGGTCTTTTTCTTAACACATTAATATATTATGGCAACGCAGACAACTAAAAAGAGAACGCTCCTGGCCAAGAAGCCTTTCACGAGGGTGATGGCGACAGGTCATGGGAGGCACGGGGAGGTGCGAGGAAGGGTCGCAGAACGCCCTCTCCCTAACGACAGGCTGGTGCGCACGATAGTGACGCAGGAGGACTTCATGCGCGAACTCGACCCTTACGCGCATCTCATCTACAACAGGGAATACTATCCCGACATCTGGAGATACAACGAGGAGGACAAGAAATGGTACATAGAGGAGGTGCCGCGGTACGCCTTCGCCTTCCAGCGCATCATCCTCACCAAGCACCTGACGCACCTGTGCGGCAACGACATCGTGTTCGAGCTCGCCGACTACTACGACGACGTGGAGAGAGTGGAGGTGCTCGACAGCGTGAGGCGAGGGTGGAACAAGAAGAATATGGAGGAGGCATGGTACCAGCTCGCACGCTCCGTGAAGGCAACGGGCGACGGAGCCATAGTGGGATACATGGACGACAGCACGTTCGGATGGAGGGCGCTGTCCTTCCTCAACGGCGACACGCTGTACCCCCACTACGACAGGCGCACAGGACGCCTCGTGGTGCTCGCGCGCTCCTACAGCGACACCGACGGGCAGGGCAACATGGCCGACTACCTCGACGTGTGGGACGACAACTATTATTACAGACTCAAAAACAGCGACAAGGAAGATGGTGAGGGCAACATCCCGAAAGGCGGCTATCTGGAGGATAATTTTGACCTCTCTGAGTGGCAGACCGAGATCAAGGAGCCGCACGGCTTCAGACGCATACCCGTGGCATACCACCGCGACGAGAACGGGCCATGCTGGACGTTCTCGCAGGAGAACATCGACAACTACGAGATGGCGTTCTCGCGCCTGGCGCAGTCGAACCATGACTTCGGGCTCCCGATAATGTACCTCAAGGGAGAGGGAGCGAAGGAGCTCTCGGCGGCCGACATGTCCTACGCGTCTAAGGTGTTCCTCCTTCCCGAAGACGGCTCGGCGGGATTCCTCAACAAGCAGGACGCCTCCAACGCCTATAAAGCGGAGCTCGACGTGCTGGAGGACAACATCTACCGCCAGTCGTTCGCCGTGCGCACACCCGAGCTGAAATCGGGAGACACACCGGGCGTGGCCATCAAGATGCTGTACTCCGACGCCTACGAGAACGCCATCAACGACTCGCAGATGTACCACCACGCCATAGGCGAGCTCTACGAGATGTTCATCTGGGGATACGGCATAGAGTCGGAGCGGCGACTAGACTTCATCAACACCGACATCACATATTACATCTCGCCATACTTCCACGTCAACGAGACGGAGCGCGCCAACATCCTCGCTCTCGCCGTGCAGAACGGGTTCTGCTCGAAGCAGACGGCGGCGGAGAAGTTCTCGCAGTCCGTGCCACAGGAAGTCAACAGGCTCGAGCGTGAGGAACACGACAAGCAGGTGCGCGAGCTAATGATGGAGGAGCAGCGGCTCGAGATACAGCAGGAGAGCCAGGTGGAGACACAGGAGCAGCTCGCCGAGATTAACGCCGAACAGCAGATAGAGGTCGCGCAGGCACAGGCCAAAATCGAGGAAGGCGAAGACCCCGACAAGGCACGAAAGAAAAGCAAGGTAGCCAAGGGCTCGGTAGCCACAGGACGAGGCAGAGGAAGACCCCGCACAGTGAACACCGACCGATGGGGCAATCGTCCTAACGAGAACAACTGGCAGAAATTCAACGAGTTACACTAAATTTTCGTTTAATCACTTAAACAGAAAGGAGGTGCAAAAAAAAGAGACCGAAATCGGTCTCTTTTCGCTTTTTTCGTTGTGGGAGGCAGGCATCAAGCTCCTCCTATGCGCTGCCCCAGCCAGTAGCGGCCTCGCTGCGTCACCACGGTATAGGTGCTCGACTGTGGCTCGCCCTTGCTGTTGAACCAGCGGGCGGTGCGGGTGGAGAAATATCCCTTGCGCGAGTATTCCGCCATAGGCAGCCACTTGTCACCCTGACGGAACACGATGCCGAGGCACCTCAGGCGTTTCAGCAGCGACGTGGCCGAGCCGTACCCCAAATCCTTGGCGACCTCGGTGAAGGTCAGTGTCTCCGTCGATTGAAGCACCTCGTCGGTGAACTGCGCTTTGGGAGTGAGGACGAGAATCTGCTTCTGCTGCGCCTCGTTCTCGCCTTGCAGCATCTGGTTGCGCTGCCTGCTGTCGTCAAGCTCTATCTGGCGCTGCTGGGCCTCGGCGAGCAGACGCTCGTTCTCCTCCACCTGCTGGGCGAGACGGCGCAGGGCGTCGGGGTACGACTGCGGCAGTGCCTCCGCGCTCACCGTCTTGTGGAACACGGTGCGGTAAACCTCGAAGACGGCACGAACCTTGCGGGCAATGATGTATTCCATTGCTGATACAGAAATGTAATATACGTCTTTGTTGCCATTTCCCGACTCCGCTTTTTGTAGGAGTCGCTGATAATCAACACCTTCCACACATATAGATTTCAATGCTTTTACTGCATAATCTTTGCGATTATACACCAATGGCCACACATCGTCAAGGTCAACAGGGTACTTTTCTCCGCCTCTTTGAAGCTCGCACACCGTCTCGAAATACCTGCGCAACTCATCTGCTCCACTCTGCTTGGTCAATACTACACCATTCATTTCACACTCTCCTCTCTGCCTGCGATGCAGGCTACTAAGGTCATCATGCAGAACAGGGTCTCACCCACGCTCTTCACGCGGTAAACATTCTCCTCATCGACGATGCACAGCAACGACGCATAGGCGTTCACGATGTCGTTCATCAGGTCATCGACACCGCACATCTTCTCAAGGTAGCCGCACACGGCAGTCCCCACTTTCTGCGGATTAAGCGCCGCAACGCTCTGAACTGGATTTTCCATTTTGATGATAAAATTTAGACATTACAGGCACATAAAATAGCGGTGTGCCATTACCCGCTGTCAAAAACCTATCATCAGGGCATCGGGTTTCCATTACAGAGAACCCACGGGATGACACATCGCCTATATCTCGTGCCCACCACGCGCTTCATGGCACGGCACTCATTATAATTAATGTATGTCACAGAAAAAGAAAAATCCGCAAGCGGCGCTCACAGACAGAACTTATCCTGTCCTGATGATTTGAATTTTTGACACCGCAAAGTTACTCAATAACAGCGTATTCTCCAAATATTTCCGTAACTTTTTCGCAAAAATAATCCAAATACAAATAAACACCAAACAATTTAACGTTTTTAACCGTTTTCTCCAAATATAGACCTAATACTGCCGCACAAAAATCCCCGCCATAACAACGACGGGGACAAATTTCGCTAATCGGAATCCTCTTTATCGGATGCGGTCAATTACAGTTTTCTGCCCAGCCAATCTTTCGACGGCCTCATCTACATCATCTGCAAAACGGCGGCAGGTTAATGTAATTTCAAAGGTCTTATGTCTGATGACAAGCTCGTCACCTTCCATCCGCTCTATCTTGATGACATCATCGTGACCCGACAAAGCCCTGACCTTTATGCTGTCGCCACTGAGCTCCCACTTGCCGCTAAGCATTGCACCAACCATTTCCATATTCTTGCTCTGACTGCCAACATCATCGCGCAAATTCAAGAGAACGCTTTTTAACTCACCGTTATCACCAAACACCATTATCCATGCTAGCACATCAAGACCCGCCTCGGGATAACCGCTTACTTTCTCCACCCTCCAAACGCCTACCAGGTCTTCCTTCTCAACCCCGCCGCAGGACGGCAGCAGCAGCGCCAGCAGCACCGCCAACGCCACGGTTCTCATTGTCTCTCTTTTTCTCATAGTCTCTACTGTTAATGAATTAATAATATATATGTAACGTGCGACAGCGCATGTTTATTGCGTCAGGGCACTCTCCGTTATCCACTCCACAGCATAAGCCCCCAGCTCTTTGATTGAGGCCACATCGGCCTTCTCCAGACAAAGACCTCCAAGCGATGTATATACTGTCGGCAGATACATAGTCTTCACTTTTTACACACTAAGTGTCTCATGTGGATAGAATAAAGAATAGAGAGATTCTTTAAGAGTATAGGTGTTAGCCTTCATCAGGACAAGGTAGTTCTTCGTGGTGTAGGTGAAGAAGCCTCCAGTGTCCCTGAAGCAGATGTCGCTGAGGAGGACTCTGATGGGGTGCTGCTCTTTCGTCCACCACCCTTTCTTGATTGCGAACTTGATGACGGTGTGCGCCGTCCTAAGGCAGTTGCCTATCTCTCTCGCTACCCTTGCCCTGCTGAGACCTAGCTCCCTATACTCTGAGTCCATGCCGGCGACGGCTCCACTCTTGACAAGACGTCTCATGGTGCGTCTCGCCTCTTTGAGCTCCTCGTAGGAGGACGGTTGGCGGACACCCTGAATCGTGCGTCTGATGAAGTCTTTTCTCGCCTGTATGGACATGGCAATGAAGGCTCTGAGACAGTTGTATGCGCTTTTGAATGTGCTGAGGTCCACCAGTGAGAGGTCTATGTTGCGGCAGGCGCGTCTAGTGGACAGCTTCCCGACCACGAGATGCCGGTCGTTCTTGCCTTGCGTGAAGACAAGACCCATCGCCTTCATCACGGGCAGATATTTCTTTATCGTGGACGGCGACGCACCCGTGACTTCGTGCAGCTTGTTGACAGACCAGTTATGGAGCGTGGACATGCGCCCCAAGCGGAGCTTGAGGATAAGGGCGAGGGATACGGCCTTCTGGGCCTTAGCGTCCCCTACGCACTCGTAGAATGTCTTTTTCTTTACCCGCATAACTTCTGATGGGAACAAAAAAAGAAATCCCCTGCGACGTTTTTAAGAGTATCGAGAACGAGGTCGCAGGGGTATTTCTGGTTTTGTATCTTGAACGGGCATCTCTGCCCAGTCAATTCATGTTCCTTTTCCGTCCTTGATACTCTACACAAAGGTACTGCCTTTTTCTCAATCCACAAACAAAAACCGAACTTTTTTAGGTCAAAATTTGACTTTTTAAGGTAAATACCCAAAAATTAAAGGTCTTTTAACATAAAAAGCAGTATCTTTGCAGAAGAAAGCGAGCCCACTTCTCAGCGGACTCACCACACTTTATTTCATTAATTCACTAACTAAAGGGAATTAATTATGAAAAACGCGCAAAGTAATGTATTTTTCCCTAACACGCAATTATTATGGCGAGAAAAACGGTGATAAGGATAGACACCTCACGGTACAGGACACCCACGCAGGAAGACCTCGACGAGGCGAGAGACCACGTGGCGCGCAGGGGGAGCACCCTCGACTCGCTGCGCAGGGCGGCGGCGGAGAGGATAACGGACACGGCGGGGAGAATAGCCGAGATCGCCGTGCAGTACGGGATAGCGCCCGAGGAGTTCGCATTCGACTCATCCGTGAGCGAGGAGATGATGACGCGCGTCGCCGCCGAGATGGAAGACCTCGAGGAACAGCTCATGGCGATGGCGCGGGAATACGCCACGAGAGACGCCCACAGCGACGGCATGAGGGCGCTCCTGCTGGGGATGCTGCTCTCACTGGGACACCGCAACCTCGGACTGAGGGGCACCATACACGAATACCTGTGGCGCACACTGCGGCAGACGGAGGGCATCATCGCCGCGGCGAGGGGGCTCGGGCGCACGCCCACGCAGACAGTATCCCTGGTGCGCTCGAACATAGGACAGGGCGTGGCGCTCGCCGACATGCAGCGCCTCTCACGATACCGCCACCTGTACCGCGCGCCCTTCATCAGCTCGGGAGGCAAGGCGACATACTCCGACGGCACGCCGAACGTCCAGGGGGTGCCCGTGAGCGGGATGCGGGCCACGCTGAGCGCCGTCACCAACGCCGTGGGCAAGACCCTCGACTACCAGAACATGGTGGAGATGGAGCAGAAAGGAGCCATAGGATACTGGCAGGCGCGGGGCAGCGACTACGACTGCGCCGTCTGCGACGACGAGGTGGGCTTCCACGGGCTCGGCGACATGGAATACGACGAATATCCCCACATCTCGTGCTGCTGCATCAGAATACCGATATACAGAAAAGAAGAACTAGACAACTACTGATATGGAGATTAGCGCAAGAATCAAGAAAGAGGCGGAACGCTACGGCGTGCCGGCGCAGACGCTGGTGATGACAGACCTCATGGCGGCGGGGTACTCCGAGACAGAGGCCTACAGCATAGCCTACAGCACCAACATGTCGTTCTCGAAGACGCAGAACGAGAACATACGCAAGAGCATAACGGGCAGCGAGGCGTTCGCCGCCATGCTCGAAGACCGCAGGCTCACCATACGCGGCAGGGCGGGCATAGGGCTCACGGCGGACATAAAGCCGCAGTACTCGAAGGAGGAGATAGCCTCGCAGCTCAGGTCACAGATTGACATGCTGCCCGACGGCAGCAAGGAGAAGACCGACGCCCTGATGAAATACGCCGACCTCTTCGCCATGAAGAAGGAGGAGAAGAAGGCCGACGAGGAGGACGTAATCCGAATATGGATGCCGCTGACCTGCGACATCTGCCCGTACAAGAAAGGGGCGAGGAAGTGATGGACGGCAGGATGGCGGCGGCGAAGGCCCTCGTGGCGGAGATGAGGCGCACAATGGGCTTCATGAAGAAAGGACCGTACAGGCTCGCCGACACGACGGTACGCATCATCCGCGGCACATACACCCTCAACGACCTCGCCGCGCTCGCCAAAGAGCTGGGGTGCTCGATACCGCACCTCGTCACGGGATGCCGGGCGCGCTACGACGGCACGCTGTCGCCGTCAGAAGCCGTGGAGGCGTCGATACGCCACGCGGGATGGACGATGGAGGATGCGGCAGAGACGGCGGGATACCCCGACCAGCGACATTTCCTCAAATGCCTGAGGAACGGCACGATAGCCGTGAAAGCTCTCATCAGCATCGCCCTGGCCATAGGGGTGCCGATGGAGGAGCTGCTCAGCGACAGCGAGTGCGTGATGACACGCTGGGAGGACTGCATCCCCGACGAGATAACGAGGACGAGGGAACAGGTGATAATGGGGTGGCTCTGACATCCCTTTACGCGCATTAAAGGAAGAGAGGGACGGTTTATGACGACCGCCCCTCTCTAATATCCAGAATCCCCCTCTCAGGAAGGGGCGTCTTCTCCAATCACGCCCTCCGCCTCGACCTTGCGCAGGTCACGGTCGTCGTCATGCGGCAGAGACTCGATGTACTCGTCATAGTCCCTGCGCCAGCGCAGGAAGGCGTCACGCACGCGCCTGGCCTCCCTGAGGAACTCCCTGCGCCTCCTGCTCAACACGCCGCCAGAAAGCAGCGTCGGGTCGGCATACGCCGCCGTGAGCAGCATGAGACCCTGGTGGTAGTGACCGTTGGGTATCGCGCTCGCCGCGAACAGGTTGGAGCATACCAGCGTCACCCACTCGTTGTCGATGTCCCTCTCCTCGCCGAGCATGGAGCCTAGCAGGGTCTCCATCTGCGAGCCGGGCATCAGACGCACGCACCACGCCCCGTCGAGGCTCAGCACCTCATAGGTCTCCACGACGCCTATCTCGCCCCTCTTCACCTTGGCTCGCGCCTCGGCTTCCGTGAGCTGCCAGTCCTCCTCGCCGTAGGTCGGCGTCTCGGCGCGGCGTATCACGAAGTTGCCGCAGCGCCACACCTTAGGAGCCGTCTTACTTCTTCTTGCCATTCCTCTTGGGCTTCTTGGGCGCGGCCTTGACGGGCGTCACGGTCTCCGCCGCGGGTTCCTCACTCTGCGCAACGCTCTCCCGCACAGTCTCCGCAGGCTCCGCGATTTCGCTGATCTCAGTCTTTGGAAGAGCCACAGGCTCTTGCCTCTCTGCTCTGGGGTTCACCCCGATAATGATTGCCATAGTTCTTACTTTTTAGTCGTTAGTATCCTTTTTCTTGTCCCGGAAAATCATGTACTGCACGCCGGCGGCGACACGGCGCGAGCGGTAGCCCGCAGAGCGCAGCTCACGCCCGAAGCCCCTCACGTCGACGTCGGGGTCGAGGCCGCGCTTCTGGCACCACTTGTAGTATTCGTCGTAGAGCGCCTTGCCGGCGACATACTCGCCCTTCTCGTCCATGCCGGTGTACCCGAAGGCGCGGTAGCCCTGCTTCTGCATGAACAGCTCCGCCGTCTGCCCGTTCTCCGCCATCCACAGGTCCGTCTCCTCGAGGCTCTCGCGCGTGGGAGACAGCACGCCGCCGTCCCTGACGAAGGCGCGGTAGCCCTCCAGCATCCAGTTGCGTATCCCCGACGCCTCCGCCATCAGCTTCTGCGCCAGCCGCGGGTCCTTGTCGCGCTCCCTCACCGCTGTGCGGAACGTCACGAACAGCATCCTGCGGCGCACCGCATGGTCTATCGACGAGTTCCTCGGCTTCTTGTTCATGTTGAACACCAGGTACGGGATGTCGTACGCCGTCTCCACGTTGCCGCCGATGCGCCGTATGCTCTGAGGCTCGCCCGAGCACAGGCTCTTGAACGAGTCCACATTGCGCGTCATGTCGCCCACCTGGATCTCGCCGCAGTAGTTGAAGGTCTTCCCCACCGCCGTGGCGAGGAAGCGCGCGCGGTTCTCGGCGCCGCCGTCGAGCAGCCCGCCCAGCGTCACCGACGAGAACGACTTCTCGCCGAGCACATGCATCACCACGTTCATGATCGTGCTCTTCCCCGCGCCGCCGGGACCGACGAGCCACAGGGAGCTCTCCACCTTGTACGGCATGGAGCGACGGTCCGCCAGACCCAGACCCAGGAACCGCTGTAGCAGCGCTATCTGCCCCTCGTCAAGGATAGACCGCAGGTAGCTCTCCCACATCGGACACCCCGCCGTGAGGTCGTAGTCGTACGGAAGCAGCTCCACCACCGGCATACGGTCCTCGAAGGGATGGTACACCACATTGCCCAAATCCGAGAAGTCGAAGACGCCGTTGCGGAAACCCACCACAGACCTCGACAGCCGAAGGGGACTCAGCCTCGCGCCGTCATACACCGCCTCCACGAACTTCCGCTCGTGGCGCACCCAGTCACCGGCACCGACCCTCATGTCGTTCAGGCAGAAATACTGCAACGACACACGCAGCTCAGCCTCGAAGACCGAAGCCCACACCCTCCCGTCGAAATAGCGCATGTCAAGACCCCTGCGCAACGAGGCGTCACCCAGGACACGGAACACCCCCGCGCCCACAGCCTTCAGAGCCTCTATCCTGCCCAGCAGCAAAGACGACCACAGACGACCCTCCCCGATGCCAGCACCGGCATACCACGAGCTCATCTGCTCGTACATCACCACGATGCGCTCCTGAGAGCCGCCCAACGTCCTGTCATAGCGCCTCCGTATGTCCTCCGAAGGATCCACAGCACCCGGACTCAGGAACTCCCCCATGCTCTCCCGCACGAAGTCGTCGCCCAAACGGTACCAGCGACCCCTCACCTCCAACGCGAAACGCGACATCCTCGCGCGCCAGTGAGACTCCTCAGCCACACCGCCCTGCATCTGACCGAACAGCTCCTCACTCGGATTGTCGCCGTCAAACTCGTACACACCGTCACAACTGCCGACCCTGTACCACTCTCCACTGCGTATCACATATACCATATACCTTCCTCTTTATGCCCCTGGACAGATGCCTAAGAGGCTGATAGCCAAATAGCCGCGCTGACAGGTGTCGCAGAGGGGATGACTCGTACACTCCTTTTTGTACTCCAGCAACGCACTGAAAACCAGTTGGATAGAGCGGGAGAGATAGCAGAAAAATACCTCCTAGTGACATATATACCATATACCTATCTAAGAAAAATTGAGTCTTATCTTGTTCTTATGATTGATATATACCTGAAGGTATTCCATGCACAACCGCACTAATCCAGCGCAAAGATAATCCTAAAATCCCAATAAAACAAATATCCGCACTCAAAAAATCAGAGACAGAATGTTTTTTGAGGACCACAGAAAATAATATGACACCCCGGCAATTTTGAGAAAAAAATATTTTTGAGAGAAAACGCAATATGTGATACCCCACAAATTTTTTGAGAAAAAAATATTTTTGAGAGGTGAGTAGGCGATTTTTGCGGTGGTGTACACCCCGGGATACCCTGTTTCGCAACAATATAGCAATAATATAGCTATAACAGATTGACAGCGACAAGCGTAAAAATCTAACAGAATGTAAGGAAAAATCACGAAAAAGTAACTTTTTTCAACCCACATCCACTAAATATTTTTGTTTTTGCATATCAATTTGCAGCTATTTTTGTGTTTTTTGTATCAATTTGCAGTTGAAAGTGGTTGTATTGTAATAATTTTCGGTGCTATTTTTGTGGTTGTTAAAGGTTTATAAAGAAAAACCCCGTATTGAGTTTTCATAAATATTCATTCTAAATAAGCGGTGTTTTATTCTAAATAAGCCAGTGTTTTTTGTTTGTATCTATCTGGTTTACAATCACTTGCAGCCATC
>FLNZ01004417.1_pt1 | contig 46212 bp, 42 predicted proteins | sample 1140391 | NCBI WGS metagenome assembly FLNZ01 (sample SAMEA3878171, study PRJEB12797) | bioreactor metagenome | biome: Moose rumen | place: Sweden | collected 2011-10 | reverse complement strand
TTAGGTTATAAATAATATTTTTTCTTATTATTGCACAAAAGTAACGTTTTTTTCTGAAATCAGCAAATTTTTGTTTCAGTTTGTTTTATTTTTGCTCAATCAATGAAGAAATAACAGACACTAAGCCCATTAAAGCCCCGCAATTTTATTGTCGCGGTTTTGACGCCAATTAGAGAAAGTGCCGAAGATGTCGCTCAGAGCTATCACGGCGTTGGCGGTCTCGTTCTGGTATAGCGTGGCGCTGTTTCCCACCACCGTTGTCTTGCCTTGCAGAGCACCTGTCACGCCCGAGATTTCCTCGAGCAGCTGCATCTGTAGCTTCACCATCTCGTAGGCTCCAATATTGGTGTTGTTTACCGAAATCTGCTCGGGCTTGTTGTCGCCATAGTTAGGGTTATAAGGCAGAATGCCGTTGCAGTTGCGCCACACGTTACGCACGTCTTCCCAAGTGAATCCGTCGGGCAGAGCCGTCTCGGGGAACACCAGCACACCTTTTGCGCTCGCCATCATTATGTTGTTGATGAGAGTGATGATTTGGTTCACCGACTTCTGCTGGTCGATTATGTCCTCTACAAAAGAATGTACCTCGCCGTCGGTGAGCGGGTAGAACTTCATCACAAAGGGGTGGGAGCCGTGAGCCCAGGGTGAGTCCCACTCGGCGAGCAGGTCGCCCATAGGCGAGAACCAACGGCAATGCCACACGGTGGCGATATCCCAGCGAGTGGTAAGGTTCTCGGTGTTTTTCACTTTGGCGCTGGGCGGCAGGAGCCACACCTGTGCCGTCGCCTTATCGTGGCACAGCGTCACCTCGCGGCTCTCGCGAGTCCACACCTCAATGACTCGGCACTTGCCGGCATCGTTGGGTGTCCAGAATGATGCACCCTGATGTGAGTCGGCGCCTATGGCGTGCGCGAAGTCGAGAGTGCGTCCGCGGCAATCGTTGCTGTAGAGCCGCCGCACCCATCCAGCCTTGCTTCGCGAGCCTCCAGCCACCCGTTTCAGCAGTTGTGCCATGGTCATGTCATGGAGCTGCCCCACCATTTCGCAGTCGCGTCCCAGCGGGTCATTAAACTGATTGACAAAGAAGTCGTTGATGTTCACATTGCTCACCGCCACCTGCTGTTGCCACAGGTCGCACATGATATCGATGCGCTGCACTGCGGTGCCCGAGATGAGGAACTCCTCGAGGGCTCGGCTGTCGAGCTCGTCGAGTTGGTTGAGGCGATGCACGCTCTCCACATTCTTGTCATCGTCATGCTGATTGTTGATATATTCCGAGCGGTAGCGCCCCACGATGGTCTTCACCATCTGCCGGATGAGGTTGTTGGTGATGGGGCGTGTGCCGCCTTCGAGAAACAGCTCATATTCTGAGCGTGTGGCACCGCCAGCGGTGGTGAACGTGTCGCCCCACTGGTCGCCATAGGTGAATCGCTTGTTACGCAGCCGCCGGCTTCGCAGCTGGCTGCCCAAGCACCATGCCTTGTAAGCATCGTGCAGGATTTCTTGATTGGTGTTGAGTGTGTTCATAGTAATGTAATTTTGCTGACGAGCCAACAAGCTGACGAGTAAACAAGGCAATGGAGGAAGATGACTCAGTACTATGCGAGCCAATAATTACTACTGCCTTGTCAGCTTGTTACTTGTCAGCTTGTTAGCTTCATCTTATCGCAAAATAGCGGCGGCGGTGGCGGGGTCCATAGCTCACGTGAAGCCAGCTGAAGTCGTGCTCGTTGATAGCTTGGTCAACGGGGAGGTCGAGCTGGCGAAGCAGCTTGTAGAGACTTTGGTTCTTGGCTCTTGAGCCTGCGGTGATGTCGGCGGCCTCACCCAGAATATGCTGACTTGCCGGTGCGCCACCTACCGCCTTGTTGAGAGCAGGACAACGATAGCCGCTGTTCACATGGATGGGCGCTCCCCACGCCTCTCGCAGCGGGTCGAGGACATTATCGACGAGAGCGGTGAGATTGTTGATCACTTGCTGCGACGGCGTGTTGTCGATGCCCCGCAGCTGGGCTGTAGTGGAGCGCGTGAGCTCCGCGATAGTAAAATACTTCATAGTTTTGAGTTTAGAATTTAAAGTTAAAGCTGCCGCAAAGTAAATAACAGTACCCCAGGGCAGGCAATGTTATTTTATTACATGGATAGGAGTGGATAGGAATAGCTAGGAATGGATAGGAATAGCTAGGAATGGATAGGAATGGCTAGGAATAGCTCTTCCCTCTCCACTCTCCACTCTCCACTCTCCACTCTCCACCTCCACTCTCCACTCTCTACTCTCCACTCTCTACTCTCCACTCTCTACTCTCTACTCTCTACTCTCTACTCTCTACTCTCCACTCTCCACCTCCACTTTCTACTCTCTACTCTCCACCCTCGACTCTCCACTCTCCACTAATTTGGTTAATTTTAATTAAGGTAAAACGTTATTATTGAGCTAATGGGGCTAGTTTGAAAAAATATCCTTATCTTTGCAGGTTTTTTAAAAACACTTAGTGCGAAAAAATAATCATTTAGTAAGATGAAGAAATATAATCTAATCAACAACGTAATGGGCTGGTTGATATTCCTGGTGGCGGCTGTCACCTACTTGTTGACCATAGAGCCCACAGCGAGCTTCTGGGACTGCCCAGAATTTGTAGCACAGGGTTACAAACTCGAAATCGGCCATCCGCCCGGCAACCCCATGTTCATCCTTGCGGCGCGCTTTGCCGCCAACTTCGCCGGTGGCGATGTGGCAGCAGTTGCCAAGTGTGTGAACGCCATGTCGGCGATTCTCAGCGCGGCAACTATCCTGCTGCTGTTCTGGACTATCACTCACCTTGTTAAGAAGCTGGTTGTCAAGAAGGGCGAAGAAGAGAACATGTCGCTGGCACAATACCTTGTGGTGATGGGCAGCGGTGTGTGTGGAGCTCTCGCCTACACGTGGAGCGACACGTTCTGGTTCTCGGCGGTAGAGGCCGAGGTGTATGCCTTCTCCTCGTTCTGCACAGCCCTCGTGTTCTGGCTCATCCTCAAGTGGGAGAACCGTGCCGACCATCCTAGCAGCGACCGTTACCTGATTTTGATAGCCTTCATCTTCGGTATCTCATTGGGCGTTCACCTGCTTAACCTGCTGGCAATCCCTGCCATCGCCCTGATTTTCTACTACCGCAAAACCAAGAATAGCACCGTGAAGGGCTCGCTCCTTACACTGCTCGTCTCGTTTGCGCTCATTGTCCTGATTCTCTACGGACTGGAGCCAGGCTTCGTGAAGATGGCAGGATATTTCGAGCGTTTCTTCGTCAATAGCATGCACATGGGCTACAACAGCGGCGTGATATTCTATGCCGTGCTGCTGATGGCATCTTTCGCTTGGGCTCTCTTTGAGCTTTACCGCGACAAGAGCGAGTCATTAAAGCGCGTGAGCATCATCGTGAGCGTCGTGCTCTCGGGCATGTTCATGATTGGCAGTGGAGGCACAGGAATCGCTATGGCTTGTGTGCTGATTATTGCTTTGGCAATTTTCTTCTACAAGTTCAGCAAACGTCTCTCGCCACGCATCTACAGCAACATCATCCTGAGCATGATGATGATTTTCATCGGCTTCTCGGCCTACGCCCTCGTGCTCATACGCAGTAACGCCAATCTGCCCCTCGACGAGAACTCACCCAACAGCCCCTTCGCATTGACTAGCTACCTCAGCCGCGACCAGTATGGCAAGTCGCCACTGGTTTATGGCAACACATTCCTGTCTCCCGTAATAGATTACAAAGACGGACCAAACAAATACACACGTTTGGTGAAGACCGACAAGAACCAGCCCGATGAGTATATTGACTTAGGTCCTGAAAGAGACTACAAATATGCCTCCGAGACCGAGATGCTGTTCCCACGCATCCATAGCTATATGCACGCCAACGACTATGCAAGCATTCTTGGATATAATAGTCCACAGGAAATCGGAAACTTAGTAAACATCACTTATACCGACAAAAATGGCAGCACCCAAACCGGTCAAGGCATAAAGCCCACAATGGGCGAGAACCTACAGTTCTTCTTCGGCTACCAGCTGCATCACATGTACTGGCGATACTTCATGTGGAACTTTGCCGGACGTCAGAACGACATAGCAAGCATGGGACCTGGCGATGTGGCACGCGGCAACTGGCTCAGCGGCATTCCGTTCCTCGACAATACTCGTCTTAACAACCTTGAGTATGTGCCCGACGAGTTTGGCAAGAACAACAAGGGTCATAACGTGTTCTACATGCTGCCGCTGCTGTTAGGACTTATCGGCCTGTTGTGGCAAGCCTTCTCGGGAAAGAAGGGCATTGAGCAGTTTTGGGTGGTATTCTTCCTGTTCTTCATGACAGGCATCGCCATTGTGATGTACCTGAACCAAACGCCAAGCCAGCCTCGCGAACGTGACTACGCCTACGCTGGCTCGTTCTACGCCTACGCCATCTGGATAGGCATGGGCGTGGCAGGACTGTGGAGATGCGCTATGGCTCTGATTAAGCAGAAGAAAGAAACTTCCACAAGCGGTGTCAAGAATGAAGATACCACTCCTGACTACAGCCATCAGAAACCAGCTCTGGCAATGGCTGCCATTGCAGCAATTATTGGTCTTGCCGTGCCATTGCAGATGGTGAGCCAGACGTGGGACGACCACGACCGCTCGGGACGATACTGCGCGCGCGACTTTGGCGAGAACTACCTGCAAAGTCTTGACAAGGACGCCATAATCTTCTGCAACGGCGACAACGACACCTTCCCGCTGTGGTATCTGCAAGAGGTGGAGGGTGTGCGCACCGATGTGCGTGCCGTGAACCTAAGCTACCTCGCTACCGACTGGTACATAGCACAGATGCAGCGTGCCGCCTACGACAGCAAGCCACTGCCTATGTATGCCGGTTCCACCACCTACGCCTACGATAAGCGGCAAGGCGGCGCATTTAAAGAAGGGATCACTAGCGATTCGGCTATCCCCATCGAGACGCTGCTCAAAAACTTCTATAGCGAAAAAGCTCCTAAAGACGAGAGTGACCACTATGTGTTCAGCAACACTCAAGTCTTGATACCCACCAACGTGGATGCTGCCATCAAGGCTGGCGTATTGCCCGAATCGATGCGTGATAGAGCCATCGAAAACATCCCCATCGACATCTATAAAGAGTCAAGTGGCGGCTTGAGCGCCAGCCAAACCATGACCCTCGACCTCGTGGCAAGCAGTATGGCTCAAGGCTGGAAACGGCCAGTATATTTCGCCAGCACAGTGCCCGAGAGCCTGTTTATGGGTCTGAGACCTTACATGCTCAGCACAGGACTTTGCTATCAGGTTACTCCTGCCCTGCTCAACGACGAGGAGAGCGAGATTGAGTGCAACACCGACAAGATGTACGAGATTGTAACCACTAAATTCAAGTGGGGAGGACTCGACAAAGCGCCTAAGGGCAGCCTCTATCTTGACGAGACCGTGATGCGCATGGTTTCCACTATGCGCCTGTCAATGATGTCGCTCGCGCGCTCACTCACCATCGAGGGCATCGAAGCTGGAGAGCAGATAATGGACAGCACTTCGGTTGAAGGCAAAGAATTCGTGACTCAATCGGGCGACCGCTTCAAGAAAGCCGAGCATATCCTCGACCTGATGGAAGAGAAAATGCCCGCCGAGACCGCTCCCTACCAGAACGTGATGGCACTGAGACTGGCTCAATTCTATGCCGACATCTACAAGTATGGCAACAGCGAGACGGCACGCAAGAAGGCTACAGCGGTGCTAGAGCGCGAAGTGGAGAGAATGGCTCAATACTGCATCTTCTATGAGTGCATGAGCAGTATAGACCGTGCTAACGGCAACATCACCGAACAAGACCAAAATATGGCTCATGCCACTACCATGATGTTTGACATCTACAACGACGTCAATCCCGAAGGCTTCAAGAACTTTGTCAATAAGTTTGCAAACGTCGAGAAGTCGGGAAGAAAAGTGTCGAAAGAGTTGGTTGATGCGCTTTCAATGTCGAAGAGCGAGCGTGAAGCGCTAATTCAACAGCAATTAGCAGCCGAAGAGGCTCAACGTCAAGCTCAAGCCGAAGCTCAGGCTCAGATGCAGGCTCCTGACCAAGACGAAGCCATGTCTTCGCTTAACGCTCCTGGTGTGGCCACCGAGCCCGAAGGCATCAACTTTGAAGACGAGAATTAGCACTTATATGAGCTAACAAGGAACAAGCCAACGAGCTAACGAGGCAGTAGCAACAGTTATCTGACATAGAAACCAGCCATTGCCTCGTCAGCTTGTTCCTCGTCAGCTTGTTAGCTAAAAAACTTAGCATTTTATGCTCATCGAACGTCCACCACTGCTTTACCGGATGCTGTTTCCCGAGACCATCTGGCGCATACAGAAGAAGCAGAAGACAGTATATCTCACCTTCGACGACGGACCCATCCCCGAGGTCACGCCGTGGGTGCTCGACACCCTCGACCGATATGGCGTGAAGGCGACGTTCTTCATGGTGGGCGAGAATGTGGAGCGCAACCCCGAGCTCTTCGAGGAGGTGAAGCGGCGAGGACATAGCGTGGGAAACCACACCATGAGCCACCTGCAAGGCTCGCACACCACCACCCGCACCTACCTGCACAACGTGTTTCGTGCCCACGACCTCATCCAGTCGCCGCTGTTCCGACCGCCCCACGGCTTGCTGCGATGGGCACAGAGCAAGGTGCTGAGAGGACGGTTCTCCATCATCATGTATGATCTTGTGACCCGCGACTACAGCAAGAAACTGCGCCCCGAGCAGGTGCTCGCCAACGTGAAACGCTATGCGCGCAACGGCTCTATCATCGTCTTCCACGACTCCCTGAAAGCCGAGAAAAACATGAAATGGGCACTCCCCAAAGCCATCGAGTGGCTGCAAGAAAAAGGCTACCAATTCGACACCATAGGAACTAAATCGTCTTAAATCAATGGATAGTGCCCACATAAAGCATATTGCCTTGGAACTGGGCTTTGATGCCTGTGGCATCGCGAGGGTGGACCGTGTGGATGATGCTGCGGTGGAGCGCTATCACCACTGGCTTGCCAGCGGCAAGAACGGGTGCATGGAGTGGGCGCACAACCATCAGGCAATCAGGGAGAACCCCGAACTGCTGCTAGAGGGCGCGCGCTCGGTGATAGTGGCAGCGATGAACTACTATCCGCAGGTGTTCCAGCATGAAGATGCTCCTCAATTTGCCTACTATGCCTACGGGCGCGACTACCATGAGGTGATGAAACAGCGGTTGTGGAAGTTGGGCGAAGCTATTGAAAAAGAAACACGCCACAAGTCGAGGGCGTGCGTCGATTCGGCGCCGCTGCGCGAGCGATACTGGGCGCAACGCGCTGGCGTGGGGTTCACGGGGTGGAACAACCAGCTCATTATCCCTGGCAAGGGGTCATATTTCTTCCTGGGGGTGCTGGTGACAACGCTTGAGCTGGAGCCCGACGAGCCTTGTCTCGACCATTGCCTGCAGTGCCGAGCCTGCGAGAAGGCGTGTCCCAGCGGGGCGTTACGATGCGGCGAGACGGTGGATGCCCGCCGATGCCTCTCATGCCTCACCATCGAGCACAAGGGCGACCTGCCTGAGTGGGTGCCAGGCGTGATTGGCAACAGGGTTTACGGCTGCGACGAGTGCCAGAAGTGCTGCCCTCACAACCGCCACGCCACAGGCAACACCACCCCCGAGTTCCAACCCAAACCCGAACTGCTGTCGCTCACTCTCGACGATATCCTCTCAATGACCCAAGAGCAATTCAGCCGCATCTTCTCCCGCAGCGCAGTAAAACGAGCCAAGCTTGCCGGATTACAACGAAACGCGAAGATAATGCGTAAGTCATAACCTAGAAAGTCTAGATTTTATAGCACTTCTAGAACCCAACACTTAATATTTTCTATAATGAGACGAATAATTTTATTATTAGCATTGATGACCTCCTTTCATGTGGCGGTGCTGGCGCAACTGGGCAAGATGGCTGCGGTGACGGGCAAAGTGAGCAACGGCTACGACTTCTGGCTATATGCCCCACAAGCCTATTTCGACCAGCCCAACGAGAAATTCCCGGTGGTAATCTACCTGCACGGCGCTAAGCTGTGCGGCCGAGGGTTGCGCTCGTTTCACAAATACCTCACCCTCGACGCCATCTCCAAAGGGCGAAACATCGAGGCGATGGTCATTGCCCCGCAAAACCCTGGCGGAGGATGGAAACCCGAACGCCTCAACAACGTGCTCGAATGGGTGGTAAAGAACTACAACGTTGACACCACACGCGTCTATGTGGTGGGCATGAGTCTGGGTGGATATGGCGCGATGGACTTCGTGGGCACCTACCCTCACAAGATAGCGGCAGCGATGGCGTTGTGCGGAGGATGCACACTCAGCGATGTGCAGGGACTAGGCACACTGCCCTTCTGGATTTTCCACGGCACTGCCGACAGAGCGGTAACCATTGCGCAGTCTAAGAAAGTTGTCAATGCGTTGAAAGAGAAGGGCAACGACAAGTTGCTGAGATTTGAATGGCTGCCAGGTGCCAACCACGGCGCTCCGGCACGCATCTTCTACCTTGAGCAGACCTACCAATGGCTTTTCTCCCACTCCTTGAACGACAACCCTCGCCAAGTGAACCGCGACATCGTCATCAACCTCAACGTGATGTCCACCGCCTATAAAGGCCTCAATTCTAAAGGCACCATCACCAAAGTCTCCTCAATAAAGAACCCCGTCCCCGATGAAGCAGATAATAACGAGGAAAATGAAGAGAATAACGCACAGGAAGAGTAGCCTGCTCGCAAGCTAAATGTTAAAATAAGCACTTTTTATTGCTCTTATAATATAATTTATTACTTTTGCACTACCTAAAATGGTGTGCAAGGATTAAAAGTGAAAATTTCTATTGACAAAGCAGCTATTCACACTATGCCGCAGGTGATATTCCCTGGCGACATCTACGTCATCGACACAATATTTCACGTCAAAGAGGCGATAAGGGTACTTATGAACCACGAGATTGTGGGCTTCGACACCGAGACCAGACCATCGTTCCGAAAAGGCGTGGTACACAAAACCGCGCTCATGCAAATCTCCACCCCCAGCGAGTGCTTCCTCTTCCGCACATGCAAGATTGGCGTGCCGCAAGACCTGGCGCAGTATCTCGCTGATGCTAACTATAAAAAAGTGGGACTCTCATTGCACGATGATTTCAAGATAATGAGAAAGTTTGACAACTGCAATGAGCCTTCGGGATTCATCGACCTCCAGGACATCGTGGGTGACTACTGCATCAACGACATCAGTCTGCAAAAAATCTACGCCATCCTCTTCGGCGAGAAGATTGCAAAAGGACAGCAGCTCACCAATTGGGAAGCCCCCGACCTCACACCAGCGCAGCAAAACTACGGCGCGGTAGATGCCTGGGCGTGCCTAAAAATCTATAACTACTTGAAAGACGGACTTTTCAACCCCAATCTATCACCATATAAAATTGAAGAAGACAATGAGTAAGAGCAAGATTAAACGTTCGGTTATTTTCCCCATCATCATGCTCGCCTATCTCGCCGTAATGGCATGGATAGGCCGCGACCGTCTCGACCGAGGTGAGTACCTCTACTACTTTGGCATAATTGGCGTGGGACTCGTCATCATCCTGCTACTCTACCTCTCACTGCGAAAAAAAGAGCAACTCCAGCAACGCCGCGAAGAAGAACAATACGGCACCTACGAAGAAGAGGAGAAAGAAGCAACCCCTAAGGATAAAGCTTGAAAAGCGAGTCACCAAAATCTTTTGGCATCACACACCCTTTGTTTTGCATTAACGAAACACTATCTCCTTAATTACCGGCTTGCCCACGAGTTGGTTTAGCTGGGTGATGATTGCTGTGCGCGAGAGCATGAGGTCGTTGCGCAGGGCGGCAGAGGAGATTTTCACCGTTATCACGCCGTTTTCAACATATCGCTCGGTGGTCATGCGGTTCACGCCTGGTCCCACCACTTGCTGCCACAGCCTCAACGCTTTCTGCTCGAGCACGGCATCCTCAATGTCTTCTTGCTGCATGAAGTCGCCTATTATCTCGGCTATCGACTTTGCCTCGGTGCGTTTCATGGTTTAGCCTCCTCCTGACGGCTGGCGATGGGGATTATGGTTCCGTTCTCCACCATAAACATGGCGTAGTCGCCGCTCATCATCGCTATTATCTCGTCGAGATGAGTGCGGTTGGTGTCGGTGATGAAAATCTGCCCGAAATCCTGGCTGTTGCTCACCACATTGATGATACTCACCACGCGCTGCTCGTCGAGTTTGTCGAAGATGTCATCAAGGAGCAGGATGGGTGTGGTGCCAGTGTATTTCTTCAAGAACTCAAACTGTGCCATGCGCAGCGCGATAGTGTAGGTCTTGCACTGACCCTGCGAACCTGTCTTGCGCATGGAGTGGTCGCCGAGCCACAGCTCGATGTCGTCGCGATGCACGCCACGCGTGGTATAGCCCATAATCATGTCGCGGTCGCGGTTGGCATTAAGCAGCTGCTGCATGGTGAGTTCGCCCAAATGACTCTTGTAGCTCAGGCGCACCCTCTCGCCATCGCCAGCAATAGCCTGATAGTATCGCATGAAGATAGGGGCAAACTCCTCGAGCCACTGCTGGCGCGACTGGTGCAGCAGCGAGGCGGTGCTGTCCATCACCTGTTCCACCGTCTCATAGAGCAATGGGTCACGGTAGTCGTTCTTTATCATCGAGTTGCGCTGCTCAAGAGCCTTATTGTAGCGGATGAGGGCATCGAGATACTGACGGTTGCCCTGCGAGATAATCTGGTCCATGAGCCTGCGGCGCTCCTCGCCACCGCCACGTATCAGGTCGGCGTCGAGCGGCGAGACCATCACCAGCGGCAGCAGCCCCACATGCTCGCTCAGCCGCTTGTAGTCCTTGCCGTTGCGCTTCACCGTCTTGCGCTTGCCGCGCTGCACGCCCAAAGCAATCTCCTCGGGCGAACCTTTGCGGTTGTAACGACCTTGCAGCATCAGGTACTGCGCGTCGTGGTTGATGGCGGCGCTATGCTCGTTGCTGCTGGTGAAGCTGCGGCAGTAGCTCAGGTAATAGATGGCGTCGAGCACGTTGGTCTTACCCATGCCGTTGTTGCCTATCAAGCAGTTAACCTTCCCCGAGAACTGCAACTGCGCCTCGGCGATGTTCTTATAGTTCAATATGGAAATCTGCTCCAGTGTCATGTCACTGCAAAGGTAGAAAAAAGTTTTCAGTTTTCAGTTTTTAGTCATTAGTTTTTTGAAGTTTATTTTACATAGCTATTCCTATCCATTCCTAGCTATTCCTAGTTATTCCTAGCTATTCCTAGAAAAAAAAATAGAGATTTGGTTAAATTTCGATTTAAATCTTACCAAATCTGCCATTTTTAATTGCATCCTACTGAATAAAAGCGTAAATTTGCGAGTTGAATTCATTTATTGAAGATGGGCAATCGAGAAAATAGTGTGGCACAGAGGGTAAGACTCCCTTTCTCGGCGGGTGGCAAGTGGCACCTGCTGGGCGAGGTGCTGGCACTGGCACTGCTGGCGATTTATGCCATTAGAATCTTTGAGTTTGCCGACTCCTTGAGCATTATCCTCTCATTGGCAGTCGCCTATCTCATCCCGCGCTTTATCTACTCCCGCAGCCGCAACTGGTGCCGCTGGGGACACTGGCTACTGCTCACAGTGGGCTTCCTGTTGGCTCTGTATGTGGTATTCAGTATCAAGGTGTGCACCGTCGATGTGGGTGAAACGCTTGAAGAACCGGGTCTGCATTCCGATTCTTGCAGATACTACGCCTGGGCACTGTCGCACTACGACGGCCGCTGCCCTTCCCCAAAGCTGCCTTTCAAAGGCTTGCCACTGCTCATGCTGTGGTCGTGGAAAGTGCTGGGCGTGAGCATCGCTTGGCCCATGGCACTGAATTATATGTTCATCTTGCTCACAATAGTGATGACTGGCAAGATGGCGGGGCGCTTGCTATGTCGCAAGTTTGACGACTTCAAGCCTTCAACTATCGTGGCACTGGCGATGCTCATGGTGTCGCTGATGGGATTCCTCGTCTCGCAGGGATTGAGGATTCAGAAGGAGGCAGGCTGCGCGTTAGGAATCGTGCTAGTGGGATATACACTGGCAGGCATGGCGAGTGGCGAGACGCTGTTGAAGCGCGAACGATACCGCGACATCGCCATCTTTGTCACTGGCTGCCTATTGCTGGCTATGGTGCGCACTAATTTCTGCTATTTCGCTGTTTTTGGTGCCATAATGATGTCATTCTCTAACCATCGCGCCAACTGGCGCTATGGTGCGTTGCTTGCCGTGATAGCGGCGGTGATAACAGTGGTGTTCAGCATCATCTTCTCCTATTCCTTTGGGCAGCAATACCGCACCGTCGATGGTGGCGACGCTATGGCGCTAGCCTTCAAGGTGGATGTAGTGCAGCAGCCCTATTTCTCCATCATTGGCGACTACTACCACTACCCCGAGTGGAAACGACTGCTGCTGTTACCTGTGACGGCAGGAGTTCAATATGTGATACCCTTCCCCTGGCTTTATGACTACTCTCACGCCACCATCCTCTCATTGCTGCCACGCTTCAGATTTATGTGGTACTTCGTGGGCGGGGCGTGTCTGCACTACTTCCTTTATATCACCATCCTCCATCCCAAAAACAATAACTTGGGAATGTGGGTATGGTGGCCATTGGTGCTGTTTATGATTATCGCCTACATCACTGGCGGCTCGGTGAGCCGATATGGCCTGCCTTTGCAGCCGCTATTTGTGGTCATCGCCCTCTATGTGCTGCTCTGTGTAAAGAAAGGCTTATACCGCCGCTCGTTCACCATCTGGATGATAATCTACGCCTTTGTGCTTGTTGCGGTGCTCGTGATTTGCTATGATGCACAAAGCGAGTATCTCAACAACCTCGACGAGTATTATCGACAACAAGCGCTTCGCGCTAGTTAATGATAATCCTCGACTGCTCGATTACTCGACTATTCAACTGCTCTACTAATCTACTATAAAACATTTCAAAACATGAAATCTATCAAAACTTTAGCACTTCTAGCAGGCGTGGCTCTCGCGCTGCCTGTGATGGCGCAGAACAGCGCGCAAGGCGGCATCGACGCCGACATGATGCGACAAATCACCCAGGCGGCAGCCGGCAAGAGCAATGCCGCGCTGAGCAACGCCATGGCGGCTAATTCTATCGACGACCTCGCCAAGAACTACCGCAACGCCACTATCACCGACACCCATTTTAGCATCGAGACTCCCAAGCAGAGCATCCACAACCAGCGCTCCAGCGGACGTTGCTGGATGTACTCGAGCTTCAACGTGATGCGTGCCAACTTCGCACGCCGCCACAACGACACGCTGCGTGTGGAGTACAGCCACGACTACCTCTTCTTCTGGGACCAGCTCGAGAAGGCAAACCTCATGCTGCAAGGCGTGATAGACTGCGCCGACAAGCCTATCGACGACCAGCGCGTGCAATTCTTCTTCCATCACCCCATCAACGACGGCGGCACTTTCTGCGGTGCTGCCGACCTCGCCGAGAAATATGGCCTCGTGCCAGTGGAGGCGCAACCCGAGACCTACAGTGCCGAGCGCACCTCGCGCATGAGTCAGCTCGTCTCGTCAAAGCTGCGTGAGCAGGGATTGGAGCTGCGCAAGATGGTTGCCGACGGCAAGTCGAAGAACGCCATACGCCAGCGCAAGACCGAGATGCTGGGAGAAATCTACAATATGCTGTCGCTCACCCTGGGCGAGCCCATCAAGTCGTTCAGCTACGCCTTCAAGAACAAAGACGGCAAGGCGGTGACACCAGCACGCACCTACACCCCACTCGAGTTCTACCGCGAGACGCAGGGCGGGCCCATCAACGGCACTTTCATCATGGCGATGAACGACCCCAGGCGAGAGTATTACAAGACCTACGAGGTGGAATGGGACCGCCACACCTACGACGGCCACAACTGGCGATACATCAACCTGCCCATGGAGGACATAGCGCAGATGGCGATTGCCTCGCTCAAAGACTCCACTAAGCTCTACTCCAGCTACGACGTGGGCAAGCAGCTCAACCGCAACAACGGCTACCTCGCTCTCGACAACTACGACTACGGCACGCTATTCGGCACCACCTTCGGCATGAACAAGGCCGACCGCATCGCCACCTTCGACAGCGGCTCCACACACGCCATGACACTCACTGCCGTGGATCTCGACGAGAACGGCAAACCCGTCAAGTGGAAAGTGGAGAACTCCTGGGGCGCCGACAGCGGGCACAAAGGCTACATCATCATGACCAACGACTGGTTCAACGAGTACGCCTTCCGCCTCGTCGTTGACAAAAAATATGTCCCAGCCCACATCCTCAAAGCCAGCGAACAGAAACCCATCATGGTTATGCCCGAAGACCCACTGTTCCAGGAGGATCAATGACTAGGAATGGCTAGGAATGGCTAGGAATAACTAAGAATAGCTAGGACAAAATAAACCGTGAGGATTTGGGTCCTCACGGTTTATTTTATAGGGTTGTTAATTATTTAACCCGAATCGGTCATTAGGATTTATGCTAGAACAGAATTTATTTTTAGCAGGTTGTGAAGATATTGTCGAAGACATAGCGGGCTATGACGAGACAATATCTGAAAAATGCGATTAAGCGAGACAAAGCTGAGCTTGCTCAAAGCCTTGCGAGCGTGAGCATTTTATCCAAACAAAATGCAAAAATAAAACTGTTATGGTATAAATAGACCTAAAAAACATCCCTTCGTCGCCTAATGACCGATTTGGGTTTACGGTGTCACTACCGTTCCTATTGGTTCGCCGGCGATTACTTTGCGCAGGTTGCCTTTCACGTCCATGTTGAAGACGTGGATGGGGAGGTTGTTCTCCTTTGCCATCACGGTGGCGGTCATGTCCATGACTTTGAGGCCGCGACTGATAATCTCGTCGTAGGTGATGGTGTCGAACTTGGTAGCGGTGGGGTCTTTCTCGGGGTCGGCAGTGTAGATGCCGTCAACGCGAGTACCCTTGAGCATCACGTCGGCCTCCACCTCGATGCCGCGCAGCGTGCTGCCAGTGTCGGTGGTGAAGAAGGGGTTGCCGGTGCCACACGACATGATGGCTACCTTGCCCTGGTTCATGGCGTCGATGGCGCGCCACTTGGTGTAGTGCTCGCCCACTGGTGTCATGGCGATGGCGGTGAACACCTGCGCTGGCTGACCCATAGCCTCAAGGGCCGACGAGAGTGCCAACGAGTTGATTACTGTGGCGAGCATCCCCATCTGGTCGCCTTTCACGCGGTCGAAGCCCTGTGTGGCACCCGAGAGTCCGCGGAAGATGTTTCCGCCGCCTATCACGATAGCCACCTGCACGCCGGCATCCACGAGTTCCTTGATTTGCTCGGCATAGTCGTCAACCCGCTCACGGTCGATGCCGTAGCCCTGCTTGCCCATCAGCGACTCGCCGCTGAGCTTGAGCAAAATGCGCTTGTATCTTGTTTCCATTTTTTGAAGGAGTTAAAGGAACAAAAAGGAAAAAGTTGGACTAAGCGACAAGTCGCTTAATCCAACTTCTCTTTTGAAAAATTATGTGTCACAATATGAGAACTCTTATTTGCCAGCCTTAGCTTTAGCACGCTCAATTTGCATTGTCATGCTGCCAGGACCTGTGTATTTCGCCTCAATCTCTTCGTAGATCTTAACTTCCTCGTCATAGTTCTTTTGAGCATCGAGGACATTGGCCTTCTTCTGCATGGCGTAAGTAATCAGAGATTTGTTCTCGTGGCCCTTCTTGTCGCTTAACATATAAGCAAGGAGACCTGCTGCGGCAAGGAAGATGATTACAGAGGCTATCAATGCCATGGTGCGGTTAGGATCTTCCTTCTTGGTTGCGTAATACACAATTACTGCAAGAGCACAAAGGGCGAGCAAGCAGAGAAGGATCTCGCGCCATGTTATCATGCTCCAGAACGAATCCTTCGACAGGTCGATAGCGTTATCGTAGGCCTTAACTGCCTTGTCATACATCTGCTGGTTTACGTAAGTGTCGCCAAGCAGGATTTGTGATGAGGGACCTACTATATTTCCCTTGGGAGAATAATCCTCAAGATACTTCTGAGCTTCGGCATACTTGTCTCTTGCATAAAGAATCTGTGCAGCCATCAATTTAGCACGGTTGCCCTCGCCATTCTTCAATATCAGATTGTTACCATATTTCTTTGCTACACTCTCATAGACCTGCAACGCATTTGTAGAGTCTTGAGTGGTTACTGCTGCGCCCTGTGCGAAAGCGGGCTTGAGAAGCAAATCATCGGCCTTCGAAATCTCGGTTTTGGCCTTCTCTACCTCGGGATTATAGCCATATTGCACATAAGCCCAAACTCCTAAAGCAATAACTAAAATAGCAGCAACAATAATATAAATCAAGTTCTTGTGTTGCTCGAATTTCTGCTCGATACCCGACAGCGAATCATTGATTTCTTCAAGCTTGGTACGGGTTTGTTGATTTTTTTTCTTTGCCATAATATTATGTGAAAATGTATGTAAAAATCTTGTTTTTAAATTTTGCGGTGCAAAAGTAATAGATATTTGTCTAATATAAAAACAATTTGCGAAATTAATTTAAAAAAACTTGCAAAAAGGCATTTTTTCGCGACCACTCAACCTCCTTATGGGCAAATAACCCGCTTTTTGGCAGCCGTCGCCAGAAAACAACAATCGTACCACGATAAACTCTATTTCATTGAATAAAACTGATTTTCTACTGAAAAAGATTGGGAGGTAAAATAATAATCACTACTTTTGTGAATTATAGAAAAAACTCTCATCTGCAACAAGACATGACAACTCAGAGCCGTTTCAACAAATATGAATATAGCGTCTATGCGTTATTGCTGATAATGATTTTCCTGGCACCCACTTTCAGTGCCTTGTTTCACGGTCATGACATCACCGACACCGAATTTCTCAAGAACGACTTGCTGAGTAGCTGGAAGATTTTCATCGTCTTTGTGGTGGCATTCGCTATCCACGACCTGATATTGGCACCGTGGCTCGTATATAAGCACCGGCCTTGGTACTATGTAGTGGGGGTGATAGTGCTGATAGGAATATTTCAGTTCTATCAATGCGGCCAGCGCCCCGACAAGACTCCGCCGCCACCATTAGCGATGAGACCGGGACCGTCGGGACCACCAACCGAAGAAATGCCCTTAATGCCCGAAAATGTTTCTGGGGGCGAGAAACTAAAGAAACCCACCGAGGCGCCACCTCCATTTCAACGTCGAGATATAATGTCGTTTATCATGCTGCTGTTTGGACTCGGCACCAATCTTGGCGTGAAGCTTTATGTGAGGTCATTAAGTGAAAAGCAGAAACTCGAGGAACTGGAGAAGGCAAACACCGAGCAGCAGCTGGTGAACCTGAAGTACCAGCTGCACCCGCATTTCTTCATGAACACTCTCAACAACATCCACGCTCTCGTTGATATCGACCCCAAGAAGGCGCAGAAGTGCATCATCGACCTATCGAAACTCATGCGTTATGTCCTCTATGAGAGCAACCACCGTTTTGTGAGAGCATCAAGGGAGATTGAATTCATGGCTAACTATGTGAGCCTGGTGCACTTGCGTTATAACGACAAGCTGGAGTTCTCTGTCGAGAACCCCGACGACGGAACCGAGATATGCATCCCGCCGCTGGTGTTCATCTCGATGGTGGAAAATGCTTTCAAGCATGGTGTGAGCTACAACAAGCAGTCTTACATCCACATCAAGACCGAGCGTTACACCAACGACAATGGCGAGCAGCGATTGCGCTGGGAATGCCGCAACAGCAAGCACCCCAAGACCAGCAAAGCCACAGTGAGCGAGTCGAGTGGCGTGGGAATTCCCAATATTCGCCACCGCCTTAACCTGCTCTTTGGCGACAACTACACCCTCAACTTCAATGATGGAGAGAAAGAGTTTACCGCTACTATGGACATTCCAGTAAAACCGTGTGAAGATAATACCGACAATAACAACATAAAATCCTCCTAAAATTATGATACGTTGCATTATTATTGACGATGAGCCTCTTGCGTTGCAGCAAATGGAGGGCTACATCAAAAATTTACCTTACCTCGAACTCGTGTCAAGCTGCCAATGCGCTCTTGAAGCTAAAGAAATCATTGAGAACGACAAGATTGACGCCATCTTCTGCGACATCAACCTGCCAGAACTCAATGGTCTTGACTTCGTGAAGTCGCTTGACAATCCTCCTATGGTGGTCTTCACCACCGCCTACAGCGAGTATGCCGTCGAGGGCTTTCAACTCAACGCCATTGATTACCTGCTCAAACCCTTCGGCTTCGAAGACATGAAGCGCGCCGCCGAGAAAATAAAAAGACGCTACGATGCCAGGCGCACTTTGCAAGAGGTGAGCAAAATCGACGAGGACGACTCCATCTTCCTCAAGACAGAATACAAGATAGTGCGCATCAACATCAGCCAAATCCGTTATGTGGAGGCGATGAGCGAGTACCTGCGCATCTACCTCGCCGACTCCTCCCGCCCCATCATCGTGCTGCTGAGCATGAAGAAGATGGAGGAGCGCCTGCCTAGCCGCACCTTCATGCGCGTGCATCGTTCCTACATCATCAACCTGAAGATGATTAGAGAGGTGAGTAAAAACCGCATCGTCATTGGCGACGACATCGACGTGCCCATCGGTGACAGCTACCGCGACCAGTTCAACGCATACATCAACAGCAAGTTCCTCACCAAGTAAAGTGGGGTATCGGCCGTGTTGTGTAGTGCATGCGTCAGCTTGTTAATTAAAAGATCCAAAACTGATAATGGCAAAAAAGTTGCCGTTTTCAGTTTTTTGTCATAACTTTGTGCTTTAAAAGCATAAAGTTATGAGAATAGGAATTATTGTAGCATTAAAAAAAGAACTCGAACTGCTTAAGCCACAGCTTGAGAACCTGAGAGTTGTTGAGAAAAACGGCATCACATTCTATTGTGGCTCAATAGGAAATCATAGGATTGCCGCTATGCAGTGTGGCGTGGGAAAAGTGAACGCCGCCATCGGAACGGTGACCATGATCGACAACTATAACCCACAACTCATCATCAACACCGGAGTTGCTGGAGGGGCCAATAAGAGTGTGAGCATCATGGACCTCGTGGTGGGCAGCCAGGTGTGCTACCACGACGTGTGGTGCGGAGGATTTGACGACACCGTGAGCTACGGCCAGATGCAGGGCTTGCCGCTCTACTTCGACGGCGCCGCCAGCGTGATAGAGAAAATCCATGACGACCCCCATGTGCATTGCGGCCTTATTGTGAGCGGTGACCAGTTCATCGACAATATCGACGACCTCAACACTATTATCAGCCACTTCCCACAAGCCCTCGCAGTAGATATGGAGAGTGGCGCCATAGCCCACACCTGCCACGTGAGGAACACGCCGTTTGTGAGTATGCGCATCATCAGCGACTCGCCAGGCGCCAGCAACGACAACAGCCAGCAGTACAGCGACTTCTGGGTTGATGCTCCTGCCCACACCCTCGCTGTGGTAAAAGAGCTGCTGCAAAAATTAGATTAACAACATTCACACTATGGAAAAAATAGCAAGTTTCACTATCGACCACACCAAGCTCTTGCGAGGCATTTATGTGTCGCGCAAAGACAAGATAGAGGGCGGGGGAACTATCACCACCTTCGACATTCGCATGAAGCTGCCTAACCGCGAGCCAGCGGTGAGCCAAAGCGCCCTCCACACCATCGAGCACCTCGCCGCTACCTGGCTGCGCAACCACCCCGAGTGGGGCAGCAAGGTGGTGTATTGGGGACCTATGGGATGCTGCACAGGCAACTACCTGCTGCTGCAAGGCGACCTCGAGTCGAGCGACATCGTGCCGCTAATAAGGGAGTTGTTCGCCTTTATCGCCAACTACGACGAGAGCGAGATTCCTGGCTGCAGTGCCATGGAATGCGGCAACTACATGCTCAACAACCTCCCCATGGCAAAATGGGAAGCCCGCAAATTCCTCGTGGAAATCCTCAACAACATCCAGCCACAAAACCTCGTTTATCCATAATGGTAAATGGGGCTGGGTATCGGAGATTGAAGAATTGAGAATCATTGTCCACTATGCTGCGACTTCTGTCGCAGCCACTTAACACTTATAACTTAACACTTACTACTTAAAATAGATATGGGCTTTTTTAAAAAAATATTCAACAAAGAGAAGAAAGAGACTCTTGACAATGGCTTGAACAAGACCAAGGAAGGGCTGTTCTCAAAACTCAAGAAAGCGGTGGCGGGCAAGTCGAAGATTGACGACGACGTGCTCGACAACCTCGAGGAGGTGTTCATCACCAGCGATGTGGGGGTCAACACCACACTGAAAATCCTCGACCGCATTCAGGAGCGGGTGGCGCGCGACAAGTATGCCACAACCAATGAGCTTAACGACATGCTGTGCGAGGAAATCACACAGCTGCTTGCCGATAACGACAACGCCAACCGCGAAGACTTCACCGTCGATGACGACAAGAAACCCTACGTCATCATGGTGGTGGGAGTGAACGGCGTGGGTAAGACCACGACCATAGGCAAACTCGCCTACCAGTTCACCCAAGCTGGCAACAAGGTGGTGCTAGGCGCCGCCGACACCTACCGTGCCGCTGCCGACGAGCAACTTGAGATTTGGGGAGAGCGTGTGGGTGTGCCAGTCATCAAGCACAAGATGGGCACCGACCCGGCATCAGTCGCCTACGACACCGTGGCGAGCGCCAAGGCGCAGAACGCCGACGTGGTGATAATCGACACCGCTGGACGCTTGCACAACAACGTGGGTCTGATGAACCAGCTCACCAAAATCAAGAACACCATGAAGAAGGTGCTGCCCGACGCTCCCAACGAGGTGCTGCTCGTGCTAGACGGCTCCACAGGCCAAAACGCCTTTGAGCAGGCTAAGCAGTTTGTCGCCGCCACCGAGGTCAACGCCCTAGCAGTCACCAAGCTCGACGGCACCGCCAAAGGCGGCGTGGTGATAGGCATCAGCGACCAGTTCCAGATTCCTGTGAAATACATAGGCCTGGGCGAGCGCATGCAAGACCTCCAAATCTTCCGAAAAGAAGAATTCGTGAAATCCCTCTTCGGAAAGTAACAGTGAATTATTTTTTGTAATTAATATTGTATTAGAGTTCTCGATTACTCGACTATTCGACTGCTCGATAGTTATTTCCTTGAGACGCAACAAGATTGACATAATCTCCCTTGGGTGCTCTAAGAATCTCGTGGATTCGGAGCACCTGATTCGTCAGCTGCATGCCGCCGGCTACACTGTGGAGCACAACCCCAGCCACATCGACGGCGAGATTGTGGTGGTCAATACCTGCGGCTTCATAGCCGACGCGCAAGAGGAGTCAATCAACACCATCCTCGAGCTGGGCGAGGCGAAGCGTCAGGGACGCATCAGGAAACTCATAGTCATGGGGTGCCTCAGCGAGCGATTTCTTGCCGAACTCACCGAGGAACTCCCCGAGGTGGACTGCTTCTACGGCAAGTTCAACTGGAAACAGATTCTTGCCGATCTCGGCAAGAGCTACCGCGACGACCTCGCCAGCGACCGCATCCTCACCACCCCACCCCACTACGCCTACATGAAAATCTCGGAGGGCTGCAACCGCTTCTGCGCCTTCTGCGCCATTCCGCTCATCACGGGCCGCCACAAGAGCGTGCCTATGGAGCTGCTGCTCGACGAGACACGCAATCTCGTGAGCCGTGGCGTGAAGGAGTTTAACGTCATTGCGCAAGACCTGTCGAGCTACGGCATGGACCTCTACGGCAAGATGATGCTTCCCAGTCTGGTGGAGCACATGGCGGCCATCGAGGGCGTGGAGTGGATTAGGCTGCACTACGCCTACCCCACCCAGTTCCCGTGGGACATCCTGCCAGTGATGGCGCAGCACCCCAACGTGTGCAACTACCTCGACATCGCCCTCCAGCACATCAGCGACAAGGTGCTCACCAATATGCGACGACACATCACCCGCGACAACACGCTGCGACTCATTGAGCGCATGCGCCATGAGGTGCCGGGACTGCACTTGCGCACCACCCTCATGGTGGGATTTCCGGGCGAGGGCGACAGGGAATTTGACGAATTGATGGACTTCGTGCGCGAGGCACGCTTCGAGCGCATGGGAGCCTTCGCCTACAGCGAGGAAGCCGGCACCTGGGCGGCACAGAATCTAGAAGACATTATCCCGCAAGACGTGAAACAGGCTCGCCTTGAGGCTCTTATGGCTCTGCAAGAAGACATCTCGATGGAGATTCAAGAGAGCAAAGTGGGCACCACTCAGCGCGTCATCATCGACCGCGAGGAAGAGCAGTACTACGTGGGACGCACTCAATACGACTCCCCCGAAGTAGATCCCGAAGTCCTCATCACCAAGACCACACCCCTCACCCCAGGCAACTTCTACAACGCCCGTATCACCAGCGCCCTGCCCTTCGAACTCATGGCGACAGTGGAAAAATAAAACCATGAAAAAGATTTACCTTTTCTTCCTTATTATAATGGCATCAACGCTTGTTAAAGCCCAAGAGATTGACAAAGCGGCGGTCAGGTTGGCTTTGGAGCACCAACTTGCCACCTATCCCGCCTCCACGCTGCAAGACATCTACAAGGCGTTCTATCAGGAGCATTTCGGTCCCGAGCACATGATTGCCGACACGGCGGCGGCGCGCGACTACCTCAACTACGAACTCGCTCACTGCGATGACCAGGCGATAACCCTATACTATGAGCCTATTGGCGTGAACGGCGACTATGTGAGAGTATATCTAAATGCTGTAAAAGACGAGGTCATCACTCCCGAACAGCTCCTCTGGGCATTCCTCGACAGCGCCAAGCCTGCGCGGCACACGTCGCTCGACTGGGCAACCAAGTGGGAAACGATTGTGGAAGTGATAGATGAGATAAGACCAGACCTCGGCGACAAGGAAGAGCGTGAGCTCCTGCGCCAAGCAAGCCAGCAGAACCAAGCCGTACACCACAGCCAAGCCTACAACGCCGCCTACCACCCACACTACCGCATCATCCACCGCGACATCTTCGAGCAACAACTAAAACCAGCTATTGTAACAAACAAATTTCGATAACAGCCTTGATGATAACAACTTAGCTTTTTACACACTGCAAAAAATCAGCCATTTTCAAAAAAAATCTCGAAAACGGCTGATTTTTTGCACAAAATAAAGAAATTTTATTGTATCTTTGCAACTACAAAATACCTAAGTCATGAATTACAATAACATCATCGGTCGCAAAGAGGAAATCAGGAAGCTGGAAAAACTACTTCATTCCTCTAAGTCGGAGTTTATAGCTATCTATGGTCGCAGACGCGTGGGCAAGTCTTTTCTGGTGGAAGAGGTTTACAAGAACAACATTGTATTCCGAGCCATTGGTTCGTATATCAACAATAATGATGTTAGATCCTACAAACAGTTACAACTGAATCATTTCTATGAGAGCCTGCTTGACAGTGGCTTAAAATCAACCAATCCTCGCCCCAACAACTGGCGGGAGGCGTTCAGATTGCTAAAGAAATATCTGGAAGGTATCAACAACGAGCGACGTGTCATCTTCCTTGATGAATTGCCATGGCTTGCGGGCACACAATCATCGGAGCTGATTACTGAACTGGGCTATTTTTGGAACTCCTGGGCCGACCGACAGCGAAACATTGTGCTAGTGGTGTGTGGCTCGGCAACTAGTTGGATGCTTGACAACGTGATTCGCGACTACGGTGGGTTGCACGGCAGATTAACTGCGACAATGCGCCTGCTACCCTTCACCCTAAAGGAATGTGAACTCTACTTCAAGCATCATGGCTTTCACCTCTCACGTTATGAGATTGCTGTTGCATATATGGCTATTGGAGGCGTTCCTTATTATCTAGACCGCATCGATAACGAGAAGAACCTGTCTGAAAATCTGGATGATTTCTTCTTCAAAGACGAAAAAATCAATCAAGAATTTAAAGATGTATATACAGGATTGTACTCTACTTCTGAACGATATATCGATATCGTAAAAGCCTTAGGACGCAAATATTACGGCATGACACGCCGTGAACTTGCTAAAGCCATCGGCATGGAGTGTGGCGGCACCTTCTCAAAACTACTTGACAACCTTCACGAGTCGGGAATCACACGCGAATATCCCCGATATGGTAAGCAACGAGTTGAGACGGTTTATCAACTGAAAGACTTTTTCTCAATGTTCTACCTGCATTTCATACACGGCAAGGGAACTAATGCCGGTAACTGGCGGGCTTTGCAACGCACACCCGATTTTTACACTTGGGCTGGTAACACTTTTGAAATGCTATGTATCGAGCATTTGCCACAAATCAAAGACTCCCTGCGCATCGCCACCATCTCCAGAAACTATTGCTGGCATGGCACTGCGCCAAACGGCAGTACACCCCAAATCGACCTGGTGCTAGAATGGAAAGGAGAGCGCACTGACTACATCTGCGAAATGAAATTCAGCGAACATGAGTTCACTATCGACAAGAAATATGAAAAAGAACTAGAAAACAAAATAGTGGCATTCCTCAACAGTAAACAGCACACACGCACACACTCCATCCAGCTGGTGATGATAACCACAAACGGTATATCCCACAACGAGCACTCTAAGGACGTAAATCAGGAAATAGTTCTTGACGACCTCTTTAAATAAAAAAATTTGCACTTTTAATCAATAGCTTTTATCTTTGTAACGAAAATCACGAGAAAAAACAAGTTCAGTCTGTTGCGAAAGGCTACGGGTAGGCGAGCTTGCTCGGGAATTGCCATCGCAACAAAACACTTAAAACTTAACATTTTACACTTAACACTTGAATATCTTATGGACTTCAACATAACTAACCCCTTCCACTGCGAGTTGCCGGTGCAGCTGCGCTTCAGCGACCTCGACACCCTCGGGCATGTCAATAACTCGGTGTATCTCAACCTTTTCGACCTCGGCAAGAGCATCTACTTCGAGAGAGCCGCCGGAGAGCGGCAGGACTGGAACAACGTGAACGTGGTGATCGCCAACATCAACTGCAACTTCCTGCATGAGACACTCTTCGACGAGCCACTCGTGGTGAAGACACAAATCGACCATGTGGGAAACAAGAGCTTCACCGTGCTGCAAATCCTACAGAACACCGCCACAGGCGAAGTGAAATGCGTGTGCTCGCAAGTCATGGTATATCTCGACCCCGAGACACGCCTCCCAGCACCCCTGCCACAGCACTGGCGCGACTGCTTCGCCGCATTCGAGGGACGAGAGATGACTCCACCTAAAAAATTATAAGAACACTAATTAAACTAATTAAAAACGAATTATTTTTGCCTGATAATCAACAGTCTAAAAACTGTTTAATCAAATTATTCAGTATTTTTGTTTTTTAAAATATTATCAATTCAAGTTTCTAAAGTTCTAAAACTTTATAAACTTGAAGCTTAGAGGTTAGAGTTTGGTGTTTAGAGAAAAATTTTTTTCAAAAATTTTATATTTCACGCTGATTATCCTCTAAACACTAAACATTAAACTTTGAGCAAGTTAATAACTTGCGAAACTTAAATTATCAACAAATAACCACCACAATTATGAAAAAGTATCTTTCACTCATTGCAATAGCGGTCGCAGCTTGGAGCACAGCTAACGTGGCGGCACAAAACGCCTTCCACCCCGCAGTTGACAAATATGGCTACTACAACGTGCTTGACTGCCCTACTAGTCCTTCTTATTTCAAGGCTACTACCAAACAAAATGACGACGGCACCTACAACGTAAACATATACCGCGCACGTGAGCTATCGCAAACCATCAGCTGCGACGTGACAGGCGGTGAGCTGCATTTCCTCGACGCCAACTTCGACGGCAACCTCGACATCGTGGCGGGACCAGCCACAGCGCGCAACTATACCACCATCCTGCTCTGGAGCGACAAGCGCGGCGAGTTTGTGCCAATGGATGGCGAGTCGCTCAACGGCTACTTCCTCGTCAACCCCAAGAGCAAGACCTGGGTGAGCATGAGTTCGGGAGGAGCAAGCATCGCTTTCTACAAGAAGATGCGTTGGAACGGCAACGCCCTTGAGGCAGCCGAGATGCTCATGGTATTCAGCGACCCAAGCGAGCTTGCCGCCAATGGAGTGACCACAAAATACACCCTCATCAAGGGCGACGACTACTACAGCCCAGCATCGGTAGGCTGCGTGAAAAAGAGAACCAACAGCCTCAAAAAACTCCCCAAAGAGTGGCAGCAAATCATTAGCTCATTTGAGAAAATGTAGCTGTAAGCCATAGCAATGAAACTATCTCCTTATATCACAGACTTGCTAAGCAAGCAATGCGGACGAGAGCTAACGACTCCCAACGACTGCACTATGCTCACGCTCGACATAGAGTCAAGGACTGGTGAGCACGTGGGAGTCAACACCCTCAAGCGGCTGCTCGGCTTTATCGACGACGAGCGCGAGCCTCGCATCACCACACTCAACATCATCGCGCGCTATCTGGGACACAACGACTGGGAAGCCCTCAAGCTACTCGACGACGAGGCGGGAAACTCCTACTTCAACGAGTCGATGACCGAGCTGCACGCGGCCCAACTCAAGCCCGGCGCAATGATAGAAATCACCTATCTGCCAAATCGACGAGTGGTCATCAAGTTCCTGGGCGACAATTCTTTCACCGTCATGGAGAGCGAGAACGGCAAGTTGAGGGTGGGCGACTCGCTGCGCCTCGACCACATAGTGCGCGGCTACCCACTGCTCGTGAGCGAGGTGGTGCGCGACGGCACCTCAATAATATGTACAGTTCCATTTTGAGGGAGAAGAAATATATGTTGGCAGAAAAGCTATACCACAACTTTATATTGGCGGCACTTCAAAATTTTTGGGAAATTTTGTGCTTTTAGATGGTTATTTATACACCTCATCAAGTGCAGCAGAGGCAAAGAACCCTAATGAAAGACTTGAATATAAAAAGGTCTCTTAACTGAATTTCAACGAAAGTGTCCTCAAAGGGACGGCATTCTTTTGAAGACATATCTTTTTTAAAGAATTGATTATAAGTGAATTTTAATTCGTTTTAATTAGTGTGATTTTTATAATATTCTCATTATCAATTTATAAAAAACAAATAAAATGAAAAAGTATTATTATCTGCTTATTGCGACATTGCTGACAGCAATGACCGTGTCGCTCACAGCTTGTGGCGACGATGAACCATCATCAAGCTTAGAGAAACAGCTTATCGGAGAATGGAATGACGGACCATCATCTATGGAAGTTTTTTATTTAAAGTTAACTCCAATCACACAGGCAAGTTTTGGGTTGTTGTCAACGATATGGGTGGAATCATTGACTGCGAGATTGACTTTAAATGGTCAGTAAATGGTGATATTCTAACACTCAAAGGTGATGACCCTGAATTATATGAATTTGTATTTGAACAAGGCAGATTCTATTTCCAAAACGACAAGTTGTATCTACCAGAAGCCGATTTAGGCGGTGGGTTGATATTACACAGGTCACAAGAATAAATGTATTATTAACAAATGATTAAAAAACTAACAATGAAACAGAAACTTAAATGTTTATTCAGTTTTGCATTGCTGGCAGCAATGACCTTGTCGCTCACAGCATGTGGCGACGATAATGACGAGCCGAGTGGCGGCGACATCGTGGGAACTTGGGAGTGTGACATCTCAAGGACTCTCATCGACGAAATGAGTGACTTCTACAAGAGCGGTGACGAGTTGATTCAGTTCCGCAGTGACGGCACTATGGTGACAGTAACGGCATACGTCTTAACCGATGAATGGGCACAATATACAGATAAGACCGAGGATGTTGAAGTTGAGTATGACACCTGGCGCATCAGTGGCGACAAGATAATCTCCGGTGACGGCGAGACGGTGAAGTTCAAGCTACAGGGCAACCAACTCACCCTGACTCCCACCTCGGGAATCATAATCCCACTCACTTTCACACGCGTCAGCGACAGCCGCATCAACAAATACCTGAATTGACCACATCATCAATCGTGTTAATGTCCCCAAGCCCTATGCTTACATCGTCATTGCGAAACACACGGGGCTTGAGGACATTGTTTTAAATCCCTTTTTCTAATTCCATTATTGAGTCCATTTTTTTAAAAAAACAACTGATTATTAGATAAAATGCTCACGCTCGCAAGGCTTTAAGCAAGCTTAGCTTAGTCTCGCTTAATCGCATCTTTCTGATTAATCTGATTTTTGGGGGATTTTCAAAAATCTGCAAATCAGCATGTTGATAAAAACAGAACATTCAGATAATTCAGTTGTTTTAATAGAAGCCGCAAAAATGCCACTTTTTAAAGTGGACTCATTATTAGCTTTTATCACTAAAATTTGAGTTGTCTAATCCAGAATTTCGGTCAATATTTTGGATTAGTGCCGTCATTGGGTCAAAATTCTTTTCAGGACATGATTCCGTTAGTATAGCGAAAAACAACAATAACTGGAGCATCAAGAAGCAATGATTAATGGAGCCTACTTTAAAAAAAGCACACGAATTAAACTAATTTCAACTATTATTTACCCTCCCCCTTACAATCAGTAACTCGCTTCTTCACAAACGCCTCCACGGCATAGAGTGGCACGTTCTGCATCCAGCCCTGGTCGATGTGGGGCTGCATTGAGAATCGCAGGGATTGAGCTACTCTAGCGCTGTGAGTCTTAGAGAATGTTGCTAGCGACTTTGCTTTCACATTCACCTCGGCTTTCACCTCAATTGGCACAATGTTGCCGTCTATCTGGCACAGGAAATCAATCTCTAATGTTGAATTGGGCTTACTGTAATAATATGTGTGAATATCCTCTATCGCTTTCATTTGCCCAAGCACATAATTCTCGGTGAAAGCTCCCTTAAAACTGCTGAACACATTATCCTTCACCAGCATTTCGTCGGGCGAAGCGAGAGTCATGGCACCCAGCAGCCCCACGTCAAGCATAAAGACTTTAAAGATGTCGCGGTTAGCAAAGAATTTCAACGGCAATTCCACTTGCCTGATATTCTCCACTTTATAGATTAGCCCCGCATCTTGCAGCCATTGCAGAGCGTTGTCGAAATAACTTGCCCTGGCTCCCGATTTCACCGCACCAAAGATGAATTTCTTGTTCTCACGCGCCAGATGCCCAGGCACGGAGTCCCACACAAGCCTAACGCGCTGAGTCTCGCCACCAGCATGCTTGGCAAAGTCGCGGACGTAGGCATTAAGAATCTCATTGTGGATAGCTCTGACACGAGACGTGTCGGCACTCTCAATATATTTGGTCACAGCCTCGGGCATTCCGCCCACAAAATAATATAGCCTCAGTTCCTCGACAAAAATGCTGTGCAGTGGATTGATAACACTCCAGTCAAGGCTTTGCAGCACGTCGGCAAGCTGCTCCTTGCCACGCGCCATCAAGAACTCTTGAAATGTCATGGGATAAAGACGCAGCGTCTCCACCTTTCCCACAGGGAACGACTGCCCTTGCAGGTTGAAGATTCCCAGCAACGAACCTGCTACGGCTACATGCAAACTGCGAACATTCTCGCAGAAATATTTCAGCGAAGCCACTCCTCCCGGCAACTCTTGAATCTCATCAAGGAAAAGAAGTGTTTTCCCTGGAACAATCTTCTGCAAAGAATATGCCTCAAGACCAAGCAGAATGCGCTCGATGTTGAAATCTATTGCAAAAAGCTGCTTTATCGCATCATTATTCTCGCAGTTGATGTAAACCATATTCTCAAACTCATTCCTGCCGAATTCTTGCAGAATATAAGTCTTGCCCACCTGCCTTGCGCCTTCAAGAACTAATGGCTTGTGGTCTCTGCGGTTTTTCCATTCTAGTAATTTGTTGTAAATAAGCCTCTTCATAATACCTGAACAATTATTTTACGCTGCAAATATACACTTTTATGAGGGAATGTGCAAGTGTTTTTACAATTTTATGAGCATATAATTGTCAAAATCTACATTTTTATGTGGATAAAATTGTCATTATTGACATTTTCATGAGGGAACAACATCACACGATGAGGCAAATCATTTAACTCATTATCGGCTATTAGGCATTTGGGGAGCTTGTAGGAGTAAGTCTTCACCTTCGTTAATTTCACATTCTCGATGATTCTGACATACTCATTCATATAAATAATGAAGTCCATACCGTCGAACGTATCTCAAACCTCTTTTGGAATATTAGTATTCTTGCTAAGTTTAATGAACTGTTCTTTAGTCTTAATCTCCATAACGATGTGTTTACAAATTATCTCTTTTCAAAGGCAATATAGCAACATTAACCAGAAAATTCAAAAAACTATTCCATTGGCATCCCGATCCATCTCTTCTTTAGTGAGCTTAACCATTGCCGTGAGGTCCAGACCGCCATCTTCGCGGCGCACCGTCACCTCCACAAAGTCACCAAAGAGCCTCATAGCGAGGTCGCCCACCTCATTGCCCGCCTCAAAACGAGCCTGCAACGCATGGTCATCAGTTGCCACATCAGGGTTATACACCTTGAGCCACAGTGTCTTAGGACACTGGCAGAACGTCGTGTAACGTGATTTAGAAAGACCTTTCATAGTATTCAGTTTTGTTGATGAAGCAAATATAGCAATTTTTTCCAATTTTAGAAACAGGTCTGCCAGCATAATGAATCAAAATCTGTCACTAACACAAATAAAAAATGGCGTTTGTTAAGAAAAAATTTGGTGATTGGAAAAAAATGCTTAACTTTGCAGTCGCATTTGGGAAACGGGTAGATTCCAGAGTGGCCAAATGGGGCAGACTGTAAATCTGCTGCGTCATCGCTTCGGTGGTTCGAATCCATCTCTACCCACATTTAGCAAAAATCCTCAACCAGAGCACTGGTTGAGGATTTTTGAGTTTAGAGTGGAGAGTATAGAGTGAAGAGGTGAGGCTTGCAACTTATAGCTCACTGCTTACAGCTTATGGCTTCTCGGAGTCTTCAATTTGCTCTATGATATCGCGGTAGTGGCGCTGGGTCTTGAAGTGTACTGCCAGACCTATCAGAATTCCTGCCACAAGGCAGATGATGAAGAATGGCATGAAGAGTTTTAAATCCTCAATTTCCATCTTTTGCGCCATTTCCCAGCCTACCCACACTGCCCAAGCCGTCACCATAGGTATGCCTATCCACAGCCAGTTGGCGTCGCGGCGCTTGGCAGTAGCCACTTGGTGCATGGTATCGTGTAGATTGCCTTCAGCGAGTTGCGGGTCGCGCATGGCACGTCCGTTGAAGAAGCAGAATGCCACCACCATGAGCATCATCACGCTTGATGCTATCCACAGCGGAATAGAGAGTCCGTTAAGTATCACGAATGCCCAGTAGCCATAAGGGATCATCGCCAGCGCGATGATTGAGATTACAAGGTACCGCTTGTTGATGGTGCTCGCGCTGTGCTTGATGGCTCGGCGAATCACCCTGTCGTCAACTATCGTCTGCTTCTCGAGTTTATCTTTCAGTATCGCCATTTGCTGGCGCATTTCGTCAAGTTCGTAATCCATAATTTTGAGAGTTTTTTGGTTAGTCGTTCATTTTTTTAAGTTGTTCTTTGATGCGGTAGAGGCGAGTACTCACGGCGCTGGTGGAGATACCCACCACCAGCCCTATCTCCTCGTAGGGCATGTTCTCGAGCCACAGCAGCACGATGGCACGGTCGAAGGGTTGGAGGCGGCTGATGCGCTTGTGCAGCAGGTCCACTTGGCGCGTGTCCTCGTCGCTGTCCTCAAAGAGGTTGATGTTCATGGGCAGCGGTTCGGTGGCGGCGCGCCGTTTCTTGCGGTCGAGCGAGATGCAGGTGTTGAGCGCCACGCGGTATATCCATGTCTTGATGTCGCTGCGGTTCTCAAAGCCCTCAAATCCTCGCCACAGGTTGATGACCGCCTCCTGGAAGAGGTCGCTCACCTCGTCGGCATCTTTTGAGAACATATAGCACACGGTATAGATGGTGCTCTTGTTCTGCTTGATGGTTTGAGCAAATTTGCTTTCTAGTTCGTTCATCGGTTTTTGTGTTTTAAAAGTGTTTGCCCATTAGACGCACAACTCTCAAAAAAATCACACAAAAATAGAAAAAAATTTCGATATAACCGAAAAGGGTGTAGCCAAATGATGACTACACCACATTTTCATCTTAGGAATGTTGCTTTGTCGGCAATATTATATGTATCCATAAACTATAAACCAAAATATTTTTCACACTCCATTGTTGATAACTGTGTTTATAAGCGTGGAAAAGTTTTTGAAAAAAAGTGGATGAAAAATTTGGATTTTGGTAACTGCTTTGGCTTATATGTCAGTTTTTATTTTCCAAATTTTTTGTCCACAATCTTTATATTTAGTTTTACACAATTTTTGCAGCGGTTTTGTTGATTATTTATTAAGAATTTTATTAACTTTGCACGTTGGTAACAGCTTGTTGATAACATTCACAATTAATTATAAATCAATTTTTAAAGTTGTAAATAACCTATTGATAACTAAAAACAAAACAATAATAAATCAAAAGTCAAGTGTTTTTGAAAAAAGTTTTTCACTCAATTAACAGGCTATTACCACAATATCAATTTTTATATATAAAATTAAATTTTAAAAAATAAATATATTATGAATGTTGAAAAAGGCTATGTTGAGGCTCGTATTCCTAAGGGCATCGACCTCAAGGAGGAGATATTGAGACTCAAGAAGGAGAAAAACGCCGTGATAATGGCGCATTTCTATCAGCGAGACGAGATTCAGGACCTCGCCGACTATATTGGCGACAGCTTGGCGCTGGCGCAACTGGCGCAGGATGTGGAGGCGCCAGTGATTGTGCTGTGCGGCGTGCATTTCATGGGCGAGACAGCCAAAATTCTGTGTCCCGAGAAGACGGTCATAGTGCCTGACCTCAACGCTGGCTGCTCGTTGAGCGACAGCTGCCCTGCCGACGAATTTGAGGCGTTCATCAAGGATCATCCTGGTCACACTGTTATTAGCTACGCTAATACCAGTGCTGCGGTGAAGGCTCTCACCGATGTGATAGTGACCAGCGGCAACGCCAAGCAGATTGTTGACAGCTTCCCCGAAGACGAGAAACTAATCTTTGGTCCCGACCGGAACTTGGGCAACTACATCAACAGCATCACTGGTCGCAACATGGTGGTGTGGGATGGCTACTGCGAGGTGCATGAGAAATTCTCTATTGAGAAGATTTTGGAACTTAAGAAGGAGCATCCCGACGCTCAGGTGCTGGTGCATCCCGAGTGCCCGAAACCCATCCGGCTGATTGCCGACAAGATTGGTTCTACCAAAGCCTTGCTTGACTACTCTGTAGCCAGCGAATGCAACAAATTCATCGTTGCCACCGAAAGCGGCATCATCTATGAGATGAAGAAGCGCTGTCCCGACAAGGAATTCATTCCAGCTCCTCCCGACGATGCTGGCTGCGCATGCAACGAGTGCGCCTACATGAAGCTTATAACTCTCGAAAAGCTATATCTTTCGCTTAAATATCTCGCTCCAACCATCGAGGTAGATGAGGAAACCCGAGTAAAAGCTGTGCGCCCCATCGAGCGCATGCTGGAGATTTCCAACCGCTTGGGACTGATAAAGAAGTAATAAGTTAAGTATATTGCGATGCATCGCAATATAAAATAAATATTTACTATCATGAAAAAGACACTTTTATTATTAACCATACTACTAAACATTTCAACCGTTATGGCACAGACTAATGTACTGGATTTTACAGTGAAAGACCGCAAGGGCAATGATGTTGCTCTGAGTGAATACAAGGGCAAAGTGTTGCTCATAGTTAATACCGCCACCAAGTGTGGTTTCACACCGCAATATGAGGAACTGGAGGCACTTTACAAGGCTTATAAGGACAAAGGTCTTGAGATTTTAGATTTTCCCTGCAACCAATTCGGCAATCAGGCTCCTGGCAGTGAGGAGGAAATTCACAGCTTCTGCACCCTCAATTTTGGCACCGAATTTCCTCAATTCAAGAAAATAGAGGTAAATGGCGAGAACGAGCATCCGCTGTTCACTTTCCTTAAGAAAGAGAAAGGTTTTGAAGGCTTCAATCTTGAGCATCCTATAGGCAAAATTCTCGACGATATGATGAAAAAGACCGACCCTGACTATGCCAGCAAGCCTGATATTAAGTGGAATTTCACCAAATTCCTTGTTGATAAGGAAGGCAACGTGGTGGCACGCTACGAACCCACTCACGACATCAAACTCATTGAGGAAAATATAATTCAAATTTTGAAGTAATTTTCAAAAATTGAAGTTTAGAGTTTAGTGCTAAGAGTTTGTGAAATAAAAAGTAGCAAGCTCTAACATTGCCTTATCAGCTTGTTAGCTATGAAATATTTTATAGTTGATGCTTTCACCATTCAGCCATTTGGTGGCAATCCTGCTGGCGTGGTGTTGATAGATAGTGATTTTCCGAGTGAGAAATTTATGCAGCAGGTGGCTGCTGAGTTCCGCTATTCCGAGACGGCATTTGTGCGGCGTGATGGTAATACCGAGTTCACCGTGCGCTATTTCACGCCACGCGGAGAGGTGGACTTGTGTGGTCATGCCACTATAGCAGTCTATAGCATATTGTATAAATTAGGAATAATCGCCGACGGCACTTTGTGCATCAATCACACTCTGGCTGGTAATTTGCAGGTGAAAGTAGGGAATATTATAATGATGCAGATGGCTGAACCACAAATTATTGACATAGTTGTTGATATGGAGCGGCTGCACAGTATTATGGGATTTAAAAATTCGCATAATGTTTTGCCTGTGCAAGTGGTGAGCACTGGTCTTCCCGACATTATTATGCCTGTTGATAACATTGATGAGTTGAATGCTCTAAAACCTGACATGACCGCTCTTGCGCAACTCAGCGAAGAACTTGAAGTGACTGGTGTTCATGCTTTTGCGCTTAGTGATGACGGCTATACGGCACACGTGCGAAATTTCGCTCCTCTTTACGGCATTCCCGAAGAGAGCGCCACAGGCACCGCTAATGGTGCATTGGCTCATTATCTGCGTCACAACGGCGTTATTAAAAGTCCTGCGAATTGCCGTTTTCTGCAAGGTGAGGCAATTCAACGATCTTCGGTGATAGCAATATCGCTGCTCGAGGACGGCGCAGTATGGGTAGGCGGTGACGCCACAATTATCGCTATAGGAGAAATAATTATTGAGAGCTAACGAGTGCAAGGCAATGCGCTGCGCGATTAGGGATTAGTTGCGCTATGCGCGATTAGAGATTAGAGATTAGAAAGTGCGTTGCCATTAATCACTTCACTGTCTTTGATAAACGATAAACGAATAACGATAAACGAACATCATTTGTCTAGTAAGCTTGTTTACTCGTCAGCTAGTCAGCTAAAATATGCAATATCTAGGTGAAATAATATCCATTGGCGTGGCGTTTTCGTGGACTGCCACTGCCTTGTTGAGCGAGATGGGCAGCAAACGCATGGGAAATGTCACGCTCAACTTCACCCGCATGGCGATAGCCTTGATATTCTCGGCTATTCTATTTTGGATTGTTACCGGCAGTCCTCTACCCGCAAAAGCCAGCACTGAAGCCTATCTGTGGATGATGCTCTCGGGTCTTGTAGGTTATGTGATAGGCGACTTCTGCCTTTTTCAGTGCTATATTATCATTGGCTCGAAATTTGGACAGCTGTTCATGACTTTGGCACCCATAACCGCCGCAATTATGGCGTGGATTACTCTTGGTCAGCAACTGCGAGCTACTGCAATAATTGCTATGGCTGTGACACTCACTGGAATTGCCATAACCGTGCTGGGACGTGGCGGCGATAATCACCGACTCTCGTTGAAACTGCCCCTAAATGGCGTTTTATTTGCCATAGGAGCCGCCGTTTGTCAGGGAGTGGGGTTGGTGCTTAGCAAGATAGGAATGAACCATTACGAGGCTTCTCTCGCAGTTCCTTGCGATGAATGGATATTGCCGTTCTACGCCAACGTGTTCCGCTGCATAGCAGGTATAATAGGTTTTGCTCTATTGCTAATGTTCCATGAAGGTTTCGGGTCACTGCGCAAGAACATTACCGACCGCACCAGCATGACAGTGGCGACGCTCACCACCATTTTCGGACCCTTTGTGGGTGTAGGATGCTCCCTGCTTGCCGTGCAATACACCAGTGCCGGCATCGCCAGCACCCTCATGGCGCTAACACCCATCATCATTATCCTCCCCGCTTGGTGGTTATTCAAGCAACCCATCACCTTAAAAAGCGTAATCGGCGCATGCATCTCAGTAGCAGGAGTTTCGCTATTCTTCCTGTTGTAAAAAAATCCTAGATTCAAAAATTATAGTCTTTATTCGTTCACGAAATGGTATTTTTGGTGTTTCGTGGATAAATAAGAGCTAAAAAATAGTCTTTTTATAAAGACTTATATACCTGTGTATAATTATTTTAGAGTAAAAATTAACAGAATTATTATTTTTTGGTAATTTTATTTTGGTAATTTAAATAGAATAATTATCTTTCAATTTTGATGAATCCCTTAGTAGGAGAATTAATATAATAGTGAAAGAAAGCCTGAGAAGAAATATGCTCGGCAATAAAAACCAAAAAACTCACAACTGATAACTGATAACTGAAAACTATTTATTATCTTTGCATCTTGTTTTTTGTGGGAAGCTGAGATATGGAAGTGAACTTTATGACAGAGGGGGTTGAGATGCCTCGTATTGACCAAGTGAAGGTTAGCGCTTGGATTGAGGCTGTGGCTCGCAATCATGGCAGGGCAGTGGGTGCGCTCACCTACGTGTTCTGCGATGATGAGTACATCTTGGCTACCAATAAGCAGTTCCTCCAGCACGACTACTATACCGATATCATCACCTTCGACTACAGCAACATACATCGCATTAGCGGCGATATGGTGATTTCGCTCGACACGGTGCGCAGCAACGCCGAGCAGCTTGGCGTGGACTATGACGGCGAACTGCTGCGAGTCATTATCCACGGCGTGCTGCACTTGTGTGGCATCAACGACAAGGGTCCGGGCGAGCGCGAGATAATGGAGCAGCACGAGAACGAAGCATTGGCAATGCTTGATAGTTCACAGTTCATAGTTCACAGTTCATAGTTCACAGTTCACAGTTCATAGTTCACAGTTAATAGTTCATAGTTGGGCTGCGCCTTTTAATAAAACTGACAACTTCAAACAGATGAGATACGATTACGACGTGATAGTGATTGGTGCCGGTCATGCCGGCTGCGAGGCGGCTTGCGCTGCCGCGCGGCTGGGGTCCACTACCCTACTCGTCACCATCGACATGAACAAGGTGGCGCAAATGAGCTGCAACCCTGCCGTTGGCGGCATCGCCAAGGGGCAGATAGTGCGCGAGATTGACGCGCTAGGCGGCCAGATGGGCATCGTCACCGACCGTTCGTCAATCCAGTTCCGCATGCTCAACCGCAGCAAGGGACCGGCGATGTGGAGTCCGCGCAGTCAGAGCGACCGCACACGTTTCATCGAAAACTGGCGCAAAATCCTTGACGCCACACCTAATCTATATATGTGGCAGGACAGCGCCACCAGCCTCGTTATTGAAGACGGCACGGTAAAAGGCGTGAAGACCGCTTTTGGAGTCACTTTCAATGCTAAGGCGGTAGTCCTCACGGCAGGCACTTTCTTGAACGGGCTGATGCATGTGGGCAGCGTACAGGTGGAGGGCGGCAGAGTGTCGGAACCCGCGTCACACGGCATCACCGAGCAGTTGGTGGAACTGGGCTTCAGTGCCAACCGCATGAAGACTGGCACGCCCGTTCGCCTCGATGCCCGCACCATCGACTACAGCCAGGCGCAGCGTCAGGACGGCGAGAGAGACTTCCACCATTTCTCCTATCTGCCAGACATCCGCAGCGAACTCAAACAACGCCCTTGCTGGATAGTATATACCAACGAAGAGGTGCATCAGGTTCTTCACGAAGGACTCCCCTACTCTCCTCTCTACAACGGTCAGATTCAGAGCGTTGGACCACGCTATTGCCCCAGCATCGAGACCAAATTGGTTACCTTCCCCGACAAAGACTCACACCAGCTATTCATCGAACCCGAGGGCGAGACCACCCAGGAAATGTATCTCAACGGCTTCTCGTCGTCGATGCCCTGGGATGTGCAGATTGAGGCTCTGAGCAAGATTCCCGCGCTGCGCAACGCACAAGTTTATCGCCCCGGCTATGCCATAGAATATGACTTTTTCGACCCACGCCAACTCACTCACACGCTTGAGACCAAACTTGTGAAGTATTTGTTCTTCGCTGGTCAGGTAAACGGCACCACAGGCTATGAGGAGGCGGCGGGACAGGGACTCATGGCGGGCATCAACGCCCACCAGAGCATCAACGGTAAAGAACCGTTTGTGCTCAGCCGCGACGAGGCATATATTGGTGTGCTTATCGATGACTTGGTGACGAAGGGTGTTGATGAACCCTACCGCATGTTCACGTCACGCGCCGAGCACCGCATCTTGCTGCGTCAAGACGATGCCGATATGCGCCTCACGCCACGTGGTTATGAGTTGGGTCTCGCCACCCAGGAACGCTATGACCTGATGCTGCGAAAAAGAGAACAAGTAGAAGATTTAGTGCAGTTTGCCCGTGACTTCTCGGTAAAGGCAGCAATTATAAATCCTGCATTAGAAGAGGCTGGTTTACAACCACTTAAACAAGGTTATAAACTCTATGACCTGCTTCTGCGCCCACAGTTTGACATTCAACAACTTGCGCTGTTCATACCTGCACTCCGTGACAAGATCGACTCCCTCGAGGAGGCACGCCGCGACGAGATTGTGGAGGCTGCCGAGATAAAAATCAAGTATCACGGCTACATCCAGCGCGAGGAGATGATTGCCGAGAAGATAGGCCGACTCGAACAGGTGAGGATAAAGGGTCGATTTGACTACTCCACTATCCTCCAAATCTCTACCGAGGCACGGCAGAAGTTGGCAAAGATTGACCCTGAGACCATCGGTCAGGCATCACGCATCCCAGGCATATCGCCGAGCGACATCAACATCCTGCTCATCCTCATGGGGCGATAAATGATGAAAATGTTTCACGTGAAACAATCCACCACTCCCCTCTCGCCATCCCAAATATTCAACCTCTCCCTACTTAAAGACGAAAATCAAAAACAAAATAATTCACCGTTATGGAAAAAGAAAAAATAGAATTAGTAAAAAGTAAAGTAAGGAACATCCCCGACTTCCCCGTGAAAGGCATACAGTTCAAAGATCTCACCACGGCATTCAAGGATCCTGAGGCTCTAAGCATAATGTGTGACGCGTTGACCGAACTCTATAAGGACAAAGGCGTTACCAAGGTGGTGGGCATCGAGGCGCGTGGATTTATCTTTGGAGCTATCCTTGCCGAACGCCTGGGTGCTGGTTTCGTGCCGCTGCGCAAGCCCGGCAAACTCCCCGCAAAGACCATCAAGAAAACTTATACTAAGGAATATGGCGAGGACACCATCGAGATTCACGAAGATTCCATTGGCGAGAACGACGTTGTGCTCATGCACGACGACCTGCTCGCGACAGGCGGCACTATGGCTGCTGCTCTCGACTTGGTAAGAACCATGAACCCCGCAAAGGTTTATATCAACTTCATCTGCGAACTCGTGGACCTCAAAGGCCGTGACCTCTTCCCCGATGTGGAAGTGACCTCACTCTTCGACTTCGAGGGAGAATGATTTAATGCACAATGCATAATTCATAATGCACAATTTGGCTGCGCCTTTCTTTAATGCATAATTCATAATGAACAATTGATATCTAGAATGTCTAGAAAATCTAGTATTTCTAGAAGATCTAAAAAAAAACATATAACTAAAATAATCATTTCTGTGCGCGACGAGTTGAAGATGAAAATATCGCTGTTGCCCTCCAGTCCAGGTGTGTATCAATACCTGAACCGTGAAGGCACAGTCATCTATGTGGGCAAGGCCAAGAACCTGAAACGGCGAGTCAGCTCCTACTTCAACCGTGTGCATCCGGTGGTGCGCACCAATCTGCTGGTGCGTAACATCTGGGACATGAAATATATCGTCGTCAATAGCGAGGAGGAAGCTCTTGACCTTGAGGCAAACCTTATAAAAGAATACCAGCCGCGCTATAACGTGCTGCTCAAAGACGATAAGTCCTATCCCTGGATTTGTGTAACAAAGGAGCTTTTTCCACGCGTTTTTCTCACCCGTGAAAAGCACACTAAAGGCGCTAAATACTTCGGACCGTACCCTAAAGCTGAGGTGGCGCACACATTGGTTGACACTCTTAAACAGCTCTACCCTATCCGCACCTGCCGACATCAGCTCACGCAGGAAAATGTGGAAAACCGCAAATACAAACTCTGTCTGCAATACCACATCAAGAACTGCGAGGGATGTTGTCAGGGAATTGTTTCACATGAAACATATTCGGGATATATCGAAAACATCACCAAAATCCTCAATGGCGACACCAAGCAAGTGAGTGATTTCTTGATGCAGGAAATCATGGCAAGAGCCGAAGAACTGAAATTTGAGGAGGCCGAAATCCTGAAACGCAAGTTCCTGTTGCTTGAGAATTATCGTGCGAAATCGGTGATTGTAAACCCCACTATCCACAATGTGGATGTATTCTCGATAGTGCGTGACGAGGGTGCTGCCTACGTCAATTTTATGCATGTGCGCAACGGGGCGATTGTGCAGAGCATGACGGTGGAGTATAAATTCCAGGATGCGGGATCGGACGAGACTGCCGAGGAGATTCTTTCCACTGCAGTGCGAGATATGCGGGAGCGCTTCAGCGACACCTACAAGCACGACCGTGTGAAGGAAATTTTGGTCAATATTGTCCCAGATTTTGAGATTGATGGCATCGACTATGTGGTGCCGCAGCGGGGCGACAAGCGCAAACTAGTGGCGATTTCGCTGAAAAATGCCGAGCAATACCGCACCGAAAAACTCAAGATGATGGAGAAACTAAATCCCGAGCAGCGTGCCACACGCACCCTAACCACCATGATGAAAGACCTGCATCTGAACGAACTGCCGCGACACATCGAGTGCTTCGACAACAGCAGCATATCGGGAACCAATGCCGTGGCGTCGTGCGTGGTGTTTAGAAACGCTAAGCCATCGAAGAAGGACTACCGTCATTTCAACATTAAGACAGCCGATGGCTTAGATGATTATGCGCAGATGCGTGAGGTGATAGGGCGGCGCTACACACGACTTCTCAACGAGGGTGCCGAGTTGCCTCAACTACTTGTGGTGGACGGCGGAAAAGGCCAGCTTAATACCGCTGTTGAGGTGCTCGACGAGTTGGGATTGAGAGGCACAATCGCCACCATAGGCATTGCCAAGCGCCTCGACGAGATATTTTTTCCAGGGGACTCGGTGCCTCTTTACATTGACAAAAATAGCGAGACGTTAAGAGTTATCCAACGACTTCGTGACGAGGCTCACCGCTTTGGCATCACGCATCACCGCAACAAGCGCAGTAAGTCACAAGTGCGCAGCGCCCTCGATGACATCAAGGGAATTGGTCCCAAGACTCGCGTGGCATTGCTCAAGCATTTCAAGAGCGTGAAACGCATCAAGGCGGCTAGCGAGGATGAGATTGCACTCGTCATTGGAGCAGCCAAAGCTAAAATAGTTGTCGAGGCACTTTTGGAAGTTAAGAGTTCATAGTTCTCAGTTTTCAGTTTTTCAGTTTATAATTCAGAGTTCATAGTTATAGTTAAAAGTAGGGGAGTGGTGCGTTTTTCTGTTTTTTCTGAATCAATTTTTAAAACAGGAGTTTTGGCTGCTTAAATATTTGGTTCCCAGTGTATTTTGTCATTATTTTCCATTTTAAATCGCATTTTGGTGGCATTTTTTTGAGTTTTTTCTCGCTTTTCGGGGAATATGCGGATCTCAATCGCTTATTTTTAGTGGTCTTTCTCAAAAAAAATCTCTTTCTTTTTACTAATTGAGAAAAAAACGCTATCTTCGTGAAAAATTTTAAAATAGGGGAGTAGGACTTCTCTCAGACTTAAAAACGCATTATCATGATTAATGTTTTCCACATAGTTTCTAACAAGGCATGGGGTGGGGCAGAGCGATATGCTAGCGACCTGGTGGCGCACATGCGTCACGACCCAAATTTCTATGTAGAGGTGGTGAGTGCCAAGCACGACAACATCATAGAACAGTTTCAAAAGATGGACATACCGGTATCTATCTTGCCACTCAAGGGCATCAGGGATTTCGACAGTCCGGTAAGGCTCGCTCGTATGCTGAAGAAAGGCAAGAACATCGTGCATGTTCACACCTATCGCGACGCGCTCACTGCCGTGATGGCGCGCATCATTAGCGACAACCCAAACACTAAGGTCGTTTTCACACCTCATGGCCTAAAGCGACCCACCTTTAATTATGTGTCGAAGAAGATTTATCGCAGCATTGACCAATATGTGTTTGTGTCACAGTTTGCCTATGACTACTTCACCATGCATGCGCCTCGTGTCAAGAAGCAGCAGACACTGGTCATCCCCGAGAGCGTGCTCAATACCGACACCAGTGCCCATGCCCATGTGCCAAATTTAAGGACCGAACTTAAGATGCGCGATGACCAGGCATTAATCATGTTCCACAGCCGTTTGTGCAAGGACAAGGGTGTTGACGTGCTGCTTAAAGCTTTGACCCACATTGATAGAGATTCCTACAAAATGGTGCTGATAGGCGAGGGGCAGCCTAAAGCCATGTCGCTAATAAAGAGTTTCATTATTGAGAACAAACTTGTTTCAAATGTTAAACTGCTTGGCTTTCAGCGCAATATACATGATTATCTCAAACAGTGTGACTTCGGTGTGCAGCCATCGTCCATTGCCGAGGTACAGGGCATAAGCAACCTCGAGTATATGAAGCATGGCAAACCAATTATCACCACCAACAACGGTGCGCAACCCGAGTATGTCGTTGACCGGGAGAATGGATTGCTGGTGAAACCCAACAATCCCGAGCAGCTCGCCGAGGCCATCAAGATGCTGTGCAACGACAAGGAGTTCAGGACAAGACTGGGCGCACAAGCCAAGCAAGATTTCGACTCCAAACTCAATTACGAAACATTCTACAATAAGATTACAACACTATATAACAATCTGTTAAACAATTAAGTAGAGTAGGGGAGAGGTGCTTCTCGGCACACGCATCTAGGTCTCCATTCACTTTCCCCTCAAGACGTGAAACAACAGATAATCTGTTGTTTCAGATTATTCATTGACACAGCCTCGCGTTAAATTTCGCTTTTTTGAACATAAGAAACATAAACTCGTCATCTGAGGGCAGCATGAAAAATTATGTTCTTTGGAATGATACAGATCTATTTACGTGAGTTCGACGAAAATAAGTCGCTGGTAATCAGCTGCTCCTCTAAAGCTCCCTCCCCTCCGCCTACGGCACCTCCCCTCAGGCAGGGGAGGAATCCGCTGTCGCGAAGCGACTGAGGAGTATGATAACCGCTTTGAATATCATAATTGACTCTTTCATACTCCCCCTTTATCCCACTCTATCTTGAGACGCGTGCCATTCTTCAGTATCTCGACGACCAAGTGGAAGCTAATGAAATGAAATACGGATTTATGGACGGGGATCACGAACTCTTTAAAAAGGGCATAGTGGAGCATTGGTGCGAGGACGGTATCGCAAATAGCGAAGCCATAGCTTTGACAGCAAAGGGCCGCAAACTACTCCTTGCTGGCATGAAACCGGGAAAGAAGCACGAAGTGGAGAACGACGAGGAGGAGCTCATAGAGAGCAACTGCCTCAAGTTGATAGAGGTTGCCGACATAACCCCCCAAGAACTCTACTACGACAGCGAGGTGAACCACCTTGTGAGCGACCTCTCCAAGTTTTTCGAGCAAGAGAACTACAATGCTATCTTAGAGCGCATGAAGCAGCTCAACTTCCGCAGCGCTTTCACGTGCTTGTTCTATGGTGGACCGGGGACCGGTAAGACCGAGACGGTGAATCAGCTCGCGCGCATCACAGGCCGCGACATTCTGCTCGTCGACGTGCCTCAAATCAAGGACAAATGGGTAGGGGAGAGCGAGAAGAACGTGCTGGCAGACTATCGAGAGTTGAATCAATTGCGTGGTGACTACGAATCCCTAACGGACAGCAGTCATCAGCAAGATTATGCCTATCGCCAGTTGCTTGACCAGTTGAGTGTACCATCCTTACGAGTCCAGGTTCTAGCTATTGCCGATGCTCTTATTGGAGGCAGGCCAATCCCGTCATCTGGAGGAGGTGGAGGTACGACATCCGATTTGAGATGGGATGGGCGCAACCCAGATGAAGAGGAGGATGCCTACCGCAGAAGATGCCTTTTGCAAGCATCGAAGATGGTAGGTAATAATGGCGTAAAAAGGAAGAGATGAAATTGTCTCTTCCGATACGCCCCATTATGAGAACGAGGCGCTGTTTGAGGTGCCTGAGAGTTGGGAATGGACGACAATAGGCGAAATCGCATCCTCAATACTTTATGGAGTTAGCGAATCTGCAAAAGAGAAGGGGCGGTATAAGTTACTACGTATAACGGATATTCAGAATAATAAGGTCAACTGGGAAACTGTTCCATTTACTGATTACGATAATAATAAGGCACAAGCTTATTTGTTGAATGATGGAGATATTTTGTTTGCTAGGACAGGTGCAACGGTAGGAAAGTCGTATTTGGTTGAGGGATTGAAGGATTCTGCTATTTATGCTTCATACCTTATTAGGGTTCAAACTTCAAGTGTAATTCTTCCTTCATACATTAAATTCTTCTTAGAGTCAGGCTTCTATTGGGAACAAATTTCTCTCAATTCTGTAGGAATAGGCCAACCTAACGTGAATGGAACAACTTTAGCGGCATTGACGATTCCAATTCCTCCATATCGTGAACAATTGCGTATAGTGGAAGAAACCAAGAAATGGTTGGCAGTTATTGATGGACTTGATGTTGAAATAGATAATTTACAAACTTACATAACGCAAGCCAAGTCTAAAATACTCGACCTTGCCATCCACGGCAAACTCGTTCCACAAGACCCGAATGACGAGCCCGCCATAGAGTTATTGAAGCGCAAAAATCCCAAGTTTACTCCTTGTGATAACGCGCATGATACCAACCAACTGCCAAAAAGTTGGTGCTGGGCAACATTGGGGAACATTTTCCAGCATAACACAGGTAAGGCTCTTAACAAGTCTGATTCATTAGAAGGAACATTAAAGCCATACCTAACCACATCCAATGTTTATTGGGATTCATTTGACTTTACTGAAGTCAAACAAATGTATTTCAAGGATTCTGAAATTGATAAATGTACAGTTCAGAAAGGCGATTTATTGGTGTGCGAAGGGGGCGACATAGGCCGCGCTGCAATATGGAATTATGATCATGATATTTGCATCCAAAACCATATACACCGACTAAGAGCTAAAGGAATGATAGACCATCGTCTTTATCTATATGTCCTCATGCTCTATAAGTGGACAGATAAGATACACGGGAAAGGCATAGGTCTTCAAGGTCTGTCATCTGGCCTATTGGATAAGCTTATCATTCCTGTTTCGCCATATAACGAGCAAAAGCGTATCGTGGCAAAAATAGAAGAACTATTTGCCGTGCTTGATGAAATCAAAGAATCCTTGGAAGCATAATCGCCTCCAAGGATTTTCAGTATTACCACGTTACTACCTTATCTACAATTTGCCGCTGCTCAGTAGCAGTCCGACGTAGATAGATTCGTGTCGTTTCGATGCTTTCATGCCCCATCAGGTCAGCAAGAAGGGCGATGTCATTGAACTTGTCGAGGAAGTTCTTGGCGAAGCGATGACGGAAAGAGTGTGGATAGACCACTTCACGATTCAGACCGTATTTGTCTGCAAAATGCTTCAGCTGAATAGCGATGCCTCGCGTAGTGATGCGTTCCCCATAACGATTGAGAAAGATGTAACCACTCGAAACACCTTTATCTGCCAGCCATTGTTTAGCTTCTCTCTGTAGGTTCTTAGG
>FLNZ01000004.1_pt1 | contig 46419 bp, 33 predicted proteins | sample 1140391 | NCBI WGS metagenome assembly FLNZ01 (sample SAMEA3878171, study PRJEB12797) | bioreactor metagenome | biome: Moose rumen | place: Sweden | collected 2011-10 | reverse complement strand
CCAGGGCAAGGGCAAACTCTATGCCTGGCACATCGTGGAAGCCGACTATTTTGGCAAAGATTGGCTCCATTTAAAGGATTTGGGAGCCAAGAGGGCCCCGCAAAGCTGGCAATTCGTGAGGTAAACACCATGGAATACGTCATGAAAGTCAAAAAAAGGAACTTTGAAGCGCTCATGAACGGCGACTTGACCTTCGTCATCCACAAGGTTGATAAGTTCTACAGTGCAGGCGACCGCCTGGTGCTCTTCGAAATCGAAGGCGGCAACGAAACAGGCCGCAGCCTTACCGTGCGCATCACCTACATCATGCACGCCGAAGACTCCATGGGCATCAAGGACAACTACTGCGTCGTGTCCGTCAAGCGCTCCGGGAAGAACACCCGCACGAACGTGGGCAACCGCCCGACAAGCGAAGACGAAGCCGTCGAGTATGCCGCAAAGCTCGGCAAGTCCGCAGACTGCGCCCGCCGCTTCTTCAACTACTATTCGATGACCGGCTGGAAGATGAAATCCGGGCTCCCGCTCTCCGACTGGCATGCCGCACTCAGGAACTGGAAGGATTTCCAGGGCACGCAGAAGACCCCCGAACAGGCCGAAACCGACAGCCTGCTCGAACTATTGCTCCCCATGCTGCTCAAGAAAACGGCTGAACTCGCCAAGCAGAAGGAAAAGCTCGTTTTCCACGATCCGCACATCGGCACCGTGCTCCAGTTCTACGGCTTCGACCGCTTCGATTATAACTTCAACGTTTTCGAAGTCCACGAAATGGTCAAGAAATACGCCACAAGCAAGAAACTCGGCACCGGATGCCCGCAGATGCGCTCCCCGAACCCCTACGGCAAGGGAACGCTCCAGGTGCCAACCATCGAAGAGTTCGCCGCCATACTCCAGAAGAAAAAAGCGGAAAAAACCGAAGGCTAGTTTCTCCATCACCAAAAAATTTACGGCAGGATCTAAAATCCTGCCTCTTTTTTATAGTTTCAAATCAACACTTACATTCAATTTATCAATTCTGCGATTGGTACTCTCGATAAATTGTTTCGGCGTCATACCAGCATATTTCTTGAAAAATTTGAATTCTTCTTCTGTTAAAATCACCTTATCACCAAATGTAGATGCTATAATTAAACCGATGAATTTTTCCGAGTATTCCTTCAATTCTTCTTCAGATAGATTACTAGCTATATCCTGACCATAAATCATTTGTCGAAATTTATTTTTCATTACATCTTCTGAATACGACATAAGATCTGGAGAATAAACCTTTCCAGCTGCTACTCCATTGAATGTATTTCCAAGAATTTCAATAATGCCTAAATCATCAGATTCAGCCTTTTCGGCAAATTTACATTCTACGAATTCATCTATCATATTTTAAATATACTTTATCTCACGAAATGCGACAAGCCTCAAAAACATGTCCGCACCAAATGTCCGCACCCCAATTTTCAAGAAAAATTCAAAACGCCTTTAACGGCCTAAAAACGCCAATTCACATATATAAAAATTTCTCACAAGTCGTGAGAAATTTTCGAGTTCAAAGAACAAACCGCGAAATTCGCGAAAAAACGGCAAAATCAAAAAACACACTTTAATCGGGTTAAATGAGACAAGCAAACCCAATAAAATCAAGGCTTCCAGCCATATTCACTGATTTATTGCTTGTCTCATTACTTCCGCTTTGGCATAGCCGCATATCCGTATGCTCCTCAAAATATCCCAATTTGCCTACTCCATATTTTTTTGTAAAGCCATCAAAGACCTTCTCTTTATGTTGCTTTACTCGATTTTTCAAATCGCTTGTAACACCAACATACAAGGTTCCATTTTTCTTATTGAACAGAATGTACGTGTACCCTTTCTTTTGCATGAATTGGAAAGTACAAAAAGAGCCATTGAAAAACAATGGCTTTAAATGACTTGGATTCTATCGGCCCCGAGGGGGCCTCCAGAATGACAAGAAGGTTATCTCACGTCATACACCGGGACCGGCAAACTCTCGCCGGCCTTCATCGCGGCGTCAAGTTTCTTGGACTTCTCCGGGTCAAGCCACCAGTAAACGGGAATGGCGTCTTCGCGGTTGAAATGGTCCAGCACCTTCTCGGGAGTGCCGTAGCGGTTCCAGTAGAGGATGCGGTGGTGGTCGCACTGCCACATGAGCACGTACGGCACGATTTCGGCGAGGCGGTTATCGAGCGCCTTCAGGATTTCGTTCCGCTTGGCCAAATCAAATTCTGTCTTCTGCAAGTTGATTAAGCTATCGACCACCTTGTCTTGCACGCCAGCCAAGTTGTTCGTTCCCTTCTGGAGAGCGGTTGCGGAATGCCAGCTCGCTTCCGGGTCGCGGAGGCGGCCAGCGCCCCAGTTCACCCAGTAAAGGTCGAAGTCGGCATCGTCCAGACGCTTGCGGAGCGTGCTCTGGCTCATCTGCTCGATGGTCGCCACCACGCCAACCTTCTTCAAGTCTTCCTGGAACAGCGTGAGGTGGCGCAGGTCTTCCTGGCTCGTGATGAAGTTAATCGCAAACGGCTTGCCGTCCTTCTCGAGAATGCCCTGGCCGTTCACCTTGTAGCCCGCTTCGGCAAAGAGGGCGCGGGCGCTGTCCGGATTGAACGTGTAGAGCGGCGCCGTCGGGTTCTTGTTGCCTTCCCACAGGTCGGGGTAGTAGCTGTTCAGCAGGAAGTACTGGCCGAACATGTACTTCTCGTTCATCGCCTCGCGGTTCAGGAGCATGCTAAGGGCGCGGCGCACGCGAACGTCCTGGAACTGCGGCTTGCGCAGGTTGATGGCCATGCCCTGGAATCCGATGGGCTCCTTGTTAAAGATACGCTGCTTCACGGCCCATCCCTTCTTCACGGCGTCGAAGTCGGTCTGCTTCATCCAGATGCTGCTGGTGTAGATGGCGTAGGCGTTGAAGTCCTGCTTCTTGAAGGCCTCGAGCGCCTTCGTCTGGTCGTTCATGAAGCGGTAGCGGATTTTCTGGAAGTTGTACTTGCCGCGGTTCCAGTTCTTGTGGAAGCCCCACCAGTCGGCGCGACGTTCCAGTTCCACATAGCGGTCTTCGCGGAAGGTCTTGATCTTGTACGGGCCGGAGACTACCGGGAACTCGTAGCGGATCTGGTTGAAGTCCTTCCCTGCCCAGGCGTGCTTCGGGAACGCGAGCATGCCCGCGGCTTCCCAGAAGTTACCCCAGTGGCTCTCCTTCGCGGTCATCTTCACCGTGAGGCTGTCGACCACCTCCGGGCGGTCGAAACGGCTAAGCCCGACCTTGAAAATCGGCGTGAGATTCTTCTCGTCCATGATGACGTCGTAGTAGTACTGCACGTCCTCGGCGGTGACGGGCTTGCCGTCGCTCCACCGGGCCCGCGCATCTACGTGGAAGGTGAACGTCTTGCCGTCTTCCGATACGCTCCAGCTGTCGGCGAGAATGCCCACTTCGCGGTCCTCGGTGGAGTGCAGACTCACGAGCGGTTCGAACATCATGCCCATGAGCTCGGCAGAGAAGCTGTTGTAGTCTTCCCACATGTTGAACGACTTCGGCATCGCAGAGCCCCAGAGCGTAATTGTACCGCAGGGGCGAGCGTCCTTAGAGGCAACCGGGTCGAACTCGCCCGTGGCGGTGGAATCGACCGGCAGTTCCGGGCAGTTCAACTCGGCGTTCTTGCCCGCGGACTTCGCGCCCGCAGAGCCCTGCTCGTTGCAGGCGGTAAGGGTAAAGAAAGACGCAGCTATAGCCGCGCAAACAACATAGCGAGACAGATTATTCATATGCGGAATTATAGAATAATAGAACCCGATTCGTCACACCGCAGCCGCAGAGCGACAAGCGTGTCTGGACGCCCTTGTCTCGCCGTGCTCGTCTGCGGCATGACGCCTCCTGACACCTACAACTCTAGCAACTACACCGCACTACACATTCCACCATCATACCGAAGCCACGTGGTGGCGAGAGCATCCTTGAACACGCTTGTGCCTTCGGCATCAGGATGACTCACTCTTTCGTCTATAGGCGCACGGCGCCGTTCTTTCGTCTAATCTACGGTCTAAAGTACCTCTTGGGCTTGACCGGTTTCTCGCCGGACGGCTGCGGGGCATTCTTCTCGCGCTCCGCCTCCTCGGCCTTGAGCATTCCGAGCGTCGTGCGGGCCGCTTCCTGTTCGGCCTTCTTCTTGTTCGGGCCCGTCCCGCGGCCGTAGACCTTGCCGTTCACGTGAACCTCGGCGGTGAACACCTTCTCGTGTTCCGGCCCCGACTCGTCCACAATCTTGTATTCCGGCGCCACGTGAATAGAGCTCCCCTGGGTGTATTCCAGCAGGGCGCTCTTGTAGTTCACGAAGTCCTCGGCGCTCATGATTTCGGCCACCCGCGGGAAATGGAACCGGTTGAGAATCGCACGGACCTCGTCGAGCCCGCCATCCAGGTAAACCGCCCCGAGAACCGCCTCGTAGGCGTCGGCCAGGATGCTTTCCTTGCCCCGACCGCCCATCTTGGCCTCGGACTTGCCTATCTTGATGTACTCGCCCAAATCCCATTCCTTCGAGGACTGCGCGCAGGCGTGCCCCGAGACGATGGCGCTCTTCCGCTTTGAGAGTTCACCCTCCGGGTCGTTCGGGAAGGCCTTGTACAGGTACTCCGTGGTGAGCATGTTCAGCACGGAATCGCCCAAAAACTCGAGCCGCTCGTTGTTGCTCGTGTACGAGATGTCCTTCCCCATCAGGTAGGACCGGTGGACCAGGGCGTGAGCCAGCAGTTCCGGTTCGCGGAACCGGTACCCGAGCTTCGCCTCAAGCCCGTCACCGGACTTCTGGCGAAACCAGAGTTTTAAGACTTTATGCAAAAGGGTTTGATTTTCCATAGGCGGTAAAGAAAAAAAGGGCAACCCGTCCGGGGTCGCCCTATTTAGTCCTGTTTTCGAAGAACCCGGCTAATTAAGCCTTCTTGGCTTCGATGAAGGCGACCACGTCAGCAACCTTCTGGAACTTTTCGGCGTCAGAATCGAGGATTTCGACTTCGAATTCGTCTTCGATAGCCATCACGAGTTCGACGCGATCGAGAGAGTCAGCACCGAGATCGTTGCCGAATTCGGATTCGGGCTTCACGTCTTCGGCCTTAACGCCCAGCTTGTCAACGATAACAGCGGTGACCTTCTTGAAAATTTCTTCGTTCATTGTAATCTCCATTTGGATTGATTGTTTGACTTAAAATTTAGTAAAAAACGCCTAGGCGTTCAACCCCCCGTCAACCCCCAGAATCTGGCCTGTGATGTAGCAGGCATCGTCAGAAGCCAAAAAAGCGACCGCATTGGCCACATCTTCGGGCTTTCCGATACGTCCGAGGGGGATCTGGGCTGCATATTTTTCCTTAGTGGCATCGTCCATAGCGGCAGTCATGTCCGTCCCGATAAAGCCGGGGGCGATGGCGTTCACCGTAATGCCGCGGGAGGCAAATTCCCTGGAATTCGAGCGGGTCATGCCGATAATGCCCGCCTTGGCGGCAGCGTAGTTCGCCTGTCCGGCCTGGCCGCGCAGGGCGTTGATGCTCGAGATATTGATGATTCGGCCAGTGCGCTTGCCCATCATGGTGCGGGCCACGGCACGGGTGCAAAGGAACACGGAACGCAGGTTCGTGGCAATCACGGCGTCAAATTCCTCGTCCTTCATGCGCATCAGGAGGCCGTCACGGGTAATACCGGCATTGTTCACCAGGATATCGACCGTGCCCATGTCGGCAATAATCTGCTTGAACACGTTCTGCACCGTTTCGGAGTCAGCCACGTTGCAAGCATAGCTCTTGACCTGCACCCCAAGTTCGGCGGAAAGTTTGGCGGCCAATTCTTCCTTGACCGAGGTGGAAAGGATGGCGACGTCGGCACCTTCACTGGCGAGCTTGGTGGCGATAGCGAGACCGATACCGCGGGAAGCGCCAGTCACGATGGCTTTTTTACCTGTAAGTTTACCCATAATTTTTACCTGTGGTTAGAGGTTAGGGAAAAGAATGTGAAGTGTGTAGTGAGGAGTGTGAAATAAAAGATTCTCATTACACATTTCACATTTCTCATTACACATTATTTAAGTGCCTGGAATGCCTCGATGGTTTCGACCGGCGTGACCTTCACGTCGCGGCTAATCTTGCGCATGAGGCCCATGAGCACCTTGCCGGAACCCACTTCAATGCCCTGGGTAACCCCAAGGGAGATGGCCTTGTTCATGCAATCGTTCCAGCGGACCGGAGACACCAGTTGGCGCACCAGCAGGTCGGCAATTTCGCTACCCTTCGTGACCGGTTCGGCAATCACGTTCGCGATGACCGGCTTTTCGACATCGTTGAACTTGGTCTTGGCAATCGCTTCGGCAAGGCCTGCCTGAGCGAACTGCATGAGCGGACTGTGGAAGGCGCCAGAAACGGCGAGCGGAATGGCCTTGATGCCTGCAGCAGCGCAGTTTTCGACGAGCTTGTTCACACCGGCGACCGCACCGGACACCACGATCTGGCCCGGGCAGTTGATGTTCGCGGGCACCACAGCACCCACGTCCTTCACGGCTTCGCAAAGTTCAAGAATCTTGGCTTCGTCCTGGCCCATGATAGCGGCCATGGCACCCGGATTCTTGGAACCGGCAGATGCCATGAGTTCACCACGGGTACGCACCAAACGGAGGCCGTCTTCAAAACTGAAACCGCCGGCAGCATAGATGGCGGAATATTCACCGAGGGAATGCCCTGCCACGCAGTCGAACGCGAAACCTTCGGACTTGAGGAGTTCCATCACCATGGCAGACACGGTAAACAAAGCCGGCTGGGTGTTGTCGGTGCTCTTCAGAACTTCTTCCGGACCTTCAGCCATGAGCTTGGAAAGCGAGAAACCGAGAATTTCGTCGGCCTGCATCATGAGCTTCTTGGCCGGTTCAAAAGTAGAAGCGAGGGTCTGGCCCATGCCCACGTACTGGGCGCCCTGACCCGGGAAAAGCAGAATCGTCTTAGACATTATATACATACCTCTGCGGTTAGCCCGCAATTTTTGTTCCCCCCAAATTTAAAAAAGAACGGGGGGATTTCTAGAGCCGCCGGGCAAAAACCGTGCAATCCCCCGCAAATGAAAGGAAAATAGAATGTTTTTGTAAGGTAGTTCCCCAAAAAAAGGAGGACGGAACCTCGCGGTTCCGTCCCTAAAAGCCTTTGTAGACAAACTAACGAAAGCCGATTACTTGGCTTCGGCGGGTTCGTCCTTGATGGCGAGCAAGCGTTCATTGACGTTCTTCGAAACACCCTTCTCGGCGTACTTCGCGGCAACCTCGACAGCCTTCTCGATAGCGAGAGCGTCGGAGCGGCCGTGGGCGATGATGCCCGTACCGTTGAGGCCGAGGAGCAGGGCTCCACCCGTCATGCGGTAATCCCACATCTCGTCAAAACGACGACCTTCGGGAGTATCGATAACACCGAACATCTTCTTGTGCAGTTCGTAGAAGCCTTCAAGCATCTTCAAGACAACGTTACCCGTAAAGCCGGAGGTAACCACCACGTCGGCGACACCCTCGATGAGCGTTTCGCCTTCGATGTTGCCGATGAAGTTCACCGGGGCGGACTTCAACAGCTGGTGCGCTTCCTGGAGCACCGCCGGACCCTTGTGTTCTTCTTCGCCCATGTTGAGGAGGCCGACCTTCGGCTTCTCGTAACCGAAGTAGGTCTCGGCGAAGGCGGAACCCGCGATGGCGAAATCCACCAGCGTGGAGGCGCGTTCATCGACGTTCGCACCGGCATCGACCAAGATGATCGGACGGTCGGCGGTCGGGATGACGCAACCGATGGGCGGACGGCTGAACTTGTCGGTCGTACGGCCCAGAAGCATGAGGCAGCTAGCCATCATGGCACCGGAGTTACCAGCACTCACGGAAGCATCGACCATGCCCTTCTTCTGCAGGGCCACACAGGTCACCAGGCCGGAGTGCGGCTTGGTCTTGAGAACCTGAACGGGGTGTTCGTCCATGGCGACCGGATCCGGTGCATCGACCACGGAAATGCCTTTGCCAGCATAGCCAAGCTTTTCGAGCTTAGCCTTGACCACGGCCTCCGGTCCGCACAGGACCACGTGCAGGTTGGCGTTCTTATTGACTGCGTTTACCGCACCTTCAACAACGACGTCGGGGGCGAAATCGCCACCCAGAGCATCAAGAGCAACTTTTACCATGAACATCTCCTTGCAACTGAACGCTGCATCAACAAATTAGGCTTCGGCGTCCTTCATGTTGACAACTTCGACACCATTGTAGTAGCCGCAAACCGGGCACACGCGGTGCGGGCGCTTTGCAGAACCGCAGTGGTCGCAGGTAGCCATCGCGGGCACTTCCATCTTCCAGTGGGTGCGGCGCTTGTCACGACGGGCGGTCGAGGTTTTTCTTTTAGGTACTGCCATTTTTAACTCCTATTTTCCATTTTGCTCTTTAGAGCCTTGAGTTTCTCCCAGCGCGGATCCATGGGCTTTGCGGCCTCGTCGGAACCTTCGTCGGGCGGATTGTTTGATACAAAGATAAAATCTTCGTCAGGATTTTTCACGGGCGCGACCGGTTCTTGCAGTAAAACCAGCTGTCGGATGCACTCGGATACATCTACGAAGTCCTGCCCCTGGGGGATCTTGTAGGCGAAGACATCTGCATCGTCCTCGTCCAGCTCCTGCTTTGCGATGGGGAGCCTCTCGACCTCCGCCACGATTTCGGTCGTAAACGGGCGGTCGAACAAGTCCAGCGTCCTGGAACAGGTCAGAGTTTGCACTCCGGAGAGCGTACCGGTCACGAGACACTTACCGGGGCCTTCGGGGCTCACCAGCACCTCGGCTACCAGATCGCCCTTGAGGTGCAGTTCGTCGAAGATTTCGGGAGCGTCGGCATGGGACCAGACTGCTCGGCGGTCTTCGGGTTCAGTAAGTTTCTGTGCGATATCGATTCTCAAAGTGGCCCAAATTTAATAAAATCAAGGGGTAAAGTCAAGACGGGGGCCTATTTGCTCGGGTCGGGCTTGTCCCAGGGGTAGGCCAGGACCGCAGAATCGGGCGGCATCACGGGTATCATGACCTCCGTCGGGAAGAATACGAATTATTTCTCCACGACGGAGCCCGAGAGTTCGCGGAAGTCGTCCTTCTTGTAGAGCGTGACTCCGGGCGACACGATGTGGAATACCGACTGCTCGGCAAGCGTATCGAGGTTGAACCTGAAGGAATCCAGACGGATGCGGTAGCTGTCCACCGTATTGTCGAAAGAAACCACGTAGGGCGGACGCGCAAGTTCCCCGCGCAGGAACATCCGGTGGAGTGCGCAGCCGACCTCGTCGTTCACTACGACCCAGGCATCGACATCGTGCGGGATATCCGCTATGAGGCGCGCCAGGATCTGCTCGAATTCCTCGTGCGTCTTGTCCCTGAAATCGTAAGGGCTCGCATGCTCGGCATCCACCGCCTCGAAAACATTCAGGCCCGATTTCTTGAGACCGTTCAGGCGGTCGATGGACCAGGAACTCAAATGGTACGGCGATATGTAGGCGACATTCGTACAGCCGCGTTCACGCAAGAATCGCCCCACCGCCCTTCCCGGGAACTCACCGAAGGCAAGGTTGAAGAAGGCGTACCGCGGTTCCTTCTTGAGGGCGCGCGGGATTTCAGAAAGCGGGTGTTCCCACCAGACCGATATGGGGAACCGAGTCCTTGCAAAATGCATAAAGAGGCGGCCCGGTTTAAAGACGAGCATCGTAGAAAGTATCGCCCCGAAGGCATCGCGGAACGATTCGGGCGCAACGGCATTGCCCGCACTGTCGAGGAACCGGCCCGAATCCTCGTGGTACCCAAGAACGTGCACACGCAACTTTCGCTTCTCGGCCTCGGCGTACACCTTCTGCATAAATTCCAGTTCACGCTCCCCCAGGCAGTAGAAATCCCCCGTCGGGTTGGCGCGCATTACCAGCAATATCTCCTTCGCCTTCGGGGCATGCGCCGTGCGGAAAAAGAACCGCCCGCGACCGCGGCGTGAAAGGATTCCCAACGTCTGCAACTTTTCGAGCGTGCGCCTCATGGAGCCGACCGAGGTTTCGTACTGCGAACAAAGTTCCTTGATGGTCGGGAGCGGGGCATCCGCCGAAAGCCTGCCGGATTTCCAGTCTTCCTGGAGCAATCGTTCCAGCCGTTCAACCACCTGTTCTCGCACGGGAGGTTCCGGCAAGGCGACCTTGACGGCGCCCCAGAAATAGCCGTTGCCCTGCTCGCCATAAACCTTCTTCTTGTCGATGAGCTTGCGGTAGGCACGGAACACCGTGCAGGTAGACGTCGAAAGCTGTTCCGACACGCTGCGCACCGATGGGAGCCTATCGCCATCCCTGAAGTTCGAGGACTCCAGCCACTTGCAGATTTCTTCTACTGTCATTTCAACCTCTTTCCTATCGTCCTGTAACCTGCATCACACCGGTGTAAAACACTAGATACACTTTGGAAAATAATAAAAAAACGCGTCCTTCGCCAACAGCAAACGAAAAAATATCTTTACCCTAACACCGGAGGTTACATGCAAAAAACAATCCAGATAGGGGCATGGGTTGGCGGAAACGGACAGTATCCGCAACCCACGGCAGGCAACATCCAGGCATTTCAGGCTCTCCAGGGAGGTCGTGCAGAACTCTTGAGCCTGTTCGCACTGTTCGATATAAACACATGGGACTGGGTAGAGCCATTCGCCGAAACGGCACGCGAGAACGGTTCAACGCTCGTCATCACGTGGATGCCGAACGGCTACAGTGCACGCAAAATCATCTACGGGGAAGCCGACCCCTACATACGCCATTTCGCAAAGGGCGTCAAGAAGTACGGCTACGAAATCTGGCTCCGCCCGCTGCACGAGGCGAACGGGGACTGGTACGACTGGGGCGTGGGCAAGCTCGGCGCAGGCAACACCGACGCTGACGTCGCCGAAGCCTTCCGGCACATCGTAAGGATATTCCGCGAGGAATCCGTCAAGAACGTCAAGTGGGTGTGGACGACAAATTCCTCGAACGTGGGCGAAAACACGACCTTCACGGGAACCTACCCCGGCGACGACTTCGCGGACTACATCTCCATCGACGGCTACAACTGGGGCGACAAGAAATGCTGGTCCCGCTGGAAGAGCTTCTCGGAGGTATTCCGGAAGTCGTACAACGCGCTCGCGGGCATCGACAAGCCGATGTTTATCGCAGAGACATCGTGCACCGAATCGGGCGGGAACAAGGCTGAATGGATAACCGACATGTTCAGGGTGCTGCCCGTGGAATTCCCGAGGATTTCCGCCGTCATGTGGTTCAACCAGAGCAAGAGCTTCGAGGCGGACTGGGCGCTCGACACGTCGAGTGCGGCAGTGGATGCCTGGAGGGCAGGCATCGGCACGCTTTAATTTTCTATCTTTGGGCCAGTCAGTTCGAAATTCCATCCTGACTTTAGGCGGCAACATCAGTATACAAGATGCCTCGCCAGCCTATAAACCAAAACTAGGAGATTTGCATGCGTTCTGAAGCAGAACTCGAGGGCGTCACGCTGCTCGGCAACAACAAGACACAGTACAAGACCACATACAGCCCCGAAGTGCTCGAGAAGTTCCCGAACAAGCACCCGGGAAACGACTACATGGTCACCTTCAACTGCCCGGAATTCACGAGCCTGTGTCCCAAAACGGGTCAGCCCGACTTCGCGGAAATCAAGATAAACTACATCCCGGACCAGTTCCTGGTGGAATCCAAGTCCCTCAAGCTGTACCTGTTCTCGTTCCGCAATCACGGCGATTTCCACGAGGACTGCGTGAACATCATCATGAAGGACCTGGTGAAGTTGCTCGACCCCAAGTACCTTGAAGTCGAAGGCATCTTCATGCCGCGCGGGGGCATCTCGCTCTACCCCTTCGCGAACTACGGCAAGCCCGGCACCGAATTCGAATCGCTCGCCAAGACCCGCCTGTTCACTGCCATCGACAGGAGGAAATAAGCATGCAGAACGAAATCATTCTCGTCGCCTCCATCTTCGCGTTCTTCGGCGGCCTCGTCGCCTTCTTCCGCTTCTTCGGTAAGCAGGGCATCTTCGCCTGGACCGTCATCTGCACCATCGCGGCAAACATCGAGGTGCTTATCCTGGTGCACGCCTTCGGGCTCGATACCACGCTCGGTAACGTCATTTTCGCCTCGACCTTACTCGCGACCGACATCATGAGCGAGATCTTCGGCAAAAAAGAGGCCAGCCGCTGCGTGAAAATCGGCATCCTCGCGAACATCACATTCATTTTGATTTCACAGAGCTGGTTCCTGTACATTCCCGCCGAAGGCGACACGATGGCCGAACCCATCCGCACCGTATTCGCGAATACCCCGCGCGTGATGCTCGCAAGCCTGTTCGCCTATGCCGTCTGCGAGATGTTCGACGTGTGGGCCTACCACGCCTGGTGGCAATGGACAGAAAAGAAGTTCGGTGACAAGCGCGGGTTCCTGTGGCTCCGCAACAACGGTTCCACCCTCGTAAGCCAGCTTATCAACGTAGTGGTGTTCAACCTGCTTGCCTTCGCGGGCGTATTCCCGTGGAACACCATCGGCGAAATCCTCGTCTTCGGGTACGGTATCTTCATCGTGACCTCCCTGATGGATACACCGTTCGTGTACCTCGCACGGCGCATCGCCGACAAGCACCCCGAACTCGTGAAGGGGTAGCGACTACCCCGAAAAACGTAAATTTTCGCCGAATTCGCGAAATTTCGCTTCCATCCGATACATTAACATATATATATGTATCGAAAAATCACCGCCCCGTTCCGGCACCCGCAGTCCAAGATTCAGATTCGATGAACTAAATTTTGCCCGAAAAATGATCTTTACTGTGCTCACATACCTGGTAATCGGCCTCATTGCCATATTCGGGCTATTCTACATAGCCCTGGAGGCGCGTTTTTACCGCGCGCTGGGTACGGTGCGCCTCGGGCAGTCCGACGTGGAACCAAAACCGCGCGTGAGCGTGCTGATTTCCGCCCGCAACGAGTCGGCGGGCATCCGGGCGACGCTCGATTCCGTTCTCGCGCAGGACTATGCAGGGCAGTGGGACGTGTGGGTCGCCGACGACCGGAGCGACGACGATACGCCGAAAATCCTCGAGGAATACGCCGCCAAGAACCCGCGGCTGCACATTTTGACCATCCGGGAGATTCCCGAAGGGGTAAGCCCCAAGAAGCACGCCCTCAGCCAGCTTATCGACGCCTGCGAGGGCGAGATTCTCTGCCTTACCGACGCCGACTGTATCGTAAAGCCCACCTGGATCGCCGGAATCGTGGCAGAATTTGAACCGGGCATCGAGCTCGTGGCGGGGCATTCGTACATCCCGACCGTTCCCGGCAAGTCGAGCGTGCTTATCTGCATGCAGGCCGTAGAAACCCTCATCTACCGCGTCGCGGGTACCGCAGGCCTCGCCATGCACCTGCCGCTCACGAGCACCGGCAACAACCTCGCCTACCGCAAGAGTTTCTTCAAGAGCGTGCACGGGTTCGAAAGCGTGCTCAAGATCCAGAGCGGCGATGACGACCTGCTGATGCAGAAACTCGCCGCCGACCGCCCCTGGGCCATGCGCTACTGCATCGCCGAATCGACCTTCGTGACGACGAACGGCAAGGAGACCCTCAAGGAACTCTGGGAACAGCGCAAGCGCTGGGCTTCGAAGACCATCTACTACACGCCGAAAATCGTGTTCGTGCTCTCCATGGTGTTCCTGTTCCTCGTGATGCAGTGCGTCGCGGCGGCACTCTCGCCCTTCAGTTTCGAAATTTTCATAGCCTTCGCGGCCACATTCGTGGCAAAGTGCGTCGGCGACCTGGTTTTAATACTCCGCGGGCTTAGGATATTCCGGCAGGAGCACCTGCTAAAGTGGTGCATCCCTGTGGAATTCATCCACGCCCCCTTCACCGTGCTGGCCGTACTCTTCGGCCTGTTCGGACGCTTCAAGTGGAAATAACGATGGCAACTACGACAAAGAAAACGACAAAGACTGAATCTACAGCAAAGACTGCGGCAAAGACCGCCACGACAAAGAAGGCGACAAAACCCACCAGCGAGGGCATAACCCTCATCATCGCAGAAAAGCCGAGCGTTGCGGCCGACCTCGTGAAGGTACTCGGCGCCAAGTCGTTCAAGAAGAATAACGGTTATTACGAAAGCGACACGACCATCGTGAGCCACGCCATCGGCCACCTGGTAACCATCGCCGACCCCAAGGATATCGACGAGCGCTACAAGGCATGGGACATGAAGACTCTCCCGATGCTCCCCGAAAAATTCCCGCTCGTTGCCACCCCCGCCACCAAGTCGCAGCTTTCCATCGTCAGCAAGCTCATCAAGAGGAAGGACGTGACGACCATCGTGAACGCATGCGATGCGGGCCGCGAAGGTGAACTGATTTTCTTCTACATCCTCGACTACGTACTCAAGGGCAAGTTCACGGGCAAGACCATCAAGCGCCTGTGGATGCAGAGCATGACGCCTGCCGCCATCAAGGACGCGTTCGAGCACCTGCGCACCGCCGAAGAGATGGAAAACCTGAAAAACGCGGCCCTCTGCCGCAGCGAGGCCGACTGGCTCGTGGGCATGAACGGGAGCCGCGGGCTCACCGCCTACAACAGCAGCATGGGCGGGTTCCAGATTACGCCGTGCGGGCGCGTGCAGACCCCGACGCTCGCCATCATCGTGAAGCGCGAGGAAGAACGCCAGCAGTTCAAGCCCGAAAAGTTCTGGACCATCGATGCGGACTTCGACAACGGCGGCGTGAACTACCAGGGCAAATGGTTCGAGGGCGACGGCAAGGACCGCAAGAAGCAGATTTTTGACGAGAAGAAGGCGAACGAGATTCTCAAGAAGTGCAAGGGCAAGCCCGGCAAGATTGAGGAATCGACCGCGCCCAGCCAGCAGAAGTGCGGGCAGCTCTACGACCTCACCACACTCCAGCGCGAAGCGAACAACCGCTTCGGCTTTAGCGCTAAGACTACGCTCTCGATTGCGCAGGCCCTGTACGAACGCCACAAGGTAACGACCTACCCGCGTACCGACAGCCGCTGCCTGCCCGAAGACTACGTGGCCCCCGTGAAGGCGACCCTCGCAAAGATTGAAGGCCCGCTCGCCAAGTTCGCGCAGGAGGCACTCGACAAGAACTACGTGAAGCGCACCCCGAAGGTCTTTGACAACACGAAGATTTCGGACCACTTCGCCATTATCCCCACGGGTGTCACCCCGAAGGGACTCTCCGAAGCCGAAGAGAAAATCTACACGATGGTGTGCCAGCGTTTTATCGCGGTGTTCTTCCCGCCGGCGCAGTACCTCAACACGACGCGCATCACGACCGTCGAGGGCGAAACGTTCATTACCGAAGGCAAGATTCTCGTGGACCCGGGTTTCAAGGCGGTCTACGGCAAGGACAGCGATGACGAATCGAACGTGCCGCCCCTGAAGGGAGCCGACGCGAAGACGCTTGATATGCGCAGTAACGAGGACTTTACCAAGCCGCCTGCGCACTACACCGAAAGCACGCTCCTTTCCATGATGGAAAGCGCAGGCAAGCTCGTCGAGGACGACGAGCTGCGCGACGCCATGAAGGAGCGCGGGCTTGGTACGCCTGCGACACGCGCCGCCATTATCGAGAAACTGGTGAGCGACAAGTATGTTGTCCGTGACGGGAAGGAAATGATCCCGACGGCGAAGGCGTTCGACCTCATCAAGGTCCTCTCGGCCATGAACTGCGAGGCGCTCACGAGCCCGGAACTTACCGGCGAGTGGGAATACAAGATGGACCTCATCAGCAAGGGCAAGGAATCCCGCGAGAACTTCATGAAGGGAATCGTCGACATGACGAAGAACATGGTGAAGAACATCAAGGGATTCAAGGAAGAGAACACCACCGGCGAGGCGAAGTTCAGCCCCGTGAACGGCAAGAAGGTGTTCGAGACCGTGAGCCGCTACACCACCGAAGACGGCATTGTCATCCGCAAGATGATTGGCGGCAAGCACCTCTCCGACGAAGAAATCGTGGAACTCCTCACCAAGCGTAAGATTGGCCCGCTGCCCGGGTTCCGCAGCAAGCGCGGCGCGGAATTTACCGCGGTGCTCATCATCAACGACCAGAACAAAATCGAGTTCAAGTTCGAGGAAAAACCCGAGGAAATCGAAATCGGCGAGAAGGTGGGCAAGTCGCCCATCGACAACACCGACGTGTTCGAGACGCTCACCGGCTACGTGAGCCAGAGCTACATCGACAAGAAGCCCTCGGGCCTGAACCTGCCCAAGGTGCTGCTCGGCAAGGAAATCCCGATGGAAGCCATCCAGAAGCTCCTCGCGGGCGAAAAGACCGAACTCATCAAGGGTTTCCGCAGCAACAAGACGCGCAGGCTATTTGACGCCTACCTCACGCTCGAAAAGGGCAAGCTCAAGTTCGACTTCCCGCCGCGCGAGTTCAAGCCACGCAGGTTCTTCAAAAAGAGTGCCGCAAAAAGCGAAGGGTAGTTGGTTGGTCATTGGTCAATAGTTATTAGTTATTGGTTGCTGGTTGGCTAGGGTTGCGAGATGTTTGTTGCGAGAAAAAGAATCCTCTTTATCGTTGCAATGGCATTGACGCTCTGCGGGCTTGCGACGGCAACACCACAGGGGCTCCCCCAAGAGCTCCAGCCGCTGTGGGATTCAATGACTCTCGAAGAAAAGGTCGGGCAGATGATCATGGTGTACATGTCGCCCCCGGATTTTGTCATCGAGAATAACCTTGGCGGCATACTCGTGATGGGCGCGCATCTCTCGACCAGGAACCAGCTCCAGAAGAACCTCAAGAACATCGCCTCGAGGGCAAAAATTCCGCTTCTTGTTACCATCGACCAAGAAGGTGGCCACGTGAACCGCATACGAAGTCTCGACCGCAAGTGGGAAAAGGCCCCGGGCGCGAAGGAAATGCGCGAGATGGCGCCCGAAAAAATCGAGCGAACCGCACGTGAAATCGGCGCCACCCTCAAGAAGACGGGAATCAACCTGAACCTCGCCCCGGCTATCGACCCGCCCTCCGATATAAACGGCAGGGAAACCTTCATGGAACTCCATGGACGTTCCTGGGGTGGCATCGAGAATATCGAGAGGGCCCGCGCGTTCGTGAAGGGAATGAAGGCTAGCGGAATCATCAGCGCCGCAAAGCATTTCCCGGGCTATGACAGCGAAACCAATAGCGACCTGCAGATGGCAGAAAGCGATGCGACCGAAGATAAAATCCGCGAGAATGTGGCGCCATTCAAGGCGCTCGCCCCGGATGCCCCCGTCATCATGATGAGCAGCGTGCGATACACGAAAATTTCTGATGCACCCGCGGTCTTTGAACCGAAAATCGTGAAGATGGCCCACGACATCGACGACGATATCGTGGTGCTTACCGACGACCTCTGGGGAACGAATCTGCGCGCATGGATAAGCGGTCCCGAAGCTCCGCTCCCGAACCCCTACCCCGCATCGGAATTCAAGAAGGTGGTGAAGGCGGCACTCGATGCCGGCAACGATATGTTCATGACGACCTACCCCACAAAAGCGGTAGACATGAAGAACACCCTGCTTGAACTCGCCCGGCAAAGCGACGATTACCTTGTACGTATCGAGAAGTCTGTCGCCCGCATATTGAAGATGAAGTTCCGGGCCGGACTATTGACTAGTCATTAGTTATTGGTCATTAGTCATTAGTTGTTGGTTGTTGGTTGTTGGTTATTAGTCAATGGTTATTGGTTGCTGGTTGGTTCGGGTTGGGCAATGTTTATTGCAAATTAGACTTTGGGGCCCAAGACACGCGCCTTCTTGGGGGTGGAAAGGTTCTTCACCTCTTTCAAAATACGTTCCGGCCCGACCTTCCTGTAGGCAAGTTTCAGGATTTCTGCACAGGCAAGCGTATCGTCCATCGCGCGGTGATGCCTAAAGTCGCTGAGCCCGAGCGATTCCGTCAGGTTGTGCAGGCTGTAGCTAGGCAATCCCGGGAAAAACTTGCGCGAAGTCTTCACGGTGCATAGCCTCGGCGGGTCAAACTTCACGCAGCAACGCTTGAGTTCCGTGCGCACCATCCGGCAGTCGAACTGCACGTTGTGCGCCACGAAGATGCGCCCGTCCAGGAGTTCCGCAATCTTTTCGGCAAGCGCCTGGAACTGCGGCTGACCGCTTACCATCTCGTCGGTAATGCCGGTCAGGTTCTTGACAAACGGCGTTATGGGCACGCCCGGGTCCACAAGGCTATGGAACTCCCCTACCTGCTCGTCGCCATCCAGCAGGGCAATTCCTATTTCGGTAATGCGGTTCGCATCTCCCGCACCGCCGGTCGTTTCCACATCTACGACTGCGAATTTCAGTAATTCAGGCTGCGGGGCGGTCATCAGCGTATCGGGATTTCGATATCGAGCGTGGCGTGGTTCGCGCGGTCCTCGACCTTCGCCTGCATCACCTTCGACTTCGGGCGACCGTAAACAGGCACCACCAGCAGGTTCGATATACCGGCATCCTCGCTCGGGGTTGCCTCGGAATCACGGACCGTCTTCGTGAATATCGCCTTCTTGCCGCCATCGTACAGCGAGTACGTGAGTTCACGCGTAAGCCCGGGCTTGATCTGCTTCGTGGGTACCTGGAAGTACACGTAGCCACCCTTCGGCACCTTGCGGAGGCTATCCTTGATTTCTTCTTCGGTAGCGAAGTCCGCCTCCATCGCCATGCGCACATTCTTCTTTACCTTGTCCGGACTCTCGTACAGCACGGAAACCTCGAAGCGGGCGTCCTTCGGTACGGCGGATTCGCGCACGTCACGAATGTTCGCATTGTTCTGGTAGTATTCCCAGCGGCCGTTGTCGTGCAGAATCACGGTCGAACCGTTCGAGGTCTTCGCGACGATATCTTCTGCAAAGGAAAACACCATGCAGGCCGCCACTGCGACGACGGCAATCCTAAAAGCGCGCATAAAATTCATTTGCATTACCCAAAATCCTGTTTGCGGGCACAAACGCCCTCACGTTCTGAATATAAATAAAAAAAGTGGATTCTGCGCCGTTTTTGACGCCTTAAAAGCACAAAAAAGTAAAAATTGCATTTACCGCCCCCTAAAACCGCCACATTTGTTACATTTCCCTGCATGGAAGGAAAAATACGATTTGCGCCGAGCCCCACGGGCTACCTGCACGAAGGCCACCTGCTTTCGGCACTCTATGTGTGGGCGGCAGCACGCAAATGGGGCCTGCAAATACACCTGCGCATCGAGGACCACGACCAGGGACGCGCCCGCCCCGAATACATTGACAGCATTTACGAAGACCTGGAATGGTTTGGATTCCGGTGGGATTCCCAGAGTATCCAGAGCGCGCGAACAGCCCTCTACGAAGCCGCGCTCGAAGGCCTGCAGAAAAGGGGACTCGTGTACCCGTGCTACTGCAGTCGCAAACAACTGGAAGCAGAAAACTCCAAGAGCGAGACCGGCGAAATCGTTTATCGCGGGAAGTGTTTCCTGCGTCATACCGAAGCCTTGCGCAGCAAGGCAAGAACCTCCATGGACACACTTGTCGCTTCGCGACTGCGGTGTGACGAGCAAGTATCTTCAGCGCTTCGGTGTGACGAGCAAGTATCTTCAGCGTTTCGGTGTGACGAGCAACCGCACAACCTGCGCATCGTAATTCCTGACAAAGTAATACACTGGCACGACATGCGCCTCGGCGACTTCAATGAGAATCCGAAACTGCAATGCGGCGACTTCCCCATCCGTGACCGCGAGGGGCAATGGACATACCAATTCGCCGTCTGCGTCGACGACATCGAGGAAGGAATCACCCATATCGTGCGCGGCGAGGACATTCGCAGTTCAACCGCAAGGCAAATCGCCCTCATGCGCCTGCTCGGGCGCGAAACCCCACCGCTGTACCTGCACCACCCGCTTATCGTAGACCCCGCAGGCAAAAAGCTTTCCAAGCGGGAACGCGCCCACAGCCTGCGCCAAGACCGCGATGCGGGCATTACCGCCAGCGAACTGCTGGGCAGGGTATGCCACAAGGCGGGTTTTCTGCCGAACAGCACCCCCCTGACCCTTGAAAATGCCATTTCGATTGTAGAACAATCCCTGTAAACTTGCCTAAACAGCAAAAAATCTTATATTCTTAATATGCCGCAAGCAACACAAGTGTCTACCGTGAAGAAGATATGCGAGGAAGCCGCCCTTTTCGAAAACAAGGACAGGCTGTTGCATTTTTCTATCAAGAACGAATTCCAGACACCCCTGCTGCTTGAAGCCGGAGACGCCTTCTACGACAGGTGGCTCCATTCCGGTACGCCTATCCCGCTGGACACGTTCCTTCCCGAATCGCAGACATTCACCGCGAAGCAGAAACAGGAACGCGAGCAAATCCTTTCCTCCGTGTTCCGAGAAAAGCGCCAAGATTTCGGGAAGTCCGACCTCTACCTGCTTCTCGGGTTCCTCAAGTGGGACGGCAACGCGCTCGCACCGAGCCTGCTTGTCCCTATCGACGTGGATGCCAAAGGCAAGTCGCTCACGCTTTCCAAGACGCTCCCGATGGAAAACATCGTGTTGCGCGAACGCATGCCCGATATCGGGCTCCCGAGCGCCGAAGACGCGATAGTCAACGGGCAGTTCAGCATATCGCTCTACTTTTCGCTTTTCGAAAAGGCCGTTTCGACCGAGCGCAACTGGAAATTCACCCGCCACGGCATCTGCCTTGCCTTCCTCAACTCGAGCAGGCTCAGGCTCAAGAAATGCATGGAGGATTTCCACAGCGAAAAACGCATTGCGGCGAACTCCTTCCTGAATTCCCTCCTCAACGACGAAGGGTTCCAGATCAAGGAATCCGTATTCGACGATGCAGATTTTGACCAGATATTCAACCCGACCGAGCACCATTTCCTCTACACGACGGACTCGCATACCACGAAGGTAACGATAGACGCCCTGCAAGAAAGCACGCTCGGCTACGCCATACAGACGCTGCCCGGCACGCAAAAAATGCGGGTCGCCGCGAACATCGTCGCCGAAACGCTCGCACAGGGCAAGAGCACGCTGGTCGTTACCCGCCGCAACCTGAGCCGGCAGGCCTTCTTGCAGGAATGGGACCCGCAGTTCCGCCAGTTCAGCGGACCGGAACGCGACGCGTTGGTCGAACAGGTGAACGAGGCGAGGAACTACTTCCGCTCTTACTACAAGTCCATCAACCAGGTTGTCGAGCCCAGCAATACGAGCCTCACGAACGTGCTCAAGGAATTCGCCTTCACGCCGAAAGTGCGGGCCAAGTTCGTTGATTCCATATTCCAGGAATCGAGCGCGCTCGACTACGAACGCTTCAACCAGTTGCGCAACACGCTTGAACAGATTGTCGCCCTGTACTTCAGCCAGAACGGCATCACCGCGCGCAAGACTTTTGAAAACGTGAAGGTCGCAGACCTCACTCCCGAAAAGAAGGCCGAGATCGAAGCCATACTCCAGACCGCCGAAGAGAAGGCACGCGCGCTCAGCCCGCTGATTGAACTTTTCGAGAAAGAAAAATTCTTCCCCACGGGCGTCTACCTCAACGTTCTTGCCGATGTCATCGAACTCATCCGCAACAACTTCGACGCGCAGACTCCCGAATTTGAAGACTGGGACCTCAAGTCCTCCAGCTGGAGCGCCTACCAGGATACTCTCCGCGCGCTCCCCGAAGCAGGTGACAGCTGGGTGCGCTACCACAGGCAGACATCCGACATCTACACCGAAGATGCCATCGACGAGAACATCCTCTCGTTCCGCGACGAATTTGCAGAAAGCCTGAAGACAACGCTCAAGGGGCTTTCGGACCGTTACCGCAGTTCCAGAAGGCGCCTCATGAAGGTGCTCAAGAACCCGAAAGAAGTCACGTCGGACGCGCACCTGCTCGACCTTATCGACACGCTTCTCGAGCTGCAAGACAACAAGCGCGCCTACAAGGACACGGCGGTCCTCGGGAACCATCTGCTCGGAAAGGACTGGCTCTACGAGAAATCGAACTGGGTAAGCCTGAACAAGAAGATTACCTACCTCTACGAATTCCGGGAAAAATTCAAGGATACACCGCAGTTCGACCTGATGCTCACCGTTCTCGGGCACTGGCACAAGATCAAGGCGATTCTCCCGCAATTAGACGAATACGGGAACACCCTCCAGGAACTGCTTTCTACAACGCGTTCGCTTTCGCAGGCATTGAACCTCACGACACCCCTCGAGAGCCTCACCTTCGAAAAATGGCTTGCGCAGATTGCCACCTGGCGCGAAAACTGGAACAGCATCGATTCTCACATTGAACTTTCCGTACTGTTCCAGAAGGTCGCAGAACTCGGGTGCACGAGCCTCGTACGCTACCTGCAGAACCCGGGCGCCATCAACGAAGAAATCGTGAAGGCCTGCACCTACAACTGGGCAGGCACGCAGATACAGAAGATTGGCAAGACGAACCCAGAACTGTTCGCGAAATCGCCCAAGGCCCATTCCCAGCTGAGCAAGCAGTACCGCACGCTGCTCGACCAGTTCTGCAACGCGAACTTCCGCGAAGTCCATGCCATTGCCGACACGGGCAAGCTCGCCATACTCAGTATCGACGAGGCGTTCTCGCTCAGCAAGGACAGGCAGTTCGACACCGTGATTCTGCTCGACGCGGACTGCATCTCGGTCGCAGAGGCAATCCCGCTCGTGCTTCTTGCAAAAAAGACCATCCTGGTCGGGAACCCGCACGTGCCCACCATCGAGCAGCACGCCTACGACGCGTTCCTCGACGTGGCTCCCCCGCACACGACGTTCTTTATGGAAAATATCATGACGGCTACGCTCCGTCGCGGTATTCCCACGCGCGAACTCTGGCACTCGGAATTCTACACAAACCCCACGCTCTTCCAGTTCGCGAACTCGCATATCTACAACGGCGGCATCAAGCAGTTCCCGCTCCCGTTCAAGAGCAAGGCCAAGAACTGCCAGCTGAAGGTTACCGCAGACAAGGTTCTCGATATCGCGAAGGCAGCCGTCCATCATGCCGAAAAGCACCCGGGCCAGACCCTCGGAATCATCGCATTCAGCGAGGACCGCTGCCACGAAATCGAAACGGCAATCAGCACGCTCGCCGAAAAGTCCGCAAAGAAATCGTTCTTCGTGCAGTCGGAGATGCCCATCAGTTTCTACGTGAAGACTCCCGACCGCGCCGTAGACCGCTACCGCGACGTGATATTCATTTGCGCCGAAAACGAGGGCATAGACAAGATTACGGCAGACCGCAAGTTCGCCGTATGCACGACACTTGCGCGCAACGAGACGGTTACCTTCATCACGAAGCAAGACCTCGCCATGCAAAAAACGGCAAAGCCCTCGATTTTCTGGGACTGGATCAGCTACCTGCAGGGCAAATCGGATGACGCACCCGCCGAATCGCACATCGCAGATTCAGAACTCCGCGAACAGGTCATGGACTTGCTGAAGCGCGAGAACATCAATGCGGAGGAAAGTTTCTCCGAAGGCGGCATCCCGGTCGGGCCCGTCGTGGTGGACGCGAACAACGCGAACCGCTTCCTCGCCGTCATCGAGGACGACTGTACCAGCGAGCGGTTCCGCGAATCCGTGGAAGACCGCGAATACATCCGCCCGATAATACTCCGCCAGCTGGGCTGGAAGGTTATTTCTATCTGGACTCCATTCTGGTACCTCTCGTACAACGACGAGACAAGCCACATCGTAACGACCATCGCGATTGAGCAGAGCGTGGCCCCGCCGCCACCCGAAGAATCCGAAACGGGCGATGCGACAAACGACGGCAACGAGCCCGAGGTAACGGCAGTCCCGTACCAGGCCGTTCACCCGAAAATCGAAGGGACGGCACACGACAAGCCGATTGCCGAACTTGACTGCATCGCGCTTATTGTGCAGATGAAGTTCTACGTGGACCACGAGGCGCCCATTCACGAAGAGATGCTGCTATCCCGCCTGCTGGAGCTACACCACGTGGACCGCGCAGGCCCGAAGATTCTGCAGGCATTGAACGACGCCATCAAGCAGGGTTGCCAGAGGCACAAGTTCATCAAGACCGGCAAGTTCTTCTATTCTACGAAGAACCTGCCCGTAGTGCTACGCGACAGGAGCATGCGCCCCGATAGCGAGCGCAGGTTCACCTACGTCTCGCCCGAAGAACGCGCCCTCATACCAACGAACCTGGACGACTTCGCCGTAAAGCAGTTACTAGGACTTTTATAAAACAGAAAAAGCAAAGGCTCGTTTAGCACGAGCCTTTTCATTCACGGGCAAGGCCCGATTTACCTTAGTTTAACTACGAGCGCGTTGATGTTATAAACGGAAAGTTCGCGAGCCTTGTCGTCGGCGGCCTTCTTCGTGGTCCAGCCACCGCCACGCAGCTTGTAGAACGGCGCGTCGAACACCACGTTGATGTTGTAGCCAGTCGCGGCAGAAATCTGTGCCCTGCGGCGCTGGGCGGCATCAAAATCACCCACGGCTTCGAACTGGAGCACGTAGAGCCCATTGCCCTTCGAATCCTTCGAGTCCTTCTTGCCCGGAACCGCCGAATTCACGTTGGTCGTATCGCGGAGCGATGCGTTGAGTTCGGGCTTGTATTCCTTGCCACGGAAGAGGGAATCGATATCGGTAGGTTCGCCCGCCCACACGACGGTAGAGAGGGCGCACGCAAACAGGCTTATAGCAATCTTTCGCATGCTTATAATTTAGAAAAAAAGATCCCCGCCCAAAGGCGGGGAATACATAATGGGTCGCAGGGAGAAGGTTATTTAACCTTGCCCTTGCCGCGCTTCACGCCCCAGACCTCCGTCTTTTCCTTCTTGGCCTTCTTGCCCGCATCACCAAGCTTCACGTAAGAAGTGTACTTCGTGATGTAGGCGCCGGTACCGACAAGGCGGTGCTTGTCAGAAAGCATGTTCCAGGCCACGTAGAAGTTGCGCGGGTTCTTGACGCAGTCACCCATTCCCGCAGGAGTCGTTGCCGGGTCCGGAGAGAAGAACGGGTCGTTGCAGTAGATCTTGCCCTTCTGGCTCGCAACATACGTACCCAGGTTGGTGAAGTAGTCCACCTGGTAGTAGAAGTAGATTTCGCCCTTGTCGATGGATGCATACTTATCGTCGGAACCGATGATAGAACCCATGTCAGACTGCACAAAGTGACCGAGCGTACCCGGATGCGCTTCCTTGACCTTATCGAGGTTCTCGTTCGTCTTCACGGGGAACACCTCACCCACCGGAGTCTTATCATTCACCGCAGACGGATCAGCATAGTTGAACGAGATCGTGGTCACGTCAATCTTAGCATCACCCACGACCTGTACCCACGGGGACGGCAGGCGCTTCGTGGAATTGTAGTTCGTCGGAGAGTTCCAGGTCCAGGTAGCATCATCCGCAGAGCGGAGCGTATCGGCACCCGGAGCAACGCCGTTCGAGGTATCGGCCCAAATGAGCTGGTCGGCACGGAAACGAATATAGTCACCCACGTGCGGAGTCGGATTGTTCGGGTCGGCGTTGTAGTAGCGGATGTTCAAGGTGTCCTTCTTGTTCTGCGGGATACCCTGAGAAGTTACATGCAGGTAACGTGCCGATTCACTTGCAATATCGATTGCGGAGTTCAGGTAGTACGTGAATGCCTGAGAAGCAACAGACGCATCCAGCACAGAAACCGGTTCAGAAATCACAATCTTCACCTGGTCATACACACCACCGTCCGTTTCGGTAGATGCACGGGCCGAAAGGATAATCGGGGCCATGCGGTCCGTGAGACCCTTCTCGAAGAACGTGCGGGCTTCCTTGCCCTTCCACTTGTAGACCGTAAACGAAGCAATCTTGTTTGTGGGGTTCACAAGAGTCTTGACTTCCTTAGTGAGGCCGCTATCGACTGCAAACACGAGGGTTCGGCCACCATCCGGGCTATTGTTATAGGCCTTGCGGATTGCAACCGTATCAAATTGAGCGGAACAGTACATTTCCGTATCCCTGGAGTTGTTCGAAATGCCCATGTCATAAGGATTGATCTTATCGAGGTTATCCTCATCGAAGTTCAAGCACAGGTAAGTCGGGATGGAATCCTTATCGAAGGCGCGGTCATAAATGATAGCCATAGAGTCCGCGCGCCCATCCAGGTAATCGGCGGATTCGTTGTGGAATTCAGCAGGGATATTCATCTCGCCAATCGGTGCACCCTTCACGTCGAACAGGTCGACAATCATCGGCATCGGAGTAGGCGGCTTGTAGAAGTGCATGTTGCCGTACGGAGCAGCAATGGCAGCATTATCCGTAGAAGCAACAACGATAGAAGCTGCTTCCGTGGAGTATTCAATTTCCGAACGGACGCGCACGAGAGCGACACCCTGATCGAACGAGCTCACCGCACCAACAACTCGAGGAGAAGCATCAAGGATATCAATGGCGAACGTGCATTCCGTGCAGAGGCCTCCCGTAATCGGGTTCATCGCAACGACATAGAGGTCGACATCGGAACTTACCCAGTGGAAGTATTCGTCACCATCGAGACTATCCGGATCCTGCGAAACGGGATTCCAGGTGAGGGGGTTACCCAGGGAATCGGTCGTCGCGGGTTCTGCAAACGTGATCGTCGGGGCATAGAAGGTAAGCTTGGCGGAGGTATTCCCGACAGAGGCGGTCACTTCCTGCGTTCCGGTAGCGAGGCCTGCAAGCGGGACTTCCACCCAGAATGTATCAATACCTGTAGAGTTCACCGTTCCCAGATACGGCGTAACAACCGGAGTCACATCGGCAGGGTCATTCGTCTTGTAGAGCGTGGCACCAGCGGTAAGCGAGAGCGTGTAGCTCTGGCCCGGAGCAGAAATCAGGTCGATACCGCCCTGGTCATCGGGTGCAGAAATGTAGATAGGAATGCGCGTTCCCGCCATGGCCTTGTCCACGAAGGTCCACTTGGTACCCGTGGCATACGCAGCCGTTTCACCGTCAACGTTATCGAACGTGACGTTATTCGAAACAATACCGAGGTTACCCTTGATGCGGAAACTGTAATAAGTTTTCTTGCCAGAAACCTCAATAACCAACTTGTAGGAGCCCGGTCCAAGGCCGGTAATCTTGTCCGGATAGACGACAGGCATCTTCGGGTTCGTAAGGTCAATACCGCCATGGGAAACATTACCAAGCGGAAGAGCTGCACAGTCACTGCAGTTGGTGGGAGTTTCGCCCTTGCGGGTTGTAATAGAGTAACTGATATTGGCCTGGATGTCGTTGCCACATTCGCGGGTAACCTGCTGACCGGACTGGCCTGCCGAGCCAAGAGCAACCGAGGCGCAGTCACCACCGCCAGAAGTTTCCACGCAGATATTCATCGCAAGCCCACCCGCAGAATTCTGCGACGTAGTAAAGTCAAGACCGGTAGACTGCTTGATGTACATGTTCGTCTTGATGATAACGTTCGTCATCGTGGTACGGCGGTCGCAGAAGAAGATATCGAGGTCGTAGCTTTCACCCGGCTTGAGGAAGCCAGCACCGTACGTGGTATTGAGGTTCTTCAACACAACGTGGCCAGGGGCAGCCAAGTGAGCGCCGCCATTGTCCACGGCAAGTTTCTTGTTGATGAACACCCAGATGTCGTCGTCACCACGGAACGTGAACTCCTGGTCTTCGTTGTAGGTGAACGTCGCATGCGACTGGAAGCAGTACTGCTGGTTACGTTCAATGGCCTGGCCGCCATTCATCTTGGACCAGTCTTCACGCACACCCCAATCCCAAGCAGACGGATTTTCGCCACTGCTGAACTCGTTCGTCGCACCGCAATCGATACCGCCGAACCAGCCCGGAGTGTTGCAGTAGTGGTCCAGGTCGGCATACTCAAGCACAATGCCCACAGGGGCATCGGCCTTGCGTTTCTTGCGGGCACCCGGAGTCGGACCCATCTTCTGGCCGTTAATTTCGACAACAGTAGCATCGCTAGAATGTTCCAGCGGGTAGAAACCGCCGGTAAATGCGCAACTCGAAGAGTCAGCCGTGCAGCCACCCTTCGCCACCGCGTTACCATCGGCATCGTAGTGCGTAGAGTCGGAATCAAAGCCCCAGCGGGTGTCCATGCCATAATGACGGAACGGCATGTCATAGCACTGCATTTCGTTGATGCCCGGCGTGTAGTTGAAGAGCATATTGAAGTTCTGCGCGGTGCCAAAGCACTTGACTGCATTCGCAGAGCCCGAGAACACGGGCTTGCCGTCGGCACCCAGGTCTTCCTTCACAATTCCCGTATGCACGCCCACGCAAGCGCCAAAGCCGCTCGCATCGGGGTCAGAGGTAAACACGTTGAGCAAGTCCTGGTCGCTGTCATAAATGATGGCTGCCAGCGAGAACGAGCAGGTACCCTCCACGTCGGGGAATGTCGTGTACCAGCCGCTGCTTCCATCATCAGGCCAAACAGCATCGTCAGGAATAAAGAACACCTGGTCTCCATACGCATCGAAAACCGTAGCGAGGTCAATCGGTTCAGCAACGCCATCGTCATCCCACAGGCCGTTAATACCCAACTGAATATCGGGCGTGTTCTTCAGGTACAGGATAGCATCGCTAGGAGGAGTATCAAAGACCATGTAGTGCCATCCGCAATAATCCGGCGAAGGAATCATGGCGGTATCCTTCTTCACACCATTCTTCGTAAAGGAAATCATCAAGTCATCGGACTGCCATTCCTTTTCTTCGGGCAAGAGCACATAGAAGAACTTAGCATCGGGTGGCGTCGAACCGACATAGGTAGTTCCCAGACTGAGCGGGTTTTCCGCCACATAGACCTGGGCAGTTGCAGTTGTCGGGCAAGGAATTGTCGCGAGGTTGCCAATCTGGTTGTACATGTTCTGGAACATCCATGTCGTATCGGTCACGACGTAATTACCAGCACCGTTGGTTGCGGTATTTGCCACACCAAACTTCGACATGTAGGCCTGTTGCGTAATCGTCGAAAGGTCTATCGAGAAATAACCGTTCTCGTCCTTTGCCGTGACCGTCTTGGGTGTATTCCCGTTCTCCACGAAGAACACCGCCTGAGTCCAGTCGCTTGGCGCCCTAAAATAGACGGTTCCCAAACACGATGCCACCGCCCCCTGCACCCCTGCAAGAAGCGTAAAGAAACCCAATGCAATCCCTAAGATGGAGGTCTTATTATGTTTCATACCTTTTTCCATAACTGCTTCAAACCAATGGCACACGGGGAACCCCAACATGCCACACTTTGCGGGAAATTTACTTTTTTTTTGCGCAAAAAAAAGCCCCCCTTTCGGGAGGCTTAAGTAAAATCACTCAATTTCAACGATGTAAGTTTTTTGTGAGCAATGTCGTTACTTGACCTTGCCCTTGCCGCGCTTCACGCCCCAGACTTCCGTCTTTTCTTTCTTGGCCTTCTTGCCGGCATCGCCGAGTTTCACGAACGAACTGTACTTCGTGATGTAGGCACCGGTACCCACAAGGCGGTGCTTGTCGGAAAGCATGTTCCAGGCCACGTAGAAGTTACGCGGGTTCTTGACGCAGTCACCCATGCCTGCAGGAGTCGTTGCCGGGTCGGGAGAGAAGAACGGGTCGTTGCAGTAAATCTTGCCCTTCTGGCTTGCAACGTATGCACCCAGGTTGGTGAAGTAGTCTACCTGGTAGTAGAAGTAGATTTCGCCCTTGTCGATTGCCGCATACCTATCGTCAGAACCGATAATGGAGCCCATGTCAGACTGCACAAAGTGGCCGAGTGTGCCCGGGTGGTCTTCCTTGACCTTGTCGATGTTCTCGTTCGTCTTCACGGGGAACACTTCTCCCACAGGCGTATCGTCATTCACTGCAGACGGATCTGCGTAGTTGTACGAAATCGTGGTCACGTCAATCTTTGCGTCACCCACGACCTGCACCCACGGAGACGGCAAGCGCTTGGTGGAGTTGTAGTTCGTCGGGGAGTTCCAGTGCCAGTCGGCATCGGAAGCCTGGCGCAGCGTATCGGCACCCGGAGCAACACCGTTCGAGGTATCGGTCCAAACAATCTGATCGGCACGGAAGCGGATGTAGTCACCCACGTGCGGAGTCGGATTGTTCGGGTCGGCGTTGTAGTAACGGATGCTCAAGGTATCCTTCTTGTTCTGCGGAACACCCTGAGAGGTTACGTGCAAGTAACGTGCAGATTCGTTAGCGATATCAATTGCGGAGTTCAGGTAGTAGCTGAACGCCTGAGATGCAACAGACGCATCCACCACAGAAACCGGTTCGGAAATAACGATCTTCACCTGGTCATACACGCCACCGTCCGTTTCGGTAGAAGCACGGGCCGAGAGGATAACCGGAGCCATGCGGTCGGTAAGGCCCTTCTCGAAGAACGTGCGGGCTTCCTTGCCCTTCCACTTGTAGACCGTGAACGAAGCAATCTTGTTGTCCGGGTTCACAAGCGTCTTCACTTCCTTCGTGAACGAGGTGTCAATCGCAAACACGAGAGTACGGCCGCCATCCGGGCTGTTCGTATAGGCCTTGCGGATAGCAACGGAGTCAAACTGCGTCGAGCAGTACATTTCCGTATCCCTGAAGTTGTTCGAAATGCCCATGTCATACGGATTGATCTTCTCGAGGTTATCCTCGTCGAAGTTCAAGCACAGGTAAGTCGGGATAGAGTCCGTATGAATCGCGCGGTCGTAAATGACAGCCAGCGAATCCGCCTTACCGTCGAGATAGTCCGCAGTTTCGCTGTGGAATTCGGCAGGGACATTCATCTCGCCAATCGGTGCGCCCTTCACGTCGAACAGGTCAACGATGAGCGGCATCGGTGCAGGCGGCTTGTAGAAGTGCATATTGCCGTACGGAGCAGCGATTGCAGTATTATCTATAGAAGCGACAATCATCGTCGCGGCCTCGGTTGCATACTCCGTAATGGAACGGATGCGGACCAGAGCCACGCCATTGATAAACGGGCTCACTTGACCCGTAATACCCGGAGAGGCATCAAGAATATCGATGGGGAAAGTACATTCCGTGCAGAGGCCACCCGTAATCGGGTTCATCGCGACGACATAGAAGTCGACATCGGCACTTACCCAGTGGAAGTACTCGTCACCATCGAGACTATCCGGATCCTGCATCGTCGGATTCCAAGTGAGGGGGTTACCCAGGGAATCGGTCGTCGCAGGTTCGGCAAACGTGATTGTCGGGGCATAGAAGGTAAGCTTGGCGGAGGTATTTCCGACAGAGGCCGTCACTTCCTGCGTTCCGCTGGCAAGGCCTGCAAGCGGAACTTCCACCCAGAAGGTGTCGATACCGGTCGGGTTCACCGATCCTGCAAGCGGGGTAACAAGCGGCGTAACGTCGGCAGGGTCGTTCGTCTTGTAGAGAGTCGCGCCAGCGGTAAGCGTGAGCGTGTAGGTCTGGCCCGGAGCAGAAATCAGGTCGATACCGCCCTGGTCATCGGGTGCAGAAACGTAGATAGGAATGCGGGTGCCGGCCATGGCCTTGTCCACGAAGGTCCACTTGGTACCAGTGGCATATGCAGCCGTTTCTCCGTCAACGTTATCAAAGGTCACGTCATTCGAGACGATACCGAGGTTACCCTTCACGCGGAAGTTGTAATGGGTCTTCTTGCCAGAAACTTCGATAACCAACTTGTAGGAACCCGGTCCGAGGCCGGTAATCTTGTCCGGATAGACAACCGGGATCTTCGGGTTCGTAAGGTCGATACCGCCATGGACAACCATACCGAGCGGAAGAGCAGCGCAGTCACTGCAGTTGGTCGGGTTTTCGCCCTTGCGGGTAGTGATGGAATAGCTGATATTGGTCTGGATATCGTCGCCGCACTGACGGGTAACCTGCTGGGTACCACCGCCAGAACCGAGAGCAACAGAGGCGCAGTCGCCACCACCGGAGGTTTCCACGCAGATATCCATCGCAAGACCACCTGCAGCGTTCTGCTGCGTAGTAAGGTCAAGACCGGTAGACTGCTTGATGTACATGTTCGTCTTGATGATGACGTTACTCATCGTGGTTCGGCGGTCACAGAAGAATATGTCTATCGGGTAGTCCTGGCCCGGAACGAGGAAGCCTGCACCGTAAGTGGTGTTCAGGTTCTTCAGCACCACATGGCCCGGAGCGGCAAGGTGGGCACCGCCATTATCCACGGCAATCTTCTTGTTGATGAACACCCAGATGTCGTCGTCACCACGGAACGTAAATTCCTGGGACTCATTGTAGGTGAACGTAGCATGCGATTCAAAGCAGAAGTGCTGGTTACGCGTTTCCGTCTTGGACACCGTACCATCCTTGCCCCAACGGTTAAAGCCCGGTTCGCAGTAGTCACCCCAGCACCAGAGGTCTGGGCTCGTGAATTCGCTACCGTCGGCAAACAAGCCTTCGCAATCCACAACACCCGGCCATCCCGGAGTCTTGCAGTAGTAATCCAGTTCCACACCGAGTGCTTCCTTGGCATGGTTCGGCACCGGTCCACACGCAGGGCGCTTGGTTCTTGCAGCAGCAAGCGGGCCAGCCAGAACGCCATTCAAGGTAACAACGCCTGCATCCGTAGATTCCTCCAACGGAGAGAAACCACCCACCAGACCATTCGTCTTCATGGAGTCGGAGTCAAATCCCCAACGGGTATCCGTACCGTAGTGGCGGAACGGCATGTCATAGCACTGCACTTCGTTCACACCCGGCGTGTAGTTGAACAGCGTATTGAAATAAGATTCGTTAATAAAGCACTTGACGGCATTTGCGCTACCAGAAAATACCGGCTTGTTCGTCACGGGGTCAAGGTCTGTCTTGACAATGCCATGGTGGACGCCAATACAGGTACCAACACCGGTAACGTCAATCGCATCTTCGGTAAACACAGGGTTCACGGACTTGTCGGTATCGTAGATAACGGCCGCGAGAGTAAAGCTGCACGTTCCTTCGACATTGGGGTATTCCGTGTACCAGCCCTGGCTTACATCATCAGGCCAGAGGGCTTCGTCCGTAATGAAGAACACCGTATTGCCGTACGCGTCAAAAACGGTTTCCAGGTCCATCGGGTCGGCAACGCCGTCATCATCCCACATGCCGTTGATACCCAACTGCACATCGGGAGAATTCTTCAGGTACAGGATGGCATCGGACGGGGCCTTGTCGAACACCATGGAGAACCATCCGCAGTAGGTAGAGGACGGAGTCATGGCGGTATCCTTCCTCACGCCATGCGAATTCGTGTACGAAATCATCAGGTCGTCAGACTGCCATTCCTTCTCTTCAGGAACGAGCACGTAGAAATACTTCGCATCGGAGGGATTCTCGCCCGTATATGTCCTACCCGGCAGGAGAGGGTTCTCGGACACATATACGACTTTTCCATCGCCAGGACAAGGGATATTGGCTTCGTTGGTAGGCCAGTTCGCGTCATTCGCGTTCCTGGGTGCAGTATTAAAATTAATCTTCGTTACAATCTTGGACGCATTCTGCGCCGTCAAGCTATTTCCTATAGCAAAATACAGGTTGGTCTGTATTCCCAACAGGCTTAGGTCATATTCATAGTAGCCTTCATCATTCAGCGTCATTGCCTTGAGCGTGTTGACGTTGAAACCACCAATGTAGGCACCTGTCCAATCATCAGGAGCCTTAAAATAGACCGTACCCTTGCATGTGGCATTCTGCGCAAAAGCAGACTGAACACCCACAAGCAGCGCCATTGTACCCAATACAATCCCAGCTATCGAGATCTTCGTTTTCATAATTCTTTTATCCATTTTGGTTCTCCAGCCAATAGCATAGCAAAAGAAACCAGCCTCTTGCGATGCCACACCGACAAGAAATCTATCCTTTTTTGCAAAAAAACGGACATTTTTATTTCAAATAATTAAAAAAACACGCTATTTCGTTGAAAATCAACAAGATAAATCGGTTTTTTCGCACAATTTCGGCATTATTTTCTCAGTCCAGAATGTAAAATTTTGATTACAAGAGCCTTTCTATGGAGAATCGTGCCCAAACATGCACGGAAAGAGTCTTTTTTTCCACTATTTTTCTATAATGTGGGGCGTTGGAGACCACACATGCAGGATTTAGACCAGACCATCGTTACCCCGGGTAAGACCATCAAGTTCGAAAAGATCGAGCTGCGTCCGCACCTTATAATCCTGTACCCCCAGACCCAGTTCAAGCAGATTCCCCTCCCGAAGGGGACGATTACCCTCGGGCGCGGGCAAGATGCCGACGTGCGCCTCGATGACGAGCTCGTGAGCCGCAGGCATTGCGCCATCACGTTCGACGGAATCCGCGTGACCGTCAAGGACCTCGGGAGCACGAACGGCACCTTCGTGGACGGGGAATTCGTGGAGGAGAAGGTCCTCGATTCCGACAACCGCCTGCAGATTGGCAAGATGGTGATGAAGGTGGAATTCAAGGACAAGAGCGAAGAGGCGATAGACAAGGCCCTCTACGAGGCGGCAACAATAGACCCGCTCACCAAGATAAGCAACCGCAGGAACTTCTTTGACCGTAGCCTCGGCGAACTCGCACTCGCCCGCCGCAACAATTACTTTGTACACACCATCATGGTGGACGCGGACCACTTTAAGCGCGTGAACGACACCTGGGGCCACCAGTGCGGCGACATGGTGCTGAAGGAAATTGCGAGAATCCTGAACGAGGAAAAGCGGGAGGCCGACCTGCTCGCCCGTTACGGCGGTGAAGAATTTCTGCTGCTGCTCGCGGGGATAAACCCCGAAGACGCACGGAAGAGCGCCGAACGCCTCCGCAAGGCAGTAGAAAGCCACAAGTTCTCGTGGAAGGACACGGTCATTCCCGTGACGATTTCCCTCGGGCTGTGCAGCCGCCAGGGCGAAAACATCGGGAAGGTCGAGGAACTGATTGCCGAATGCGACCGCCTGCTGTATGTGGCCAAGGAAGGTGGCAGGAACCGGGTAGCGTTCTAGTTACTATATTGGCGCTGCTCTCGCCATTTGCTATATTTGCGCGCCGAAATGTCGAAACTGAATTCCGAGCGCCTCAATTCCTTTGGTACAGCAAGTATCCCGAAACTGGTATTGCAGTTCTCGGTGCCTTCCATCGTGAGCATGCTGGTGAACGCGCTCTACAATATAGTAGACCGCCTCTTCGTGGGCCAGGAAGTCGGAAGCCTCGGCATCGCGGGCATCACGCTGTGCTTCCCCATCATGCTGTTCATCATGGCGATGTCGATGATGATTGGCGTGGGCGGCAACACGCTGTTCGCCATCCGCCTCGGGCAAAAGAAGTACATCCAGGCAAGCATCATTCTGAACAACTCGTTCTCGCTCCTGTTGCTGATGGCCGCCACCACGTTCACGCTCGGCGAGATATTCATGGAGCCCCTGCTCCGCCTGTTCGGCGCGAGCGACCAGACGCTCCCCGTTGCCAGCAGCTACATGCGCATATTGCTTTGCGGTGCGGTATTCCAGACGGTCGCCCCGGGCATGAACCACTTTATCCGCAGCATGGGCCACCCCAAGACGGCCATGTTCCGCGAAGTCATCGGCGCCGTCACGAATATCGCGCTCGACTGGCTGTTCATTGTGCAGTTCCACTGGGGCATTGAGGGAGCCGCATGGGCGACCATCGGTTCACAGCTGGTGGCGGCATCGCTCATCACGCAGTTCTTCGTGAAGAAAGATACCCCCATCCGCATCCGCTGGCGCCACATGAAGTTGCGCTTCGCGTACGTGAGGAAGATTATCATCCTCGGCATTCCGCCTTCCATAATGCAGGTGTGCAACAGCCTGATGAACGCCATCCTCAACTGGAGCCTCACCACCTACGGGGCAATCAGCCTGCACGACACGGGGGCTCTCTCGGGCGGCGACCTCGCGATTTCCGCATTCGGCATCGTGAACAGCATCGCATCGTTCATATTGCTCCCGCTGCTCGGCTTTGTACACGGCACGCAACCCATCATCGGGTACAACTTCGGCGCGCGCCTCAACGCCCGCGTGAAGGCGACCCTCAAGTTCACGTTCATCTACGCGGGGAGCTTTATGCTCGTGGCGTGGGCGATACTGATGTGGAAGGCCGAAGTGTTCGTGGCGCCCTTCGCGCCTACCGACCTCAAGCTGCAGGAAGTCGCCGCGTGGGCCATGCGTATTTTCGGGGCGGCGTTCTTCATGATTCCGCTCGGGCTCGTTTCGGGCAGCTTTTTCCAGGGTACGGGAAAGGCGCTCAGGTCCATGTTCCTGAACGCCTGCAGGCAAGTAATTCTGCTAATTCCCTTTTTGCTCGTGCTCCCGCACTTCTTTGAACTGAAGGGCGTGTTCATGGCGCAGCCCGTCGCCGACACGGGTGCGGCCATCATCGGCGTGCTCATGCTCCGGCACGAACTGAAGAAGCTGAAATAATTAGCGGACGTTCACGCGGCGGTGGCCGAGGCCAACCTTCACGATGTAAGACCCAGCGAGCAAATTCTGCACGAGAGTTTCGGTGCCGGCAATGGCTCCCCGACGCACGATGCGGCCCTGCAAATCCATAACCGCATACGTTTTCGCGGACGCATCCGAAGTAACAATGGAGAGCGTCGAGCGGGAACTGTTGCGGACAGTAAAGCCCGAAACATTTCCAGCAACACGCACGGCAGGCTTACTGACGGCATCCGTATTACCCGGCTTGTCCAACCCAGCAAGGTTCAGGTTCGTCAGAATATGCAAGTTGCTCATCGTCGTACGACGGTCACAGAGGAACATGTCAAAGTCGTAGATTTCCCCTGCTACAAGCTTGCCCGAAGCACCTGCAAACTCGTCCAGGTTCACGTAACCGGGAGCCGGCATATGGAGGCCGCCCAAGTCAATCGCCAGCTTGTTGTCGACATACACCCAAATGTCATCGTCACCGCGAACGGCAAGGAACGCTCCCGGCCGGTAAGTGAACATCGAATGCGCTTTCAGGCAGAAATGCTGATTGCCCTCGCTCTTGACGCGTTCGTCCCACGAAAGGACATCGTAGACATTGGGCATATCCCCATCGGCAAACTCACCCGACGATACCGGATACAAGTCAATATACGGAAGCCCGGTCTTGGGTTCTGTCAGGGACCAGTCGTAAACATCGCCAAGCGCCTGCTGCGCCTTATCGGAAATAAAATTTTTCGCGGCATCGTTGCTGCCACCCATGCCGTAACGCACTGCACCATATTCCTCCCTTAGGGTGGCGGCAATCGCACACGTTCCTGTGCACTTATCGTTCTTGACGGAATCCGCAAGATCGTTCAAGGGAGTGAATGCCTGCGAAGGATTCGTGCTCCAATAGCTGTCGTATTGCCACAGGCCGTTTTGATTCATGTAAAAATACACACCGCGCGAACCGAGTTCGTGGACCTCGTTCACATCCGGAGTCGCCTTGAACATCGCGTTGAATGCTTCCGCACTCACGAAGCAGCCGCTTGCAGCATTGTAGGTCGGCTTCTTCGTCTGCGGGTCAAGCAGATCGGCAACGATTCCCGGAGTCACGCCAATGCAGGGGACTGTATTCTTCGCGCCCTCGCCAGGATAGTTGTACTTGGCTTTTGCGGAATAGCATGCGTTAGCGCCCATATTCGGGTAATCATCGCAGGTAAATGCACCGTGCAGGCTTGCATCGGTATCGTAGAACGTCATCTGCAAGAAGTAGGAACAATTGCCACTGGCATCATTGTCAGATGTCGCAAACAATTCGCCACCTGCCGGGGAAATATCAGGGTCGGCAAAGAAAAATAGCGTGTCCATTTCATAGACCTCGAATACCATATCCAAGGGAATCGGTTCGAGGGCGGCTCCCAACCCATCTATTCCGAGGGCTTCCTTCAGGGATTCATCGCCCTTCTTGAAGATAATGAAATCTCCCGGCACGTTTCCGTAGACCCACGACGTATAGAACCAACCGCACCTGTCTTCGGCAGGCTTGAGCGGCTTGCCACTCGCATACTTTCCGTCGCCCGACCACATGGGCGGGGTCACCCACCATTCTTCCTTATCGGGAGGCAAGAAATAGAGATACTTGATTTTCGGTTTTTCCGAGGCAACAAGGGTCTTGCCCGGCTGTTCCGGGTCCTCGAGAACAAATACGCTGTTTCCGGCCCCAGGGCACTTGATGTCTGTTTTTCCTTTGAGGTAACGGAAATCCTCATTCACAGCGTTGTTCCATTCCGCCTGGACGATATACTTCATTGGAGCATACAGTTGATTTACCAAGGCAAAGGTCGAATCCTTTTCACCGCTCTTCGCCTGGGCCAGGTCCACCTTGAAATAGCCCGTCGCGGCATCGTAGCGAGGGCTCGCCTCGGTCGACGTGGAATCGGTCATGACGTAGAACCGACCCGTCCAGCCTTCCTGCGGCATCAGATAGAGCGTGCCTTCGCATTTTGCAAGGGCGTTCTGCACGCCCGCAATCGCAACCGCAGACAACAGAATTTTCAAAAATTTCACATTTCCTCCTATCCAAAGAATTTAATTTACACTAAAAATCTAGTATAAATTTCATCCACTGTTCTTTGCGGACTAGAACAGTTTCTTCGCGTCGGTCAGCTGGCCGTCCTTCTCGTGGAAGAGGATGACGGAGCCGCCCTCGAGGGTCTTGAAGACTTCGACCAGGCGGTTGACGGTCTTTGTCTCGTCGAAGCCGATTTCGTTCTTCGCGGCTTCGTTCACGACTATGCCGAAGTTCACGGCGTTCGGGGCGGAACGGCGAAGGTAGGCAATGAAGTCGGCAGCGGATGCAATCACGTCGGTACGGCCCTTCACCTCGATGTTCATCGGGTCACGGATGCTAGCCGAAAGCGGGAACAGGTCCTCGTTCACGGTCTGCTTCGCGTTCAGGAAGAACATGTTGCCCACGTAGAGGCTGATGGTATCGTCGAGCACCTTGCCCACTTCGACGGACACGTCGCACGAAGACGACATCTCCTGGATTTCTAGCTTGGAGGGACCGCAGGCAATGAGGGCTGCGGAAGCGAGGATGGCGAAAGCGGCCAGAATCTTTTTCATATAGGACTCCTTATGTTCCTGTGATGCTTAAAGATCCCCGCCTTGGTTCGGCGACGCTCACCACAGGTCGCGGGGATGACGATGAAACAAATATATACTTATTTCGAGAGGATACCAAGCGCCCTGGACACGAGTTCGGGCGAAAGCCTGAAGATTTCGCTCAATTTCTCGACCCTTTCGGGTTCGGCGATGCGTTCCATGCGGCTGCCGTTTGCGTCGCGGGTCACAAGGTTGCCCTTCTGGTAATAGTACTGCACGCCGCGCTCGCGGTCGAGGCGGTTCAACACCGGGTAGGTCATCATCTCGCGGTAGAAACTTTCGGACCAGTGCAGTTTAAATTCCTCGACGCTCACGCCTGCCACCGGGTATTCGAACCGCAACTTCATGGGCGAAGAAATCGAGCCGTCGGTACGGAGGGCGCCGCCGGTCCAGAGTTCCATGGAATCCATGTCGGGCCGCACGAGGCGCACGCTGTTCGGCACCAGCGGGAAGAGCGCCTCACCTGCACCGAAGGGCTTCGGGAGCGGAATCGGCAACGGGTCAAAAATCAGGTAGCCGGGGTCGAATAAAAATTCTGAGTGGATCGCCACGCCTTCGGCTCGCGATGACGCGTTAGGATCCGCATCCGGTAAAATCAGCGCGCAGTGGATGTTCCGTTCCTTGCGTTTGTGGCCCATCACGAGCCGCGGGTTTAATCCCATGTCGCGCAGGCTTTGGTACAGGTGCCACGTCATGCTGAAGCAGGTGCCGCCGCCCATCCAGGTGTCGATATCGTTCTGGTCGCTGTCGTCAAGGTTGCGCGCGGCCGTAGCACTGCCGGTAGATTCGAGGCGTATGATTTTCGTGAGGTTCTCGTACGTGACGTTCGAGAGCCTGTTGCACAGGTCGAGAATCTTTTGCCAGAGGGCCGGTTCCATATATGTAAATATAGGATTTTGATTCAGGTTAGAGATTGCCGCGACCTATTGTCTCGCATTGACCCATATCCAATAACTAATGACCAATGACTATTTGCTATATTATGCGCATGCTCGGTATTGAACAGAAAAAAGGAAACGACGACAGGCTCTGCGGCAGGATGATTGCCTACGCAAGGATTTTGCCCACGCCAGACGCCGAAGAAAGCAACACGCCGTTCGACGACATGATCAAGAACGGACTCTTGACGCTTGAAGGCGATTTCCGCAAGTTCAACCCGACCGTGCCCTCGCGCCGCCGCAGGAACCAGGTGATGGACGAGCGCCTGAACGAGCTCCTCGAAACGATGGAGGAGAACGGCGTCGAACTGCCCGAGAACCTCGACGTGGAAACGGTGCGCGACCGCCTGCACGAACTTTCGAACATGGAAGTCATCCCCATCCCGGCGCGCATCGGCAACTTCACCAAGGAAGAAGACATTCTCAAGGAAGAAGCCGACATTTACTTTGTCGGGGAATTCATCGGCGCGAACCAGGCGCACTTCTGCCTCACGACGCTCCCTATCTACTACCAGGCGCGTTACCGCGAGCAGACGAAGAAGCACGAGATGGAACTCCTGAACGACATGCTTTCGCAATTCGAGAACGGGCAGTTCCTGGACAACGAAGACATCATGAGCGACACGGTGGAGCTGTTCCCCGAAGGAGCATCGCTGAACACGTTCGTGGGCGACCTCGGGAACCTTTTGAACGTAAAGGTGATTCCCTTCCTGCTCGCCTGCGAATCCGACGAGGATTACGACCGTCAGGTGAAACTGCTGTACAAGTTCATGAAGGACTACCCCGAGCCGCTGGACGTGAAGCGCATCGACGCATCGCTCCGCATGCTGCGCGAAGAGGGCAACAACGAACTTGCCCGCAAGGTGCTGGAACTGAGCACAAAAAAAATCTGCGCCCTCTACAACGAGGACGCAAAAGCCGCCGAAACATTCGAGGCTGAAATTACATCTTTGAAAGTGTAAGGAGCACCGCTCCAACCAATATGACGATGGTCGAGAGCGCAAGCTTTATGCGGCCATGACGGCTTGCGTATTCACCGAACACGAACACGCCCCACATCTGGTTCACCACGAGATTGAGCTGCAGAAGCGGGTAGCCCACTGCGTAGCCGAACATGCCGTCATCGGCGATGGCCCAGAAGATGGCGAGGGTACCGAGCATCCAGAGGATGCCGGACGCAAATGCGAACAAAGTAGGAATTTTAGGATAACCGAAACTTTTCTTGCGCTTGAGCGTCATGATGGCGACAAGCAATACGCTGCCCACGCACACGCCCACCGAGAAGGGGAACAGGAATTCCATGTCGCCGAGGGAACTGAACTTGTACGGAATCAGGTACGTACCGAAAATCGCGCCCGAAAGGAGTGAGCGCCAGTTTTTCCACACGGACTTGGTCTTGCTTGCAGGAATCCAGATGCCAATAACCATGCAGGCAATCGCCGGAATGGAGAAGTACAGAAGGGTCGGTTCCTGGAATATGACCACGCCGCTGAAGAACGAGAGCAAGATGCTCACGCTCATGGACCGAAGCCCCGTACCCGCGAGGTCCTGTTCGGCCTGCACCGCCCAGAAGCAGAGCGCGCCGCCGATAACCCAGAGAAGCCCACAGAAAATACCGACCGGTGCCAAGTTGAATTGCCCGGTTACTCCCGCGATAACGGTGGAACAGAAGAGCGCGCCCATCGCCATCACGGCGAGGAACGCCCACGAAGAATAGTTCGGGTACTTTTTCAGGGGAACCATGTAGGTCCCTAAAGCAAAAATCCCGATGAGGACACCGATTAAACTGAGCGTGCTACTTGCCAATGCAGAACCCCGCGAAAATAGATTGTAGAATGTCTTCGGACGAGATTTCGCCCGTTATGCTCTGGAGTGCACGACGCACCACCTGCATTTCAAAAGCCAAAAGTTCGACTGCCGGATTGTTCCGGAGCAGGTCGAGCGCGCGGTCGATACCCGCAAGGGCGTCTTCGAGGCAGGCCTTCTCGCGCTCGCTCGTAATCCAGAGGTCTTCTGCGTCCGCAGATTGTTTGAACAGGGTGGCGTTCATCGCCTGGCGGAGGGCATCGAGCCCCTCGCCCGTCTTGGAAGAAACACTCAGTCCGCCATCGGGAATCGGGGATGCGCCGTTCCTGTCGGGGGATGCGCGCAGGTCGCTCTTGGAATAAACGACAAGGTCTGCGTTATTTGTCATGTCCGCGAAGGTGGACGTTCTAAGATTCTCGCCTTCGCGAGAATGACGAGATGCTAATTCGCCGTCGCAAGAATGACACTTCCGCGAAGCCCCGTCCAGCACGAGAATCTTCATGTCGGCTTCTTCGAGAATTTCCCTGCTCTTTTTCTGGCTGAGAGCGTCGAGCTCGTCTGTCGCCTGCGCCGCGATGCCCGCGGTATCGACCAGCCGGATTTCGCCACCCGCGAGAAACAGGCGCACTTCCACAAAGTCGCGCGTAGTGCCCGGAACGTTGCTCACGAGCACGCGGTCTTCGCCCAGGAGGGCATTCACGAGGCTTGACTTGCCCGCATTCGGCGCGCCGTAGAGCACGGCCAGCGGGAGCCTGCTGAGCGAAGCCTTCCCGTGAAAACTGTTTAAAATTTGCTGGATGGATTCACGGACAGCGACAAACCGCGCCTCCCAGCCCGCAAAGTCCGGGTCGGCTTCCTCTTCCGCGAAATCCACATCGAGTTCGAGGCGCGCCGAGATGTCCTTGACCTGCGAAGCGAGTGCCGCAATCTTTTTCGAGAGGGCGCCCCCCAGAAGGCGGTGAGCGTTCTCGAGTTCTGCGCGGTTCGCGCTGTGAATCACGTCGGCCACAGATTCGGCCTGCGTCAAGTCCATCTTGCCGTTCAGGAAGGCGCGCCGCGTGAATTCCCCGGGCTCGGCAAGGCGCACGCCATCGAGCCCGCGGATTGCCTGCAGCAGGTCGCGAACGATAAGCGGGTTCCCGTGCGGGTAGAGTTCCAGCACGTCTTCGCCGGTATAGGAATTCGGGCCCTCGAAGAAGATGTACAATAGGCTATCGATAAGCTTGCCCGACTGCGGGTCACGCGCACTGCCGAGGCACGCCTCGCGCGCCTTCAAGTTCTCTAGACGCTCGTTCCCGAACAGGCGCGCGACCACGTCACGGACGTGGGCTCCGCTCACGCGGAGCGCGGCCACGGCACTCACGCCGGAAGGTGTCATCGGGGCGACTATCGTCTGGGAATCCATGCTCATAAAGATAGTTATTAGTAGTTAGTCCTTAGTCATTAGTAAAAAAAATGGCGCCTTCGGCGCGACCATAAGAACCAGCAACCATTGACCAATGACTAGTGACCTTTTTTCTATCTTAAAAAATATGAGCAACTTCAAACTGATTTCCCGCCCTATCGGCACAGTGCAATGTTTTGTCCTCCAGCGCGACGACGGCGCTGAATTCGAAATCCTTTCGGGCTACGGCGGCGGGCTCAACGCCTGGCGCATCCCCGTCGCAAACAATGCCTCCGCGGGCAACTCACCCGAGGCTAGCGCCGGCAAAAAAACGCTCGACCTGCTCTACGGCTACCGCGAAGGCGACGACATCTTCAAGATGGGCCCCGACACCAACGCGGGCTGCAGGCTAGCCCCCTACCCCGGGCGCACCGCCTACGCGAAGTTCACCTGGAACGGCAAGACCTACCAGCTCATCAACAACGTAAGCTGGGCCCCGCACGCCCTGCACGGATTCTTGCAGAACCAGGAATGGAAATTCGTGCGTTTCGAAAGCGATAACGAAAGTTGCTCTGCCGTTTTTACCTGCGACTGGCCGGGTGCCTTCGCGGGATTTCCCTTCCCGTTCCGCGCTACAAACAAAATAACGTTCTCCGGGAACGCGTACATGGTCGAATCGACCGTCGAGAACACGGGAAAAACCGACATGCCCTATTCCGAAGGCTGGCACCCCTACTACATGCTGGGTGAAAAAATCAACGACCTGGTAATGACACTCCCCGAATCGCTCCTTGCGGAACTTGACAGCGCCGACCTTCCGACAGGCAACTTCCATGCGGACACACGCTTTACTGCAGGCCGCAAGATTAACGACGAGTTCATCAACGACTGTTTTTGCCTTGTTGACAACAGCAATCCGGGAGAAACAGGAAGAGGCATCGTTACGCTCGAAGGCAAGAACGGCAAGCTTACCCTCTGGCAGGATGCACGCCTCGGGCAGTACAACGCCATCCAGATTTACACGCCCCCGACCCGCGAGAGCATCGCCATCGAGCCCATGACATCGGAGCCCGACGCACTGAACCACCATCGCGGACTCATCGTAATCCCGCCCGGCGAAAAACGCACGTTTACCTTCGGCGCAGAGTACAAATAACCCTTCGACAAACAAAATTTGCCGTTTTTACGCAAATTTCGTCATTTTTCTTGTTGTGATTTACCCAACATCTTTTTGCCACGACCCCAAAAAACGGGGCCGGTACACCCCCTATTAATATATATTCAAGGGAAACAAAAAAAGGATGTGTATGAAAATCACAAAATTTGCATGGATGTTTGGTCTCGCCGCCGCGGTATCCGCCAGCGCGGCTGTCAGCGCTACTCCCGTTACCGAAGGGGCAACCGAGGGCGCGCAGAAACTCTACAACTTCCTCGCCATGAACTACGGCGTCAAGACCGTTTCGGGCGTGATGACGGGCGACGTGAGTTCCGCTACCGTCAAGGAACTCCCCGACGTGATTTCGTTCCAGGAACATACGGGCAAGCTCCCGGCCCTCGTGGGGTTCGACTTCCTGTTCGCGACCGGCGTGAAGGCCAGCGATTCCTGGTACCAGAGCTACACGCAGATGGCCCTCGATGCGGCCAAGGACTTGTGGAGCCAGGGCGGCATTCCGGCTTTCACCTGGCACTGGAAGGATCCGAGCGACCAGATTGACGCGTTCTACACCAAGTCTGGCAACGACAAGGAATACACCGAATTTGACTTTACCAAGGGCTTCGCAGACCCCGCCTGCACGGCGAACTGCACCTGGAACAAGGAAAGTGAAACCTACAAGCAGCTCGTGAGCGACATCGACGAAATCGCCGACATGTTCCTTGGCCTGCAGGAGGCCGGCGTGGCTGCAATCTTCCGCCCGCTGCACGAAGCGAGCGGCAAGTGGTTCTGGTGGGGCACCAAGGGCGGTGCCGCTTTCCAGGCGCTCTACAACCTGGTCTACGACGAGATGGTCGGCGTGAAGGGCGTTAAAAACCTCGTGTGGGTGTGGAACCCCGAATACACGAGCGACAAGGACTGGAACCCGGGTACTGCGAAGTACGACGTGATTAGCCTCGACATCTACGAAGCGTGGGATTACACCACCAAGTACACCAAGGCATACACGGAACTCACCACGAACTACGGCACCGACAAGATTCTCGCCGTGTCCGAGAACGGCTCCATCCCCGACATGTCTGCCATGAAGGCTGGCAACACCGTGTGGTCATGGTGGATGCCCTGGTACCAGACCTGGGACGGCAAGTTCCTCGACCAGACCGTAGAGGCGGTATGGAAGGCAAACATGGAAAGCCCCTGCACTATCGACCTTGAAAGTATGCCGGGCTGGGACAAGTACACCATTTCCACGACGCCTGTCGCCGCATGCGAGGCGGGCTACAAGCTCGGCGATCTCGACACGGCACGCGTTATCGAGGAAGTTCTCCCGGGCGACATGGCTACCAACGGCTGGCTGCAGGTCAAGCTTGCCGCCGGCGGTGACACTGCCAAGGGCAACATCGTGATTCTCGACAAGAACATTCCGGACCTCTCCACCGCGAAGACTCTCACGATGAAGGTCTACAACACCAATTCCATGTCGGGTATCTGGTTCACGGTCGCATTCCTCACGGGCGCTCCGGACTGGGCATGGGCACAGCCCGATGGCTGCTGGGTGAACGCGGGGGATTCCACCCTTTGCGAGATTGACCTTACTACAACCGCGAAGGACCAGGTTGTGCTGGAAGGTGCCGACTACACGGCATTCATGGGCAACATCTCGAAGGTCTACCTCGAAGTGTTCGCGGCCGGCTTCAACGGTACCGTGTACTACGACGACGTGACGGTTGACGGCTCTATCCTCATTAACAATTTCGACAAGAAGCAGACCATCAAGGTGGAACAGGGCAGCAACCTCACGGCGACGGTTATCCCGCCGGGAACCGACGCTGTCAAGACCGTGGCCGCCTCTGCCGCCAAGTTCGGCATCCAGGGCAACACGATTTCGCTTTCTACCGCGAAGGCGGGCATGGTATCGGTCGATGTGTTCGGTCTGAACGGCAAGCGCGTCGCGACACTCTACAAGGGCAACCTCGCCGCGGGCAGCTACGCGTTCAGCCTCGAGAACATGCCGAAGGGCAGCTACATCGTGCGCGTGAAGGGCGCGGGTATCGCCGCCACCAAGCCGGTTCTCGTCAAGTAATTTTTAAAAGTTTTTCCAAAGCCCTGCAGGTC
>FLNZ01005267.1_pt1 | contig 46587 bp, 34 predicted proteins | sample 1140391 | NCBI WGS metagenome assembly FLNZ01 (sample SAMEA3878171, study PRJEB12797) | bioreactor metagenome | biome: Moose rumen | place: Sweden | collected 2011-10 | reverse complement strand
GGCAAGTCTTCCGACAGCTGCAGGCAGCGGGCCTGGTCGATGTCGATGATTTTTATGTCGTCCAGTTTTTCGGCCGCCAGCCGGCCGGCCACCATCTCGCCAATTTCACTGCCGCCCAGGATGAGGACCCGGCGGACGTCTATCTTATCCTTTCCCAGGTACTTCATGAGCACCTGCATCCCTTCCCGGCGGGAAATGATGTACAGGTAGTCCATGTATTTGAACGGCGTGTCGTACTGGGGAATGATGGTTACGCCGCCGCGGGAGATGGCAACGATTCTGAAATCGGCCTCCGGCTCCGCCGTCTTCACGGTTTTGGCGAATTCCGAGACGTTCATTTCCAGGAGGGGGGAGTCGTCGTCCAGCTTGAACACGGCCAGCTGCAGCTTGCCCCGGGCGAAGTCCATGGTGTCCGTGGAGGCGCTGTGGTGGAGCATTTCCACAATTTCGTCGCTGGCGCTCTTTTCCGGATAGAACAGCATGTCTATGCCCATGTCCTTGAACAGCAGCTTGTTCTCCGGGGAGAGATAGCTTTCGTCCCCAATCCGGCAAATCACCCGCTTGGCCCCCAGTTTCTTGGCCAGGATGGCGCTCAAGATGTTCACGCTTTGGGACTGGAGGGGATTGACGGCGATGAAAAGGTCGGCGCCTGAGCAGCCCGCCTCCTTCAGCAGGGAGATAGTGGAAGGAGGCCCCTGCACGGTGGAAACGTCGGCGGTGGAGCCGAGCCTCCGGATGCGCTCCGGATTCTCGTCTATCACTGTGATTTCATTGGACGAGTGGCTGAGCATCTTGGCCAGGTGCGAGCCCACTTGTCCGGCGCCTTCAATTATGATTTTCATGGCAGCGTGCGTTAGTACATCTGCAAAGATAATAATTATTTCCCAAACAGGCCCTTAGGGACAATCCATCCGTCGTAAAGGCCTGCGGGAACGGCCGGGTCCGGCGGGATGGCCCCGGGACGGCGGAGTTTCCTGTACTCCGAGTGTGCCTGGACTACGGCGCGGTAGAAGCTCCATCGGCCCGTAAACAGGTATACCAGGGCGGAGCAGCCGTCCAGCAGCCGGCGCACGAAAATGCGGCGCCGGGTTTTGCTGCGGGCCTTTTTCTCCGTCATTCCCCGGGCGGCAAAAGTGGCCGGCAGGTTGTTTTCCAGCAGCAGGAGATTGTTCCGGAAATTCAGCCGCAGCTTGAAGGGCGATTCGTTGGGGAGCGTGCCTCCGCCGATGTGGTAAACGGCCGATTCCGGCACCACGGTCACTTTCCAGCCCCGCAGCTGCATCCTCCAGCAGAGGTCTATCTCTTCCATGTGGGCGAAGAAACGCTCGTCCAGGCCGCCCAGTTCCTTCCACAAGGCCGATCGCACCAGCAGGCAGGCTCCGCTTACCCAGAGTACGTCGGCCGGGCTGTCGTACTGGCCCAGGTCTTTTTCCACTTTCTGCATGATGCGTCCTCGGCAGAACGGATAGCCGTATTTGTCCAGCAGGCCTCCGGCCGCGCCGGCATATTCAAAGCTGTCCCGCTGGTGGTAACTGATGAGTTTGGGACCGCAGGCGCCGCATTCAGGATGGCTGTCCATCCAGTCCACGAGCGGTTTCAGCCAGCCTTCGGGCACTTCTATGTCGGAATTGATGAGCACGTAGTACTCCGCTTCCACCAGGGCAAGGGCCCGGTTGTACCCGCCCGTGAAACCGAAGTTCTGGTCCAGGCGGATGAGCGGCACTTCCGGGAACTTTTCTTCCATCAGTTCCACCGAACCGTCTTTGGAGGCGTTGTCGGCCACTATTACCCCGGCGTCCAGTCCTTTGCAGGAATTCAGGAGGGCGGGAAGGAACTGCTCCAGATAGTTCCGCGTGTTGAAGTTGAGAATGACTACGGCAGTTTTCATGCGCTTACAACTACGTTTTTGAAGGCCAGGGAGGGAATAAGGCGGGACATGCAGGGCCGGGCGTCGTCGGCCGTGAACAGCAGGTTGTTCCAAAGGGAAAGGAAGTCTCCTGTAATCAGGATCTCCCGGACCGGATGCACCCTTTTTCCGCCCTTGACCAGGAAGCCCTCCACTCCGTAGGAGAAGTTGCCGGTGGCGGGATTGGAATTGCCGCCGTTGAAACCGGTGACCAGCAGGCCGTCCTGCACTTTCTCCAGCAGTTCGTCCAGCGTTTTGCTGCCTCCCACAGGTGTTACTTTTATGCGGGTGCAGTCTTCCACGGTGGGATCCATCTGCATTTTCCCTGCCATGTAAGTATTCATGAAGTAGGTCTTGACGACGCCCTTTTCTATGATGGGCATTTCCCGCGTGGCCACACCCTCGCTGTCGTAAAGCCGGCTTCCGGTGCAGCCTTTGTCCAGCGGACGGTCCCAGATGGTGAGTGTTCCCGGAAACACTTGCTTCCCAAGGGAATCTGTAAGGAAGGAGTTCTTCTGCTGCAGGCTGGAGCCGCCCAGGGCGTTCATCACCGGGGTAAGGAGCTTGGAGGCGCATTCGCTGTCTACGATGAGGTTGTACCGGCCACCGGGGATGCTCTTCGGCCCTATCTGGGCAGCGGCCCGCAGGCAGGCCGTCTTGGCACAGTCCTGCCATTTGAGCGCATCCAGGGTAGGGGATGCGTCCCACCAGTAGCTGGAGATGTGGTTGCCTTCGGCATCTTCCACCGTGCATTCGTAGCCAATCTCGAAGGAAGTTTCCGTATGGCGGGCTTCCAGGCCCTGGCTGTCCAGGGTGAGGCTGTCGAAGACGCTGTCGGAATATTCGCCTTCCTCCGAAATCAGTTTCCAGCCCTTCTCCAGGGTTTCTTTCCGGGGCCAGGCCATGGAGGAGAGGGAAATCTCCCTCCGGCGGGCGTCGGTCAGCGATTCGTAAGCCGGGTCGTAGAGGTCCAGCTCTTTCCCCGTTGCGGCCTGCTTCACCAGCCTGTCGGCCGAGGGAAGCTGCCGGAAGGCGTCCGGCTCCAGCATCCGCACCGTATCCACGGCCTCTTTGATGAAACGCTCCAGGCTTTCCTTTTCCAGCTGGTTGGAGGAGAAGGTGCCGAAACGTCCGTCGGCGAAAAACTGGAACTGCATGCTGCGGTCCAGGGCCAGGGCCACCTTGTCCACCTCGCCGTTCAGGAGCCCCGTGAGGTTCATCAGGCTCTTGGTGAGGGTGATCCGCACGGCTTGGGCCCCCTGTTCCAAGGCATGGACAAGGCAGTGGCGGGCCAACTGGATTTCGGCCTCCTGGAGTGTTGCATTGAGGGTATTCATTTCTTTTTCCATTACATACCGCCTCCTACGGTAAGGCTGCCGATGAGTACGGTGGGGATGCCGCAGCTCACGGGCACCGACTGCTCTTTCCCGCAGGTCCAGGCCCCCGGATCGATGGCCAGGTCGTCGGCCACGGCCCTTATGTCGGCAAGGGCTGCGGGTCCGTTTCCTATGATGTTGATGTCCTTTACAGGCTGCGTGAGCCTGCCGTTCTCTATGAGGAAGCCGGATTTTACGAAGAAGGTGAAGTCCCCTTCGCCAATCTGGACCTGCCCGTTGGAGAATTCATCCACGAAGATGCCCTTGTCCACTTCGGCCACCAGGTCTTCGGCCCTGGCGGTCCCGCTTTCCATGTAGGTGGCCCTCATGCGGGGAATGGGGGCGTAGCGGAAACTCTCCCGGCGGCCGTTTCCGGTGGGACGGACTCCGTAGTGGGCGGCGCTGATGCGGTCGTGCAGGTAGCTGGTAAGCACCCCGTCTTCCACCATGTAGGTTTTCTGGGCGGCCACGCCTTCGTCGTCGAAATTCAAGGCGCCGCGGTTGCCTGCCAGGGTGCCGTCGTCTATAATTTGGATGCCTTTGGGGCAGATCCGCCGCCCCATCTTGTCGGCGAAGATGGAGGTGCCTTTGCGGTTGAAATCGGCCTCGAAGGCATGTCCCATGGCCTCGTGCAGGAGGATCCCGGAAGCGCCGGCCCCCATTACCACGCTCATCTGCCCGCCCTTGGGCCGTTTTGCGGCGAAACGCTCGTCTATCCCTTTCACTACGTCGGCGGCGATGTCCCGGGCCAGTTGGTCCGTAAGCATCTCCGCCCCGCAGCGGAAACTCCGGGAGGCCGACTTGTTCTCGGTTTGCCCGCCTTGTTCAAATACCACCGATACGGAAATGCTGCCCATGGGCCGGGTGTCCCATTTAAGCTCCCGGAAGGAATTGAACATGAGGATGTCGCTCACCTGGAACGCCAGGTTCGCAATCACTTTTACTATACGCTTGTCCCGGCTGCGGATGTCCTGTTCCAGCTTTTGCAGGAAGGGGAGGAAGGCGGAAAGGGGACGTCCCCGCCAGGGCTGAAGCATGGGATAACGGTCGGCGGCGGGATTGGGCTCTCCGCGGCGGGGGATGCTTGTCCCGAAAGGATTCACTTCCACCGGTTTGTCCGTTATCTGTGCGGCGGCCCGGGCACAGGCCAGCATGTATTCCCTGGCGGTGCTTTCCGAGTAGGCATATCCGGTCTTTTCTCCGGAAAGGACGCGGACGCCCACCCCAAAGTCCTGGTGGTTGCCCCCCGAGGTTACGGCCCCGTCCCGCAGGAGCAGGCTCCCGTAGGTGGTGTTCTCGAAGTACAGGTCGCAGTAGCTGCCCCCGCCCCTGAGCCCTTCTTCCACCAGGGTGTCCAGCAGGGGCCGGTCCACTTTGAAAATGTCGAAATAATATTGCTTGTTTCCTATCATGTCTGTTTTTATCATTGGGGCGGAGCCCCCTCGAACGGCACTCCGTCATGTGCCAGCGGCGCCTTGGCTATCTCTTTGGCAATCTGTTCGGTCACGTTCTCGATGGGAGTGGGGATTTCCTCGGCGTCGGTAACCAGGCTCCGGATGCGGACATAAACGGACATGTCGCGGATTTGCAGGCCTTTCTTGGTCCCTTCCGCTATAATCTGGAAGGGCGGAGAGGTGTTGTCGGCCAGGATCCATTTGTCGCACACGGGCATATAGCTGTGGAACAAGTAATTCAGGCCCATCCGGTAGCGTCGCCGGATGGTGATTTCCGGGATGTCGTGCCCGCCGGCCTTCACCCGCATGGCCACCCTTTCCACGGCTATGTCCGGGGAGCTCAGCCACAGGTAAAGGACTGTTACGTAATAGCCTTGCTGCTGGGCTTTCCGGATGGTTTTGATGAGGGAACGGGTTGCGAGGGTGGTCTCTATGCAAAAATCTTCCCTGCGGTCGAAGAGGTACTGTACCTTCTGGAGCATCAGCCGGCTGGCCGTGATGTAGGCGCTCTCCGGTGCGAAAGGGGCCAGGTGCTTGGCGAACTCGTCCGAGTTCACGAACTCACTGCAATCCAGCAGCTCCGGGAGAAGCGAGTACGAAGCCGTCGTTTTCCCGGAGCCGTTGGGGCCAGATATGATGTATAATCTAGGCACGCTGAGGTTTATGAGGCAGTAGCCTCGTTGATCCGTTTCATCATGGCGAACATGATGGCGCCGGCGATGACGCAGAGTGCCATGAGGATGGCCCAGTTAGCCCAGAGCGGAACCGCCTTCCAGAGGAGGCCGGGAATGGAGCTGAGGTAGTTGCCAACGGCGGTGGAAGCGAACCACAGCCCCATCATGAGACCTTTATACTTGGGAGGAGCCACCTTGGTGACGAAGGAGATTCCCATGGGGCTTAGGAGCAGTTCCGCGAAGGTGAGCACCAGGTAGGTGGAAATCAGGTACATGGGCACCACCGGGTCCGGGGACACGGTTCCCTGCAGCTCGGCGGGAGAGGCCTGGCCGAGGGATGCGAAGATCATAATAAGGTAGCCCAGTGCGGCCACGAACATGCCCAGGCCGATTTTGACCGGAGCGGAAGGCTCTTTACCCTTGGCTCCCAGGGCGCTGAAGATGGCCATGGAAATAGGAGTAAGGAACACCACGTAGAACGGGTTGAACTGCTGGAACAGCTGAGGCTGGATTTCCAGGGGATTGGGCATTCCTGTATAGATCCAGTAGGCACCGCCCCAAAGCAGGGCCGTTACCACGCCGCAGATGATTTTGCTCTTTTTGGATTCGCTCTGGAAAATGCCGAAGAGGGTGTAGATGCTCACGGCGATGAGGGCCAGGATCCAGATGTTGAAGCCCATACGGACCGCTCCGGTGGCATAGCTTTGCGTATAGTCGCGGGCGAACCAGGTGAGGGACTGTCCGTTCTGGTGGAAGGCCATCCAGAAGAAGATGACCACGGCGAAGACCATGATGAGGGCGGTGATACGCTCCTTGGTCTGCTTGGGCGTGAGTTCCACCACGGGGGCGTTGGCGGCGGCGGCCTGCTTGGCGTTCACGTCGGCATGCTTGAACCAGCTGCGGCAGGCAAAGTAGATGGCGATGGAAACAATTAGGGAAACGCAGGCCACTGCGAAGCCCATGTTATAGGCCGACGAGAGGTGCTCGATATAGTAGGAGCCGAAATCCGCGGGAGCCATTGCGGCTACGGAAGCGTCCGGCATCTGGCCCTGCAGTTCCGCGAGGCGGGAGGCGTTTTCGGGGGTGATGGTGCCGTTCAGGAACTGGTGCGCCAGGGCGGGGATGTCGGCCTTGTAGATGAGGCCGGCCTTGCCCATGAAGCGGTTGGTGATGGCGGTGGCGGCGGAAGGGGCGAACATGGCGCCGATGTTGATGGCCATGTAGAAGAGGGAGAAGGCCGCATCCCGCTTGGAGGAATACTTGGGGTCGTCGTAAAGGTTGCCCACCATGACCTGGAGGTTGCCCTTGAACAGGCCGGTGCCCACCGAGATGAGGAGGAGGGCTCCCAGCATGAGCACCACGCCCAGGGTGTTGGCGCCCGTGGGGATGGAAAGGGCCAGGTAGCCGGCGAACATGACGCAGATGCCGGTGACCACGCATTTGCCGTAGCCAATCTTGTCGGCCAGGATGCCGCCCACTACGGGCATGAAGTACACGAGGGCCAGGAAAATGGAATAGACCTGGCTGGAAAGAGCCTGTTCCCAGCCGAATTTGGCCTGCAGGAACAGCATGAAGATGGCCAGCATGGTGTAGTAGCCGAAGCGTTCACCGGTGTTGGCCAGTGCGAGGGCGAAAAGCCCCTTGGGTTGTCCTTTGAACATGAATATGAGTTTTAAGTTTGTTTCGGTTCATACAAAGTTGGTGAGAATATTTGTAAAAAGCAAGAAAAGGCCGCTCCCTTGCAATCCCGGTTTTTTTGCGTAACTTAGCAAAGTTTATTGCATGCAGGTATGAAAAACATGAAAAAAGTATACGCTATTCTTCTGGGGCTTGGCCTCACTGTCGCCGCCTCTGCCCAAGGGTTCGGGTCCAGGATGGCCGATTTGGACCTGGACCGGGAAATCGGCGACAGCCCCTTCAGTTATGAAGTGCTCAGTTACATCCATTTTGGTTTCAACGGACTGCTGAACCCGGACGCCGAAGTTTCCAAAGCCAAGACTTTCGTCCGGAGCCAGGAGTTCGGCTTCAATGTCGCTGAACTGGCTTTTGCCCCGTACAGCGGCGGAAGAATCTCCGTGGGCGCCGACGTGGCGTGGAAATGGTTCAGGCTCACCGGCGGGTATTACTGGTGGCCGCACAATGTAAATGTCCCTCATATGCAGGTGGAGAACGCCCGGCTGGTCCGGATTGGGTCGGTGGCCACCGACGGCTATTATGTAAAGGAAGTAAAGAGGTCCACCCTTACCGTCTGCACTTTCAGGTTCCCGCTGGATTTTGCCCATCAGATTGGCAAAGTCACCCTTAACGTGGGGGCGGCCTTCGAGATTAACCTGAATGCCTGCTCCCGGTTCCGGGGCGTCGGCATGGACGGTTCCACCATCAAAGATACCAGTTCCGGCCTCCGTTATTCCAAAAACATCACCACCTACCGTTATTCTTACAATGTCCACGCCTCTGTCTCTTACGGCGGCCTGGGCATTTACGGCAGGTACAGCCCCGTTCCGGTGCTGGGAGAAGGGTTCGGCCCCCAGTTCAGTACCTGGACGGCAGGGTTGGTTGTGGGCCTGGGCATGTAACCGGTCCCTTTATATTTGCTTATAACAATGGAAAACAAAGATAGCCTGGGTGTGCGTCTGATGACGGGATTCCTGCATCTGGTCGGGCGCCTTCCGCTGAAATATCACCGTTCATGGGCCGGGTTCCTGTCCTGGTTCATGCGCTGCGTGCTCCATTACCGGACAGACGTGGTGATGGTCAACCTCTCCCGCAGTTTTCCCGGGAAGCAGTACGACGAGCTGAGGGAACTCAGCAAGCGTTTTTACCGTCACTTCGCCATGACCCTGACGGAAATGTTATGGTTTGCCGGCTGCAAGGGAGATAAGGGGCGCAGGCGCCTGGTAGATTCCCATATTGTCAGGCTCACCAATCCGGAGGAGTGGAACCGCCTGGCCGCCGGAGCCCGGCAGCTGGTGGTGATGCATTCCCACATGGGGAACTGGGAACTCATGGGCGGCATCCGGCAGTACTTCGGGGATGTGACGCCGGATATCCATGCGAAAGGCATCGCCGTCACCTACCTTCCTTTGCATAACAAGTTTTGGGACAGGGTAGTGGCCAATATCAGAACCATGCCGGTCCGGGACCAGGGCTTCGACGGCTATGTGGCGGCCGACCATATCCTCCGCTATGTGATTTCCCACCGGGAAGACAAATTCTGCTACGTTTTCAATACAGACCAGTACCCTTATCACGGACAGGGAGCCATGCTGGTGGAATCTTTCCTGCACCAGCCCACGCGTTCCATGACGGGTGCTGCAGCCCTGGCCTGCAAGCTGGACATGGCGGTGTGCTACCTCCGCTTTTTCCGCCGGGAAGACGGCAATTATTCGCTTACGGTGGTCCCGCTCTCGGAGCATGCCGGGGGCTGCCGTCCGGAAGATTTGATGAACCAATATTATAAACTGCTGGAGGAAGACCTTCAGGTTCAGCCCTGGAACTACCTCTGGACCCATAAAAGATGGAAATAATGAGAAAGATAGGCCTGGCGGCAGCCCTTCTTCTGACCGCATCGGCCTCTGCGCTGCGGGCGCAGGAAATTGTCTACAGCCTTCCTTCCACCACTTTCCTCATAGAGGTGGATGCCGTACAGGAGTATTTTTTCGCGGGCCCTTATGCGGCTTATGCCAAGAAGATGCTGGGGATTGACGCCCAACTCCGGAACTCGGTCAAAGCCCATGTCACCCACGTGCGCATGCTTCCCTGCGTGGAAGCGGATCCCTCGGCCCGTTATTCTGCGGACGCGGGCGTGGAGAGCCTGCTTACCCTTTCCTCCCAGGGCTTCATAAGCTTCCGGGACACGCTGGAAGCGCGTTCCCTGGCCTGGCGTTTCTCTCCCGTCCCGCAGCGGGACTTTTCCGACAAGGGCCTCACCGGGGAAGAAATCATGCGCACGGAAACCAGCCTGGAACTGGTGCAGGTGGATACGGGGTTTGTCCGGATGCCGGTCACCCGGGAAGTCCCGGATGTGAAGACCCTGGAAGACAAGGCGGCCGAAGCGGCCGAGATTGTGCTCTCCGTCCGTCAGGAGCGCATGAACATTGCCATGGGCCAGACCGACGCAACCTTCTCCGGGGAGGCCCTCAAAGCGGCCCTGGACGAGCTGGGCCGCATAGAGGAAGAGTACCTGGCCCTGTTCCGGGGCTATACGGTGTGCCGGCCGCTGCACGGAACTTTCGACGTCCGGCCCTCCGCCGGCGACCGGGTGCAGCGCTATGTGGCGTTCCTGCTCTCGGACCAGGACGGCCTTAAAGACGAAGGCAAGGGCACTCCTTATTATTTGGAACTGGCGGTGGAGTCGGAGCCGGAGGGCTTTGACGCAGGAGACCGCAAGAAGAAGAACATCCGCATCCGGGAACCGGCCATCTGCACCGTCCGCCTCTCGGAAGACGGGAAGCTTCTGCTGGAAACCCGTGCGCCGGTGTACCAGCTGGGCAAAGACTGCATTATCAGCATTAACAAATAACACGAATCAATAACACAAGATTATGAGCATCAAAGATTTGGAACCCAAAGTGGTTTGGAACAACTTCTACCAGCTTACCCGGATTCCCCGTCCTTCCAAGCACGAGGGAAAAGTAATCGAGTATCTTTACAATTGGGGCAAGTCCCGTGGTTTGGAAACCATCAAGGACGAAACCGGCAATATCATCATCCGGGTGCCCGCCACTCCGGGCATGGAGAACCGCAGGGGCGTAATCCTGCAGGGCCACATGGACATGGTGCCGCAGAAGACCTCCGACTCCAGCCACAACTTCCTCACGGATCCCATCAACGCTTATGTAGACGGGGAGTGGGTAACCGCCGACCGCACCACCTTGGGCGCGGACAACGGAATTGGCGTGGCCATGGGCCTCTCCGTCCTGGAAGACCCTTCCGTCAAGCACGGCCCCGTGGAAGTGCTGGTCACTTATGACGAGGAAACCGGCATGACCGGGGCCAACCTGCTCAAGCCCGGTGTCCTCAAAGGCGACATCCTCATCAACCTGGATTCCGAGGACGAAGGAGAACTCTGCGTGGGCTGCGCCGGCGGGCTGGATGCATCGGCCGAGTTCAAGTACTATAAATATGCAGTTCCCTCCGGTCATAAAGGACTGAAAGTCACGGTCAAGGGCCTTCAGGGTGGCCATTCCGGCATGGATATCTCCCTATACAGGGCCAATGCCAACAAGGCGCTCTGCCGCATTCTGCTTCCGCTGATGGAGCTCTTCGGCGTAAAGGTGGTCAGCTTCACCGGCGGGTCGCTCCGCAACGCCATCCCCTTCGAGGCCGAAGCCGAACTGGCCGTTCCCCAGGAGAACATGGGTGCCGTGAAGAAATTGATTGACAGCATTTTCGCTGAAATCAAGGCCGAATACGGCGAGTCGGACCCTTCGGCCACCCTCATTGTGGAGGACATCCCCGTGGCTGCAAAGTTCATTCAGGGGAGTGTGATGCTCAGGGCTGTCAAGTCCATCATCGCCTGCCCGTCCAATGTAATCCGGATGAGCCAGAGCATGCCCGGACTCACGGAAACTTCCATCAACCTGGCCATTGTGCGCACGGAAAAAGGAAAGGTGACCGTCCATTGCCTCATGCGCAGCGCCATCGACTCGGCCAAGGCCGATCTTGCCGAACGGGTTCGCTGCATTTTCGAGCTGGCCGGGGCCGACAAGGTGGAATTCAAGGGCGGTTACAGCGGCTGGCGTCCCAAGCTGGATACGCCTATGAACAAGGTGATGATGGAACAGTTCGAGAAAGTGTACGGCTATCCCATGAAGGTGATGGCCACGCACGGCGGCCTGGAATGCGCCATCATGGGCGCCAAGTACCCTAACTGGGAAATGGTGTCCATCGGCCCCACCGTCCGTTATCCGCACAGTCCGGACGAGAAGGTGAACATCGCTTCCGTGGCCCGCACCTGGGACTACCTGAAGGTGGTGCTGGAGAACGTGCCCGAGAAATAAATCACAGGCTTTTAAAGGAAATGCCGGCGGGGAAGGGGTACCCTGCCGGCATTTTGCATAGAGTACTGTTTGGCGGTCGATCAGACTCCTTGACAGAACTGTTTGCGGAGACAAAGTTAGGGGAATTCAAAACTGCCGCCAAAGAAAGAACCGGTATAAATCTTTCAAGTTATCTTCTTGGTTTATAGCTACTTTTTGAAATCTGGCAAACTGAATTGGCTGCCGGAACCCCATTCCGGGGCGGGGGAAACCGGGTGGCCGGGAAAGAAAAAGGGAAGGAGAGGAATCCTTTCCGGAAAGATTTGGTTTTATGGAAAATAATTCGTATTTTTGCAGTCCTTTTTGGGCCCCGTTTTGGCTCAAAAAAGCATAAACTATTTATTAACAATTAATTAACAAACAATGGTTAACCAGTACGAAACCGTTTTCATTGCAACTCCCGTTTTGTCTGACACCCAGATGAAGGAAGCGGTTGCCAAGTACGTCAAGCTCATCACCGACAACGGTGGAGAGATTGTGTACCAAGAGGATTGGGGCCTGCGTCAGCTCGCTTATCCCATCCAGCACAAAACTACAGGTTTTTATTACCTGATCGAGTTCAAGGCCGACTCCCAGTTCGTTGCCACCCTCGAAACCCAGTATCACCGTGACGAGCGCATCATCCGCTACCTCACCGTCGCCATGGACAAGGACGCCGTGGCTTATGCAGAGAAGCGCCGCGCCAACAAGGCTGCCAAGGCTGCTCCCGCCGCCGAAGCTCCCGCTGCTGAATAATCTGAAAGGAGGACATAATTATGGCAAACGAAAACAAAGAAATCCGCTATCTGAACCCTCCTACCGTAGAGGTTCGCAAGAAGAAATACTGCCGCTTCAAGAAAGCCGGTATCAAGTATGTAGATTACAAGGATCCTGAGTTCCTCAAGAAGTTCCTGAACGAGCAGGGAAAGATTCTGCCCCGCCGCATCACCGGTACTTCCCTCAAGTTCCAGCGCAAGGTTGCCCAGGCCATCAAGCGTGCCCGCTCCCTCGCCCTGCTTCCGTATGTTACTGACCTTCTTAAATAATCTGCCTTATGGAAATTTTGCTCAAGAAAGATGTAGCCAACCTGGGCTACGCCGGTGAGATTGTTAAAGTAAAGGCCGGTTATGCCATGAACTACCTGGTGCCCCAGGGCTTTGCCACCGTGGCCACCGAGTCCGTGAAGAAGCAGCATGCAGAGACCCTGCGCCAGCGCGCCCACAAAGAGGCCAAGCTGGTTGCCGATGCAGAGGCGCTCGCCGCCACCCTCGGCGCCCAGACCGTGGAGGTAAAGGTGAAGGTCTCCGAGAGCGGCAAGCTCTATGGCAGCGTCACCACCATCGACCTGGCCGAGGCTCTGGCCGCAAAGGGTCTGAACATCGACAAGAAGGATATTACCATCCTCGCCGGCGACGTGAAGGAACTGGGTGAGTATGAAGCTTCCGTGAAGCTGTACAAAGCCATCAAGGGTACCTTCAAGTTCAACGTGATTGCCGAGTAATCCTCGCACTTTAACTAAAAAGGGCTCTGCAACTGCTGCAGGGCCCCTTTTTTTGCGGCAGAAGTGCTCCTACTGTCCCGGAAAGTGAGACATTGGGCGCATTTTGGGCCGATTTTGCAGCCAATGTCCCGGATTTGGGGACATTGGACACAGTCTGCAATAAAAAGAGACCAAAAAGTCAAAATGACTTTGGTCGGCCTCTTTTTTTATGGGTTGTACCGCTTCCAGTGGTCTTCGATTTCTTCCAGGGTTTTGCCGGTGGTTTCCGGAATGTACTTCCACATGATGTACAGGTAGGGGAAGCACATGAAGGCGAACAGGAAGAAGGTGCCTTGCGGCGTCAGGTTTTCCAGCATCCAGGGAGTTAACTGGCCGATGAGATAGGTGCCCACCCACAGGGCCAGGCCGGCGATGGACATGGCCAGGCCGCGCACGCGGTTGGGATACATTTCGCTGAGCAGTACAAACACCACGGCGCTGATGGAAATGGCGGTGGAGAACACGTACAGCAGGAAGAACGTGACCAGGAAGCCGGTGCCCAGGCCCAGCTGCGCGCCCCAGGCGAAGTAGGTGCCGATGGCCACCAGGCACACAATCATGCTGCCAACGCCCCACCAGACCAGTTGCTTGCGGCCCACTTTGTCAATGATAAGAAGGGCGATGACGGTGGTGAGCATGTTCACCACGCCCACGAGAACCGTGCTGAACATGGAACCCTCACTGCTGAGGCCGGCGTCCTGGAAAATCTCGGGGCCGTAGTACAGCACGGCGTTCACGCCCATGAACTGGCCCAGGATGGCAATGGCGCTGCCCACCAGCACGGCCTTGCGGATGCCGGGTTCACGGAGGGCCTTCCACTCTTCGCTGCTGTCTTTTCGCTCCCCGCGGACGGAGAGCCAGCGCGGACTTTCCGGAATGAAGAAGATGAGCACCAGGAACAGCAGGTCCGGAATGGTTTCCAGCCCCAGCATGCCCCGCCAGTACTCGTTGTTGAACATGCGGGTGCCCAGGGACGGTTCCGTAGAGGCCAGGTCTGCGCCCTTGAGAACCAGGTAGTTCATCAAATACGCCAGCAGGAAGCCCACGGTGACGGCCAGCTGGTACAGTGATACCATAGTGCCGCGTTTCTGGGCCGGTGATACCTCGGAAATGTACACGGGCGAGACGATGGACACCACGCCAATACCGAATCCGCCGATGATGCGGTAAATGACCAGTTCGGTAAAAGTGCCGCACACGGCGCAGCCGATGGCCGAAATGCTGAACATGAGGGCCGATATGAGCATGGTCTTTTTCCGGCCTAGGAAGTCGCTGAGTATGCCGGCGACGGCCACGCCAAGGATACTGCCGATAAGGGCGCAGCCCACGTACCAGCCCTTGGACATTTCCGTGAGGCTGAACTGGTCCGCCACAATGCGGGTGGTGCCGGAGATGACGGCGGTGTCGTATCCGAAGAGGATGCCGCCCAGCGCGGCGACGCAGGCGACGAACAGCACGCGCCCTTTTGTCATGGTATTATTCATAGCTTGAAGTATTCTTTGTAACGGTCGTACAGGTGACCCGCCTGCAGATAGGCGCTTTGCGGGCTCATGAAGTGGCTGAATTCAAAGGTGATGGCTTTGTCGTAGCCGCAGCGCTTTGCGGCCTCCAATTTGAGGCGAAGCTTGTCAAACTTGATAGGGAAGAAACGGATGGGCATGTCGCGGTCGAAGCTTTCCGCGTTGGTCCAGCACTGCATTCCGTATCTGTCGGCCAGCTTCTTGTTTACGGAGAAGAACGCGTCAAGTTCATCGTAGTCTATGTGGCCGTCCTGGAAGGCGCAGGCGTCCACGTATTCATGGATGCCGTCAAAAATCTCGTTCCATTCCCTCTCATGCTGCTCAATTCCGACGGCCTGCTCCTTGGTGAGATTGCCTCCTGCGGCATCCACGGCCTTCTTTCCGTCTATCCAGGGGGAGATGAAGGTGGGAAGGCCTCCGGAAACTTCCTTGCACTGGCGTCCCATTGTACGGAAACTCTCAATTGCGCCCTTGGTGGCGCGGGAAATCTCTCCTGAGATGTACCAGCCGCCAAAGCTGGAGTACTTGGAACCGTAGCGTTCCCAAATCTCGTCAATCACGTATTTGTTGGCCTCCACCTCATAACTCATGTCTCCGGTATCCCAGTATTTTCCGGAATCATAGAGGCCCAGCCAGAACTTCATCCCGTACTTCTGTGCAAGGCGGCAGAACATGTCAATAAGGTCCACTGAAGGCATGTGGCAGCCCTTTTTGAGGAGGTAAGGGGAGGGGTAGGTGATGAACTTGCGGTAGCCGCAGCGGATATCGATCACTGTGTCTATACCGATGGCTTTCATGTAGCGGAAATCGCGGTCCCATTCCCGCTCCCCCCAGTTCTGGTGGGGGATGTCGTGGGAAATCTCATCCAGGAATGTTCCGGTGATGGGGAGAGCGTGGGCCTTCTCTACAATAAGGCTGGACTTTACGGAAGGGTCAAGTTCTATCCCGTACTTGTCTTTTCCGGGCTCCGGTTTGCAAGCGCTTGCAAGAAGCGGCGCCGCCGCCACTGCCACGGCTCCTTTTTTCAAGAAATCTCTTCGGTTTTCCATGTTCTATATCTTTTTAACCAATTTGTCTGTTCTCATCCTGATTTTGGACCTTTTTCCCGGACGGGAGCCAAAGGCTATTGCTTCTGTAAATAGCAATGCTTTGCCAGAAGGGAAGCTCCATAGGCGCCGGCCTTTTCTCCAAGCTGTGATACTTTTATCATTGTATCACTGTTCACGAGATTGAGTGACAGTTTGTTCACGGTGCTCCTGAGCGGGGGAATCAGGTATTTTTCGGTAACGCACAATCGGCCTCCAATAACCACTATGTTGGGGTTGAATATGTTTATGAGGCCTGCTACGGCGCGCCCCAGGGTTTCGCCAACCTTTTCTATACATTCAATGCAAAGTACATCTTCCTTCTCAACGGCATCCAGAATGTTGTCCAGGGTTAATTCTTCGCTCTTGCTAAAAGCCTCTGACAGCACCGATGCACGTCCCTCCTTCAGTTTTTTCGTAACCAGCCTGTGGAGGGCACTGCCGGAAGCACCGGTTTCAAGGCAGCCTATTTTACCGCATCGGCACGGAACATTATTGTCGAGGAGGGGGAAATGGCCGATTTCTCCTGAAAAACCGGATTTGCCGTAGTAGAGCTTGCCGTCCATGACCATGCCCATGCCAAGGCCCCAGCCAACGTTGAGGAAAAGGATGTCTCCCGCCGTTCCGGGGAAACTGCTCATGTATTCTCCCCATGCCATAGCCCGGGAGTCGTTTTCAACCACCACGGGCTTGCCAAATTCGGCCTCCAGAATTGCCTGGAGGGGCTTTTCTTCACTTATAAAGAAGGAGTAGCTGTATCCGGTGCGGAAATTAACGCGGCCGGTGAGGTCTACTCCGTAACCGGCAACTGAAGATGTATCCAGTTTCATTCTGGATTCCAGGCATTTCTTAACAGAAAGGCACATCTTATGGACGGACTCTTCCGTTTTTTCAAGGTGGAGAGGTATTTTCTCTATGGTATGAACCGTCTGCCCGGGAAGATCCGTCACGGCAACTGAAATACGTTCCTGCTCTACGTGTATGCCAACAAAATAACCGGCTTTTGGATTGAGGCCGAAGATGCTTGCGCGCCGTCCTCCCGATGACCCCGTTTTCCCCAAATCCACAAGATAACCCTGGGCCACCATCTCCGTTACTATGCGGGTGACTTTTGGTACGCTTGCACCCAAGGTGCGGGCAAGATCACCTATACTATATCCTGTGCGGTTCAAGCACAGTGAGAGGATGGTTTTCTTCTCCATGGCATAGTGTCCGCCGATATTTTGGGAAGGAGACTCCGTCATGTGTTTCTCTTTTTGCAAAAATAATAAATGGAATCCTCAATTGCAAATACTTTTTAATAAAATGTTAAAAAGTTGTTAATCATTGTTTGTTGTTTGAAAAAAAGTTTTGTGATATTTCTATTTATTCATATATTTGTACCAATGTATAATAAAACCATAAACAATATGCAGAACATAGATTTTGGCCAAATGGCAGAGCGATACCGCAGGGAATTGTACGGAAGCGTACTGCCCTTCTGGCTGGAAAAATCGCAAGACGAAGAGTTTGGCGGATACTTTACCTGCCTTGGCCGCGACGGAAGCGTCTTTGACACGGATAAATTCGTGTGGCTGCAAGGCCGGGAAGTGTGGATGTTCGCCATGCTTTACAATAAGGTGGAGAAGAATCCCGCCTGGCTCGCCTGCGCGGAGCAGGGCGCCAGGTTTCTGGAGAAATACGGGCACGACGGCCATTACGATTTCTACTTCTCCCTCACCCGGGAGGGCAAGCCCGTCATCCAGCCGTACAACATCTTCTCCAACACCTTCGCCTGCATGGCCTTCGCCCAGCTGGCTGTGGCCACCGGAAGCGGGCATTATGCCGATATAGCCCGCAAGACCTTCCAGCGCATCCTGGACCGCCGTTCCAATCCCAAGGGACAGTGGCTCAAGGCCTATCCCGGCACCCGTCCCATGAAGGACTTCGCCCTTCCCATGATCATCTGCAACATGGCCCTGGAGGTGGAGCCCATCATCGAGGACAAGTCCCTGCTGGACAAAACCATTCAGGAGGCCCTCCATGAAGTGTTTGACGTCTTCTACCAGCCGGACTTGGGCGTAATGGTGGAGAACCTGGCCCCGGATGGCAGCCTCGTCGACTGTTTCGAAGGCCGCAAGGTGAACCCCGGACACGACCTGGAGGCCCTCTGGTTCATGATGAACCTGGGCCTGCGGCTGAATCGGCAGGATATCATAGACAAGAGCATGGAGATTGCCCTTCGCGTAATTGACTACGGCTGGGACAAAGAGTATGGCGGCATCTTCTATTTCATGGACCGCAAGGGCTATCCCACCCAGGAGCTGGAGTGGGACCAGAAACTCTGGTGGGTGCACCTGGAGGCCGCCATCTGCATGATCAAGGGTTATCAGCTCACCGGCAACCAGAAGGCGCTGGAGTGGTTCCTCAAGCTGGACGATTACCTCTGGACCCACTTCAAGGATCCGGAGTTCCCGGAGTGGTATGGCTACCTGAACCGCCGCGGAGAAGTGCTGCTCCCGCTCAAGGGCGGCAAGTGGAAAGGCTGTTTCCACGTGCCCAGAGGGCTGTACCAGATTGGAACCATCTTACAGGAAATTGCAGACAAACAATAAATTTACGCATACAATGAAAGTCTTATCCCGTCTTTTGACTTCTCTGGTGGCAGGACTCCTCCTGCTGCAGGGAGTGGCCTTTGCCCAGACGCAGATCCGAGGCAGGGTGACCGATGCGGACGGCAAGCCCCTCGCAGGCGTGACGGTGCTGGTGAAAGGAACCACCAACGGCACCATGACAACTTCCGACGGTACGTATTCCCTGCGTGTTAACCAGGGCGACGTGCTGGAGTTCTCCTGCCTGGGTCTGGCTACCGAAGAGCGTAATTACAGGGGACAGCAGAACCTGAATGTCACCCTGGTGGAAGACGCCCTCTATCTGGAAGATGTGGTGGTGGTGGGTTACGGTACGGCCAAGAAGGAAACCCTCACGGCAGCCGTGAGCGCCATCAAGGGTGATGAACTCCTGAAGGCCCCTTCCACCAATGTTTCCCAGGTGCTGGCCGGCAAGCTTTCCGGTATCTCCTCCGTGCAGGAGTCCGGTGAACCGGGCCTGGACCAGGCGTCGCTGCGCATCCGCGGCTCCGTGTACGGGGTAGCCTATGTGGTGGACGGTTTTCCGGTGGAGAACATCAACGATATCGATCCGGCCGATATTGAGAGCATCTCCGTGCTGAAGGACGGAGCCTCGGCCGCCGTGTACGGCCTCAAGGCCGCCGGCGGCGTGATTATCATTACCACCAAGAAAGGCGACAAAGGCGACACCCGCATCACTTACAACGGCTCCGTCGGCGCCAGCATGAATGCCAATTTCCCGCGCTTCATGAACGGCCCGCAGTTCGCGTACTATTGGAACCTGGCCCAGATGATGGACCAGATGGCCAGCGGAGCCATAGCATCCGAGGACGATTACGTACCTTACTTTACGCAGGCCAACGTGGAAGCCATGCTCAACGGAGACCCAACGGACGGCTGGGACAATGTGGACTACACCAAGCGCGTCTTCGGTACCGGCCTCACCAATAAGCACAACATTACGGTGCAGGGCGGCAACGACAAAATGCGTTATTTCGTTTCCGGTGGTTACCTGGGGCAGAAGGGTAACATTGAAGGTTACAACTACCGCCGTTACAATGTCCGTGCGAATATTGAGTCCAGGATTGCGAAACACCTGGTTTTCAATGCGGGTCTTAGCAGCATCATCGGCCGCAGGGAAACGCCCCGTTTCCTCTCCGGAGGTTCCGACAGCGACGCCGGCTACGAAGTGGGCTGGTTCTCCATCGCACACCAGGTCATCGGCATGTATCCTTTCCTGCCGGAAATGTATGACGGATATTATACCGGCGCCATCGCTGACAACCAGGCCTTCCCCAACAGCCCGCTGGCGGCCCTGTACCAGTCTGGCAACAAGAAGCACCGCAGCTTCGAAGGCATCATCAACGGTGGCCTCACCTGGGAGATTCCTTGGGTGAAAGGACTGCAGGCCAAGGTGAGCGGCTCGTACGACTATCTGGATTCTTACAGCAAGAACCTGGATACATCTTACTACGTGGTGGTGCGCAGGCGCAATGAGGATGGCAGCTGGGGCTGGACGGCGCCCATGGTGGACGTGAATGGAGCATCCGACGGTAACAAAGTGGGAGAGGGGTCCTATTATCAGCAGACCATGACGGGGCAGGCCAGCCTCAGTTATATGAATAGTTTCGGCAAGCATAATGTAGATGCCATGTTGCTGGCCGAAATCCGTGATTTCCAGACCAATAACTTGAGCGCATACGTGAAGAACGTGCCTTTCGCCCTCCTGCCGGAATTGAACAACGGTACACCCACAGCCAATCCGGTTATCGGAAGCAGCAATGCTTCCCGCAGCGCGGGTTACGTGGGCCGGGTCCGCTACAATTATGATGAAAAGTATCTTTTCGAGTTCACGGGCCGATACGACGGGTCTTACAAGTTTGCCGGTATGACCAAGACCCGTTGGGGCTTCTTCCCTTCGGCCTCTTTGGGATGGAACCTTTCCAAAGAGTCGTTTATGCAAGGGGCCGATTGGCTGGACAACCTGAAGCTTAGGGCTTCCGTGGGCCTTTTGGGCAATGACGGAGTCAGTGCTTTTATGTTCTTGAGCAAGTATGCGCTGGGCGGCAAAGTGGTTTATCCTGGCGGAGCGGCCGTTCCTGCCTATTATACCTCCGGCATTCCCAATAAGGACCTGACTTGGGAAAAGACTTTGTCTTACAATGTGGGTACGGATTTCTCCCTCTGGGACGGAAAACTGGGCGGAGAAATTGACGCTTTTTACAACTACACCTACGACATCCTCACTTGGAATGGTGGCGGTCATCCCAGTTCGATGGGCGGTTACTATCCTACCTATGTGAACGGCAATGCCATCGACAGCAAGGGTATCGATGTCCTTGTCACCCATAAAAACCACTTCCAGTTGGGCGGCCAGCCTTTCTACTACGAGATTGGCGCCACGCTCACTTACTCCAAGACCCGCTGGCTCAAGTACCTGGACGAGCCCAATGTCCCCGAGTGGCAGAAGGTTACCGGTACCACCTACGGTTCCCACTGGGGTTGGCTGGCCGAAGGCCTCTATAAGAGCGAGGAGGAGATTGACAACAGCGCCTGGTATGGTACGCGTCCGAATATCGGCGATATCAAGTACACGGACCTCAACGGCGACGGCCAGATAGACTGGCAGGACCGCGGCATCTTCGGCAAGAGCAACCGTCCGGAACTCACCTTCGGCCTGAATATCAATCTGGGGTGGAACGGCTTTGATGCGAACCTCCAGTTCACGGGCGGCGCCCTCTTCCAGGTGTCCATGACCGGAACGTATTTCAATGAGAACGACGACGACACCATCTGGACCAAGACCTTCAAGGAAGGCGGCAACTCCCCGCTCTTCCTGGTGGAGAATGCCTACAGTCTGGACAACCCCGAGGGCACCTTCCCGCGCCTGACCCTGGGAACGGCCGGCCATGGCGGCGACAACGGCCTGAGCTCCAGTTTCTGGTGGCGGGACGGCAAGTATGTGCGCCTCAAGACGGCGCAGATTGGTTACACGCTTCCCCAGACCTTCACCCGCCGCTTCGGGGTGCAGAGCCTCCGCATTTTCGTGGAAGGAAACAATCTCTTTACGCTGGACGGCCTGCCGGAGGGCATCGACCCGGAATCGCCGGGCGTGAACAACGGCTACTATCCGCAGCAGCGCAACATCCTGGGCGGTATTACTTTAACGCTTTAATGACGGAGGCCTTATGAAAAAGATTTTGTACCTTCTTCCGCTTCTCGGCGTCCTCGCTTCGTGCAACGCCTACCTGGACATGACACCCAAGGACAGCATCTCCGACAAGGTTATGTGGGCTTCTGTGGAGAGCGCCGAATATGCCGTGAACAGCATTTACTCTTATACCTATGACATCTATGCCAACTGGCCCAGTGCGGTTGGCATGACGGAAGCCTTTACCGACGAGTTCAAGTATGGCTCTTACGTAAACTTCGCCTACTGTCTCATTCCCAGCCAGGTTGCCTACGGAGGCACCAACCTCACCAACAGCTTCGTGGATGTGTATCTGGGTTGCTGGGGTGAACTGTATAACGCCATCCGCCGCACCAACGAAGCCATCGACAATCTGCACAATCTGGGCAAGGACCTTCCCCAGGCCGATCAGGTGCGGCTGGAAGGCGAACTCCGCCTGATGCGCGGCTGGCTGTACTTTGAGCTGGTGAAGCGCTACAAGGATGTCATCCTCTACGACGAAGACCTTACCCAGATAGCCGTTGACAAGCCCCTTTCCACCGAAGATCAGGGCTGGGCGTTCATCTGGGAGGACCTCCATTACGCGGCCGGCGTGCTGCCGGAAAAGAGCGCAGCCGGGGGACGTCTGGACAAAGCGGTAGCCTTGGCCCTTATCTCCCGCTCCATGCTCTATGCCGGCGAGTGGGACAAAGTCATAGAAGCGGCCGATGAACTCAAGGACCTGGGCTATTCCCTGATGCCCAATTATGCCGATGTCTTCACCGTCCCCATCCATGGCGGCAATACCGAATCCATCCTCCAGTACAGCTTCTCCTATGCCGACAATGTTACCCACGAATTCGACTATTACTACGCTCCCGGCGGAGACTATAAACTGGTAGGCCAGCAGGGCGGTGGCTATGGCACGCCCACCCAGGAGATGGTGGAAAGTTATGAATTGGCTTCGGGCGGATTCCCGGACTGGTCTCCCTGGCACAGCTCCACTACGGCGGAGCCGCCTTACGCACAGCTGGAACCGCGTTTTCAGGCCACCATCCTTTACAACGGCGCCGCTTGGAAAGACCGTACCATAGAGCCTTTCGTGGGCGGAACCGACGGCTGGTGCACCTGGAACAAGGAACCGCAGCCCCAGGGCCGCACCACCACGGGCTATTACCTGCGAAAGTTCGTGGACGAGACCCATGACCTCTCCCAGCGTGTGCAGAGCACCCAGCATTTTGTGCTGCTCCGTTACGGGGAAGTGCTCTTGGACAAGGCCGAGGCCTGCTACAGGAAAGGGGACAGCGATGGCGCCAATGCCGCCGTCCGCGAAATCCGTCAGCGCGCGGGCCTGCCTTATTCCAATAAGAGCGGGGACGCTCTCTGGCAGGCCATCCGTCAGGAGCGCCGCATTGAGCTGGCCTTCGAGGGCCAGTGGTACTGGGACCTTCGCCGCTGGGGCGATGCCGTGGAATATTATCCCGTGGGCCTGAACAACTATCAGGTGCACGGACTCAAGATTGAGACTACTGCCGTTGCGGGCCAATATCTGTACACCTATGTGTCGGTAGACGACAAAGACCGGAATTTCCCGCAGAAGATGCTCAAGCGATTCCCCATCCCCGACGGGGAACTCAACTCCAATGCCCTCGTTGAACAATACCCTGAATGGAATTAATGTCATTCTGAACGAAGTGAAGAATCTGTCATGAAAAGATCACAATACATACTTCCCTTATTGCTGACCTGCTGCGTCGTGGCCTGCCACCAGCCTGAATACGTGGAGCCTACGGCCGACCGGCAGGGCATCACCTCCCTGGCCGCCTACTTTGCCTTCGGCCCGTATGAGGGGCAGGAGATGGGGCGCCTGGAAATCTCGGATCCCGAGGTGGACCGCTACGTGATTCCCATTCCCTGGTATTTCCCGGAGACCTCAGACGACATCACTACGCCTTATATGGCCAAAGTGCGGGTGCGTGCCTCGCTGCAGGCCAACTGTAAAATAGAGCCGGCCCTCACGGTACTGGACCTCACGGAGGAGAACCACTTTACCTATACCGACGCCACGGGGACTTCCCGTTCCATCATCATCACGGGCGAACGGGTCAGGTCTTCCAAATGCGAGCTCATCAGCTTTACCCTGAAGCGCCCCATGCTCAATGGCGTGATTGACAAAGCCAACAAGCAGGTGTCTCTCATTACAGCCAACGACCTGTCGGTAGGGGAGGCTACGGTCACTTTATCGGCGCATGCCACCATTTCGCCCGACCCGGCCGAGCCGCACAACTACAACGAAGGATTCACCTTCACGGTGACGGCCGATGACGGAAAAACCCAGGCCGAGTATTTTGTAGTGAAGAATGTGCCCGAAAAGATTGATTATGGCGTGAATGCCACCAGTGCGGAGAAACTCTTCAACCTGGATCCTTCTTCCGGCTTAGGGCTGCCCTCATACAATACCCTGGCCAACGTGTCCTTGGCCGTGCTGGACTCCTGGCTCATCGTAAACATGGGCGACGGATCCGCGCCCAAGTATTTCAACAAGATTGTGGCAACCTACGGCGGAACGGTCAAAATAGGGAATGCCGTACCCACCGGTGCCATCGCTTCCGACGAACAGGATCATCTCCTTCTGTGCAACCTGGCCGAAGCCGGGGAGCAGTTCACCATTTGGAAGACTTCTTCTGTGGATACGGCGCCTACCGTGCTTCTTAGCTTCAAGAATGAAGAAGACATCCAGCTGGGCCTGGAGATGAAGGTGATCGGCAACATCGAGGAAGAGGCGGTGATTTCCGTCACTTATCCGGGCCTTGCCGGCGTTACCACCAGCGGCCGTTTCCGCGCCATCCACATTGTGGGCGGGGAAGTGGTCTCCAACGAAGTCATCGACCTGCTGCCCTACGGATTCACCTGGGGATCGGGTCCTGCCAATAGCACCTGTATAGTGGCTGGTTCTCCCACCATGGATGAGGGCTGGTACAGCTGCAAGTACTCCGACAATACGCTCACCTGGTTCAAGCCCGACTTTTCCGTTGGCAGTGCCCTGCCCGGTGAGGGCTTGGGTGAAGACGAAGACGCCCCCGGCGGCGGTTACTATGTGAACGGCAACGTGGACCCGAACAACCTGGACAGCAAGCAGTTCAACAATGCCCGCTACCTGCTTCTGTTCGTGTCCAACCACTTCCCCAAGTGGTGGCCGGGCCCTCAGCTCTATGTCTATGACATTACCAACGGCTCGCTGAGTGACCGTATCTACAACAGCCCGCAGCTGGCCTTCTCCGTACCGTTCATGTACAACGACCAGTACCAGACCGGAAGCAATGACGGCAACGGCGCCTGTGCAGATGCTATCCTGGCCCCTTCAGCCGACGGGTACATGCTGTACATTTACTATTACGATCATTTCTCCGGCATGATTGGCGGGTATAGTCTGGATTGTATCAAACGATGAAAAAGCTTCTGTTTGTGCTTGGTCTCTATGTGGCGGTCTCCTGTTCGGAGGCTGCCAGCACGGACATGCCCGCCTGGCGCTGGCAGGACCCGGTGGAGCCGGAAACCCCGGAGGTGGTAGAGGCGCATCCCGCCATTGTTGCGCAGGGATGGACCAATGTTACTGCTTCGTACGTGGCGGTTCCGGAGGGCATAGCCCTATACAAGAGCCCATCGGAACTGGGCGGCCAGAAGGTGATTGCCTATATTGCCGTAGCAGACCTGTCAATAATTGCTTGGGATGTCAAAGCCATCGATGATCCCACCATCAGCGGCACAACCGAGTCCTTGAAGACGCCTTCCGAATTTTACAAGGAGTCGGCCGCGCCTGTAATCATTAACGGTGGCTATTTCTTCTCTGAGGGCGGAAAGAATTACAACGCTTCGGTTGCTGTGAGTGCAGGCCGCACCTATGGCGTAAATATCAACTACGCGTCTATTGATTGGGAAACCATGTATTATCCTACCCGTGGCGTTTTCTATCAGAATGACAGTATGGCGGCTTCTCCACTTGAGAATGAACCGAGGGTGGGGTGGACATACTGGAGCGGCGGCGCCAGGCATTATCTGTATAGCGAGCCGGCCCAAAACGCATGGGAGGCCGATCCGCTTCCGGTCCCGGATGCATCCTTCCCGTCAGCGGCAGTAGATTTTGTCCCTCAGACGGCCATCGGTGGCGGTCCGGTTCTCCTCCAGGGAGGCAAGGTTGTGAATACCTGGAAGGAAGAGATGTTGTATGGCGACGGGGCCGATGACAAAATGCCTCAGGCGCGTCATCCCCGGACGGCCATCGGCTTTACGGCCGACAGATACCTGATAGTATTTGTTTGCGAAGGCCGCGGCATGACAGAAGGCGTAGCCGGTATGACATTCGCCGAAGAAGCGTCCGTCCTTAAAGACCTGGGCTGCACCGAAGCCCTGAATCTGGATGGCGGAGGCTCTTCCTGCCTGCTGGTCCAGGGACAGGAAACCATCCAAGTCTCCGATGGTGTGCAGCGTCCCGTGGCATCGGTCATAATCCTTAAATCGAAATGAGAAAATTAACGCTCATACTTGCCTGTTTTGCACTACTCGCCGCGTGTACGGCCGAGGACCCGCACAATTACAAGTGGCGGGAGGCGTGGTCGGAAACGGAAGCGCCTGTTCCCCCCGATCCTTCCGGGCCCTTCACCCCGGAGATTAAGGGGAAGCCGCGTTATGTCTGGGTGGATGCGGCAGCCAATTATCAGTATTATGCCAACGATGCCGCCTATATTGCCGAGGATTGCCGGCGCATAGCCGACATGGGCTTTACGGACCTTATCGTGGATGTCCGCCCCACCAGTGGAGATGTCTTCTTCCAATCCACCGTGGCTCCGCCTTGCACCAAGGTGGCCGCCTGGGTGAACGGCCGGTATAAGTTTGTGGAAAGAACGGCCACCTTTGATTATCTGGCTACGTTCATCGAGGCCGGACATATGGCCGGGCTGCGGGTGAATGCCGCCATCAACACCATGGTGGGCGGCTATCATTCTTCCATCGGTGACGTGGGTATGCTCTACGACACCCCGGCACGTAAAACCTGGTGCTCGGTGGACAACCTGGCCGGTGGCCTCACCAATGCCATGGACGACCCTGACTATGGCCCCCGCTTCCTGGACCCGGCTAATCCCGAGGTGCAGGAATTCCTGCTTACGCTGCTGGGAGAACTGGCCGCGTATGAAGGACTGGATGGCATTGTTCTGGACCGTTGCCGGTACGACGACAACGGCATGGATGCCGGCTATACGGATGCTGCCAAAACGGCGTTTGCCGCCTATCTGGGGGAGGTGCCGTCGGCCTGGCCCGTGATGCCGCGGGGACAGAACTATGTGAGTGGCCCTTCCACGCTGCAGAAAAACTGGCTTACCTTCCGCTGCAAGGTTATTCACGACTTTGTAGCTGCCGCAGCCGACAAAGTGCATGCCGTGAATCCGGATGTGCGTTTTGGCGTGTACGTTGGCGCCTGGTTCTCCGATTACTACACCAGCGGCGTAAACTGGAGCAGCCCGAATTACAATGTCAAGGCTAATGAGTCTTCCTATAAATGGGTCCCGAACAATTACCAGAAAACCGGCTTTGCCGATTTGCTGGATTTCATCTTCCTGGGTGCCTATGCCGGAACCGGCGGCGTGCATGGCTCTACGGAATGGACCATGGAGGGTTTTGCCAAACTGGGGGCAAAGCGCCTCTCAGGGGATGTACCTTTTGCTGCCGGACCGGATATCGGCAATGGCAGCGGCTTTGAAAACGGCCATCAGGAGGCCTTGATTCCCGACATTGTGAACACGATGCTGGGCGCCTCAGATGGCCTGTTCATCTTTGATTTGTGCCATATCCGTATGTTTGACTACTGGGATGCCTTCAAGACAGGCATCGACGAATATATAGAAACACTTAATTAACCTTTAATTATTCACATTATGAAAAGAGTACTTTTGTTTGCTTCTGTGCTGGCGGCCCTCGTAGCTGTTTCCTGCCAGAAAGAAACCAAGGTGGAAGATGCGCTGACGCTCTCCTCCGGTACCACGGCAACCATCCCTCAGGAAGGTGATGTGGTCACCATCAAGTTCAACTCTACCGTGGCCTGGACCGCCAAATCCAGCGAGTCCTGGCTCACCGTCTCTCCCGCCAGCGGTGAGGCTGGCGACGTCACCGTCAAAGCCTCTGCCTTGAAGAACGAAACCAACGATTCCCGCACCGCCAAGGTGACCATTACTGCCGGTACAAAGACCGCTGATGTTACGGTTACCCAAGGTCAGCTGGATGCGCTGGTGGTTGGCACCGTAGACTACGAAGTCCCCGCAGAGGGCGGCACCGTGGAGATTCCTGTGTCTGCCAATATCTCCTACGCTGTGGTCATCCCCGAGGCCGTGGATTGGATTACCATTACCAAGGGAATGGTGGACAGCAAGGTGGTACTGGAAGTGGCTGGGACGCATGAGTACGTACAGGATGAGGATACGTGGGAGATTGCCGAGGATGCCATTGTCCGCACGGCAAAGATTACCATCCGTGGTGAAGGCGTCGAGGAGGTGGTCACCATCGGCCAGAAGGCCTTCTATCCGTATTTCGAGTATGAAGGCGACTGGGCTGGTCTTCAGTGGAGCTTCTATGAAGGCGTTCCCGTGATGTTCCCCCAGGAAGGCGGTGAGTTCACCATCGACATCAACACCAATATCGAATGGCGGACCTACATGTCTGTCTGGAGTGAGGAAGCGGGCACCGGCGTTGACATCATGGACAATGGATGGACCCAGATTTCCTTTGATGAAAACCACATCTATATCAAGATGGCGGCCAATGATTCTTATTTCACCCGTGAGGACTACCTCTACAGCGTCGGCATCATCGACGGTGAAGAGGATGGTAATTTCGGCGGTCTGGGCTGGTTCCAGCAGGAAGGAATTCCTCTGGAGGGCGCTGTAGCAGAATATGCCTGGAGCAAGACCCTGACCGAGCTCAGCATCCCTGCCGCTTACAACCGCCTGGCCTACACCGCCACCGGCGCCCTGCTCATCTCCGACGGAGAGAAAGTGCATGCCATCAGCCCGGCCGACGGCACTTATTGGAAGGCTATCACCTATCCTGGCATCGCGCCTACCTCCATCTGCAGTGATGATGCCGGCAACGTTATCGTCGCTCCGGATATGGTTGCCGATATTGACTGGGGAACGGGCGTGCTGCTCAGCGGCACCGAGTACACCATCTATTACAGCGCCAACCCGAACGAAATGAATAACTCCATCACGGTGGAGAACAAGGATTACGGCACTGTGGGCGGTATCCGAGTGCGGGGAGACATCTCCCAGAAAGCGGTTATCACCGGTGTCGTGGGATCGGCCAGCTGCTGGTTTGGCTATGACATCGAGAACTATGCCGCCGTGCCCAACTACTATGGTACCCAGAACCAGGGTCCCGGTCCTGGCGTCAATACATTCTGGAGCCCTGAGACGGCTGCTTCCATAGCTATGGGTCCCAGCCTGCACGACGGTGTCCTGTTCAGAGGCTATGACGGCAAGGAAAGCCTGTATTACCTGGCCGATGCCTATACTCCCAACTGGGCAGTTCCTTATCAGTGGCAGTTCCTTACCGATGCCGGCAGCGGCGGAAATGAGAACCAGAACAACCTTGCCATTGCCGACTACAACGGCAAGAAGGTAGTCGCCTACACGCAAGGCTTCCATTTCAACTATTCCTCCAATGCCACCATCTATGTACTGGATGTTACCGACATCAATGATGTGAAGCCGCTGGTGACCATCAATCCGGTGGATGATGTTGAATTCACCGAGGACTTCACCGGTGCCAACAGCGCCGATGTCCTCCTGCATCCTACCGATGAATGCCTGGAACTCTACGCAGTGAATTCCGGCCGTTCCGTCGTTTGCAAGTACAAGATTATCTTCTGATACTTGTCAGTTGATCATATGCGCCGGCCCTTGTGACCGGCGCATATTTTAAACGAAATGAAACGCAGGACTTTTCTCAAGGATGCAGCTTTTATTACGGCTGCGGCAGCGGTGGCTCCACGCGTGGTTTCTGCTTGTGCTCCTGCGCAGGCGGGAGGCGGTTCGGAGATTGCCCGGAACTTTTTCTACAGGGCGGACGGCAGCTTTACCGTGCTCCAGTTCACGGATACGCACTACATTGCCGGAGACCCGCGGTCGCAGCGGGCGCTGGATTGTGTGCGGGAGGCGCTGGAGGCCGTTCGGCCGGACCTGGTGATTCATACCGGGGACATTGTCTTTGGCCAGCCGGACCTTCTGAGCGCCCAGGAAATCCTTGCCCCGCTGGCCGCCTCCGGCATTCCCTGGGCCGTGGCGCTGGGCAACCACGACTCCCAGTTCGGGGCCTCCCGGGAAGAGATGTTTGACCTTATCCGGGGAATGCCCGGCAACGTGAACCTTCCCCCGAAGGATGGCGTTTACGGCTGCTCCAATGATGTACTCACGCTCTCCGGCAGCAAAGGAGTGGATCGGGTTTTCTACCTTTTCGATTCCATGGATGCCGTTATACTGAAAGGGGAGGAGGAGATTCATAGCTACGATTTCATTCGCCACAATCAGATTGCCTGGTACCGGGCTTACAGCCAGTGGTTTACGCAGGAAAATGGCGGCACGCCCATCCCTTCGCTGGCGTTTTTCCACATTCCGCTGCCGGAGGTGCAGGAAGCCCTGGACAAAGGCCTGGAACCCACCGGAAACAACGGAGAGCCTCCCTGCCCGTCCCGCCTGAACAGCGGCCTGTTTGCTCAGTTCCGGGAGTTGGGAGACGTGCAGGCTATCGTCACGGGACATGACCATGACTGCGACTATGTGCTTCCCTATGGCCAGTTGTATTTTATTTACGGCCGATACAGTGGGGGAGACACCATCTACAACCACTTGGGCCCGCACGGGTACATTCCCTCTGACGGCCCGACGGCCCCCGGAACCGTTCCCGGCTGCCGTGTCTTCCAGTTTCGGCAAAAAGAGCCTGCCTTCCGCACATGGGTACGCCTGCAAGGTGGAGAAGTGCAGCAATCCCTCACCCTGAAGTGGGACTAATCTGCTGTGAATCAATGATTTGCGCAAAGTGACTTGGCTGAATCGGAATATGATAAAACCTGTAAGTAACTATGAATAAGCGAATTACCTCCACGCTTGCCGCTCTGGCTCTCCTGCTCTGTGGCTTCCTTACTGCCTGCACGGCTAATTTGCAGCAGCCTAAGCCCCGTATGGTCTGGATAGAGGTGGGGGCCAATTTTGACGCCTATGCCAACCATGCGGACAGCATTGCCGCAGACTGCCGACGGCTGGCCCTTATGGGCTTTACCCACATCGTTGTGGAAGTAAGGCCTACCAGCGGCGATGTCCTTTTTAAAAGCCGAGTGGCGCCTGAACTCAAGGCCACACCCCGCTGGAGCCCGGACGGTTATGTGCTCCGGGAACGCACGGCCAGCTTCGACTATCTCCAGGCGTTTGTGGACGCCGGACATGCGGCCGGACTGAAGGTCTTAGCCGGGGTGAACATGATGGTAGGTGGCTGGAAAGGGCCGGGTATCGAGCATGGTATGGTCTATGACCGGCCGCAGCTGCAAAGTTGGTGTGCGGTAGATTATACAAAGGAGGGAAAACTGCTGAACCATGCGGCGGATGCTTCCACCCTGGGCGGCCGCTTCCTGGATCCTGCCAACCCGGATGTGCAGGACTTCCTCCTTGCGCTGTTGGAAGATGTGGCATCCTATCAGGACCTGGACGGCATTGTGATGGACCGCTGCCGATATGACGACTACGCCCTGGATGCAGGTTATACCCAGGAGGCTTACCGGCAGTTCACGGCGTACATCGGCCACGAGCCTGAGCGCTGGCCCGTATTTGCCGATCCCGGCCACATTTTTCTGGAGCGTATGCCCGACGAACTGGAAAACCGGTGGCTCACGTTCCGCTGCCAGGTGATTCACGACTTTGTGGGCCGCTGTGTGGAAAAGGTGCACGCCGTGCGGGAGGACCTTCCCGTCGGCGTATATGTAGGTGCCTGGTTCAGCGAATATTACCGGAGCGGAGTAAACTGGGCCAGTCCGGACTATGACCTTGCGGCCGAAGAACCCACCTATAGCTGGGCTACGGCGGCTTATCAGTCCACGGGCTTTGCCCGTCTGGTGGACTTTCTGCTGCTGGGCGCTTATTGCCCGGCCGACAATGTATACGGGCAGACGGAGAAGACTTCGGAAGGCTTTGCCCGCCTGGGTCGCAGGCGTCTGGGACCGGATGTCCGCTTTTTCAGCGGCCCGGACATTGGCAATGAGCCCGGCTACGGGAAGGGCGGCCGCGCGGAGACCATCTCGGAGATTGCACGGGTGATGGACTGTGAGGCGGACGGCTTTTTCCTCTTCGACCTGTGCTACATCCGAGCCTTCAACTATTGGGATGCGCTAAATCTTTAATTTGATTCCCAGCTTGGTGAGCCCCCATGCGCAGCTGATATATACGGCCGCCATGAGGGCGCATTTGGCTACTCCCACCCAGCCGGTTAGCCAGGGGGCCGGCGTGGGGCTCACAGCCACCCACAGGGCAATGAACAGATAGGGAATCATGTATACGGTGAGCGTGGCGGTTCCGGCTACGCCGATGGGCTTGAACCAGCCAGTCCAGCCTTTGCGTTCCAGGAAGCGCAGTACGGTATAAAGCGCCACGGACAAGGCGCTTACAAACAGGCACCAGGGAAGGGTGCCCAGGTTTTTGGAGACAATCCATCGCGTGTGGAAGGCCATGCCCAGCACGGCCAGTACGGCTGCGGCGGCAAAGCCCAGGCCCAGGCGCTGCGAAGGTTTGCGCTCCCTGAGGGCCCAATCGGCCAGGGTAAGGAGCAGGCCACCCAGGCCCATCACGGCACCGAAGCCTTTGCCCAGTTGCAGCGCACCGGCCAAATCGGCCAGGATATTGGGGCCGATAAACAGCCCTTCGTCCCGCATGGGGACCACGGTGAGGTTGACAAAGGCAATCACGCCCCATAGCACAGCCAGTACCCATGTGCGCCCCCGGCAAAGCAGATACGCCATGGCACAGAACAGGTACATCCAGCCAATCTGTCCCAGGATGCCCCACCAGAGGCCTTCGAAGCGGGCCCCGTCCGCGGATCGGTATGCCAGTGCCAGGCTCAGCAACAGCGCGCAGCCTGCCACTTTGAGCCAGCGGGCGGGTTTCCAGTCCTTGGGATACTGGTTCCACACCAGGAAGAAGCCTATTACCATGAGCAGTACCCACAGTGCCCGGTTGCCGGCCATGGCGCGTGCCTCCTGGTTGCAGATGAATGCGCCCATGATGAGCAGTGCCAGCGTCCGGCTGAAGATATGGAGCACGGTGCTCTCTGTGCTATATCCCTTGGCTATGCGGCGCTCCAGGGCATAGGGGATGGACATGCCCATGGCAAAGAGGAACATGGGAAAGACAATGTCCGATAGGCCCATGCCGTCTTCCAGGGTGGCATAATGCTCCATCCAGTGTGGCACATTGAACACTTTCCAGAATTCGTTTACAAACACCATCAGGGTCATGGTGAGGCCCCGAAACATGTCAATCGAGAGGTTCCGTTTGTTCATGGTAGATTCTTTACTTCGTTCAGAATGACGCAGTTGGCGTGTGTACCCAGGTTTCGTTGGCCCAGCCCACGCTGCGGCCGATGCCTTTGACCTCGCCGCGAAGACCGGCTTCCTGCAGTTCCCTGAAGCCCGGGTCCGATGGCTTCAAATCCAGGAAGGGAAGCAGGTAGCAACCGTGATCTAAAAGGAGGCTTTGCACTTCATGCACAGGAACTTCCGCAGGATGGCAGCCTTTGCCTGCGGCCAGGGCTGCCAGTGCCCCGGCCGCCTGGCCCAGTTCCATCACCACGGGCTGCAGCCGCGTGCCGCCGTTCATTTCCCAGCTCACGGAGACGGCTTTGTCGGCCACCAGGAAATCTTCCACGTGCACCGGGATGAGAACGCCCAGCGGCACGCTGAAAGAGGGAATCTTGCCAAACCAGAGGTGGGAAAGTTCTTCCCGGCGGGGATTCTGCGTGTGATGGTGGTCTACTGGATAATCTCCTACGGCTATGGCGCGGGTGTAAAGGTCAAAATCATAGGGCCGCTTGGCCGCCTCCACCGTCATGGTGTCTCGTCCGGCTATACGCCGTGCTTCCCGCCAATAGGGGAAGAAGGGGAGACCGTCTTCGGTAGGATACACGTCATCGGCGATGCCCAACCGGGTATAGCCCAGTTCGTGTTGCAGGTAATAGATGAATCCCAGTGTACGCAGCTTGGCCTTTTGCACCACGGAGTCCCGCTGGGCCGGCGACATATCCAGGTATTCGGCAAAATAGTCGTTTCCGCCCTGGGGCCAGTTAAGCATCAGATGCCCGTCTGGAAGCTGCCCGTAAGAGAGCATCATCTCCGGGCTCCAGGTATCGCAGCAAGTGCTGTAAAGTGCCGGTTCATAGCCTTCTGGCTCTTGGCTGGTTACCTCGTGGTCATATTCCTTCACTATAGCGACGCAGGTAAAGTCCTGGGCCGATACACGGTCTGCAAGCGCTTCACAGCCAACAGCTTCCGCCACATCTCCCAGCTCCGTACCATCGATGAGGATGCGGGCCTTCACGCGGGAACCGTCCGAGAGCGTTAGCCGCCAATGCCCGTCAACGGCCGTTACGTCCGTGTTGAAACGGACTTCCACGCCGGCCTCGCGGGCCATGTTCTGCAGGATCTGGTTTCCCACTGCGGGATTGAAAAGGATGTTGGAAACCCAGCCGGACTTCAGGGCTTCATAGCCCCCATACCGGGCTGCCAGAGAGTCTGTGAATTCTCCGAACAGGCCGCCTCTTAGCCTGTAATTTCCGTCAATGGCGCTCACGCCTGCACTGGTGAGCATGCCGCCCAGCCAGGGGGTGGATTCCACCACCAGCACGCTGGTCCCGTTCCTTGAGGCCTCGATGGCGGCCGTAGTACCGCCGGCCCCGCCTCCCACCACAATGACATCGTACGTGGCATGAGTGCAAGAAAGGGCTGTTGAAAGAACCAACAACCCTGTAAGAAAACGTTTATTCATCTTTTTTGTCATCGGATGGTTTTTCGGGTTCATCCCCATGGGAATCCTGGTATTTGAAGCGGCGGATTTTCTGGGTGGCGGTTTTCTCGAAGGGTTCCTTCATGGCATCCACTTCGCCAATCTTGGCATGCTTGCCAACCTTCTTGTTCACCCAGTCCAGGATGGCTTTCTTGCGGGTGTCCAGGTCCTGGAGCCATTTGTCTTCTGCGGCCTGGTCCCAGTCCAGCACGTTGTCCTGGAATTTCACCAGGGCCACCAGCTTGCCGTCGCGCTCCATCACAAGGGATTCTTCCACGCCTTCGATGTTGTTGATGACCTGCTCAATCTCTTCCGGATAGATGTTCTCTCCGGAAGGGCCCAGGATGGTGTTGTTCAGGCGTCCTTTGATGTAGTAGAAGCCCTTCTCGTCCATGTAGGCAACATCGTTGGTGTGGAACCATCCTTCGTCGTCCAGCACCTGGAGGGTGCGCTCCGGGTCTTTGTAGTAGCCCAGCATCACGTTGTCGCCGCGGACCACCATTTCCCCCTCTCCGTTGGCCGGATTCACATTGTCCAGCCGGATTTCCACCTTGTAGGCAGCCGGGCCGATGGATCCCACCGGCTTTTTCCGGGTATTCACCATGAGGTTGCATACCAGCGGGGCGGTTTCCGTGAGGCCGTAGCCGATGGCGTAGGGGAAATGGCACTCTTTGAGGAACGTTTCCACCTGTGAATCCACCTTGGCGCCGCCTACCCCGAAGAATTTGAGCTTGCCCCCGAAGGTGTTCACCATCCGCCGGCCGATGAACCAGTGCAGGACACGGGGAATCTTCTTGTCGGCCCAGGAGAGCACTCGGCTCTTCTGGATGGTGGGGAAGACGCTGTTTTTCACCACTTTCTCGATAATCAGGGGGACAGAGCAGATGATGGTGGGCCTGACCTTCTTCATGGCCGGCAGCAGGATGGCCGGAGCCGCGGGTTTCTGCAGCGAATAGCAGGTGGCTCCCACGTAGAAGGAGTAGAGGGTGGAAACGTTCATCTCGTAGGCGTGGGCCGCCGGCAGGATGCTCAGGAAACGGTCTTTTTTGAAGGCCGGCTGGGCCTTGAACGAGGCCGCCAGGTTGTGGCAGATGTTGCGGTGGCTCAGCATCACGCCCTTGGCCTTTCCGGTGGTGCCGGAGGTGTAGATGATGCAGGCCAGGTCGTCCGGCTGCGGGTCCTTCACCCAGCCGTTGCACTTGAAGTCCTCCTTGTCCTTCTTCAGGAATTCGAAGGTCTCTATGTCGATGACCAGGGTGAGCCTGTTGCGGCACTCCTCGCCGAGTTTCCCCATCAGGCGCCGTGAGATGAACAGCACCTTGGATTCCGAGTGGGTGAGGATGTTGCTTACCTCGTTCTCCGAGCTGTCCGGGAGCATGGGGACGGCAATGCGGCCGTAGGCGGTGGCGGCGAAGAAGGCCACCACCCAGTTGGGCATGTTCTGCGACAGGATGGCTACGCGGTCTCCGTGCTTGATGCCGAAGCGGGACAGGCGCTGGGACAGGCGTTCCACTTTGGTGCGGAATTCGGCGTAGGTGTATTTCTGGCCGCCATCGACAAACTGGTAGGCGGTATTCTTTGCGTAATTGGTGGTTGCGTAGTCAAAAACCTTGTGCAAGGTGTTGCATGTGTTTTCCCGGTTCCGGTACTTTCTCCACGCCTTGTAGGGACTTTTGATTCTCTTGGCCATAAAACAGGTTTAGGTTTTTAAGTTCGGGGGTTACCGCTCGGGAACGGCGAACCGGTCCTTGTGGAAGCCCTGGATGCCCAGCGGGCGGTAATGGTCGTAGATGCGCTGCATGTCGGCCTTCGGGTCGTCGGTGAGTTCGAAAGGTTCCCCCACGCTGATTTGTTTCCGGCCCCAGTCGTAATAGCCCAGATAGACGGTTGAGCCAGTTTCCTTGGCAATCAGGTGATAGCCGCTCTTCCAGCGCTTGGCAAGGGATCGTGTCCCTTCGGGGGCAATGGCCAGGTGGAATTCCGGCACGTCTTCCATGAGGCCGATGAGGCTCTTGACGGTGGTGGCTGGGGTATTCCGATCTACGGGAACGGCGCCGCATGCCTTCAGGATGGGCCCAAGCGGCCAGAAGAAGAATTCTTTCTTGATCATGATATGGGCCACCTTTCCGAACTGCGTGTAGAAGAGATAGCTCACCAGAAAATCCCAGATGGTGGTGTGCGGAACGCCCAAAACGATGGCCTTGGGCTCTTTCATGGCCCCGCCGACGCTTGTCCATCCCATCTTCCTGAGCCACCAGCCGCAGAATTTCGCCCAGCCGGGACTCACGGTCGTTTTGATTTTTGATTTCTTTGCCATGATATCAGATATTCACGTCTTCCAGTTCTTTTTCACTGCGCAGGTTGTCCATGATGAAATGCTGGCGCTCGTAGGTATTGGTGCCCATGTAGAACTCCATGATGTCCTGGATGGACTCCTCGTCGGCCAGCTTAACCGTATCCAGGCGCATGTTCTCGCCGATGAAATCCACGAATTCGTCTGAAGAGATTTCCCCAAGTCCCTTGAAACGGGTGATTTCCACCCCCGTCTTAAGCGCTTTCACGGCTTTGTCCCTTTCTTCCAGAGTATAGCAGTAACGGCGGTCTTTCTTGTTGTGCACGCGGAACAGGGGAGTCTGCAGGATGTAAACATGCCCGCGGCGGATTAGCTCCGGGTAGTATTTCATCAGGAAGGTGAGCACCAGCATGCGGATGTGCATGCCGTCGTCATCGGCATCCGTGGCCACGATGATGTTGTTGTACCGGAGGTTGTCCAGGTCTTCCTCTACGCCCAGGGCGGCAATCAGGAGGTTCAGTTCCTCGTTTTCCGCCACCTTCTTCCGGCCTTCCTTGAAGCAGTTGATGGGTTTCCCCCGGAGGGAGAACACGGCCTGGTTGTTGGCGTTGCGCACTTTGGTGATGGTACCCGAGGCGGAGTCTCCCTCCGTGATGAAGATGGAGGTCTTCTCCCGTTCGTCCTCGTGGCCCTTGGGGAACTTGCTGTCCGAGAAATGGTAGCGGCAATCCCGCAGTTTGCGGTTGTACACGGCCGTTTTCTTGGCCCGTTCCCTGGTCTTCTTCTGTACCCCCGCAATCTCTTCCCGTTCGGCCTGGGACGCTTTGATCTTGTCCTCTATCGTGGGCACGATCTCCATGTGCATGTGCAGGTAGTTGTCCAGGTTCTTGGTCACAAAGTCGTTCACGAAGGTGCGGATGGTGGGGCCGCGGTCCGTGGTGGCCGTCCCGTCCGGGGCCTTGATTTGCTTTTCCCACATGTAGGTGCTGCCCAGCTTGGTCTTGGTCTGACCTTCGAAGATGGGCTCCTGGATTTGGATGGAGATGGCGCCCACTATGCCCTGGCGGATATCCTCCGGCTTGTAGTCCTTCTTGAAGAAGTCTTTGAATGTCTTGGCGATGGCTTCCCGGTAGGCGGCCAGGTGCGTTCCTCCGTCACGGGTGTTCTGCCCGTTCACGAAGGTGGCGATATTTTCTCCATAGCTGTTCCCGTGGGTAAGGACAATCTCGATGTCTTCCCCCTCCAGATGAATCAGGGGATAGAGCGGGGTTTCGCTCATGTTTTCCGTCACCAGGTCCAGCAGGCCGTTTTCGCTCTTGTAGGCCTCCCCGTTCAGCATCAGGGTAAGGCCCTTTTTCAGGTAAGAGTAGTTCTTGACCATGGATTCCACGAACTCCATGTGGAAGGAAAAGTCCCCGAACATCTCTTCGTCCGGGGTGAAGCGGATGAAGGTCCCGTTCTTCTCGGCGGAATCCACGATGGCGTTTTCCAGCAGGATGCCCCGGCTGAAACGGGCGTAGGAGCACTGCCCGTTGCGGTAGGAGGCCACATAGAAATCGGCCGACATGGCGTTGACGGCCTTGGTGCCCACGCCGTTCATGCCTACCGACTTCTTGAAGTTGGTGTCGTCGAACTTGCCGCCCGTGTTCAGTTTGGAAGTTGCGTCCACCACCTTGTTCAGCGGAATGCCCCGGCCGAAATCCCGTACCGTCACCGTCTTGCCTTCGATGGCTATGTCTATCCGCTTGCCGAAGCCCATGGAGAATTCATCGATGGAATTGTCGATGATTTCCTTCAGGAGCACATAGATGCCGTCTCCCTGGCGGTCTCCGTTGCCCAGCCTGCCGATATACATGCCTGCGCGGCGCCGGATATGTTCGTTCCATTCCAGGGTCTGGATGGCGTCGTCGTTGTATGTGGTGTTTATCTTCTCTGCCATAATAACAGTCTATAATCCCACAAAATTAAGCAAAAGTCCGGACTTAAGCAATTTTTGTGTGTTTGCACGATATTTGCTAGATTTGCATCCGAATTTAAAGAAAGAAAGCTATGAAACGTTGTGTTTTTCTTTTATCGGCCCTTGTGCTGCTGGCTTCGTGCGGGCAGACAGACAAAGGATTTTACAACAAACCCACCATCGTAGGGGAAGACCCTTATTTCAGCCAGATAGAATACGCTCCCGCCAGCGAGAAGAGCATCACCATCAGCGCACTCAACGGGGTGGACATGATAACGGTGTCGCTCCCCTCCGGCAATCCGGATTTCGCCCTGGCCGGGGCCAAACAGGTCATCGGCATTGCCGCCAACCGTACCGGAAGCACCCTGGTGCTGGACCTGATAGACGACACTTCCGTGGCCCAGGCCTTCGTGTCAGGTAAAATCGTTTCCAAGGCCGGAGCTTCCGTCCGGGGCTCCAAGGATCCCGTGGTCCTGAACATCACCAGGCTGGTCACCTTGCTTGCCCAGGGGCAGGATGTGGCTTCCATCGATGCCGTCATCCGCTTCCAGATAGACGTGGTGGACCAGTCGGAATACCGGACCACCCAGACCGTGAGCGTCCGCTTCACTCCCGGGCCTTCCTTTGTCTGGAACAACAAAACCCCCGAAAAGCCCGTCGCCCTTAGCCAGGCCGACAATTTCAAGGCCGTGAAGGTGCTGGCCCCCGGAAAAATCAGCTCCATCCTACTCAAGGTCACCTCTCCTTCGGCCGAATTCAACAAATGGCTCAAGGACCGCAGCGCCACCAATTCGGCCGGCTTCATCGATGTCCTTTCCCAGGAGTCGTCCATGCTCAAGCTGGTCTCGTCCACGGTGACGGGTAGCACTTCCTGCACCTTGGATTTCGGAGAAGTGCTCTCCAACCTCAAACTGTACGCTGCCAAAGACGGCGGCAGCGCGCAATACCAATTCCAGCTGGTCGCAAAGGACGAACTGGGCAGGGAAAGCTCCCTGACAATGCTGTTCAAGAACGAATAGCCGCTTATTTGATTTCCCCCGCCACAAAGAGGTTCACGATGGGCCGCAGCGGGGAATTGGTGGTAAGGGAGATCATAAATACGTTCTCGCCCTTTTCCAGGGAGGAAGTGTCCAGGGAAACCCGGACGCTTCCTTTTTTGCCGGGCTGTGCATCCTGGATTTCCAAGACCTTCAGCTGGGGGACTTCCGGGTCGGCCTTGAAGATGTGGAAGGGGCTTTTCCCCCGGTTGGAGCAGCTGAATGTGATTTCCACGGGGTCTCCGGCCTTTACGATGCCGAAGTTGGCAGTGCTGTTGTCGAAGACGGGGATGGCCCCGTCGTTCCGCTCTTCCTCCGTCCAGCCGTCGAAGTTTTCCCGCGTCACGGCCCAGATGCTGAGGGGAGCGCGGGCTTTGGTCCCGTTAAGGACGGGAGTGGCCTGATAGGTGTTTTTCCCGTAAAGGGCTTTGTCGGCCCGGATGGTGAAACTGACGGAGGCGGTGCTGCCCGCCGGGATGGGATTGGGCGACACTTTTACGGTCAGGTTGGGGGAAACGTCCGTGAATTCCACCAGCAGCGGCTTCTTGCCCAGATTGGCCGCCGTGGCGCTTTCCGTAATCACCAGGCCCTGCCTGAGGTTCTCCGAAGCCTTGAACGAGCGGGTCTTTAGACCAAAATCCCCGAGCTTTTCCGCTCCGTAGAGCTCGCTCAGGGATTTCTTTTTTTCGTGGACCGTGCCTCGCAGCCGCAGGATTACGGGTTTGCGCTGGCCGGAAATATACACGGTGAGCGTTTTGTCGAAGGGATAGGGGCCGTCCTCATTCTTGAAGGTGGCCGATATGGTGCCGCTCTTGCCGGGCTGCAGGGGCTCCCGGGTCCAGACCACGTCCGTGCAGCCGCAGGAGGAAACCACCTCGAAGATGGCTACGGGTTCCGTGCCGTTGTTGGTGAGGGTGAAAGTGCAGGAAAGGGGACCGTCCGTCACGCTCACGTCCCCGAAATCGTGTACCATCTTGTCGAAGACTACGTCTCCCTCGGCCGGGGCTTCCGGAAGGCCGATGGTTTCGGTGGCGGCCAGTTCCACAACTGGCGCGCTATTTGCTGTACGCGAGCCGCAAGAGATGAAAGATGCGGCCAGGATTAAGGTCCAAAACATGATTCTCATGGCACAAAGTTAATGACTGATATTTTTAAAATCAAATTTAATGCCTAAATTTGCGGGCAAATAGGTACACACAACAATAAAACAATAAAAGCTATGGCAAGAAAAATCAATCCCGACATCTGCGTTTCCTGCGGCTCCTGCGCCGATGTTTGTCCTGTTGGAGCCATCACCGAGGGTGATGCCGCCTATGTAATCAATGCCGACGAGTGCATCGACTGCGGCGCCTGCGAAGGAACCTGCCCGAACGAAGCCATCAGTGAGGCTTAAGAGTTTCACCGAGTCTTTTGCATAAAATAAGCCGTGACCCAAGGTCACGGCTTATTTTATGTGAAGAAGAATTATTCGGCTTCGGCGGTGGCGGCGGGCTTCATTACCAGTTCAATGAAGTTGTCCTGGGCGAGGATTTCCTTGAGGAGGTCCTGGAGCTGGGCCTTGGTGAGGCCGTTGACGGCGGCTTCGTAGGCCTTGTCGCGGTCTTCACCGTAGAGCTCGTTAATCTCGATGCCGGTCATCCACCAGGCGTTGCGCTGACGGCTTTCCGGAATTTTCTTCTGGAGGTTCAGCTTGGCGCTGTTGAACTCTTCGTCGGTGGGGCCGTTCTGGGCAAAGTCCTGCAGGCCTTCGATGGCCAGCAGGCGCAGTTTGTCGCACACGGACGGACGGCAGTCGAAGTACACCTGGATCAGGGCCTGCGGTTTGGGACGGCGGTTCATGCTACCTACGGTAGAGGCGCCATAGGTGCCGCCTTCGTCCTCGCGGAGGCTGTTGGTGTAGCGGATGTCCAGGATGTAGGAGATGGCATCCAGGGCGGCGGCTTTCCCGTAGGAATAAGGCATGTCGGCCGAGTAAACCTGCAGGACGGTGCTCTTGGGGGTTTGCATGTCCACTTCAATCACCTTTTCCACACGGCCCTTGACGATTTCCATGTCGCGGTCTTTCCAGGAGGAAGCTTCCTTGCCCCCGGGCAGGGCGCCGACATACTTCTCCACAAGCGGCCTGAGGGTTTCCGGATTGATGTCGCCGACGAACATCATGGTGGCGCCGGCCGCATCGGCAAAGAGGGCTTTCCAATTCTTCTCCAGCGTCTGGAGATTGGCCTTGGAGAGGAGTTCACCGGAGATCATCTGCCTTCTGGGGCTGTTGTACAGGGTGCTGTACAAGGCTTGCTGGAACTTGTAATTGGGCTGGTTCTCCAGGTTAAGAAGGATGGCTTCAATCTGGTCGATGCTGTTCTGCCACTCTTCAGGGTCGAAACGGGGATCCGTGAAATAGAGGTATACCAGCTGCATGGCGGTTTCCAGGTCCTTGACGGTGGAATTGCCGTTGATGCCGTGCTCCAAAATCTCAAAGTACGGGTTCACACTAAGGTTCTTGCCGGTAAGCATCTTGCTCACAATAGTGCCGGAGAACTGGGATACGCCGCTGTTGCTCTGGAACAGGGACAGGATATTGCTCTCGAAGGAGGGGAGGTCTTCGTCGGAGATCAGGGAAAGTCCGCCCTTTTTGCTGAGGTTGAACTGAATCTGGTCTTTCTGCAGGTCGGTGGGATACACAATCACTTTTACGCCGTTGGAGAGGGTCCATTCGGCAGCGTCATAAATGGTGGTGCCGGTCTTGCCGATTTTTCCGTCCTTGAGGGCGGCGGGATCCAGGAAGGCCTCGGGGATGTCCTCGCCTTCCGGGGCGGCGATGTCGGAGGCTTCCACTTCGGCGATGGCGGCCATCAGCTGCTCGGCGGTAGGAGTGGCAATGCCTTCCTTCTCCGGACCGGAATATACCACCACCAGGTTGTCCGAACCGGCAGCCTGGGTGAGAATCTGGTTCACTACCTGCGCATTGATCTGGGCAAGCAGCATCTTGTACAGGTCGTATTCGTCCTGCGGCTCCAGCAGGGGCTCCTGGTCGAAGAAGTTGGACAGGATGGGCCTTACGAATTCGGCATTCTGGCGGGTGCTGGCGCGGTTGGCGCGGGTCTCATAATAGGACAGGAGGTTGTCTTTGGCGCGGTTGTACTCGGCGTCCGAAATGCCGTAACGTGCCAGACGGATAATCTCTGTATAAAAATCCTTGAAACCGCCCAGGATGTTGTCTTCCTTGAGGGTGACGTCGCCCGACTGGGCCTCGATGTCTTCATAAATGAAATCGCCGAAGCCGTAGCTGCCGCTGAGGAAGGAGGAGCCGGGCTTGGAAGTGATATCGTCGAAGCGCTCGCGGGCCACCTGGGAAATCAGCGTTTCCACGAGGTCGGTGAGGACGCCGGTAGGGGTGGCGTTGATGCCCTCCGGCATGGCTTCGTTGTGCCAGATAATTTCAATGGAGGGATTGGTGGTTTCCGGGTCCGTGATCACTGCAATGCGCGGCTCTGCATGGTCGGCAATGCTCTGGATGGGCTTGGGAGCCGGATTCTCCTTGAGCGGAATCACGGAGAAGAGCTCCTGGATGGAGGCTTCCGTACGGTCTACATCTACATCGCCAATCACTACGACGGCCTGGTTGCCGGGATGGTACCACTTGTCGTAGAAGCTGGTGAGGCTTTCCGGCTGGAAGGTCTCCAGATGCTCCTGCAGGCCGATGAGGGTGCAGGAAGCCAGTTTGCTGTCCTCGCCGAAGTAGTAGGGAAGGGAGCGCTCCATGGTACGCCAGGAAGCGTTGCGGCGGGTGCGCCGCTCTTCGATGATGACGCCGCGCTCCTTGTCAATCTCTTCCGGGGTGTTGAGCACGAAGTGGGAATAGTCCCTGAGGATCATCAGGCAGCTGTCCACTACGCTGGTGCGCTCTACGGGGATGTTGTTGAGCATATACTGGGTCTCTTCGAAGCCGGTAGAGGCGTTGATGTTCCGGCCGAATTCCGCGCCGATGGAGCGCAGGTAGTCCAGGATGGCCTTGTCCGGGAAGTTCTGGGTTCCGTTGAAGCACATGTGCTCCAGGAAGTGGGCCAGACCGTCCTGTGCGGGATATTCTTCCTGGATGGCGCCCACGTTGGTGGCCAGGTAGAATTCGGCACGCCCCTTGGGCAGCTCGTTGTGGCGGATGTAATAGGTGAGTCCGTTGTCCAGGTGGCCGATGCGCACCTGGTCGGTGTTGGGAATCTTGGGCATCTGGGCGATGGCCGCCTCCAGCTGCTCGCGGGTGGGTTCCTGGGCCAGGGCCATGACGGCTGTCAGGGCCAGACAGGCGATACTTAACAGTACTTTCTTCATATTATAAAGATTTAGACATTCTTTCCGGATGCAAAGCTAATACAAGTTTTTGGAATATGCAAGAAAATCGTGAATTATTTATTGCTTTACAATAAAATTAGTATGAATTTTAATAAATCTTGTTTTTTTACGGAATAACTCGCATCTTTGTAAGCAAAAAAAAGGCTAATCCCATGCTGGAAGACCCGCTTATCAGAACTTTTCTCACCGTAGTGGAAAAGGGCAGTTTCACGGAAGCTGCCAAGGTCCTTGGCCTTACCCAGCCGGCCGTGAGCCAGCAGGTCGCCCGCCTGGAAGCCCAGCTGGGATTCCCCCTTTTCAATCGCACGCCGGTGCTGGAACTCACCAAGACCGGGGAACTGTTCCTGGGGTACGCCCGCCGCATCCAGGAGGCCTACGACCTGGCCAACCGGACCTTCAGCAACGTTTTCTCCAAATAAAAAAGACCGGCGCAATGGCTGCACCGGTCTTTTCTTCTTCAGGCAAGTGCTACTTGCCGGCCAGACGCTTGTACGTGTTCAGGCGCACCTTGGCGAATTCCTCCGTCTTCTGGAGCAGCTCGTCGGCGCTTTCCGGGAACATCTTGTACAGGGAGGCAAAGCGGACCTCGCCTTTCAGGAAGTCCTGGAACTTGGTCCAGTCGGGCTCCTTGCTGTCCAGGGTGAACGGGTTCTTGTCCGTGCCTTCCAGGGCGGGGTTGTAGCGGTACAGATGCCAGTAACCGCATTCCACGGCCAGTTTCTCTTCCTTCTGGCTCAGGCCCATGCCGGCCTTGAGGCCGTGGTTGATACAAGGGCTGTACGCAATGATGAGGGAAGGGCCGTCGTAGGCTTCGGCCTCCTTGATGGCGTTGAAGTACTGCACCGGGCTGGCGCCCATGGCCACCTGGGCCACATAGACGTAGCCGTAGGAGATGGCCATCATGCCCAGATCCTTCTTGCGGATCTTCTTGCCGGAGGCGGCGAACTTGGCGATGGCGCCCACCGGGGTGGCCTTGGAGCTTTGGCCGCCGGTGTTGGAGTACACCTCGGTGTCCAGGACAAGTACGTTCACGTTCTCGCCGCTGGCCAGCACATGGTCCAAACCGCCGTAGCCGATGTCGTAGGAGGCACCGTCACCGCCGAAGATCCACTGGCTGCGGGCCGGGATGAAGTGCTTGTATTCCAGCAGTTTCTTGCAGGTGTCGCAGTTGCATTCCTGGGCCAGCGGCACTATTGCGTCGGCTACTTCGCGGGTAACGGCCGGATCCTTCGGGGCTTCCAGCCACTTGGCGGCCAGGCCCTTGATCTCCTGGGAGCAGCATTCGCACTCCAGGGCCTGCTTCATGAGGCCGGCAACGGTTTCGCGGGCGCGGTCGGAGCCCAGTTTCATACCCAGGCCGAATTCGCAGAAGTCCTCGAAGAGGGAATTCTGCCAGGCCGGTCCGTGGCCCTGTGCGTTGGTGCAGTAAGGGCTGGCCGGGAAGGAAGCGCCGTAGATGGAGGAGCAGCCGGTGGCGTTGGCAATCATCATGTGGTCTCCGAAGAGCTGGGTGATGGTCTTGATGTTGGGCGTTTCACCGCAGCCCGCACAGGCGCCGGAGAACTCGAACAGCGGCTGTGCGAACTGGCTGTTCTTCATATTGGCCTTCTTGTCCACGTACTCCTTGTAGCCCACCTTCTTGTTCAGGTAGTCGAAGGCGGCCTGGTCTTCCCTGTGCTCGATGTACGGCACCATCTTGAGGGCCTTTTCGGGTTTGGCAAGGCAAACGTCCACGCAGTTGCCGCAGCCGGTACAGTCGTCTACGGAGATGGCGATCGCGTACTTGTATTCCTTGAGGTTGGCACGGCCCTGGGCCAGCTTGACGTCGGCGGGAACCTTTTCGGCCTCTTCCCCGGTGAGGAGGAACGGACGGATGGCGGCGTGCGGGCAAACGAAGGCGCAGGTGTTGCACTGGATACACTTTTCGGCGTCCCAGGTGGGTACGTTCACGGCTACGCCGCGCTTTTCGAAGGCGGCGGTGCCGGAGGGCATGGTACCGTCGGCATACGGCATGAAGGCGCTCACCGGAAGGGTGTCGCCTGCCTGGGCGTTCACTATGTCGGCAATGTCCTTGACGAAGGCGGGAGCCAGCCGGTCCTTGTTCGGATTCTCGAACTTGGCGGTGAGCTGGGCCCATTCGGCCGGGACATGCAGTTCGGTGTATTCACCGCCGCGGTCTACGGCGGCATAGTTCATGTTCACCACGTTCTCTCCCTTCTTGCCGTAGCTCTTCACGATGGCGTCCTTCATGTACTTCACTGCATCCTCGTAGGGGATGATGTTCGTGATCTTGAAGAAGGCGCTCTGGAGAATGGTGTTGGTGCGGTTTCCGAGACCTATCTCGGCCGCTATCTTGGTGGCGTTGATGATATACACCTTGATGTGCTTGCGGCCGATGATGGCCTTCACGTTGTCCGGAATCTGCCGGATGGTCTCTTCTTCGTCCCAGAGGCTGTTCAGGAGGAGGGTGCCGCCTTCCTTGATGCCCTTGAGGACGTCATATTTCTTGAGG
>FLNZ01004416.1_pt1 | contig 46658 bp, 36 predicted proteins | sample 1140391 | NCBI WGS metagenome assembly FLNZ01 (sample SAMEA3878171, study PRJEB12797) | bioreactor metagenome | biome: Moose rumen | place: Sweden | collected 2011-10 | reverse complement strand
ATTTTGCAAATTATACCACTACTATTTTAGATAAAAAAAGACTAATTCCTTATCCCGAACTCGCGTTAGTAGAATAGTAGAATAGTAGAATAGTTAACGAGTTGACAAGTTAACAAGAGGACGAGAGCACAAGAGAGCCTCGATATTGTCGTGTCGCGTAGTGCGCCGCTCGGCGGCGTTCGCCCACTCTAACCACTAAACTCTAACCTCTAACCTGCGCCGCAGGCGCTAAAAAGGACCAATACTTTCTCAAATTTTTATTATATTTTTGCAACCGTGATATGTTTTTAAAAAATTAAAAACGATAAAAAACAAAACCGAGAAACAATTAAGGACCTAGCCGAAAATCCTGAAAAGAGTAGGCAAAAATAAAAACTAACTTTCAAGACCTCGCGATGTGTTAGGCAATCGCTATATTGACAAATGACACTAAATCAACGAATCACGAAAGATTTGAATGAGCTCTATAATGGAGGTAACACTCCGGGAGTAATTCAAGATGCATTGCAACTTAATGGTCTGATTCCTGCTAAGGCTGGACAAACCTCGTTTGCAACAATGGCACTTAATGGCTATTATTCCGGAGATCTAGAGGCAAAAACTGTGATGGTAATGTTCAACCCTGGATGTGATGTGTCCGTAGCAAACAGCAATCTCCCAAATGAATTGCAGAAGCGAAACATGAAGAATGCCGTAGATTTCGCTAATTTTCATGATTACAGTAAAAATTATGGTCACTATGATAGATTAAGACAAGATGCTTTTGACTTGAAACAGGCTTTCTTCCTTAAAAGCTGGCAGAACTCGGGCATTGCAATCCCTAAAAGCTTATGTGCAAATAGTGGCAAACAGGCAAAACTCGATTCCAAGGAAATAGTTCTTACACAAAAACTTCAATTGGACTTGATTCCATACGCATCAAGTAAGTTTGAGGAATTTACAGGAAACATTTCATTGGTATTTCCCTTTCTTGAGACTCTGTTTGACGCAATATTCTCTTTCCCTAGAAAATATGTGATTTTCTGTTCTGGCAAGTTTGAAACTATTTTCAAGGAATACGAAAAAGCAAACCCAGGAACTATAAGTTGCATTCGCAAAGCCAAAAAGAAGATTCCAGGCAGAGAAAACGCCGTTTCTTGCAGTGTTATCACCGTAAAATATCAATCTAAAGAAATCAGAGCCATTATTGCCAATACATTCCACGATAGATCATTGCCTAATGCGTATAATCAGATGGAAGCTTATGGCGAATTCTGTTATCAGGAATTCATAAAGCCCTAAGCGAACAGCGAAGACTCTACCGATTGAAAGAGAGGCAAGCGCTGAAAACTAAATAAATTTTGCCGATTTTCATTGAATTTTTTACCGTAAGTTGATATTTTGCCTCAGAGAGGTCGCCGAAACGCTCGAAAGGGAGTAGGCTAAATTTCACTGCTATAGTGCAATTTTCTTAAACCCGAATCGGTCATTGGGATTTATGACCGATTCGGGTTAAAAATTACTTTTTATTGAATTTTAAGCGTAGCGCACATCAAGCCTCATGGCAGTTGTGCGCTTGTTGTTTCTTGTCGTTTTGATGATCTTTTGTTGCGTTGCCAACGCAACGTGCTTGACGTGCTTGGCGTGCTTGAATGCTTGGTGTGCTTGAATACTTGACTTGCTTGGTGTGAAGGGTGGGGGTGTTTTTTTGTGATAATTAGTGATAATTTGTGGTTTGTTTCTCTTGTCCAAAAGTCGGTTGTTTTCTTGTTTTGTTGAAAAAATAACTCGGTGAGAATCGCGTGGGATTCATCATGCTAGTAATCGGTGGGCAAAAATTGATGGGGTGGGATAGGGTGGCGGGGGCTGCTTGAGTGGATGATGCGTTTTTGGGTTTCTGGAATCGAGAAATGGTGTCATTGTTCTGCTCTAGATGGATGCCAAATGGCGGACCGCCGTCAAGTATTAAGCCCGAAAAACGCCCAAAAAGGCTATTGAAAGACTGTTTGTGCTTATAATCTGTAATGGTAACGGTGGTTTTGGGGGCAAAAAGGACTGCTAAAGGGCGTTCTGAGCACTTTTTTGGCACGATTTTGATGGAAGGTTGAATGGGTTGGTTTGTGGTTGCAAACACGCTGAAAATCGGTGGTTTGCGATATTTAGAATAGGGTAGAAGTGCTGATTTTAAGTGGCTGAGAATTTAAAAAATGGACACGAGTCTGGGGTCCTTGCGGTTTATCGTCAAAAATCCCGTTTTTTCGTCAAAATGGTAAGTTTACCATTCGCGGTTTACCAAAGTTAATCAAAGAGTGGGGCAGCGGTTTTACAAATCAAAACGAGAAATTCAACTATCATAAACCTGAATTTTGCCGCAAGTCGGGAGTGTTGTTTCGTGAATTTGCATTGTTGAAATTTGCAAACCCAAATAAAATTGAGATTAACAGATGTTTGCATTTGGTGTATTTACGTGAAAATCAGAAAAATAGATACCACCTGGTGTAGTGTTTGGTCATCAAAATCACCGTTTTTTCGCCAAAGGTCTGGTTTTGGTACTTTGTTAAGATTGTAATACATTGTAATAATGCATAATACAATAGAAATATTATAGTGTTACTTTAATATCTGCAAAAAGCATTGCAGTTGCAGAATAAAACCGCAAATTTTTGAAATAAAAAATGTAAATTCGAAGATTTCTGTTTAAAAATTTGTTTTTTTCAACAGGTCGTTGTAAATTTGCAAACGAAAAATTTGTAATTGTTAATAGCAAAATGGACATTATTTCGCGCTTAAAACGCTTCTTAGAACAGAACGGCATTTCCAATTCACAGTTTGCCGACACTTGTGAGATTCCTCGCCCCACACTCTCTCAGCTCCTCAATGGCCGCAACAAGAAAGTGAGCGATGAGGTGATCTCGAAGATTCACGCAGCCTATCCTGCGTTGAATATTATGTGGCTTATGTTCGGCGACGGTGAAATGTTCGTTTCTGGGGCCGCTAGTTCATCTGGAAATGATGTTGCGCAAAATTTGTCCAAAACTCCACAAGGTGGAAATTTATTCATGGGCGCCAATGCCCCCAAAAATTCTTCAACAACTCCCTCCCGTCAGCCTTCGACTATCAGTTTTGAAGACGATAAGACTGGGCGAAACAATGGCGGTGCCATGGCACTCACTAATGCCCTGCAAAGCATCGCTCGAAGCAACGGCTCGTCACCCTCTCCTATCTCCCAGGGTCGTCGCATCGTCAATATTATGATTTTCTATGATGACAACTCGTTTGAGCAGATAGTGCCAAGATAAGCAATCTGCTCATATAGAAATTGCTCAAAAGACAGCATCTTTTGGGCAATTTTTTATTTCTCAATACGTTATTATAAATAATAGATTCGCATTGTGTGAATAACAACTAAATTGCCAAAAATGAGAAGTTTCAGAAATATATTGCTTGCTGCGGTGGCTGGGCTGTGTTGCCTGGGCGCTGGCGCGCAGGAGTTGAATTGCACCTTTGACATCGATTCCAAAAAGGTGAAAAATGCCAACAAAGATATTTTCAACACGCTTAAGGAGGCTGTAAACGAGTACCTTAACACTACGGTATGGACCGACGCACAATTTGCCGTCAACGAGAAGATTGAGTGCAAGATGTTCTTGACAGTCGCCGAATATGACGAGTCGAGCGGCACGATGAAGGGCGACCTCCAGATTCAGAGTTCGCGACCAGTGTATAACAGCTCTTACACCACTACCCTTATCAACTTCAAGGACACTCGCGTGGAGTTCACCTACGACAACAACGAACAGCTCATCTACAACGAGCAGGAGATGCAGAGCAACCTCACGGCGATTCTAAACTTCTATGCTCTCTTTGTCATTGCGCTGGACTTCGACTCGTTTGCTCCCAACGGCGGCGACCCTTACTACGAGAAACTTGAGAACATCGTGCGCATGGCGCAGAGCAGCGGCGAGAGTGGCTGGAAAGCCTTTGAGGACACGAAGAACCGCAGCGCGATTTTGAGTGCCTACACCGACAAGCAGACGTCCGCCATCCGCGAGGTGTTTTACAACTACCACCGTCAGGGTCTCGACCAGATGGTGACCAGCGTGGATAAGGGCCGTGCCACCATCACCCAGCAGATGGAGACGCTGAAATCGATTTATGACGTGGCGCCCATGTCGGTGTGCCTGTCGATGTTCAAAGACGCCAAGATGGACGAGTTGGTGAACATCTACTCCAAGGCCAACAGCACCGAGAAGGAAAAGGTGTATGAATTGTTATATCCTCTCTATCCCACCGAGACCGAACGTCTGAATAAGATTAAGAACACGGAGAACCACTGATAAGAGTTAAGTTTTGAGTAGAGATTATGGGTTTAGTAATGATGAACGCCGCGCTTGCGGCGCAATACATCAACAACGCCCAGTCTCGTTTTCTTGTCATCTTGTTTGCTAAATTATGTTGAAACGATTATCGATATCTAACTATGCTCTTATCGACCAGCTTGAGATAGACTTTGAGCGGGGACTCACTATCATCACCGGCGAGACAGGAGCGGGAAAATCTATCATACTTGGGGCGTTGTCGCTAATCCTGGGCGAGCGTGCCGAATCCTCGTCGATTCGCGACAAGGAGCGCAAGACGGTGGTCGAAGCCACATTCGACATCGAGGACTATACGCTAGAGTTTTTCTTTAGAGACAACGACCTCGACTATTATGACGGCGAACTGATAGTGCGTCGCGAGATTAACCCCAACGGTCGCTCGCGGGCATTCGTCAACGACGGCGTGGTGGGACTCGCCACCCTCAAGGAGCTGATGACGCGCCTGGTGGATATCCATTCGCAGCACAGCAATATGCTGCTGGCGAGGCCGTCGTTCCAGCTCTCGATACTCGACAACATCGCAGGTCACGACGAGGAGTTGAGCGAATACCATGACCTCTTCAACGAATATAAAGCCACTGAGCGACAGCTCCACGAACTGCGCGACAACTACGATCGCAACCGCAGCGAGGAGGACTATGTGCGCTTTCAGCTCAACCAGTTGCAGGAGACCAACCTCAAGCCCGCTGAGGACGAGGAACTTGAGCAGCAGCAACGGCGTCTTGCCAATGCCACAACCCTCAAAGAAGACTTGTGGAAGGTGATCAGCACCCTCAACAGTGAGGACAACTCGTTGATTGACCAACTTCAGGACGTGTGCAACACCCTCGCCGATGCCGAGGAGAACCTCGACGAAGTGGCTGGCATGAGCGAGCGAGTGAGCAACGCTCTCATCGACCTCAAGGACATCGCTCAAAGCGTGGGAGCCATCGAGGAGAGCCTCAACAGCGACCCAGCCGCTTTGCAGCAGGTGGAGGAGCGTCTAAACACCATCTATTCCCTTGAGCGCAAGCATAATGTAAAGACTGTCAACGAACTACTTAAACTGCAAGAGGTATATGAGCATCGCCTTGCCGCCATTGACTGCAACGAGGAGCGTATTGCCAAAATACAGGAACTGCTTGAGAGCCAACGTGCCGCAGCCTCGCAACTTGCGCAGGTCATCAGCGATAACCGCAAGGCGGCAGCTGGGAAGTTTGTGGCATCGGTGCTTCCACTGGCGCAGAACTTGGGTATGAAAAACCTACAGTTCAATATCGACTTCAAGCCAGTGGAGCTTAACGCCAACGGCTGCGACAGCATGGAATTTCTCTTCGCCTTCAACAAGAACCAGGCTCTCATGCCCGTCAAGGACACCGCATCGGGCGGCGAGATTTCGAGGCTTATGCTATGCATCAAGTCGGTGATAGCGCGCTCCATGGACCTGCCCACCATCATCTTCGACGAGGTGGATACCGGCGTGTCGGGCGAGATAGCGCACAAGATTGGCGACATGATGGGCGAGATAGCTCACAAGATTCAGGTCATTGCCATCACCCACTTGCCACAGGTGGCGGCACACGGCGACAGCCATCTGCGTGTGTTCAAGACCGACACCGCCACGCAGACCCTCACTAGCGTGCAACGCCTCAACGACGAGGATCACGTCATCGAGATAGCCCGCATGCTCAGCGGCAGCGAGCTCAACCAAGCCGCTATCGACAATGCCAGGGCATTAATCAACAGTAATCGCAATTAGTTACTTGTGTTGCGTTGACAACGCAACATACACAACGGCGCAGCATTTTAAACGTTACACTTAAATAATGGATACAATTTTTGGACTTCACGCCATCATCGAGGCCATTGAGGCTGGCAAGACAATCGACAAACTCCTGCTCAAGAAAGACCTGAGCGGTGACCTTGCGCGAGAACTCATCAACCTAGCCCGCGAGCGAGATATCACCATTCAACGAGTACCTGTTGAGAAGCTCAACCGCCTCACCCGCAAGAACCATCAGGGGGCAGTGGCGATGCTCGCCGCCGTCACCTACTACAAGGTGGAGCAGGTGCTGCCAGCCGTCTATGACGAGGGCATGAACCCATTTTTTGTGGTGCTCGACGGAGTGACCGATGTGCGCAACTTTGGCGCCATAGCCCGCACTTGCGACTGCGCAGGAGTATCGGCTGTTGTCATCCCCGAGAAGGGCAGTGTCACCGTAAACGGCGATGCCGTGAAGACCTCGGCAGGAGCCCTCAACTACCTGCCTGTGTGCCGTGAGCGCAGTCTACAAGACGCAATCAAGTACCTGCGCGACAGTGGCTGCCGCATCATCGGCACCAGCGACAAGAACTCGGTGAACTACACCCAGGAAGACTATACCGGTCCTGTGGCACTCGTCCTCGGCTCGGAGGGCAAAGGCATCTCGCGTGAGGTGATGAAACTGTGCGACGCCTTCGTCAAAATCCCCGAATTTGGCAATATCAACTCCCTTAACGTCTCGGTGGCAGGTGGCATTATGATGTATGAAGTAGTGCGCCAGCGCCTCGCCGACGGGCAAGGAGTGGAATGATAAGTGTTAAGTTTTAAGTGTTAAGTGGGCTGCGCCGAGATAAGTGAAAATCACAGCCGCCATTGCAACGAATCTTGCAATGGCGGCTGATTTTTAGTGATAATTAGTGTAAATCCGTGGTTCTAAGCGTGTATTACCAGATAGTAACTCTGTCGGCAGGGTCGCGCCACATCTTCTCGCCCGGCTTGATGTCGAAGGCTTTGAAGAAATAGTCGAGGTTGCGGATGGCGACGTTCACGCGGTTGATGCCCAGCGAGTGTGGATCAACCTTTGTGCGGCGCAAGATTTCCTCTTTGGTGATGTTGGCTGCCCACACGTTGGCATAGCTCAGGAAGAAACGCTGGTCGGGTGTGAAACCGTCAATCAGCTCCTCGCCCGCACCCTGCTCTGTCTTCTTGAAAGCGCTGTAAGCCACACGCAGACCGCCGTGGTCGGCGATATTCTCACCCATAGTGAAAGTGCCGTTGGCATGCACGTCGTCGGCAACAATCTCGGCACTGTATTGAGCGCCTAATTTGTCGGCGAGTTCCTGGAACTTGGCGGCATCCTCTTCGGTCCACCAGTCAATCATATTGCCGTTATGGTCGAAGTTGCGGCCCTGGTCGTCGAAGCCGTGAGTCATCTCATGGCCTATTACCACGCCAATAGCGCCATAGTTGCAGGCATCGTCGGCATCGGGGTCAAAGTAAGGCTTCTGAAGGATGCCGGCAGGGAAGCATATCTCGTTGGTCGATGGGTCGTAGTAGGCATTCACGGTCTGTGGTGTCATCTGCCATTTAGCCTTGTCAACGGGTTTGTCGAGTTGGGAGAGCTGATAATCGGCCTCAAAGCGGCGTGCGTTGCTCACGTTCTCCCAGTAGTAGGCGTCGCGGTCGATGTTGATGCCGCTGTAGTCGCGCCACTGGTCGGGGTAGCCAATCTTCACGGTGAAGCTGTTGAGCTTGACAAGGGCATTAACCTTAGTCTTTGGGCTCATCCAGGTGAGGCCTGCGATGTGTTCGCCCAGGGCGATTTTCAGGTTGTTCACCAGCTTCATCATCTTCTTCTTTGACTCCTCGGGGAAGTATTTGTTCACATACAACTCGCCCACTGCCTCGCCCAAGACGAAGTTAGGCACGTTGAGGGCGCGTTTCCAGCGTGGCTGCATCACCGTCTTTCCACTCATTGCGCGGCTGTACATGTCGAAGCTAGCCTGCTCGTAGTCGTCGGTCAGATAGTTTGACGCAGCGTCAAGATACTTGAACGCCAGGTAGTCCCTAATCTCGTTGTCCTTGAGGGTTTTGAGCATCTCGTTGAACTTCGCCATTGAGTTGAGGTGCATCACGCACACCTTGTCAACCTTAATATTGCTGGGCATCAGCAGGTTGAAATATGCGTCCCAGTCAAAATTTGGATAGTCGGCCTTGAGTTGTGCGATGGTGCGGATGTTATACTGCTTGCTGTAGTCACGGCTCTCCTCGCGGGTCATGGCAACCTTGGCAAACTCAGTCTCAAGAGCCAGAATGTTCTTGGCAGTCTTCTTGGCGTCTTTAGCCTTGCGTCCCGAGAGAGTGAACAGCTTCTCGATATAAGTCAGATAGGCGTTGCGCACCTTTGTGGTGTTCTCGTCGTTCTCGAGGTAGTAGTCACGGTCGCCCATTCCCAAACCGGCGGCGGTGATGTACATCAGGTTCTGGTCGCTGTTCTTCAAGTCGGCCATCACGCCGGCATCGAAGAATGGCGAGGCTACACCGCGGTGCAGGTCGGCAAGCATCGCCACCAGGTCGGCGCGAGGCATCTGATAGATTTGCGCCAACATGGTCTCCACTGGTTTGTTGCCCTGCTGGTTACGCAGTGTGCTGTCCATGCCCTGAAGGTAGAGGTCGCTCACCTTCTGCGCCAGACTGCCCTTGGGGTTGTTGGTGCCCAGGTTCATAATCAGGTCCTTGAGCTGCTCGCGGTTGTTCTCGGCAAGTTGGTCAAAGGTGCCGAAACGGGCGTACTGCGGGTCGAGGGGATTAGCCTTCATCCATCCGCCACAGGCATACTGATAGAAATTCTCACCAGGCTTAGTGCTCAGGTCGAGGTTGCTGCGGTCAACTCCCTTGTTCAAATTCCCTGCACTCATCGTCATTGCTGTCATAGCAAGTGAAAAGATTAATAGTTTCTTGAAGTTCATAGTTAATGTTATTAATAATGTGTATTTGCTTCTATGGTGCAAAGGTAATAAATAGTTTGCATTTGGCAAAAAAGTTGTATATCAATATTTAAAACAATGTGGCTGACATCAATAACTGAGTCAACCACACACTAGAAAAGAAGCAGGTTTTGGAAGTTGTCAATTAGAGCGGATGGATTCTCTCTCTTTGGAGTCGCGATAGACATTGTTGGCCTTGTTGCTGCCGAAGGAGTAGGAGATTCGGAATTGTACTGAATGGGAGTGAATATTGTTGCGAGAATAGACGCTGTAATCTTTGTAATGGGCGGTTGATTTAGTTATGTTCCAGCCAAATGGGTCGCTGACTGAGGCAACAAGTGTGAGGCGGTTGTCAAGCAACATGTAACGCAGTTCGCAGCCTATCAGCGACATGGATTCATAATGCACCATTCGTTCATTGTATGGGAAATAGTGGCTGAAACGCAGGTTGAAAATAAGATTTCGCTGGCGACCAGGCATGAATGTTGTGTTGAACTCCAGTTTGCCGCTCAAGTCGCTTTGGTCAAGGTCTTTGAAATCGGGAATTTTGGACTTGGTGTAGGTGTGGAATACCTCGCCGCCAATGTTCATGCTCCACCAGTCAAACAGCGCACGGTTATAGGAGGCATAGAGACCAACTTTGTTACTGTTGAGGCAATTTTCGGGAATTGAATGCTGACTGCCGTCGTCATCGAAACGAGTCACATAACCGATGGAATTGTGGTTGTAGGAGTTATAGAACACCGCATAGAAACCTTTGAAACTGTAATTAATCTCAGCATTATGAGAGATACTTGGTCTAAGGTCGGGATTGCCCGAAACATAGTCGCTGGTGGTAGTGTAGTAGCGGAAAGGATTTAGGTCGCTAAAGTTTGGTCTAGTGATGCCCATTGAGTAAGAAAGCGAGAAACGTCCTAGGCTCTGGTTATTCCAACTCATATTTATCGATGGAAACAGATAGCCATAGCTGTTGTTGTGATGCTCATTACCTATATCCTGATGTCCTTTCACATCGGTGTGTTCATATCGCATGCCAAGTTTCATGAAGAAATAATCAGTGAAATTTCGCTCAGCGCTGACGTAAGCTGCTACGGTATTCTCGTCATAGTTAAATCGGTTGCTCTGCAATGGGTCGTTAATCCACTCGCCATTGTCATAATTGTTCACACTTAAAGCGGTGTTGTTGCCAATTCTCGTGAACGCGACTCCTGTCTCCATCTTGAAAGCGTCAAATGGCAGGGTGGCATCGATTTTTGCCGAATGGATGCGGTATTTGTTATGTACTTCGTTGGTGAGCTTGGTTTCGCCGCCCATGCTGCGGGTTGTCACTTCGGAGAGCGATTTGCCGCTGCGGTTGAAGAAGTTGTAGGTAAAGCTGAGCATCTTGCCTTTGCCGTCTAATTGCCAGTCGGTGAACGCCGTCATGGTCAAGGCGTTGTTAGGGCGTGGTGGAGAGTAGTTGTGAGAATTGAACGTCACATCGTCGTCAAAGGTCACATCATTCAAATCGCTTTTTAACCTGTTTGTGCTGAAATTGGCGATAATGCCAGCGCTTAGCCTGTCGGTGAACTTGTATTTGAAAAGCCCGTTGATGCCAAGTGACCTGTTTGTGAAATGGGTCGTTCGGTTAGACGTCTTGATGTGGTCGTAAAAGGTATAGCTGCGGTCAAGGTCGTTAATGCCCTTGATGTCGCTCCAATTCGCATCGGCCGAGAGTTCCACTTTGCGGGTTGTGTGCGACAGGTTGCCGCCGAGCATGTAGTTGAACTCCTCGCGAACATTACCATTACCCCACACGTTGCCGCGAGTGCCTAACGACTCGTTGCGGGTGGTGATACTGATGAATGCCACATTGGCACCAGCGGCATATTTTGCCGGAGGGGTGGTGAGCAGTTCAATCTTCTCGATGCCTGAGGCTTGCAGGTTTTTGAGCTGCATGGCGATGGCTTCGTCGCTCATTTCCAAAAGCCTGCCGTCAACAATATACCTCACTGACGACTTTCCTGCCACAGTCACAAGGTCGTTGACCACCGACACACGCGGAATGCGGTCAAGCACCTCGATACCGTTCAGCCCTTTGGCGAAAGTGTCGTTTTTAGTGAGATACACTATGCGGTCGGGCGATTGCTTGAGCACAGTGCGATGACCAATCACCACCACTTCGTTGAGTTCTAAGACTTTATCCCAGTAATCGGCGATGGAGTCAATGGCTGCCGAATCGCTTGGCTCTTGTCCGTAGAGGCACACGGGGAGCATTGCCATCAAAATGATAGCCAGTAGAAATTTGTTCATACAATATTGATTTTTAGTTATTTTATTTGAAGGCCTTTTCCTTGCCTTGAATGAAGAAGAACCCTCCGCCGTGACGGTCACGTTGCAGGCCAATGTAGATTGTCTCTCCGTTGTTGATGATTTGCAGCGAGGTGTATTGTCCGTCATTGCCTTGATAGTCAGAATAGTCAGAGGCTCGTGGAGCGTCTTTTTCTATGGCGTCGGCAATCATCTTGATTATCTCGGGGCTGTTCTTAACTGTGATGCCGCGATAGTAGTTTCCATTGTTCTTGTAGATGGAAATAGTGACACTCTTATTGTTGTTGAGGCGACCGTCAAAGAGTCTTTCCACATTCAACTTTGGTGGCTTGGCAAAGACGGCAACAGCAGTTGCAAAGCACAATAATATTATCGTTAAACGTTTCATCTCGATTGATTTATATGGTTCATAAATTGTTCTACCTTTGCCTCTTCCTGGGCTTGTTGCTCGTTTACTGTCAGCATGAATTGCCGCATTTTGGCGACATCGGCCTCTGCGATTATATGTGCCTTCTCCTCGTCGGCTCTCTCTCCTGCCACATAGACAATGCAGTAATCGTCATGCGAATTTATGTTGGTGTTGTTGAAGTGATGGTAGATGGTGAAGGCTCCCAGCGCGATAGCCGCACAAGCTGCCGCACTCATGACCCACGCCCTAAGGCTGCTGTGTTTCTTTCTTTTCTTGGCAAACTCTACCGAGTGTGAGAGTGCCATCAATTCTCTTGTCTCATCAATTAGAGGGGAGTGAAAATCACATAGCATCAGCACATATTCCAGTTCTGTTTCCTCCAGCATTGAGAGTTGGCAGCCGAGATAGAGCCGGCATAGCATTTCTATTTCTTCTATGGAGAATTGATTGTCGCAATGTTTCATTGGTCCAACATTTTTAGCGTTTCACGAATCTTTTTGCGCGTGCGGCTCATGTTCATCCTCACCGCCTCGACCGACATTGACATACTCTTTGCAATCTGCTCGTAGTCATAGCCTTCGTGGGCGACAAGATTGAAAATGTGCCGTTGTAGTGGAGTCAACTGCTGTTGCAGTATCTGTTCAAATCGTTCAATATCTTCAGTTTCCATATTGTAGCGTGGCACATCGCTTGAGTTGATAGAATTGATTGAGACGGTTCGGGCTTTTCTGAGACGGTCTATGCAGATGTTTCTCAGCACAGCAACGAGTTTGTTTCTCGCTTCTTGCGAAGTCGCGACCGCGCCTTTGTCGCTCAACCGGAGCCAAGTGTCCTGTAGTGCGTCTTGAGCCTCCTCATCGCTTTGCAGGTAACGCATGGCGATGTGGTGCAGCTTGTCGCGCAAGCCAAGAAAGGAGGATGTCATCAAGTCAAGTCCCATGTCATTATAAAGACGTTTATCCCCTACTAAACGTAACAGCAAGGACATAAAAAAAGCCCACCAGGTTAGATGGTGGGCACAAAAACACGACTGAAAATAATTATTTTCCTCTCGATATTCCTCCTTCGAGGTCGTTGTTCTCGATGGTGGTGTCGGGCTTCTTGACGCTGTTTTTGAGTTTACCGAAGCGATATGTTACCGTAATCCTGAAATAGCGGCCGTTTTGGGAATGAATGTTGTCGCCCCAGCCGGTGATGTCGCCCTGGGTTGTGCTGGTCTTGTAATGCTGGTTCTTGTGGAATGGCGAGTTGGCGGTGAGTCGCACGGTAAGGCGGTCGTCACTCAGGAAGGAGCGTTGCAGTGTGAATGCGTAGCGATTCCATGGCTCCACAACCGAATATATATTCTCGCTTGAGTGCCCTATCTCGCCGAAGGTATAGGCCGTTACTTGCAGTCGCCATGGCAGTTTCTGAGCCACGTATAGGTAATAGTACATCGATGTCTGGCTCTGCTCTAATGCGAGTTGTGCACTCTTGTAGTTACGGTGCCAAAGGTTGAGATTGGCGACAAATGTGGTCTTGTCAAATGGTTTCCACTGAATGTAGCTCTCTAATTGCCATCGATGCTGCCGAATCACGTTGCCGTAGGTCTGCACGCGCGTGTCGCCACGGGCATAGATTATTGTCCCCAAGGCGTTGCTTACAAAGCGGTATTGCGGCCACAGCTGGATGGTGAGTTTGGGGCTGGTGAACATGTAGGGTAGTCCTATCGACTGGCTGCGCACGCTGCCAAGCTGTGCGTTGCCAAAATGCTCGCCTCCAGGGTAGGTGCGCACTGCCGGGTTGAGATAGGTGATGCCAGGACGATTGATGCTGGTGGTATATACCAGGCGAATTGACTGCTGGTCATTAATTTGATACTTTATGCTTGCCTGCGGCACCCAGTCGTTCAAATGCTTGTCGAAATCGGCACTCTTGCCGTCGGGGTAGTGACCTTTCATGTAGCTGTACTCATAACGCAACCCGGCACGCGCGCTCCAACTGCCACGTGTCCACATATAGTCGGCATAGATGGCGGCAATGCGCATGCTGTGGTTGAAGTCATCGCTGGTAGTAGTGGAAACGGGGTCATAAAAGCGTTGCTCGTTCAAGCTGCTGTTGCGACGGTCGATGTATTTGGCACCCATTTCAATCTTGTGTCCTTCCCACAGCGGGCGCACATAGTCGAGCTGCAACGTATGTTCGGTAAAGCGCTCACGCGAACTTTGCATGTAGCCATCGTAGCCGTAAGGGAAGTCGGCGAGATTGCTATAAGTGGTCTCTTGTACGGAGTGCTGGCGAGTGAGGGCGAGCATATAGGAAAATGTGATTTTCTCATCCTTGCGGTGGGTGCGGTGCTCATAGTTGAGTTGGCCATTCCAAGAGTGGTGGCTGTAGCTGGGAGTGTAGCAACTTTCGGTATAGCTATAAATCTTGTTGCCCAGTGGGTCGAGCTTGGTGACATCGGCAATGCCTTGCACATTTATCTTATAGTAATAGCCGCTCAACGATGCCGAGAGCAGGTTAAGGGTATCGATATCAAGGCTTGCGTTGATGTCGGCATAGTGAAAGGGTCCAGGATTGGAGCCGCTGTTGTGAACTAGCTCTGTGTTGCCCGAGTTCAAGAACGTGCGCTCCACGTAGCCATTTTGTGTGGTGGCATCCTTCGACATGTAATGCCAACCGTAATTCACGCTCACGATAGCTTTGCCCATCTGAGCTGCCAGATAGGCACTTAGCGAGGGCATCTTGTGAGAGCCGTAGCTGCCATAGAGCGAGCCACTGATTCCCTCCATGCGATGGTTGTCCATCATCACGATGTTGAGAACGGAATTCACGCCCTCGGCATCCTCGCGAGCGCCAGGGTCGGTGATGACCTCAATGCGCTTTATTGACGAGGCTGGCATCGCTTTAAGTATGTCCTTGGCATTCTTTGTCAAGCTCGGGTCGAGGTGTCCGTTCTTGTAAATCTTGAAATTGCTGTTGCCACGCACTAGGATGTTATCCTCGCCGTCAACTGTCACCATTGGCACCTTGCGCAGCATGTCCATCACGGTCTGCGTCTTGGAGTCGTTGTCGGCTTGCACGTCGTAGGTGGTGCGGTCCACTTCCTGCTTGATGAGTTGTCGTTGAGCTGTCACGGTCACTCCGTCGAGCAGGTTGTCCCAAGCGGTGGTGTCGGCGGGTTGTTCGGTTTTTGTTGAGTCGTTTGGAGTTTGGGCATAGCATGTGAGCGTAATCGAAAACACCATTACGAGCATAAACAGAAATAATTGCTTCATCTTGAAAATAAATTTATAGTTATAATTACAAGAAGACGCAAAATCTATCCAAATGTGGCAGCAAAACTCGCTTTTCTTTAAAAATCTTGATTTGGGTTAAGACAATTAAGTACAATATCATTATTTAGCATAGGATATAATTAATTAAGGACAATTGCCTCCGTAGCATTTCAGCGGAGACAATTGTCTTTAAAATTTTCAAAAACTAAAATGGTAGTCTTAAATGTCTTCTAAAAAACAACTGATTGTTGCCTAACGACCAATTTGGGAGTAATTGTCATTTGGTTGTTATGACAACCGTTCTTGATGTTCAAGCCAAACCTCTTCGGCAAGGTATTTGTCGCTGCGGCAATGCAGGTCGGCAACACCCTCTTCAATAAGATTGGCAGTCTCAGAATTATAGTAAATGTCGGTAGCTTCTTGTAATGATACCTTAAACATCTCACTAATGCTCTCAATGATTCTTGCTACCTTGGCACTGCGTAATATGAGTTTTCCTTCATCACTCATAGCTGTTCGCTCCTGATATAGGTTAAACATTCTTTTAGCATCTTCTCTGAACGGATACAATACTGGATATTAGGCTTTTCATATTTCAGTAAACCTAGAGCTTGCTCTTGAGTGAGTTCCCCAGCAAAGTATAGATCAAGAGTCAAAATAACGCGGTCGTTGGCTATACCGCCTATAACCAAATCATAGTCAGTGGTGTCGGTACCAGCTCGGCAAGCTGAGATGAAGTCAAGCCATTGCATGTCATAACTTTCAAATCGAAGTGTTTTCCAATCATCAGAATTGAACAACAGCTCATAAGTGTTTAACCATGCGGTTCTGCCACGACGCAGAAAACGCTGGGCATAACGTCTTGCTTGCTCATAAATGCTGGTCAAATAAAAACCCTTGCCAAAGTCAAGATACAATCTTGAATGAGCGATGTCGGGATATTGTACTATCTCACTCGTAATTGTTTATAGCAGAAAAGCGAACGCCACGGTGTGGCGCACTACACCGACATCTCCTAGGCTTGTCCTCTTGTCCTCTTGTTCTCTTGTTCTCTTGTCCTCTTGTTCTCTTGTTCTCTTGTCCTCTTGTTCTCTTGTTCTCTTGTTCTCTTGTTTACTTCATATAGTCGCTGGCAAGGACATTGATAATGTCTTTTGCCACCTCGGTTTTTGGCTTGCAGGGGTATTCCATCTTTTTGCCATCGCTGGTGATGATGGTGATGACGTTGGTGTCAACCTGGAAGCCGGCATCTTTGTTCTGTAGGGAGTTGAGTACGATGAAATCGAGGTTCTTGCGCTGGCATTTGCCCTTGGCGTTCTCCACCTCGTTGTCGGTCTCAAGGGCGAAGCCAATGGTCACTTGCCCAGGACGTTTCATTTCGCCAATTGCTTTGGCGATGTCGGGGTTCTTCTTGAGGCGTATGACGGGGATCTCGTCACGCTCACGCTTGATTTTGTGGTCGGCGGCGTTCTCCACGGCATAGTCGGCAACGGCGGCGCAGAGGATTGCCACATCGCTCTTCTCAAACTCCCTTATTGCCGCGTCGTGCATCTCCTGCGCACTCATCACATCGATGCGGCTGATGGCGGGCGACGATGTCTTGAGAGCTACAGGCCCGGCAATCAGCGTCACTTCGGCACCGCGATTGGCACATTCCTCGGCGAGGGCGAAGCCCATCTTCCCTGAAGAGAAATTGCCGATAAAGCGCACGGGGTCAATCTTCTCGTAGGTAGGACCAGCGGTTATCATAACACGCTTGCCCGCAAGGTCTTGACCCTGAGCAAAGAAGCGGTCAAGCACCTCAAAAATCTTCTCGGGTTCTTCCATGCGTCCCTTGCCAATAAGGTGGCTGGCGAGTTCGCCGGCAGCTGGCTCGATTATGTGGTTGCCATAGCTGCGCAGGAGTTCGAGGTTGCGGGTGGTGGTGGGGTGCTTGAACATGTCGAGGTCCATCGCTGGCGCCACAAAGACCGGTGCCTTTGCCGAGAGATAGGTTGTCACGAGCATATTGTCGGCAACGCCATGCGCCATCTTTGCGATGGTCGAGGCAGTAGCAGGCGCGATGACCATCGCATCGGCCCACAACCCGAGGTCCACATGGCTGTTCCATTGCCCGGTGTTGGCGGTGAAAAACTCGCTGATAACGGGTTTGCCGCTCAGCGTAGAGAGCGTCACCGGCGTGATAAACTCTCTCGCATTAGGTGTCATTATCACTTGCACACTGGCGCCCGCCTTGACAAAGAGACGCACCAGCGACGCGGTCTTATAGGCGGCGATGCCACCCGTGATTCCCACTATTATGTTCTTGCCTTTCAACATTCAAACAAATATTTTTTATTGATGTTTCTAAAGTAAAAATGAGTGAACAAATGAATGTATTTCAAGAGAAAAGATCCCTCTCTAACTTAGAAGGGGAGCTGACTCACAGCATTTTATTATATTTCAACATTACAATAGAAACTTAAATATTTAAAGGAGAGAATTATTCAGCTAACAACCTGACGAGACAAGTGTTACAAAGTGTTTAGTGTTAAGTGGCTGCAACAACTACTATTGCCTTGTCTGCTTGTCTCTTGTCAGCTTGTGAGCTTTACTTAAACTGTATTGTCCCGGTGCTGTTGCGCTGTTTCATCTTGATGTAGATTTCGCGGAGCACGTTTTTAGTGTCCTCGGCGAAGTCGCGGTTCTGAATCCAGTCGTAGTATTGCGGAGTCTTGGTGAGCACCTCTTCCACACTTTTCCCCTTGTGCTGGCCAAAGTTGAACACCACCACGCCGTCATCGTTGCGGATGATGCGTCCGGCGAGATCCACGTTGCGGTTCTGGCTCGAATAGCTCGACAAGAACTCCACATCATTCTGCAGCTGGTCGCTATAACGGTCGAGCTGCGCCTTCAGCACCTCTACCGTGGCGCGGGTGTCGGCATTGGCAGAGTGAGCATTTTCCAAGTCCTTACCGCAGTAGAACTTATAAGCTGCAACGAGGTTTCGGGGTTCCATCTTGTGGAAGATGGTCTGCACATCAACAAACTTGCACTTGTTGAAGTCAAATTTGATGCCGGCATTGAAAAATTCCTGCGAGAGCACTGGTATGTCGAAGCGGTTGCTGTTGAAGCCGCCAATGTCGCAGCCCTCAAAAATCTGTGCCAGGCTCTTCGACACCTGTTTGAAAGTGGGGCAGTCCTTCACATCATCGTCGGTGATGCCGTGTACTGCACTCGCCTCCTCGGGAATGTGCATCTCGGGGTTGAGGCGGCGCGTCTTCTCCTCCTCATGGCCATCGGGGAAAACCTTGATGATTGAAATCTCAACTATCTTATCCTTAGTGATATTAAGCCCCGTCGTCTCCAAGTCGAAGAAGATGATGGGGCGTTTTAGATTAAGCTGCATGAGAAATAGTTTCCAATAAAGTTAGAACTGTGAACTAGCGGACAAGTCACGCCTTGTCCCTACAAAACTCTGAACTATAAACTCTGAACTGTGAACTCTGAACTCTGAACTGTGAACTCTGAACTGTGAACTGTGAACTCAGAACTCAAAACTCAGAACTATTACGCCATTACCATCATTGGCATGAGCAGGATGAGCAGGTCTTCGTTCTCACGTTGCTCGGCGGGCTTGAAGATGCCGGCGCGCGAGGGATCCATCAGCTCAACGGTCACCATGTCGTGACCAATGTTGTTGAGCACGTCGATGATGTTGTCGTCGTTGAAGCCAATGAGCATCTCAGTGCCGTTGTAGTCGCAAGCGATAACCTCCTCGCTCGACTTCGAGAAGTCGATGTCCTGAGTCGAGAGGTGTATCTGGTTCTCCTTGAGGTCAAACTTCACGAGACCGCCAGGGCTGGCAGTGACCGACACGCGCTTGATGGCGGCGAGCATTGTCATGCGGTCGATAGTGAGGGTGTATTGGTTGTCTTGTGGGATTACCGAGTTGTAGTTAGGGTAGCGACCGTTCACGAAGCGGCACGACATAGTGTATTCATCGCTCTCAAATGTCGCGCTCTTGGAGTCGATAGTGATTCTCACGTCGCCCTCTTGCTTGTCGAGGATGCTGGCAAGGATAGTGGCGGGCTTGGTGGGCAGGATGAACGACTGCTCCAGACCAGTGTTGAGGTTCAGCTCACGGAAGCGCACCAGCTTGTGGGTGTCGGTAGAGACAAAGGCTATCTCCTCGGGCTTGATGTCCCAGTAGATACCCATCATCATGGGGCGCAGCGACTCGGTGCCAACGGCAAAGACTGTCTGCTGGATGCCGCGTGCCACCTTCTCGGCGGGGAGGACAAAGGTCTTCTGCTCCTCATCGCTCTGTGACTTGGTGGGGAACTCGTTGCCGTTGATGCCAATGAAGTTGAACTGGCCATTGAGGTAGTCGATGTTGATGGCGAGGTTCTGGTCGTTGATGTCGAACGACAGCCCCTGGTCGGGAATCTCCTTGAGCATGTCGAGAAGCTCTTTCACGCCAGCGGCAAACTTGCCACTGCCCTCGGCGTTAGTCACTTCCACGGTGGTGGTGAGCGTGGTCTCCTGGTCGCTGGCGGTAATCACCAGAGTGTTGCCGCTCAGGTTGAACAGGAAATTGTCGAGAATGGTAATCGTGTTCTTGGAGTTAACCACTTTACTTACAGCCTGCAAGTGAGTGAATAACAGTTTGCTTTGAATGTTGAATTTCATCGTCGTTTATATTTTAAGTGTTATGATTTTTCAAGCATTGTAGTTTTAACTTACAAAGTTACAAATTAATTTTCAAATATAATAATAATAATGAGAAAAATCTGCTATCAAGTTATCAACAAGAGCAAAAATCGCACGCAAAAAACAAAAAAAAGACATTTTTCTTGCAAGATTTAAAACTTCGTTGTAACTTTGCACCCGCAAATGAAAAGCGACTCTCGGAAAGATGGTAGAGTGGTCGATTACACCGGTCTTGAAAACCGGCGTGCTGAGAGGCACCGGGGGTTCGAATCCCTCTCTTTCCGCAAAACATTTAGACTGGTTGAGTTTTCTCAACCAGTTTTTTGTTTGTGCTACACCAAGCTTGCTTGGGTGTAAGAACGAGCAAAAAACTGATTAGCACGTTAGTGTCAGTCTAAATGTTTTGCTTGGAACCCCGCCGGGGCGCAAGGGATGCGCGCAGCGAATCCCTCTTTTTCATTGTTATGACAGACGGTGTTGCAAAACTCCCACTAAATAAAAAACTACGGATTAATCTGATTTTTCTTATTATTTATTCGACTGATTTTCAAGAAACTGTTTTTTTAGTTTTGCACCAGCCTGTGGTTTTTTGTTGAATCAAATGACGGTTTGTCATACAATTACAAACAATTTTTAATCCACTCGTCCGTCACTGCTCTTGTTTATTTGCGCGTCGCGGAACGAAGTGCTGACACTGTTGAAAGTGTAACGCAGACTCAATTTCAACCCTCTTGTATCATACCTGTTACGCTGCCATTGCTTGATGTTTGAGAAATCAATGTTCCAACGAGGCGTGACAGCTTCTCCGGCAAGGTCGGTCAGTTCTATGGCTGTACGGAGTTTGCCGTCAAAGAATGTTTTGCTTGCGCCAATATCAAAACGAAGAGTCCGACCAATTCTCATGTTGCTGTCATACCACGGACTTTGATAAGAGAACCTACAGAAAGCCTCGGCAGTTTTCCAAAACTTATAACTCAAATCGCATGAGACGTAGATATTGTGCTGTCCAAATTCTTTGTTAATCATTCCGCTAATGTCGGGCAACTTCGTGAATTGATAGCTATACTCAATCTCCGGGTCAATCCTCAGTTTGCCGATACTCGTTGAGTAGGACACTTTAAAAGTTACATCGTTACTAAACAAACTGTTGATAGGCTGGTCTATGATAGCACCATTCTCACCATAGGGAAATGAACCAGTGACTATCATATTGTTGATTCTTTTGAGGTCAACGCCAAGCGAGACATCCTTGATGTTGGCAAATAACGCCAGTTTGTGGGTGTAAACATTTTCAAGGTTCTCATTTCCTTTATCGTAATGCAAAGTGTCGCTATATACCACAGCCGGATTGAGTTGCGATATTGTGGGATAACCGACAAACATTGTGTAATATGTGCCAATGGAGTAATTGTCCGCTATATTGTATTTCAAGCTGATATATGGACGCAAAACCAATGTGTGCTTGTCGCTGGCTGTTGATGATTGTGTCAACTTTGTGATGTTGTGCATCAGTCTCGCCCCCAAGTCAAGTCTCAGCTTGTTTATTTTGCGACCCCATGAGCCGTAAAGGATGTTAGTGTAATCCTTTCTGATGGTTGGTTGCCCGATACCGTCATTGATGAAGTCATAAGAGTTTTTAATGATACTAAGATTATATCCTAATCCCCAGTCATTGCCTTTATGCGAGAAGCGCCAGTTTGTTTCCGCGTCTAGCAAGTCATACTTTGAGTTGCTGGCGATATTCTTTGAGGTGAGAATATTGTCAGTAGTGTTAAGGATGTCAATCAATTGTGTCTCACCTTTGTTCTGATGGGAATAACTGAGAGTTAGATTGAAGAAATGACCAGATGGAGAGAAGTATGTCATACCTGAGGTTAAATTGTGCCCTGATGATTTGCGATGCGGAATGACCGTGTTCTCGTCAAGGGCAGTTTCGATGCCATTCATTGATAGTTGATGAACTTTATGCTCCTTGAAATCCACGTTGGTAGAGTTGCCTGAGTATTGGAGTATGAAATTAAGTGTTGGCTTTGCCAGATAGTTCAGTCCGACATTCCATAACGGGCCAGTCTTGATTGAGGTGTATTCAGAATCAAAAACATCGCTGTAGGCTGGTTCACCATTAGTGTTGAATATAGTCGTCCCGCCATTGTCATAGATTTTACGGTTTGCATATTGGCCTACCAGCGAACCCGAGAACGAGAACTTGCCGTACTTGCCACTGAGATTGACCCAACCGTCATCTGACACACGACGGCGTATTTCAAGATTGTTGGTCACAGATACACCAATGTAGTCTTTGAGCTGCTTTTTGAGTGTTATCTTGATTACGACTCCCGATTCTGCGGAATACCTCACCCTAAGATCACGGATCACCTCTATTTTGGAGACTTGGCTGGATGGTATGGACAGCAGTATGTTACGGTCTGCAACTTTCTGCTCGTTGATATAAATTGCACCAACGCTCATCGATCCTCCTGCTTTTATGTTGTTGATGTCGTAGGTCACAATGCCAGGAGTCCATCCGAGCATGTCATAAAGAGTGCCAGCCTCTCCAATATGAGTGCCCGACAGATTGCTGATTGAATAGTTCAATCCGTCTCTGTGGATAACCGCTTTAGGAGCGATGACTGAGACCTCTTGAAGCAGCACATTTATACTATCGGCGGTTACGACATTTGTACTGTCGTCATTCACTTGACTTGCAGCCGAAAGACAAGCTAAAATACTGATTGCAAATAAATAGAGTCTTGTTTTCATGTTGGTGAATTTATTGATAAATAGACATAGTTATGGCTGTTTACATGATTTCGGTCACATAAACGATGTTATTAAAATGTACGGTAGGGACTTTTATTTACTCAGTCTTGCTTCAAGTATCTCTATGACCTGCTGCAGCAGGAGAATACTCGATGCATCCTTGTGCTTTCGCTCAAATTCCGCTTTTGACAGTTTGATTTGACCGATGGCGACCTGTAGGTCGTCATGGTCGAGCATATCACACTCTTTCGCCAATGAGTAAAGCCCGGATAGATACAGAGATTCGCCATCTTTGAGCTTGTCAAGATAAAAGAACAGTTTTCTCATCCACATTTTGTTATCGTTCTTTTGCTCTGAGGGTGGGACAACTGTGGGAGATTCTATTTGTGGTTTTATGGGTGCGTATGTGGTAATTAGCCGCCCTGTAACGCTTCCATCCGGCACTTCGCTCCACTCTATGGTGTAAGTGGTCCTGAAATGTGTGTCATCCTCGTTGATTAGTCCTACTGTGTAGCAGTTGTCGGATTCAGTTCCCACAAGTGTGAACTCACTTTTGTTGTGGTATATGCGATACCCGGTATAAAGACGGTCTTTGTTGCCGGTGATGCTCCAAAGCGTGTAAATGCTGCGGTTGGGAATCTTGCCGTTATCCATCGCTTGGCTGATGGCCTCATACAGCACTCTCACGCTGTCGGTGTAACTGACGTCAGATTCAGGCAATACAAATTTATAGATTGTGAGCTCGCCTTCTTTCTCCCCGTTCTCGGGGTTGGAAAAGGTGTTGTGAACCTTCAGCGTGTTCTGCTTCTGGACGATAGGCGAATTATCTCCAAAGTAATATCTCAACTTTGCGAAATATTCTTGAGCCATAGCCGCAGGTGCGATGAACAACGCCAGTGCAAGGATAATATACTTTGTTTTCATAATCCAGGTATGTTAGTTGATTGGTTGTTGAATTGATTATCTATCTCTTGTTGCATATCCACATAAATGATGGTGCCGTCTTCATCGGTCACTGCTTTATAGCCCATGGCCTCCATGTCGATGATGATGGCCTGCTGGTTCAGTTCTTCAAGTTCGCGTTGCAAACGTTCGTTCACTTGCAAATGCAGTTCGTTCTGTGCAATAAGATTGGTCTGTGTCTCATGATGAGAGGCGTCCATAGAATGCTTTTGTTTTCTTGGCTGTTGCTTGATTGCGACGAGCTGTTGCTTGATTGCGGCGCTTTCTGCTTTATTGTGTGCACAAGTGTTGTTATCGGATGATTTTGTCACGACCTCATGATGATTGTCGGTTTTATGTTCAATCGTCACTTCTTTTGGTTCTGCCTTTTGAGCGATTATCGGTGGTGAAATAGGCTGGGTGGTTTCTGGTTTGTTTAAAACCTTGAAGCCGAAAACGAGTGCCACGATTGCCGCTGCAGCAGCAGGAACCCACCAAAGCCATTTGCGATGTGATGGTGAGGATGTTTCGGGAAGCAGGTCTCCTTCCAGTCCACGGTCGATATAGCCGAACAAAGCTTGATAATCTTCCCATTCGGCAGGTACTTCGTGGGTTGTGTTGAAATATTGGCTCAGCAACGACTCCTCCTCAATGGAGGTCTTGCCCGCCATGAATTTGTCGAGCAAAGCCTCTATCTGATGTCGTGAATATGGTTTCATTGTCGTTCTCTGCGTTGTTGCTTAATCTGTTCCATTAATTGTCTTCGTGCCCTTGCGAGCAATGTGCTCACACTGTCTTCCTTTATTCCGAGCAGAGTTGCTATCTGCTTGTTGGAGTATTTCTCATCTTGGCGCATTTTCAACACTGCGTGCAGGGTGGATGGTAGCTCATTGATTTTCTGTTCGAGCCATTGCACGTCCTCCTGCTGTATGATTTCATCCAACGGCGAAATTGTCTGGCTTGCTCTCTCTCTGCTCTCTAAAGGGAGCGGTGGTTTGCGTCGCAAGTGGTTCAGCGATAATCGGTGAGCAATCACAGCAGCAAAACCCTCAGGATTGTAGAGCCGTTTATCGTCACGCATCTGCCATAACCGCAACAGCGTCTCCTGGGCGATGTCTTGCGACTCGTCATAGTCGAGGCCCATCGCCGCAGCCTTGTTCAAGGCGGCAGACCTCAGCCGAGGGGCTATCAGTTCAAATGCGTCAATAGTCATTTACAAATCACGTAATTTGCCGACAAAATTACTAACTTTACATCTATATAACACATCACCCCCCACTTTTCAAACAAAAGTGACGAACTTTTTTGAATAAGTGGAGATAAACTGATGCTTTATTTTTCAGTAAAACTAATTTATTTTGTCTATTGTTTGTACCTTTGTGGCATCAAAATCATAAAGATTATGGAAGAAACCAAGTGTTAACGAATTTGTGCAATCGGAAACTGCACAATTTATTAAAATAATGCTTCCGCAAAAAACAGGAAGGCTCGATTGAGTCTTCCTGTTTTTATTTTGTATGGTTAATGTTGTGATTACCAAATGGTAACGCGGTCCTCGGGGGCGCGCCACATCTTTTCGCCTGGGTGAATGTTGCAGCATTTTTGAGAAAAAGTCAACTTTCACACTTTAGGGTGTTACAATGATTTCATGATGGCACTGTTAATGACGGGGTTGAACTGCACATCGCTGTGGTCGGTCTTCTTGCCGAATTTGAAAGTGTAGGTTACTTTAAGGCTTACGCTGCGGCCTGCTGTTTCGTTCATGCGCCAGCGGTCCATGTCGTAACAACCATAGTCCATCCACTCGTGGCTCTTGTAGTAACGGTTGAAGGGGTTGTTAAGTCGTAGCTCAACGCTCCAACCGCTGTGGTTCCATCCCGCAAGGAAGTCCAGCATCATAGGGTCATGCACCAGAAACGGCTCGCGTATGTCGAGTTGCGTAGATGGGGTTTTGAAGTTTGCGCTAAATTTAAAGTCTCCCTGTAGCCAAGTCACGTTGGCACGTCCGCGCACGATGGTCCGCGACAGGTCATACACATCACCGCGCACGGCGTTGTATTCGCCTATACCAGTTAGGCTCACACGCAGACGGTCGCTCAATGCGCTAAATGACCAGCTAGCACTGAGCATGTTACCATAAAAATTGCCGTCATTCAGTTTCTTGTCATAGATGACAGACGGGTCGGCATAGTATTGATGCACGATGTTGTTGAAGTAGATGTAGCTCATATAGGATACTGCCAGTGAGTGATTGCCCCACTGCTTGCTAAGCGATAACGTGTTGCTCAACACCCTTAGGGGCTCAATGTCGGGGTTTCCTTGCGTGGCCTCGAAGAACGAGACGGGCAGCGTCATACTGTTCTTGTTGCTAGGGTCGAAAAGCGTGTGGGTCAGCACGCCGTTTAACGATAGCGACAGGTCCTGCCGTGGAGCGTAGGTGCCGCCATAGTAGGCGATGGGACTGCAATAGTTGTAGTGCTTGCCTCCCAGCGACACTGCCGAGTTTGACACACCAGCTGTGGCATACCATGACAAACTGCCAGCCGAACGGCTGAGCTGCAGCATAGCAGTTGTGACATTGGTGACCAGGTGCTGATAGCCAGTTGAGGTGCCGCTATAGTGGTCCTTGTAGTTGGTAAGCGCGTGTCCTGCCATAAGCATAAACATCAGTTGATTGGTAAACGTCTTGAAGTAACGTCCCTGCCCAGCCAGTGCGAAGTTGTCTTCCTTAACGTGCGATGTCACTGTGTTCTGACCGGTTTCTTCATACAAGCTGTGATAGGTGTTGTGACCGTAGCTACCGCTAGCGACAAAATGTATAATCTGGTTGGACGGCAACCACTTGGTATATTCAAGAAAAATATTGGGCGACAGAGCCTTGCTGTTCGCGTGACGATGCATAGATGTTGTGTCGTTGAGATAAATAACAGCTGTTGTCATGTCATGGGTCGGCATGGTTGATGCATCCAAGCCGAGGGTAAGGTTAAAGCGGTGAGCATCGCCTTTGTTGTTCAACTCAAAGCGAACATCCTCACCGTGGTGGCGAGCGAGTGTATGGTCAGGGCTGTAGTAGCGAGTCAGCTGATAGCCGTTAGTAAAGGTATAGAGCCCCGACTCCTCAACATAACTGTGGTTGCGGTCCCACTTGCTCATGGCAGCCAACCGTAGTTTGGTCTTGCTGCGGGTGTAATCGACCGCTGCCACATATTCGCCTCGCTGATAAATGAACCCTTCGTCGGCCGAGAGATAGACGTTGCCACCCGAGTTGCGGACTATGTAGTTGAGCACTGCCGCTTTGCCGGCCCATTTGCCCGATGGGGCTCGCAAATACTCCATTTTGACCACATCTTGTGCCTGTAGCATGGCCACATCCTCGGCGCGAACTACCACGCCATTGATGCACAATACCACCTCAGCGCCAGTGTGTGTGGTAACTGATTTCTCCTGTGGCGACACTACCAGTCCTGCAATGCCCATCAGTCCCGTTAGATCTAGCGCGTTTGCTGCGTGCTTGCGCAGAATAGGTGCAGGCATGAGAATGACCTTGTCGGCCGTCTCAATCTGCTCCTTGGCCTTTACAATTATCTCGGGCAACGTATCAGTCATCACGCTGTCACGTTGAGTTGAAAAGTCTTGAGCCGAAACACTTAAATAGAAGGCGCATACCATAAGCATTAAGAAGGTAACAATTCTCTTTTCCATAGTCTTTGGGTTTATATTATTCTATGTGCAAATATAGAAAGGTCTTTTTGAGTTAGACGCACACTAAAGGGTGAATGTTGCAGCTGTAAAGCAATAAATAATCATTTTCACACTTTAGGGTGTTAAAATGGCTGAATGATTGGAAATCTCTAAAAGAACATAAGGACATATCTCGGCCACTTCTCACTTTTTTGACAGACAGACACACTGACATACTGAACACACGTCTGTTTGTCTTTATGTCTGTTTGTCTAAAAAAATACTACGTTGCGACAGCTTTATGTGAACTTTTGTCCTTTTGTCTAATCTCTTGCAGAGTGTGAGGGTGCTGCGTTTAAAATTTTATTATTAGTGTCCGATGCAGTTGTTTATTGTTTTTATGTAAAGAAAACCGATTTATATCGATGTTCGTCAATAAGTTAGAATGTCTTGAAAGACAGTGGGCTGTGTCAATTGAGCTCTCTCTTTGGGTGTCCTGTTGCGGAAAACAGGAGCCCAGTGTCATTGCTCGTCAATTGAGTAGTAGAAGTTGTAGGCTTTTTCTTCGGGGTTGTAGTCATAACCCACAAGTTTGTTGCCGTTGCTATAGTTTACTATGCTCACTGCTTTGTCGTTGTTGTCATTTTGTACTTTCTTGAATCCTGAGTTCTTGATGTTCGCCAGGATTTTATTGGCTAAAGATTTGTCATATACAGTTAGCGTAATGTTGAGGTACCCATAGTCACTATCTTCACCGTCGTTGCAAGCCGACAAGAAAATCACGCTGGCGGTTTTCTTCTTGGTGGGTACAAACATGTTGGCTTTCTTCTTGTTGATGTATCCTCCCTTGTAGAAGCCGTCTATGATGCTGCAAGGTCCGCCGTAGCCGTCGCCAGGCAACTCGTGGATATAGCCCATTTTTTTAAACACTTGAGTGTAGTATTTCTCGGCAGCCTTAGCGTCACGAGTCTCGTTCTTGAGAGATATATAACGGTAAGTGATGACCTTGAACATCTCGTTGGTGGTGGGGAACGTTGTCGTTTTCTGTGCATTGACCGAGAGTAGGGTGGCGGTCAAGAATAATAAAACAATGCTTAATTTCTTCATAATTTCCGGATTTTAATATTAACTTTGCAAATGTAATCATTTTATTGTTTTTCTGCAAGAATGTCTCGGGGAAAAATATTCAGATTTAAGCAGTTTGACTTGCTCAATGACAAGACGGCGATGAAGGTGGGCACCGATGGCGTGCTGCTGGGTGCGTGGTGCGACGTGACTGGCGCCAAGCGGGTTCTCGATGTGGGCACGGGATGCGGACTTATCGCTCTGATGGTGGCTCAGCGTAATGCCGATGCCGCTGTCACGGCGATCGACATTGACCAGGATGCCGCAGATGAAGCCAGAATCAACATCGCTAATTCGCCCTGGAGCGATAGGGTAGAGGCTCAATGCGTCGATTTCAACGGTTTTGCCGCGCAAGAGCCTTATGACCTGATAGTCTCCAATCCTCCTTTCTTTACCGAGAACGTGATGGCGCCTGACCATAGCCGGAACCTAGCGCGCCACTCAGTGTCGCTCACGATGGGGCAGCTTATTGGCAGGTCAAAGTTGATGCTTTCCGATGGCGGAACGCTGGCTTTCGTCTCTCCCGTAGAGCAAGAGATGAGCGTCAGGCGATGCATAGTGAAAGCCTCCATGTCGATAAAACGGCTTGCCAGGGTGCAGTCAGTAGAAGGCTCCGCCCCCAAACGCCTGCTGTGGGAGCTGGTGAAATCGCCTATCGAGACCATTGAAGAACAAATCACCATCAGGCTCGCCGATGCGTCTTATACACAACAATATATAAACCTCACGCGAGATTTCTACCTGAAAATGTGATTAAGCGAGTAGCTGACGAGCAAACAAGCTGACGAGCTGACAAGGCAATGCGCTTTGCGCAGGTTAGAGGTTAGAGTGCGCAGAAACTTAACTCTTGAAACTTAAAACTTAACACTTAATATCACTTGCCTTGTTTGCTTATTCCTTGTATGCTTGTTAGCTCAACGCCTTGCGAGCGTGAGCATTTTCTAATCGTTTCTGGTCGTTTGATATAACAGCCCCCACGCTTCAAGGAGTCGCCTTCGGCGAGATATTAAACAAAATTGAAATAAAAATCACACTCTTGTTGTTATTTCAAGTCGTTTTTATTACTTTTGTGGCGAAAAATATTATTACAAACTAAAATCGTTTTTACAATGGAAAAGATCAAAAGATTATTGTTCTTGTCGGCATTTGTTGTTGCGCTCGTGATGTTCACATCATGTGGCCAGAAACACAAGGACTATATCCCCGCCGACAGTAAAATTGTGGGAAAAATCGACGTTAAAGCCTTCTTCGAACAGACTGGTGCCGACGCCGAGAAGTTGATGGAAGACATCGAGGACGCCTTTGGCAATGAAGCTGGATTTGATATCTCATCGTTGAAAGAGATGGGTATTGACGTTAAGGTGCCAATCTATATTTTTGGACGAGGAAAAGGCACGAACTACACCTTTGGCATTGTCGCTAAAGTTGATGACAAAGACAAAGTGAAAGATTGGTTTGAGGACAATGCAAAAGTTGACATCGATAAAGAAGGCGACGGCTTTGAATATTTTGCCAATGGAGATGCCGCTTTTGGTCTCAATAGCGACGCCTTGGTAATCCTCGGCACAACTGGCAATGATGCCAAGAAGGAGATCAAGAAGATTATGGGCAAAGAGATAGATGGCGACCTGGGCGACAACAAACTCTTTGACAAGGTTTGTGACGCTAATTCGTTTGCTTGCCTGTATGCTGACCTGTCGATAATCTCTGAGGACATTGTGGAAATGATAGGAAGCCAAATGCCTCAACTGAAAGAACAGCTTGAGGATACCCGAAAGACAGTTGTGGGTATTGACGGCACTTGCAGCGACGGCATCTGCGACTTTGAGTCTTGGGCAGAGTCGGATGACAGTAAAGTCCAGAAGAAGATTGACGAAGCAAAGGAGTTGTATAGGGAGATTGACGAGAAAGGCATAAATACCATTCCCGAAACTGCGCTGGGTGGCTTCGCAGCCAATATTGATGGACCGAAGACTTCAAAATATATGAACAAATCGTTGAAAGAGAACAAGCTTCTCGAGCAGCTCCCATCTGAAGCTAAAGATTTATATGAATCATTCGTTGATATAATTAGTGCAGTAGATGGCAATATTGCCGCATATTTTGCTGCTCCACAAGATTTTATGGTTGCTGTTGAGAGCAAGGGCGGTCTTGCCGATAAGATTGCTGAGCTGATAAAGAATCTCGACGGAAGCTCGCCAAGTTATGCTTCATTCACCGATGAGCCTGATTTCATTGATGATGACACGGCCGTTGATGATGACTTAGATGAAGATATTGATGAAGAAGACTACGACTATAGCGATAGCTATACAGGATATGGCAGCACACCATTCACGGTGGAAAAAACTGCCGATGGATATATCTTAAATAATGGATATGGCTCACAGTTCTGGTTTGGCAACAAGAATGACGCTTTCTATTTCACCAGCAACGAGTCTCTGATATCCACAGCCTTAAAGAAAGCCGACAAGCCAGTGCCTTCAGAATTGGTGTCGTTTGCTACATCAAGGAAATTTATGTTCTTCTTTAGTTTAGGCAAAGTCAAGGATTTCTCAGCAGCTATGGATGAAGATGTCAAGAAAGTGTTTAATGCCTTCGATGAGATTTTCAGCAAGATTAACTATGTGACCTTCAGCATGAAGTGATAGTTTATATATACTTACAAAAAAGCCTTGAGACCTCGCTCTCAAGGCTTTTTTCATTATAAATTCTGCATTCTGCATTCTGCATTCTGCATTCTGCATTCTGCATTCCGCATTCTGCATTGTGCATTCTGCATTCAGCATTAAAAGTAGGCCCATGGGGAGTCGAACCCCAATCGAAGGAACCGGAATCCTTTATTCTATCCATTGAACTATGGACCCGGAGCAATTTTTAGATAAAATGCGGTGCAAAAGTAGTGAAATATTTGTATCTTTGCAAAAATGAAATGAGGTATTTCATCATCTTTTTAAAAAATGAGCTATGACAGTGAGGATTGAGGAGAGTTGGCGCATGGAGCTTGCCGACGTGTGGGAGAAGGACTACTTTGTGAGACTCACCGACTTTGTGCGTGAGCAGTACCGCACCACTCGGGTGTTTCCGCCTGGACGGCAGATTTTTGCCGCCTTCGACGCCACGCCATTTAATGACGTGAAGGTGGTCATTCTTGGTCAGGACCCCTATCATGACGACGGTCAGGCCAACGGGTTGTGCTTCTCGGTGAATGATGGCGTGCCGTTCCCGCCGTCGCTGCAAAACATCTTCAAGGAGATTCACGACGACACTGGCGCACCGATTCCCACTAGTGGCGACCTCAGCCGCTGGGCGCGTCAGGGCGTGCTGCTGCTCAACTCCACACTCACCGTGCAGGCGCACCGAGCCGGCTCGCACCAGAACCGCGGCTGGGAGCAGTTCACCGACGAGGTGATTGCTCATCTTGCCACCCGCCGAGAGAATCTGGTCTTTATCCTGTGGGGCAGTTACGCCATACGCAAAGGCAGCTTCATCGACCGCACCCGCCACCTGGTTTTGACCTCGCCGCATCCGTCACCGCTGAGTGCCTATCGTGGTTTCTTCGGCAACCACCACTTCTCGCTCGCCAACGACTACCTGCGCCGCCACGGCAAAGCCCCGATTGCATGGTGACACCCACGACGCCCTCGATCCCGTTTTTTGTCAAACAACTACAAACAATTAAAAACAAATCTTAGTGAAAATTAGTGATAATTCGTGGTTTTGTGAAGTTTTTTTATTTGTTGTCTTTGTATGAAAATAAAGTTCCGAGCGTGAGCATTTTATTTAAAAACTTAGTCTTTGATTTTGTATTTCACTCAACTTGCATTATCTTTGCACTTGAATTTGCTTCGGCATAATGCCCTAGCGATGTAATTAACGTGATTGACAATAAGAAACAACGATAATTATGAAGAAAATTATAGCTTTAGCAATACTGCTTGCTGTAGCAACCTGCACACTGAACGCCAAGTTGAATTTGCCTACCAAAAGACTTGGCAACGAGACCTATTATTATTATGAGGTGAAGAAGAACGAGACAGTGCATGATATTGCCAACAAGATTGGTGTCAATAAAGACATCATCTTGAAATATAATCCGTCGGCACGTAACGGCGTGGCAAAAAAGCAGCTGCTCTTCTTGCCGGTGAATGAGTTCATTGACACTAAGCAGAATACTGGCAACAAAAAGATGATAGCCGAAGATGTGGTGACTCACATCGTCAAGAGCGGCGAGAGCGTGTATGGCATCTCCCGAACCTACGGCGTGACCGAGAGCGAGTTGCTTGCCGCTAACCCCTCGATTGCTTACGGCCTTAAGGTGGGAGAGCAGCTCATAATTCCCGTTAAGCCCTCGTCGAGCAAGATTGTGTATCACACTATCAAGACTGGTGAGACACTCTATGGAATTGCCAAGGCTTATAACACCACCATCGAGAAGCTTATTGAGCTGAACCCCGGTATAGCAAGCGCTAACCTTCAAGTCGATGACGTGGTGATGATTCTGCCCAATACCACTAAAGACATTATCGTCCAGAAGGATATCAAGCAGTTTATACCTTACGTTGTTACCGCTGGCGACACCTACGAGAGTGTGGCAGCAGCTAATGGCATCAACGTGAAGGTGCTCAAGGACGCCAACCCCGAGGTGTCGAAACTCAAGAAAGGCAAAACCATCTACATCCCTCGTGATGCCATCGACAAGCAGGTGGTCAACACCTCAGCTATGACCGAGGAACAGCTTGAGAAGAACTACAAGGACAAGTTTGATGAGGTATATAACGATGTTCACTCTCCCAACAAGGACAACAGCGTGAACATCAGCATTATCCTGCCGTTCCAAACCGACATGGCCAACCGCAACAAGAATGCCCGTGACTATGATGACTTCTTCAACGGTTTCGTGATGGCTCTCGACAGCTTGGGTGGCAAGCTCACCAAGCCACTGAATATCAATGTCTATGACACCAAGCTCAGCCCAGGCATCACCGACAGCATCCTCTCGCTCGATGCTCTCAAGAAGAGCGACATCATCATCGCTCCGTCGGAGAGCGACCAGCTGCAGCGCATCCTAGCCTATGGCCAAAAGAACAACATTGACATCCTCAACTGCTTCTACACTCAAAGCGAGGACTATATCAACAACCAGCGCTCGATGCAGGTGAATATCCCATCGCCATACCTCAACGCCTCGATAATCGAGATGCTCAGGACAAAATTCCAGGATTATGAGCTAGTGTTCCTCGATGATCCCAGCGAGACGTCAAAGGATATCTATGAGGAGATTAAGAAATATGCCAACGTGAGCAAGCACCCCCACAAGACATTGACTATCGTCAGTGACCTCACCGGCAAGTCGCTGTCGAGGTATCTCGACCCAGCCACAAAATACCTCTTCATCCCTGCCAATGGCAAAGAGGCGTTTATCAGCAAGTATGCCACAGGCATCATCGAGGCCAAAGCCACACGTGTGGATTGCCGCCTTGAACTGTTGGGACATCCTGAATATACCATGTATTTAAAGAAGCACAAAGACGAGTTTATGGCTATCGACACTCACATCTACTCTCGCTTCTTCCTGCCCGATAATGCCGAGGTTAAAGCGTTGAGCAACAAATATGTGAAGCGCTATGGCACAAAACTCTCAACGAGCACTCCCAACATGAGCGTCTTTGGCTTTGACGTGGGCATGTTCTTGGTGAATGCCTACATCAATGATGTTACCCCTGGCGACAAGGCGTCGTCATACGAAGGCATCCAGACCAACTTCTTCTTTGAGCGCGCCAATAACTGGACTGGATATATCAACAAGTCGGTGCGCATCATCAATCTCACTCCCAAGAAAGAGCTTAAGATTACCGACTTGAATGAATAATCGCCTTTTCACATATTTTTTACTCATGGTGCTGCTCATGGTGAGTGGCACGGCTCATGCGCTCGACTTCAGTGACCACAACATCAGCGTGGGAGCTAAGGGTGGCATGAGTCTGTCGAGAGTGAACTTCCAGTCGTCGGTGCCGCAAAAGATGATTGCTGGCATGGTGCTTGGCGCCACCGTGAGGTATATCGAGGAGAACCATTTTGGACTCATTGGCGAGCTCAACCTTGAGCAGCGTGGATGGAAAGAAGACTTCAAGCCGCTTGAGGGCTACAGCTTCAGCCGTCAGTTCACTTATATTCAGATTCCATTGCTCACCCACATCTATTTTGGCAGCGACAAGGTGCGGTTCTTCTTCAACGCAGGTCCCGAGATAGGCATAATGATAGGGGAGAAGACGTCGAGCAATTTCGACTACGAGCATGCCGTTGACATAGAAGAGCTTGCCAACTCTTATCGCAAGTTGGAGCAGTTCACCGAACCTGTGGAACGCCGTTTCGACTACGGCATCTCGGCAGGTCTCGGCTTGGAGGTTAACGTCGCGCCTAAGCATGCCATAAACCTCGAGGGCAGGTTCTATTATGGTCTCAACGATGTGTTCAGCAATCACAAGTCTGATCCTTTTCAGGGCTCATCGTCGATGTCGATAATGGTGACGTTGGGCTACAACATCAGGCTCAAGTAAACCACAAAGTTGGAAAGACATACTCCTCAGTCGCTTCGTGAGTTTATCATATTCCCCCCGACCCCCTCTATCTTAGAGGGGGAGCTGCTAACGCAATGATTATCAAGTGACAAATTCGTCGAACTCACGTTAACTTAGAGGAGCAGCTGGCTACCAATAGCTTAACATTAAGATAAAGAAAGGATGCTACCGTTGCAACAAGCGTGGTAGCATCCTTTTATGATAAAGCCACATCAAAGGGATGTGATGAAACTCCGATAAAAACAGGATTTGAGGGTATCCAAGTCTTTGTAATCCTCCGGTCGCGAAGACACCACACGTGGTTGAGGCCCGCCATCGACAAGAATACTTTTCTCGGCATTTCATGAAAAATTTGAAGAGTATCCCAATCAGCTTTGATGCGGCATTATGTCAATGATCTGATTTGTTATCGCAAAATTACTGCCAATAAAACAAATTTCCAAATTTTTGTGCGATTTTTCTCACAAAACACCTGCAAAAAAGCAAAAAAATGAACTTCATCTCGTGAGAGAGAGGAAGTCCATCTTTTTTGAGGTAAGTTTTACTCGCGGTTGTTGCTCGTTACGGTAATATCTTGATTACTGAGCGTTCTTGGCTTTCTCGACGATAGCCTTGAAAGCCTCTGGGTTGTTCATGGCGAGGTCGGCGAGCACCTTGCGGTTGATCTCGATACCTGCCTTGTGAATCAAGCCCATCAACTTAGAGTAAGAAAGGTCCTCCAGGCGTGCGGCGGCGTTAATACGCTGAATCCACAGAGCGCGGAAGTTGCGTTTCTTGTTCTTGCGGTCGCGATAAGCGTAGGTCAAACCTTTTTCCCAAGTGTTCTTGGCAACGGTCCAGACGTTCTTGCGTGCGCCGAAATAACCTCTTGTAAGTTTAAGAATCTTTTTACGTTTTGCTCTTGAAGCAACGTGATTTACTGATCTTGGCATTTTTTTAAATGAATTGTGAACGTTAGCGGCAGCGATGGCTGCTCTTTTGTGCTAAACATTCGGTTAATAAAAATGATAAAAATCTCTTGTTGATTAAAAGTGTTTAGAAACTTTACTTTGTTGATATCGCTTGATTATTTCTTAACGAGCAACTCGCGGATGGAGTTGAGGTTAGCTTTGTCAACGATGCTCACCTTGGTGAGGTTTCTCTTCTGCTTCTTGGTCTTCTTTGTCAAGATGTGACTTTTGTAAGCATGCTTTCTTTTAATCTTCCCTGTTCCGGTAAAGGTAAACCTTTTTTTGGCACCGGAATTAGTCTTAACTTTTGGCATTTTTGAAATTGTTTTTAAAAAATTGTTATTAATCAAGGGACTAGGCACTTACCAAGCCTAATGCCCCGTTTTTTCGTTTATCGAGGATCGAGGATCGGTGATCGAGAATCGTTTTTCAGTTATCAGTTCTTAGTTTCACTAATCCCTAATCGGTGCGAAGCACCAACTAATCACTAATCACTAATCTCTAATCGCGCGTAGCGCAACTAACCTCTAACCTCATTCCGTAGCCTCGGGAGCTGGTGCCGCTTCGGGGGCGTTGTCCTTGGGCTTCTCGGCGTCCTTCTTCTTCGAGGTCTGTTTCTTGGGCGAGAGCATGATAGTCATGCGCTTGCCTTCGAGTACCGGCATCTGGTCAACCTTGGCGTAGTCCTCCAGGTCGTTGGCAAACCTGAGCAGCAGCACCTCGCCTTGTTCCTTGAAGAGGATTGAGCGTCCTTTGAAGAAGACGTAGCTCTTTACTTTAGCGCCTTCTTTGAGGAAACCGATGGCGTGCTTGAGCTTGAAATTGTAGTCGTGGTCATCGGTTTGCGGTCCAAATCTTATCTCCTTTACCACCACCTTGGTAGCCTTAGCCTTCTGCTCCTTTAGCTTTTTCTTCTGCTGGAACTGATACTTTTGATAGTCCATAATCTTGCACACGGGAGGCTGTGCCATAGGTGCAATCTCAATGAGGTCCAGTTCTTGTTCCTCAGCAATCTTGAGTGCTTTGAGGATAGGGTAGATGCCCTCTTCCACATTGTCACCCACAAGTCGCACTTCGGGAGCACGAATTTCGTCGTTGATGGCAAGTTCCTCTTTCTGTTGCTTGCCACCCCGCTGGTTACGGTTTTTCTTTCCCTTGTTGGGACCACCGTTCATTGGCTTTTTAGGGCCACTCCAATAAGGTTTTTTCTGCATTCAGTAATATTATAAGTTTATCATTTCGTTCACTTCTTGAGTGATTTTGGCTGCAAAGGTAGTAATTTTTTCTGAACCTTGATCAATTCCGCCCTGTTTTCTTACCGAAACTTCTTCATTTGCAGCTTCTTTTTCGCCTACAATGAGCAAATAGGGTATTCTCTTGAGCTCATTGTCGCGTATTTTCTTGCCTATTTTCTCGTTTCGGTCGTCGATGATGGTGCGCACATCGGCATCGTTGAGAACTTGTGCGACGTGACTGGCATATTCGTTGTACTTCTCGCTGATGGGGAGTACTACCACCTGGTCGGGCGCCAGCCACAATGGCAGCTTGCCGGCGGTGTGCTCAAGCAGCACAGCCACGAAACGCTCTAGCGAGCCAAATGGCGCGCGGTGAATCATGATGGGGCGGTGCTTGGCGTTGTCGCTGCCAGTGTATTCCAGCTCGAAGCGCTCGGGCAGGTTGTAGTCAACTTGGATGGTGCCCAGCTGCCAGCGGCGGCCCAGAGCGTCCTTCACCATGAAGTCGAGCTTGGGACCATAGAATGCCGCCTCGCCTTCTACCTGCTTGGCTGGGAGGCCTTTCTCCTCGCAAGCCTCCACGATGGCGCGCTCGGCGCGCTCCCAGTTCTCGTCGCTGCCCACATATTTCTGCTTGTTGTTGGGGTCGCGCAGCGAGATTTGTGCCTCATACTCAAAGCCAAACACACCCAGGATGTGGTTGATGATGTCCATCACGCTCAGGAACTCCTGCTTGAGCTGCTCGGGGGTGCAGAACAGGTGGGCGTCGTCTTGTGTGAACGAGCGCACACGTGTCAAGCCGTGAAGCTCGCCACTCTGCTCGTAGCGATATACAGTACCAAACTCGGCGAAGCGTAGAGGCAGGTCCTTGTAGCTGCGTGGCGAGGTGCGGTAAATCTCGCAGTGGTGAGGGCAGTTCATGGGTTTGAGCATGTACTCCTCGCCCTCTTCGGGGGTGTGGATAGGCTGGAACGAGTCCTTGCCATATTTTGCGTAGTGACCGCTGGTCACATACAGGTTCTTGTTGCCGATGTGAGGGGTGATGACCTGCTCGTAGCCATATTTCTTCTGAATCTTGGCGAGGTAGTCCTGCAGACGGTTGCGCAGGGCGGCACCTTTGGGCAGCCACAGCGGCAAGCCTTGTCCCACGCGCTGCGAGAAAGCAAAGAGTTCCATCTCCTTGCCAATCTTGCGGTGGTCGCGCTTCTTGGCCTCCTCGAGGAGCACCAGGTACTCGTCGAGCATCGACTTCTTGGGGAACGAGATGCCATAGACGCGCAGCATCTGCTTGCGGGTCTCGTCGCCACGCCAGTAGGCGCCGGCGAGCGACAGCACCTTTACTGCCTTGATGGGGGCTGTGTTGGGGATGTGTGGACCGCGGCACAGGTCGGTGAACGCACCCTGGGTGTAGGTGCTGATGGTGCCGTCTTGCAGGTCGTTGATAAGCTCTATTTTGTAGGTCTGGCCAGTGTCGCCAAAGAACTTGAGGGCGTCGGCCTTGGTGATGTCGGCGCGTTTCACCTCTTCTTTCTTAGCCACCAGCTCAGCCATTTTCTTCTCGATTTTAGGGAAATCGGCTTGGGTAATCTCGTTGTCGCCTGGGTCGATGTCGTAGTAGAAGCCGTTCTCGATGGCTGGTCCTATGCCGAATTGAACACCAGGATAAAGTTCTTGCAAAGCCTCGGCGAGCAGGTGTGCCGAAGTGTGCCAAAAGGCGTGCTTGCCCTCGGGGTCGTCCCACTTGAAGAGTTTTATCTCACCGTCGCTACAAATTGGTCGAGATATGTCCCATTCAACGTCGTTGATGCTGGCAGCCAGCACGTTGCGTGCCAGCCCAGAGCTGATGCTCTCAGCAACTTGCAGTGGAGTTACCCCACTCTCATACTCTCTTACACTTCCGTCAGGAAATTTAATGTTGATCATAAATTATTGTAAATGTTTTCGTTAATACTTGTGCCATACAAAAGCACGTTCTAAATCAAGATGCAAAGATACAAAAAAGTTTTTAGTTGTCAGTGATTTATTGTCGGTTTTTTTAAAAATGCGATTATGTGAGCAAAAAATCAAACAAAGACACCGTTATAAAAAACAACAAAAACAACAAGTTAACAACAAACACAACAAAAAATTTTTTGTTGATTTTGTTTTTTTTGTTGACTTTGTTTGAAAAAAGAGTGGAGAGCGTGAGAAATAATATTTTGTTGTTCAAGTTGTTTGTCTTCGTTTCTGGTCGTTTGACTTCACAGAACCACGAATTATCACTAATTTTCACTAAGATTTGTTTTTAATTGTTTGTAATTGTTTGACTAAAATAAACATATCTCTGTTGTCGTTGTTTGAAAAAAGTGTCGAGCGGCGGCATTTTAATTGAAAAAAACGAAAGTTTGGGAGAAATAAACCAAGAAAACTTTTGGAGTTTTGAGAGTTTTTTACGTACTTTGCACCAAAATTTCAATTACATCGCTTATAAAACAACTACAATTTCCTGTTTTTCATGGAATTAAGAGAAAAGATTTTGAGAACATCAATGGACTTGATGATGCGCATTGGGCCTCAGTCGGTGACTATGGACATGGTGGCTCGTGAGTGTGGCATCTCTAAGCGCACGTTGTATGAGACGTTCCCTAACAAGCACAACCTCATCAGCGATGTGATTAAGTACAATCAGCAGCAGTCTAACGCCAAGTTCAACGAAATCTTTGAGCAGGCTGCCAACAGTTTTGACGCGCTGATGGGGGTCTATACCGTAGCCCGCGAGTTTATCAGGAAGACGTCGCCAGTGTTTATTGCCGACATCAAGCGACTCTATCCCGAGGTCTTCGACGAGTACAAAGCTCAAGAGATGAACCACATGCTCTCGCTGGCAAGAGTCATTCACAAAGCCAAGGAAGAGGGCCTGGCATTGCCGGGCATCAAGTGCAAGATTGCAGCATTCATTCTCACTAACAACATGAAGAACCTGCACAATATGCAAGATTTCCCGTTCCCGGAATATACCGTCACCGAAGTCTTCGATGGAGCCTTCCTCAATTTCATGCGCGGTATAGCCACCACTAAGGGACAAGAAATAATTGAGAACTTTGTGGTGAAAAATCTCCTCAAGAAAGAAGAAAACTAAAAAAAATAATAATATGTATCTGAAAAAAATTTCAAAAATTGCATTTCTCGCGGTTGCTTTTGTCTCGATGGCAACTGCGGGACATGCCGAGACGCTTAATGTGACTCTCGACGAATGCATTCGCATCGCTCTCAGCGACAACCCCACAATCATTGTTGCCGACATGGAGATTCAACGTGTCGATTACTCCAAGAAAGAAACCTTGGGTCAGTTGTTCCCGCAAGTGAACTTTACTGCCAATTACGCACGCACACTTGCCAAGCAAACGATGGTAATGATGGACCAGTCGTTTAAAGTGGGTACCGACAACTCCCACAGCGTGGGATTCAGCGGCTCATTGCCCATTATCGTGCCTGCTCTGTGGAAGTCAATAAAGCTCAGCGACAACCAGATTCTCCAAAACATCGAGAATGCACGCTCGTCTCGACTCTCGCTGGTAAACCAGGTGAAGAACGCTTATTACGCCCTCCTCCTGGCGCGCGACAGCAAGCGGGTGATAGAAGCTAACCACGAGACGGCACTGCTCACCGCCGAAATCTTCAAGAAGCAGTTTGAGATTGGTGTGGCAAGCGAGTATGACATGACTCGCGCCCGCGTGGCAGCGACAACCCTCGAGCCATCGATTCTTGACGCGCAGAACTCTATCGACGCGCTCAAGCTGCAACTCAAGGTGCTCATGGGCATGGACGCCGACGTTGACATCGAGCCAAGCGAAACGCTCGACACCTACAAGGCTATGATGTATGACTACGCCATGAGTGTTGACACATCGCTTGTTAATAACCCCAGCCTCAGGCTACTCGACCTGCAGACCGATTACATGAAGAAAGCCCTTGATGTGCAGAAGATGTCGTGGTTCCCTAACCTAAATGGCACTATTAATTATATGTGGAACTCCATGAACAACGGTAGCCCGTTCAAGAACTTCAATTGGAATCCCTACTCACAGGCGGCTTTAGCGCTCTCATGGAACCTGTTCTCGGGAGGGCAACGCTACTTCAAGCAAAAGGAAGCCGAGATTTCAGTTCGCGAGATGAAATGGCAACGCGAGAACCTTACTCGCACTCTCAACTCGCAAGTTGAGACTCAGCTCAACAACATCAAGAGCAACCTCAAGCAGATTGAGAGCAACGCCGCCAGCGTGGCACTCGCCGAGAAGAGCGACAATATCATGCAGGAGAGCTTCAGGCTGGGAGTAGGCACTTTCCTGCAAATCCAGGACACACAAAACGCGTTGCTTGGTGCGCGCCTTTCCTACTACCAGGCAATCTACAACCTGCTTGTGTCGCAAAGCAACCTCGAGCTGATGCTCGGCAATGCGCCACTGGCAAAATATGGAGTTCCTAACGAGATAAACAAAAAACAATGAGCTAACAAGCTGACAAGCTAACGAGCTAACGAGCCAAGTGTCATGCTGCGAAACTAGTATTGCCTTGTCTGCTTGTTCCTTGTTAGCTCGTCAGCTAAAAACGAAAAACAATAACGAACAACGATAAAGATGAAAACTTACAGATCATTTACAGCATTAGTGTTAATTGCAGCACTACTTTCCTCTTGCTCAGGAAAGAAGGACAAGAAAGGTCCAAATGTCGATGAAGTGCCTATCGTGGATTTGCAAAGCGTTCACACCGAGGATGTTGACGAGTTGAGCGAATACACCGCCACGGTAGAGGCCTTCAAGACCAACAACATCTCGTCTTCAACAGGCAACCGCATCAAGCGCATTCTCGTTGATGTGGGTAGCAATGTGAGAGCCGGACAGGCAGTAGTGATTCTCGACAATGTGTCGGCAGTAAACCAAGAGAGCGCCATCGCTGGGCAACGAGCAGGTGTCGAAAATCAGGCAGCCGCTCTCGCCAGCCAAGAGGCCGCTCTCAAGAGTGAGGAAATCAACTTGGCAAGGCAGAAGAAAGACCTTGACCGTGCCAAGGAACTGGTGAAAATTGGTGGTGGCACTCAGCAAGCTGTTGACCAGCTGCAAGCCGCCTACGATGCCGCGCAAGAGTCGCTCAAGGCCCGTAAACGCGCCCTCGACGCCAGCAAAGCATCGCTCGACGCGAGCCGCACCTCGCTCAATGCCAGCCAGCGCTCTATGCAGACCGTGCAGGAGAACACCGTTCTCACAAGCCCCATCAGCGGCGTGGTGAGTGCTCGCAACTACGATGCTGGCGACCTGCCTATGGGCGCCATCCTCACCGTTCAGCAGATGAACCCTCTCAAGGTCATCGTCAACGTCAATGAGGAAGAGTTCTCGAAGATTAAGAATGGTATGCCAGTGACCGTCACTCTCGACGCTGTCCCCGACGAGACGTTCAATGGCTCGGTTTATCTCATTCACCCCGAGATTAACCAGCAGACTCGCACATTCCAGGTTGAGGTGACCATCAACAATGGCGCTGGCAAGGTGAGCGCCGGTATGTTTGCGAGAGTGAAGTTCAACTATGGCACCGAAAAGCACATCGTGGCTCCCGACAAGGCCATCGTGAAGATGCAAGGCTCGGGCAAGCGATTTGTCTATGTTTATAAAGACGACGGCACAGTTGCCTATACCGAGGTCGAGCTAGGTCTGCGCCTCAAGGACCGTTACGAAATCTTAAGTGGTCTCAACGACGGCGACCGCGTGGTGGTGGCAGGACAATCTAAGCTCACCAATGGCGCCAAAGTGAAACTCAACGATAGGAAGAAATAATTCATATCACTTTTCTCCACCATTCATATTTTATATAATAACGTAAACATCATAATATAACCTTTTATGAGTCTTTATTCCAGTTCGGTGAAGCGACCAGTGACGACAATCCTCATCTTTGTGGCTGTCGTTATCCTCGGTCTGTTCTCACTACAGAAATTGCCTATCGACTTGATGCCCGACATCGACACCAACACTATTATGGTGATGACGACCTATGCCGGAGCAAGTGCCGAAGATATAGAGCAAAACGTCACTCGACCTCTTGAGAACTCCCTCAACTCGGTAGAGCATCTCAAGCACATCACTTCAAATTCGCGCGAGAACGTCTCAATTGTAACGCTTGAGTTTGAGTATGGTTACGATATCGATGTGCTCACCAACGACGTGCGCGACAAACTAAGCATGGTATCGAGCATGTTGCCCGACGATGCCAATACCCCCATCATCTTCAAGTTCTCGACCGATATGATTCCTATTGTGCTACTTTCGGCGCAAGCCAACGAAAGTGTGCCAGGACTCTACAAAATTCTTGACGAGAATGTCGCCAATCCGTTGGCACGTGTTGATGGTGTGGGCTCGGTATCGATTGGTGGTGCTCCAAAGCGTGAGGTGCATGTATATATTGACCCGTTGAAACTTGAGGCCTATCACCTGAGCATTGAGACAATATCATCGCTTATCGGAGCCGAGAACCGCAACATTCCTGGAGGAACGTTCGATATTGGCAACGAGACCTACGCACTGCGTGTGGAAGGTGAATTTAATGACCCCAAAGAGATTGCCAACATTGTAGTGGGAGCCTCTAATGGAGCCGCTATCCACCTGAGCGACGTGGCGCGCATTGACGATTCTCTTGAGGAACGTGCCCAAGAGACCTACACCAACGGCGTGCGTGGCGCTATGATCATCATCCAAAAACAAAGTGGTGCCAACTCGGTTGAGATCTCCAACCGCGTGAAACAAATTCTGCCACAGATCCAGAAGAACCTGCCAGCCGATATCCACCTCGACTATATTGTAGATACCAGCGACAACATCCGCAACACCATCTCCTCTCTTGTTGAGACTGTGCTTTATGCGCTGCTCTTTGTGGTAATTGTGGTATTCTTCTTCCTGGGACGTTGGCGTGCTACGGTAATCATTGTGCTCACCATCCCTATCTCACTGATTGCCTCGTTCATCTATCTCTACGCTACTGGCAACACGCTCAATATTGTGTCGCTATCGGCATTGTCGATATCAATCGGTATGGTGGTGGACGACGCTATTGTGGTTCTCGAGAACGTGACGACACACATTGAGCGAGGTGCCGAACCCAAGCAGGCGGCGGTGCATGGCACCAATGAGGTGGCGATATCGGTAATAGCGTCCACGCTCACACTGATTGCGGTGTTCTTCCCGCTCACGCTTGTCACAGGAATGACTGGTGTGCTGTTCCGCCAGCTCGGATGGATGGTTACCATCATGATGATAATCTCTACCACCGCAGCCTTGTCGCTCACACCTATGCTCTGCAGCCGCATGCTGCGCCTGCAACGCACTCAAAGCAAATTCTTCACCAAGTTCTACGGTCCAATCGAGAAGTTCCTCGACAAGCTCGACGACGGCTTCGCATGGCTGCTCACTCACTGCGTGCGTCACCGCTGGATTACTTCGCTAGTGGTGCTGGGAGTGTTTGTGGCATCGATGTTCCTGATGAAGTTTGTGGGTAGCGAGTTCTTCCCCACAATGGACAATAGCCGTCTTGGTGTAAATCTTGAGCTGCCAATAGGCACTCGTGTCGATGTGGCTAAAGATGTGTGCCAACGACTGCACAAAGAGTGGACCGAGAAATACCCTGAAATCAAAGTGTTCAACTACACCGTGGGTCAGGCGAGCAGCGACAACACCTGGGGCTCGATGCAGAACAATGGTTCACACATCATATCAATGAACATCAGGCTCCTCAACCCCAGTGAGCGCGACCGAAGCATTACCGAGATTGCAGGTCTCATGCGTGAAGACCTCAAGCACTATCCGGAGCTCAAGAAGGCCCTTGTAAACGTGGGCGGTTCGCGAGGCGGAGGCATGAGCGGCCAATCAACACTTGATTATGAGATTTATGGTTATGACTTCACACAGACCGATAGTATAGCCCAGCGATTGAAGAGCGTACTTGAGAAGGTTCGTGGCGCTGCCGACATCAACATTAGCCGTAGTGACTACCAGCCCGAGTATCAAGTTGACTTTGACCGCGAGAAGCTGGCATTGTATGGCCTGAATCTCTCGACGGCAGCCACTTATGTGCGCAACCGCATCAACGGCAACACGGCAAGCTACTTCCGTGAGGACGGCGAAGAGTATGACATCAAGGTGATGTATGACCCCGAGCACCGTCAATCGCTTGAGGACATAGAGAACATAACGCTCTACAATGCTATGGGCAACGGCATCAAGCTCAAGGAAGTGGGCAAGGTGGTGGAACGGTTCTCGCCTCCTACCATTGAGCGTAAAGACCGCGAGCGCATCATCACTGTATCGACTGTTGTGCAAGACCGCCCCATGAGTGAAATCATCGCCGAGGCACAGCCCGAAATCGACAAGCTCGACCTGCCAGCAGGCGTGACAATTCAGCTCAGCGGTTCTTACGAGGACCAGCAAGACTCATTCAGTGACCTGGGAATTCTTGCAGTGCTGATTATCATACTGGTTTACATTGTGATGGCAGCGCAGTTTGAATCGTTCACCTATCCAGGCATCATCATGAGCTCTATCATGTTTGCGTTCTCTGGTATCGTGCTCATCCTGCTCTTGACGGGCACCAACCTCAACGTGATGTCGATGATTGGAGCCATCATGCTCATCGGTATTGTGGTTAAGAATGGTATCGTGCTCATCGACTACATCACGCTCAACCGCGAGCGAGGCATGAGCGTGCGCCGCTCGGTAATCGACGGCGGCAAGTCGCGTCTGCGCCCAGTGCTCATGACGTCGCTCACCACCATCCTGGGCATGGTGCCCATGGCAATTGGCACTGGCGAAGGTGCTGAGATGTGGAGACCAATGGGTATCGCGGTAATCGGTGGTTTGACGTTCTCAACCGTCTTGACCCTGCTCTTCGTGCCCACAATGTACACTATCTTTGCCTACAACGGCATCAAGCGTAACCGCAAGAAGATGCATAAGAAAGCTAGCAAGCTGACAAGCTAACAAGCTGACAAGTAAACGAGCTGACAAGTAAACGAGCTGACAAGGCAATGGTAGTTGTCGCAGCATGAAACTTATCTCGTAAGCACGTCAGCATGTTGGCAAAAAACTATAAACGAATAACGATAAACGAACTATGAAAGCAATATTTATATCTTTCGACCAGGCTTATTATGAGAGGATAATCGAGATGCTCTACAAGAGCGGTTGCCGTGGATTCACTGCGTTTAACGATGTAGTGGGACGTGGCTCTGCTACTGGCGACCCGCACTATGGCACTCATGCTTGGCCATCGCTGGTGCAAGGCATCCTAACCGTGGTCGAGGACAAGCGAGTAGATACCGTTCTTGAGAAACTTCACGAGATGGACCTCGCCACGCCAAAACTCGGCATGAGAGCCTTCGTCTGGAACATTGAGAAGTCGATATAGTGTAAGATATTATCATCTCATATCTCACATGATAACTGCACTCTGGAAACCATGCCAAAGTGCAGTTTTGTTGATATTTTAAGCCAATTCACATAATTTTACCATAAAAATGTCAATCATTTCAATATTAATATTTATATTTGTGACTTATATCATTCTTGTTGACTTAACAAAGAGATTTATCTATAACACATTTATCTA
>FLNZ01004415.1_pt1 | contig 46837 bp, 31 predicted proteins | sample 1140391 | NCBI WGS metagenome assembly FLNZ01 (sample SAMEA3878171, study PRJEB12797) | bioreactor metagenome | biome: Moose rumen | place: Sweden | collected 2011-10 | reverse complement strand
CTTAGTTTTACAGAATAACTGATCAACATCTTTATATAGATCTTCAAAAGAATTATAATTATTATTCCATAGCTTCGCTTGAGCAAGTATTTTCAAAATATTATCTCGAAATGCCTTTTTCGATGACATTCTTAAGTGCCACTGATGACCTCCCATTAATAGTATTTCAGCCTTTTCTTCATTAGTAAAGTTGGCACTTTGAAGTAATAACGCTGTGGATTCGAGTTCAATTATCATTCCATTTCGCTGATATTTATTATATATATCAACTAATCCTGAGAATGAGTTTACATTAATTATTTTTTTTGTCATAATCATTATGTTTTACTTTTTCCGCCTCCCTCAAAAGAGGCTTTAGTTCTTATGGTTTTCTTTTTCAAAAAGCAGGAGACTAGTGCCCTCTAGTAAGGGGTGCTTTCTTTATTTTTTCTGCATTCAAATTTATAAATAAATAATGGAAGTTTGGTGATAAAATAAGGATAAAATTCTGTGCGTGAGCAACTTGAATTGATTTGAATTGATTTGATTCAATTTGAGTCATTTTTTCAATGGAATGTAAGAAATATAATCGTGCATCAGTTTCATACTTGAAATCAGGTCAAATTGGGTCAAATTTAGGTTTTGAGAAGTTTTTCATAGTATTATTTGCGGTAAGAGTTATAAAATACTTAATTTTGCAATAAAATCGTGTTATATGACTGAAACTGATAAGTATCTTGATTTGTTGCTTGCTGATGTGGAGAATCGCCTCGGACGAGGGTTGCTTAGCCCCAAGGACTTTGAGCACCTTTATGGGGTGATTGAGAATGACCTCAACGAGCGGGTGAGCGTCTCGACGCTGAAGCGACTGTGGGGCTACTCGAAATATCTGTCGTCGCCTAGCGTGAGCATCCTCTCCACGCTATGCCGCCTAGTGGGCTACCGCGACTGGGAGGACTACAAGGCGCATCGCGAGAGTGGAGACAAGAAGCCAAGCGACAAGGTGCTGAGCGACAAAATCACCGTCTCGACCGATCTGGAGCCTGGCGACCGCGTTAGGCTCACGTGGGAGCCACAACGAGTGTGCGACGTGGTGTATCACGGTGACGGCGAATTTGAGGTTCTGTCGTCGGTGAACACTGGCATCAAGACTGGTGACTGGTTCTGTTGCAGTCTTATAGTGAGCGGTGAGCCACTATGGCTGAGCAACCTGCGCCAGTATGGCAAAGCTCCTGTAGCTTACGTGTGCGGCAAGCAGGGGGGAGTGCAGTTTGAATTAATGCATAATGCATAATTCACAAGCATAATTCATATTGCATAATCCACGCGCAATGCATAATCCACAATGCGTAATTCATAATGCATAATTCATAATGCATAATTCATAATGCATAATTCACGCGCAATGCATAATACACAATGCGTAATTGCGTTATAAATACTCGAGAAAGTGTCAACTGATATGAGTGATAAAGATATTCCACATGAGAGTGAGGTGTCGGGGATTGTTCCTGACGACTATGCCGGCATAGAGGGGCGCTTCACGCAGGTTAGTGAGCTGCCTTCGTTGGGAAGTTGTCGCTTGGTGAAGGCTATGCGTTACGGCCGCTGGCATGTGCTGAAGGGGCTGAAGGCTGAGTATGCTCACGATCCTGCTCACACTCAACGCCTGCGCAAGGAGCTTGAGATGATGATGCAGCTGTCGCACCCAGGCATCGTGCAGGTCTATGACATGGAGCAGGGTTGCCAGGATGCTGATGTGGGCATGGACACCTTTATCGTGATGGAATGGATCGACGGCGTGACGCTCGATGAATGGCTTGCCACAAACCCCAACCAAAGCTTGCGTCGTCGCGTGGTGCACGAGCTTCTTGAGGCGGTGAGCTACATGCACCGCCAGGGCATCGTCCACCGTGACCTAAAGCCCGAGAACATCATGATTACCCGCAACGGGGCGAATGTGAAAATTGTGGATTTTGGACTTGCCGATAAAGACAGCTATGCTGTTTTCAAGAACCCCGCCGGCACCGAGCGCTATGTCGCCCCTGAGCAGCTCAACGCCAATGTTGCTGACATCCGTAACGACATCTATAGCCTAGGGGTGGTGATGCGTGAGATGCACCTGGGCAGGGTGTATGACGGAGTGGTTAAGAAGTGCCTGTCAACAATCGATAATCGCTACCTTAATGTTGACGAGATGGTGGAGGATATTGACCGCCGCAAGCATCGTCGCCGCTGGGTAATGTGGGCTTGTGCGGCACTTGCTGTGGCATTGGTGGTAGCAGGAGTAGTGATGGCGTTAAGACTCAATGAAAAAATGGCGACCAAGGAGCTTCAGTCTGAACTCGAGGATCCATCGGGAAGATATGAGTTTAAGGACGGTTTGGGGTTTGTGTTTACCAACTGGGACAACGGCTATACACCCAACGTGTCGGCGCAATATGTGGGTAGTGGCGTTAAGCATGTTACGTTGAGGCAAGAATACAGCCACACCAACCGCATGTGGAAAGTTAATGAGCTGGGGTTTGGATGTTTTCGCGACCATACCGAGATTGAAGAGATGACAATCGAAAACACGAATTTTGGTATCCAGAAAAACGCATTTAAAGGCTGTACAAATCTAAGGCGCATCAATATGCCAAAACTAATGACTCCTCCCGACATTGGATGTGGTGGTTGGCAGACGGTAATCGACTCAGTCTTTGAACCTTATCACTATGAGCAGGTTACACTATACGTGCCTGAGCCAGAGACGTTTCGCAATGACACCTCCTGGTGCCGCTTCAAGCACATCGAGCCGCTGCAACAGTGACGTCTTTGGGAGACAATTATGGACATATTCTATAGGTAATAGTTCACTATTGATAGTTGCTCCCAAGATGTGTGTAAAGCACAAAAAAACAATCATCGGCTCGCTGCTGCGGGTCGATGATTTGAGTTTTGAGTCTCGGTGGGGCGGTTGCCCTTAATGAGATGATGTCTTAGTTTTCTTCGCTTTGGGGAGCTGCCACTACGTTTACGTAGGTGTGGCCAGCACGATGCTGGAACTCTACTGTTCCGTCAACGAGAGCATAGAGGGTGTGGTCCTTGCCCATGCCAACGTTGGTGCCTGGGCGGTTAACAGTGCCGCGCTGACGACGGATGATGTTACCGGCCTTTGCGAATTGCCCACCAAAAAGTTTCACTCCGAGTCGCTTGCTGTGCGACTCACGTCCGTTCTTCGAACTACCTACACCTTTTTTATGTGCCATAATGAAATAGTTTTTAGGGGGTTAAGCAATTACATCTTTAATCACGAGCTCGGTGAAGTACTGGCGGTGACCGTTCAAGCGGCGATAGCCTTTGCGGCGTTTCTTCTTGAAGACAATCACGTGCTCTCCCTTAACGAGAGGCTGCTTAACTTCACACACTACTTTTGCGCCTTCAACGGTAGGCGCGCCAACTGTGATGGCACCGTCGGCATCCACGAGGAGGACCTTGCTGAACTCTACTGCATCGCCCTCGTTCTTCTCGTCGCCGAGATAGTGAACAAACAATTTCTTGCCGGCCTCGGCTTTGAACTGCTGTCCCTGAATTTCTACAATTGCGTACATTTAAATAATTGTATTGTAAGGGTTTCCCCTTAGTTAACCCGTGCGGCGGTCTCAATCTTGTGAGACACTTAGTCGAGCCTTTCGGAAAATCGGTGCAAAGGTACTACAAAGTTTTGGAACTACCAAAGTTAAAGTGAATAAAAAAGTGCATTTTTTTTAAAACGCACTTTTTTTGATGAGGTAGAAATGTTGTATTCGGTGTTTTATTGTTCTTTCTGCTCTTCGATGACCACCATGGTCTCGATGGGAGTGCTACCGTAGTTTACTCCATCGTTGAACTTGCCGTAGTATTTATATATGCCTGGAGGAAGGTGTCCTGTCCACGCATTGAGTCCCCAGTCGAAGGGGAAGGTCTTTAATACTCGTCTCCATCTCAAAGTGCCACTGCTGTCAAAGATCTTAACATCCACTTGAGGTTTTGAATCAAGATTGGAAGAGAAATTGAATGTCGCCACATCCACGACAGGATCCTGCTCAACGGTGAGCGAGCCATGTGGAGTGCTGACCACGGCGAAGTTGATTGTGCGTGTGGTCATGTTTCCGGCGATGTCATAGATGGTGTATTGGAGCGTGTGATCTCCTGGATCGAGTTCCATGGGCATTTCTACGGTAAGAGTCTTGCCCTCGTTGGCCATCGTGGAGTAGGCTTTCACGTTAGGAATGCTGGTCTTTCCTCCGTCTATCTTGAGGCTCATGCCGTTGCCCATTGCTATGTCTTGGTTGTTGAAGGCTACGTCGTCACTTGCAGTGATATATAGTGTTGATGATGGGCTTACTGTGTTGCATAGCTCAAATTCCTGCTCGTCGTTGAAGTAAATGGCGTCAATTGTTGGCGCTATGTTGTCGTGGACGGTAAGTGCGTGGGTCTCAGAGTATTTGTTGATGATGATTTTGTCGAAGCTGCCGTTGACCATTTCGTTGCTGTTGTCGCGGTGGGCATATACCGATATCAATCCCGATGATCCAGGGTTCTGGGTGTAGCGCGGGATGACGGCTATTCCTGTGAACACACCGTTGACCACCCTTCCGTTCACCTGTGTGAGCATCTTGCGCGGATAGTAGATGTCGCGGTTGTTGTAGGTGGTCTCTTTTTTGAGCTGGTCGTAGATGGTGAGAGTGGCGTCGCCGTTAAAGGTCTCATCTACAGTGATGCCGCTGGGGTTCATCACAGTGGCCTCTACGGTGATTTGCTGTAGCGCTCCAGAATACATGTTGCTGGTGCCTACCGTCTTGCCGTTGATTTTTGTGATTTTGAACAATGGCTTGGGATAATAAACCATCATTGCTGGGTCGCCGAGCAAGGAGAACATCATCTTGTTGTAGGATGTGGTAGTGCCAAATGACTGCTTGCATAACATATAGGCCTCTCCCAGAGTGGTCATTTGACCCTTGGTGCTGTAGCAGAACATGTTGCTCACGAAGGCTCTGTTAAGAGCGTCGTTGCCAGTGGAATAGGCCGACCGTGTAGCCGCGAGCATCGCAATAGCGCCTCCATCAGGATTGTGGAACATGATTTCCATGAGTCCACGCTCGTTGCCGTCATATCGTGCCACATCGCAGCATGCGGTGGTGATGATGGGCAGGTGTGGGTAGTTGGCTTGTTTCGACTCGTTGATGGTCCACAGTTTCACTTGCTTGGTGAGTGTTGTGGGATTGGCGTGCCCCACGTAGGTCATGAAGAATTGTCCGTTCTCCAGCTGCGTGCTCATGTTTTGGCGTCCTATGAGAGCGAAATCGGTGAGAGGGTCTTTTGTAAACTGATTGACATATACCTTGTTCTGAATCAGTCCTGCGTTGAGCTCGTTGGTGATGAGGTTGGCAACTCCTTCGGCTTGGCTCTCGTGCATGTAGGTCTCGTCATTAGGCACTCCGGGAAGCTCATAAACATAATCGGCGACATATAGCGCATTGTTTCGCCAGGGTCCATAGTCGGGATTGTTGATGTAGTTGAGGAGCTTGTTAACGTCGGTCACGGCTTCCTCTACCGTGGCGCTTGGTATGCGTCCCACTCCTAGCCTCAGCAGCTCACCTGGAGGGTTGCTGCCAGAGTTGTCGTCGAGAAAACCAAAGAAATCGTCGCTCACAAAGCTGTTGTTCTCGTCGTTGCTGATAGGTGACTCATAGGTGATGATGTTGCAAGGGTGACTGGTGAGCAGTTGTCGATTGTCGTAGCTGCCGCCTCCCATCATGAGCAAGTATTTGAACTTGCCTCTGGTGTCGCGGTCGTAGAACATCTTGTTCATCAGCCTTATGCCCATGGGGTCGGGTGTGCCGCTTGAGAACTCATTGAATATTTTCTGCTGGTCGAGCACATGCACCACCATGTTGTCGTTGTCGCGGTGCATCTGTGCCACGCGCTCGGCTTGTTCCATCAATGGCTCGCAGGTGACGATAATCATGTCGGGGATTTCCATGCCATGGATGTTCTGGTTGTCGATAAGCTCAAATCCGGCGATTTTCTTCAGTTCCCGAGTAGGGTCAAATGCTATGAATTGCGTGAAGTCTATCGTGTAGAGTGGTGTGAAGCCTGCCACACCGTCTTTCTGGTTGATGGTGTAGTTCTTGGGTTCAAGAGGGTTGTCGATATTCCACAACTGAGTGGTCGATGTGGCGCCATTGATGGCGATAATGTCGGCCGATGACACATTATTGAATCCCATGCGCAACTGGTTGTTCTGCGCGCCTCTGAGCGAATTGATGTGGTAGAAGGTGATAATGCAGTAGTCTAATCTTGCCCAGATGTAGCCTACCGATGATATGCCCAGTGTCACTTCTCCGTTGATAGGAATGCCGGTGCCGTCCTCGCCTTGTACTGTGGCCACTGGCTGGGCAGTGTTGTAGAACACATATTGTGAAGACGTAGGATAAATTCTTGACTCTTGTGTTGTTAGAGCAACATCCTCGTCGTTCACTTTAATGGTCAAGTAGGATGCGTTTGTGCCCTTTACAGCAACTCGAGGATTCACGATTATTGCCGAGTCGGCACAATTTTTTGGCAGTGTGTAGGGTATTGTGATAGCATCGTTATATATCTTCTCTCCCAAGAATTCCTTGCCCGACTGCGACATTGACGTAACCTCCTGCTCATGGTGGAAGTAGTCGAGGCTTGTGTTTCTCACTTTGGAGCCAGTGATGCCGTAGGTCACTGTTGATGGCTGTAGCGGGGTGTCTTCGCTTTCGGAGAGGAAGTAGTATCCCATCGTAGAGCAGCTGTTCAACTTGCGTGTGAAATGCGGGGTGGAGGTTTGCGACTCATCCGAATATTCCACCGAATATTCCACGGGTCCGCAGGCATAGAAATAGATCTTATTGTCAATAATCTTGCAAGGCACTTGCTTGAGGTCGTCCACGGCATTACCATCGAGAATCTCGCTAATGGGGTGACCGCCAGTCCCATATATACACACACTTTGTGGGTTTTTTAATCCCATGGCGCGCAACTCGTCGAAGGTGATTTCATACATTCCGTCTTCTGGGATGGCGATTTTCACCCAATTCCCTTTAGCGAGCTTTGAAACTGTGGCATAGTTCTTGACAGGAAAAGCCTTAATGGAGCCAACGCCTGCAACAGTAAGGGCGATGACACACACGATGTTGAATAAAAGACGTTTATTCATGATGTTATACTAGATAAGTGTTTTTGTTCTTAAACATACATTATTAAATATAACGAAAATTAGAGTCGTTTATTGTCAAAAAACCACTGAGGCTGTAGTTATGGATTTATAAACACTCATAAAAAAAGCATTTCACGCATGGTGTGGTGCGTGAAATGCTTTTTGGTATATTCCTTGTGCAGCGGTTATTCTTGGTTGCTGCGGTAGGGGTCGATGATGATGATGTGTCCTATCTCGGTGCCGCCGTAGGTGTTGTTGCCTTTGTAGGTGCCGAAGAACTTATATACTCCTGCCGACAGTCGGTTTCCGTTGCTGTCGGTGAGGTCCCAGGTGTAGGGGAAGTTGGCGGTGGTAGTGCTCCACACTAGGTTCCCCACGTTGTCGAGTACCTTGATGGTGACGTCGGGAGTAGTTGGGAGTGTGCTGACCACGTTGAAGGTCGCCTCGGTCATCGCGGGTTCCTCCTCGACGGTGAGCTCGAGATTAGACTCGTTGCCCACGAGGAAGGAAATGGTCTCGGTGGCTTTGTTGCCAGCGGCGTCATAGACGGTGTATTGCAGTGTGTGCCGTCCTTCGGTGAGATCCATCGGGAACTCGATTGATAATGCCTTGCCGTTGTCTTCGAGGGTAGTGAAGCTTGTGACGAAGGGGTAGGTGGTCTTGCCGCCGTCGAGTTGCAGGCTCATGCTGTTGCCCATTGCCATCGACTGGTTGTTGAACGAGTAGTCGTCGCTGGCGCGAATGTAGAGCGTGCTGCCTTTGGGTATAATGTCGCCATTGTTGAAGCTCTGCTCGTCGTTGAAATACATGGCTTCGATAACTGGTGGCATATTGTCGTTGACGGTGAGCGGATTGTTCTCGTTGTAGGAGTTGAGTCTCAGCAGGTCGAAGCTTCCGTTAACCATTTCCTGGCTGTCGTCGCGGTGTGCATACACCTTTACTGAGCCGTAGCTACCAGTTGAGAGGATGTATCGCGGTATCACTGCCGTGGCGGTGAACACGCCGTTCACCACACGTCCGTTGACACGAGTGAGCAGGTCTTGAGGGAAGTAGATGTCGCGTGTCACATCCACGCGCTCAACTCTAACGGTGATTGATGTCTCTTTCTTTTTCAGGTCGTAGATAGAGAGAGTGGCGTCGCCGTTGAAGCTGGTGTTCACGGTTGTTCCGTCGGGGTTATATACCTTTGCCTCTATTGTCACCTCTTGCATTGCTCCCGAGTTGATGGCTGCGGTGCCCACGTCGGTGCCGTTGATCTTGGTGATTTTGAACAGAGGTTTGGGATAGTTGATCTTCATGGCTGGGTCACCCAAGAGGTAGAACGACATCTTGTTGTTGTTGATTTTGTTGCCGAATGACTGCTTGCACAGCATGTAGGCCTCACCAATGGTGGGCATGTAGCCCTTGGTGTTATAGCAGAACATGGCTCTTACGAAGGCTTGGTTGAGGGCATCGTTGTCGGTGGCATAAACCGAACGTGCCGAAGTCACCAAGGCAATGGCTCCTCCGCCTTGCTTGTGGAACATTATTTCGGCTAATCCACGATGGTTGCAGTCATATCGTGCCACGTTGCAGGTTGCGGTGGTGATGATGGGCAGGTGTGGATATTCCACGCTGCTGCATTGGTCGGCTCCCCATAGCTTCACTTCATAGGTCATAAAGTTAGGGTTAGAGTGTCCCACGTAGGTCATGAAGTACTGTCCGTCCTTGAGCTTTGAGGTGAGCTCCTTGCGTGCTTCGAAGGCAAAGCCTGTGGCGTCGTTGGGAAACTGGCTGACATACACCTTGTTGTTCATCATTCCTGTGGCGAGCTCGTCAACGATGATGTTGTTGATGCCCTCGGTTTGGAAAGCATGCAGTCCGTTGTCGTAGTCGTCGGCGGTGAGAAGCACGTCGTTTCTCCACGGTCCGTAGTCGGGGTTGTTGACATAATCGAGCAGCTTGTTGATGTCGCTCTCGGCTTCTTGAAGTGAGGCGCTGGGAATGCGTCCCACTCCGAGCCTGAGGTAGTCCTTGGCGAGTTCTATTCCCGAGTTGTCGTCGAGCATGCCAAAGAAGTCGTCGCACACGTAGCTGTACTCCTCGTCGTTGCTGATGTTTGCCTCGTAGGTGAGAATTGTGCATTCTCGCTTGGCGTGTAACTGGCGGTTGTCGTAGTTGCCGGCGCCAAACATGAGCAGATGCTTGAACTTGTTTTTGTTGCGGTCATAGAACATCTTGCACATAAGCCTTATGCCCATAGCGTCGGGGGTGCCGCTTGAGAACTCGTTGAAGATTTTCTGCTGGTCGATCACATGCACCACCATATTGTCGTTGTCGCGGTGCATTTGTGCCACGCGCTCGGCTTGTGGCATCAGTTCCTCGCAGGTGACGATAATCATGTTGGGGTCTGACAAGCCGTGAATATTCTGGTTCTCCACATCATAGAAGTTGCTAATCGACTTGAGGTCTTTTGTCGGGTCGAAGGCGATATACTGTCTCATGTTGGCAGCCAGGTTGGGTGCAAATCCCAACACGCCATCATCGTCGGTGCTCATCACGCAGATGGTTGGGTTTTGTGGATCGTTAATGTCCCACATCTGTATGTCGGTATTGGCCTCGGCAAAGGTGATTCGGTCTTGCTTGGTCAATTTGTTTAACCCCAAGCGCAACTGGTTGTCGGCAGCGCCTTCCAGCGTGTTGTTGTGTAAGTAAGTGATTGTGATATAGTCGAGCCAAGCACTGGAAACAATACCGCTGTTACTGCTTATGTTCACGTTGATGTTGCCCTCGGTGGGTACTTGTTCTCCTTCTGCGGGAGTGTAACCCACATAGGGTGAAGCGTAGTTGTAGTACACAAAACTGTTGGCGGGGGCATAAATCTTAGCTGCAATGTTCTGGAAGTTGAGATTGTTGCCGTTGAGTTTGCCATAAATGTAGGAAGCGGCGGTAACCTTTGCTCCTGCACAAATGTTCACCACAACCATTGAGTCGGTGCATAGATCAGGGATAGAGTAGGGCACATCAATCACTCCGCCTACTAAGTCCTCTCCCATCATCTCTTTTCCCGATTCTCCCGGCGAGATGCGGTCTTGCTCGTGGTGCCAGTAGTCAAAGCTTTGCGCTCGTGTCACTGTGGCAGTGGTGGTGCCGTTGTTGGTGGCTGGTTCCAAGAGGCTAGTGCCGTCGTTGTCGGTGATAAAATAGTATCCGTTAGAAGAGTAGCTGTTAAACTCCCTGGTGTAATGTGGAGTGCCTGTGGGTGTGGACATGGTGAACTTCACCGCTCCACAAGCGTAGAAGCAGATTTTGTTGTCATAAATTTTGATTGGAACCTGCTGCAGGTCGTCGATTTGTGAGCCGTCGAGTGTCTCACTGATGGGATAGCCTCCCAATCCATAGATTCTCACATTCTGTGGATTGCTGAATCCCATTTGTGCCAGTTCATTGAATGTGAGCTGGTAGATACCGCTCTCGGGAATCTCGATTTTCACCCATTTGCCACTTGCCAGCTTAGAAGTGCGGGTATAGTTGGCCGATGAGAATGCCTGTACACTAATTGTTGTGGCCGCAACGATAGTCATCAGGCTCATGATTTTCAGTAAAAACTTCTTATGCATAGTAGTTTAATAATTTGTTTTCTAGCTATATATATTGTTTGTTATTTATTTTACTCTAATGGTGAGTTTCTGGTTCCCGTCGATTGCGGCGTGCAGGGTATCGCCCATTCTCAGCTCTATGTCGCTGCTGCCAAGCTCCACGACTATCATATCGCCCATCTTTAGGGTGAAATACACGCTCAGCTGTGATATCAGCTTCCTGTAGTCGAGGGCGATGTCGTTGAGGCGGCCTAGAGCAGCCCGCTCGCCATTGCGCTCTATCGTCACTTCGCTGCTGTTGATGCTTTCGGGGGCATCGACTGTTGTGAAGTCGCCCAGTAGCAGAGCTCCGTCAAAGCTGTGAGCCAGCGCCGAGGAGGCCTCGTTGGGCTGTGGCATCGCTAATTCTCGTGCCGTCACCTTTATGGCTGGTGCCACAGCGTGGCAATAGCGATGTGCAAATCGTGGAGCGATGTGCCTGCCCAGTCGGTCGATGTGGAGCACGATGGCTGGTGTACCAGTAAAACTCTGTGCAAAGTGAGGCACAAAAAACGGTTTGTTGCTCTTGATAATCGCCGAGTCGGTCATCAAGTAAACCTGATTAGGCAGCTCTCTGCCAATGCCTATTATCTTCACTTTGTGATATTTTTATTATTGACGTTCGCTTCTAAGTTGTTATACATCAGAGCGAGGTCTGAATAAATCGATGTGTTTTGCAGAACCACATTCCGCGGCACTTTGATGCGGAACGGAGTGAAGTTCCATATTGCCTTTATGTTGCTGTCAACCAGGACGTCGGTAACTTCCTGGGCGCTAGAGAATGGCACAGCGACAATGGCTATCGCCACTCCGCTGCTGCGCTGCCGTGACGGCAGCTCGGCAAAGTCGTAGATAGGGATGTCGCTCACCACCGACCCTATAATCTCAGGGTCGATGTCAAATGCCGCCACTATATTCAAGCCAAACTGTATCAGTCCCAGGTCGCGCATCAGGGCGCTTCCCAACGAACCTGCGCCTATCAGGTAGGCGTTGTGACGGTGCTTGAACCCAAGGAACTCTGTCAGAACTTTGGTAAGCGAATGCACTTCATAACCAATGCGCGTCTTGCCCTTAATGTTGAGGAACGACAGGTCTTTGGCGATTTGCGACGCATCAACGTTGAGGCGCTTGGCAATCTGAGTGGAGGAGATGTGTTCCTCGTGCTTGAGGTCAAGCATTTTCAGGTAAGCCAGATACCACGGCAGCCTCCTGAGTGTGGGCTCTGGAATCATCGCACTGTCGATATGTCGCTCGCTGTCGCTCATTTTTAGTTCACAGTTTCAAGTTGCCACTTAACACTTACTACTTATCACTTACTACTTACTACTTACTACTTACTACTTATTACTTACTACTTACTACTTACTACTTACTACTTACTACTTACTACTTTCTACTTCCCACTTAGCTTGTTATTGCCAGTTTCTTGGTCTTGGTGCTCTCTTGGCGACCGTTGTTGCTGATGGTTGCCTTGTAGAGGTAGATGCCACGGGCGAGGCGGCTGCCGCTGTAATCGCTCAGGTCCCAGGTGATGGGGAAGGCGGCAAACATTGAGCTTCGGCCGCTCTGTGTGGTGCTCCACACGCGCTGTCCCATCAGGTTGAATACCTCGATGGTGATGGTCACTGTTGCCTCGGGGCGGTTGTGAGTCACGAGGAACGTGGTGGTGGTGGATGCTGGGTTGGGATATGCCTTTATCTCGTCGATTTCGGTCTTGAGACCACTCATCACGTTAAAGGTGATGGTTTTCTCGCTTGAATTGTTAAACACGTCCCACACCTTGAGCTTGAGCGTGTGATGCCCGTTGCTCATGTCTGAGAGGGCGTAGTTTATTGTTCCTGCCGACCCTGTCTCGGCCTCCACTGCGGTGTAGTAGCTGCTCACATCGCTGAATGTGGTGGAACCGTCTAAGGTGAGCGTCATGTTGTGGCCTATTCCGGCATTCGAGAAGTTGATGCCGCTCTCATCGCTCACGCTGGCGATGAACAGTGGCGACTCGTTAACGTTGTCGCCGTCGGTGAAATTGGTGCTGTTCAATCCCATATAACTGATGTCGGGACCTATGGTGTCGGCAACTACTGTTTCGTCGTAGCCGTAGATGTAGAAGTCGTCGCAAGAGCCTGCCGCCTCAACCTTGCGCTCGCTGTCGTAGGCATAGAGGCTCACCAGCGATGGGCGGTAGTTGTCGTAGCTCACCGTCACTTCGCTGGGGATAGTGATGTTGAGGGTAAACTCGCCGTTGTTCACTCGATTGACATTGAGGGCGAGTTTGTTTTGACGCTCTTCGTAGGTGTGCACATTGTCGTTATCGTCGATAAACGACACCGACTTCTCGCAGTCATATAGTGTGCTCTCGATGAGGCCGTTGAAATTGGTCTGCTTCACGCCGGCGAGGTTCTCGATGTGTCCTGTGATGGCCATCGTCTGTCGCGCCTCAAAGACAGGCATGTTCTCGGGGTCAATGTCGTTGCCGTTGATTTTGTCGATGACGGCTTTCAACTGTGGCATGGCAGGGCGCATGGCAGGGTCGCCATATAGGTGGTAGCGAAGGGAATTGTCACGGCCATTGCTGGTGTTGTTCTTGGCATAGACGAGCAGGTCACCGAGTCGCATTGCCTGACCGTTGCTGTCGCGCTGGTACATCTTTGTGGCTGCGGTGAGGTTGAGATAGCGGTTGTCGTCCATATACACCAATCGTGGTGGGCAAATCATCGCCACACAGCCACCGTTGGGGTTGAAGAACACGTTCTCTCCACCCGAGGGGTTAGTGCCGTCGTGTCGCGAGAATTCGCATGTGGCGGCAAAGAGAATGGGTTGGTGACTGTAGAACAGGTTGTTCTCGATGTCGCTGGTTACCAGCAGACCGTCGGCAGTCCATCCAGAGGGACCACCATGGCCCGAGTAGTTCCACCACAGGGTACCCTCGGTGAGAGTCTTATACATCTTTTTGCGGGCATCGGGGAACTTGGAGCCCGAGCCGTCGCTCTTCTCCTCAAAATTGTCGAGGAACACGCGGGTGAAGTTCACATACTCGCCGCCATTGGCCATCACTGCCTGTACCACACCCTCGCCGTGCAGCCAGTGTTGGCTCCTGTCCTCATTGTCGGCTACGTTGAGCATGGTGTTTTTCCAGTTGCCATAGTCGGCCTGGGTAACATATTTGACAATCTTGGTTGTCGCGATGCTGGCGGCACTCGTGCTACGTGCTGGGATGCGTCCTATGGCAATATCCATTGTGGCGCCGGGCTTGCTTATGAATGAGTTGTCTTGTAGCATGCCGAAGTAGTCGTCGCTGGTGTAAGATTTCATCTCGTTGCAGCTGTAGGGGTTTGTGCGGTCGTCATTATCTTCACTCTCCCACACAAGCAGCATGGGGTAGTTGAGGGTCTTGGCGGCATTGCTGATGCGACGGTTGTCGCAATATCCGTTGCCCATGAGCAGCAGGTAGCCAAGCTTGTGTCCTTGCTCGTCGGCACCGCGGTCATAGAAATATTTACACAGCAGTCGGTAGGCTGCCGCATCGGGTGTGCCACTCGAGAACTCGTTAAACACCTTGTTGTGGTCTAGCACCATCACGCGCATGCTGTCGAGATCTTCGTGCATGCTGGCTATCTGTTGCGCCTGAGGCAGGTATTCGCTAGGGGCTAGGATAATCATGTCGGGGATGGGGCTGCCGTGGATGCTCTGGTTTTCGACGGTTCCCACCAGCGATGGCGACGGGAAGGTGCCGTTCTCGTTGAAGGCTATCAGGTCGCGGCGCACGTTGCTGTCGAGGCTGAAACGTGCTTTGTCGCCTTCAATGATGAGGTTCATCTCAACAGGCGATTTTTTCTCTAAGAGGTCCCACACATGCGTGCTGGAGCTTGCTCCGCTAAGCTCATACTGCGTGGGCTTGGTGCTACGCAGGCCAAACTGCAAGCTGCTCTTGCCGCTGAGGTCTAGCGCACGCTGGTAATTGATGGTTATAAAGTCAAGGCGTGCCAGGGTTACCGTTCCGCCAGGGCTATAGTTGATGGTGTAGGTGAGTTCTTTGGTGCCGCTGAGCTCAAATGCCTTCATCATCGTGAGAGCATTGTAGTGATAATGGGATGGGTCGTCACTGCTCACGGCGGCTATGGTGTGGGTGCCAGCGATGTTGTTGCCGTTATACTTGAACGTCACGCTGCTGCTGGCATTAAGCGTCTTGGCGGCAAAGCGGGTGAGAGCCTGCACTGTTGAGCCGTCAACGAGTCCGTCGAGGGTAAACTTGAACGACTGCGAGTTGTTGCTTGTGAAGTCTTCGCCCAGGAGCACTCTTCCTGTCTCGCCAGGGTTTATGAGCTCTTGCTCATGGTACACGTGCTCAAGGAAGGTGGTCACGACGTTACCGTCGGGAGTAATGGTCGATGTTGACGGCGTCATGTCGGCATAACTGCTGTCGTCGGTAATGAAGTAATAGCCCTGAGTGGCATAGGGGTGCTGGCGCTGCTTGTAAACGGCATAGGAGTTGCTCCACTGCCATGACAGCGCACCTTGAGCGTAAAACAAGATGCGGTCACCGGTGCGAAGCACGGGAACCTGAGGCAGGTCGTCGGGGATGGTGCTGCGCAGTGTGTCGTTCATAGGAGCTCCACCATATCCAAACACCCTCACTCGGCTTAAGTCGCCGAGGCCCCACTTGCTGGCGTCGCTGGCAGTAATCTGATATATGCCGCTCTCATTTACCGCCACTTTCACCCATTTGCCGGTAGCTAACCGCGACGTGTCGGCATAGTGCGACATGTCAAAGCCATGAGCGCTAGAGCACACCATCAGCAGTAGCAGCACTGCCATGGCGCGAGTGAATGATTTCAATATTTTATGATAGTATTTTGTCATTTTAATGCCGTTTTTTATCGTTCACAAAAGGGCGCAATATCCCCCTTATTAAGAAATAACGTATCAAGCGCAAGATTATTGCGTTCACACTGCACCTTATATTTAGAGTGAAGAAAAGTGAAGAAAAGGGGACGGTTCCTTTTTCTTCATTTTTTAATGTTGCTGTAGTTGTTGATGCTGTTGTAGTTTTGTGCAATAAAACTAGTAAATTAAAACTTAATAAATACATTAATAACATTTTATGAACCATGAGAAACATATCTAAGAAACTGCGAATCGTGCCCCGTGGAGTGTTACAGGTTAGCAATGGCGAGAGTGCTGTGGCTGGCGAGGCTGCGGCTTTGGTGAACATGCGTGAGCGCGAGGAGGCGCTGGAGGTGGTGGGCGACCCTCAAGTCCTTTCACAATTGCTACCAGGCGATAAAGTGCTGACGATTGATGACAACCGCACATTGATTTTGCGTGGAAACAGCGTGATGTGGGACGATGCGGTGGTTTTGGAGCCTTCGGGACAAGTTGTTGCTGCTCACAAGATTGGCGCATTGCTTGTAGTGGTCACACGCGATGGCAACGTGGTGCTTCGCCGCACCGCTACCGGCTACGAGGCTCTAGACCCTTCAGCCGCCATCCCTCAAATACACATTACTGCGGCAGAGCAGACTACGATGACCTCGACAATCGGCGCCTATGAGTTTGACACCCCATATTCCACTTGGCAGGCGCCGCTTAGAAGTGCCGACCTTGATGCCCTCACCAAACTCATGCGCAATGCGGTGACCACGCTGCAAAGTCAGGCCACGTCGCAGGGTCGCTTCACTGGTGTGCTGCTGGCGCGATATGCCGTGCGGCTGTGGGATGATAGCTATGTGTGGATGAGCCAGCCCGTTATGGTGGGGCACAGCCTTATCAGCAACTCTTATCGCACAACGGCGACAGTGGTATCTAACGGCAGTGCATTCACAGGTGTAGAATCCTGCAACTTGAGCATGAACAGCTACCGGTTGGGCATAACAATGGCGAGCGGCATCGCGAGTGAGTGGCGACATTTGGTAAAGGCCATTGACGTGCTGGTGTCGCCAGTGGCGAGCCTGATAGACCAGAATGCGGGTTTAGACTATCGCTGCGTGATTACCACCTCGAGTGGCACGCGTCGTTACCTGCTCGAAATGGGACCCAAGCCACGCCAGGCAAGCGCGATGCTGCAGACGATGCTCAACGGCGACTGGCGCGTGGTGGCATCGACAACGACGCTCGACGGCAGTGGTTTCAAGGCTGTGAACACCGCTGTTGCTTCGCAGCAGGCAATTTCTGGACTTAGGTGCGACGTGGTGACTTCGCAACTGCTGGCGTCGCAAAGAGTGAGCCGAGAGCAATGTGCCAAAGTCATGGAGAACTGTTCTCAAAAGGCTGTAGCTCAGGTGTCGATGGAGCATAACGGAAGGCTGTTTCAGGCTCCCGCTACCTTTTCTGTGACTAATCCCTGGTCCGTGTTGCCCTGGCTTGATGGTTCGCCCACATCCTCTTCGGTCACCGCCACGGTGCAGGTGACTCTTAGTACCAGCGATGGTGATGTGGTGCTCACAAAAACTGGCGTTTGCCCTTGCAGTGCCACAAGTCTTAATCCCATGCTTTCGTTTCCCGACGTGCGCGCCACGCACATCGCTATATCAGTGGGCAATAGGGTGTGGGAGAGTGACTTGGCACCGCTGGAAGGCACGGGCATGGCGGCATATATCAACCCTTCATTGCAAAGCAATGCTATGACCGCTGGCTCCCTTCCCAGTCAAGGCAGCTCATCAATCACGATTCCCGGTGAAGGCACCGTGGTGGTGAGTGCTGTGGGCAATCCTTTGGTCACGCAGTGGCGGGCAGAGGTGAGCGGATGTCGCATCCTTGCCCTCTGTGCCGCTTGCCGACCCATCTACTCGGGAGGATTTGGGCGTTATCCTATCTATGTGTTCACTACACAAGGTATCATGGCGCTGCCGCAGAGCACTAGTGGCTCCTGGGGCGAGCCACGTCTCATCACCGAAGTGGTGCTTGCCAATGGCGCAAACCCTGTGGCTGGCGGCGATGCTCTGTGGTTTGTGTCGCAACACGGCATTTTGTGCCAGCTCTCGGGAAGCACAATAAGGCGCATGCTCCATGAGGTGGCTACCGAAACACAGCTTGCATGGAACGACCATGAGCGTGAGCTTTGGCTGGCGTCGGGCGATGGTAGTATAATTGTGCTTATGCCATCGGGGCGCACCTACAGCCGCGACATTTCAGTAGGCAATCTTTACAGCGACCCCACCCACTCGCTTGCGGTAACTGCCGCTGGCGCACTCCTCGACCTCTCACATGAGCTGCCAGCGGTGAAAAATGTTTCGTTTTTGTCCCATCCCTTCGAAATCGACCCCACCAAGCGTCTGTCAAGAATCACCTGGAATCTTTTTACCACAATGGCTGCACCGAGCACTGCTAATGTGACACTAGCCCTTCGCGGGGAGAGAGGAAGAAGTTGCCACGGCTACATAATCAACCAGGTGAGGGTCAATGGCATTGTAGCCGCCCCACTGTCAAGACCACTTATCACTCCACCCACACGAACGTTGCGACTTGCCGTCAATGGAGTTATTTCCTCCACCACGCTTCTCCTTCCCACACACATCCATATAAGTTGATAGAAAAAATGAGACTCGGGGTCAATTCCCAAGTCTCATTTTTTTGATATATAATGTGTTGCTAATTATTACTCGGCTTTGGTGTGCGAGAAGTAGAAACCATTGCTGAGCTGATTAACACCATTAGTGTGAGTGTAACGTACGCCAATCACAGAGAGTACGTCTCCAACCTCGATATTAGCTGTCTCAAGCCAGTTCTGACGGTTGTTACCAGTAGCACCATAACCTGGGTAAGTTCCATAAACATAAACTTGACCAGTATCATCTGCTAGGTAGAGATTACCCCACAAAGCATTAGCAATATCTGCGACAGTACCTGTTAGGCGGTAATAAACGTTAGGATCATCAGGTTTTGAGAGGAACTCGCTGATAGTGACGTCGGTAACTGGACTGTGTTTCTCATACTGAGCTCCCTTCATCTGTGGATTGCCGTTGTGTGAACTGCGCTTGCCAACCAAAGTGACGATGTCGCCTTCCTTAAGTCCAAGGGCTTGGAAGTCACCCTTAGCACCGATGCCATAGACATAAACTAGCTCATCGGTCCAGTCACGCAGATAGACATTGCCGTAGGAGGTATTGTCAACCTTTTGGATGACAGCGGTGATGCGATATTGGGTTTCGCCCTCTGGAGCCTCGAGGAACTCGGTGCAGTTAACATCAACTATAGCGCCATCCTGGTAGATAGTGGCAGTAACTGTCGACTCCTGCGAGCCGTTGCTGGTCTTGAAGGAAACCACTGCCGAGCGGCTGCCGCCAGTGTTGGCGTTGGCGTGGAAGGTCACTGTGGGGTTGGTGCCGCCAGTGATGTTGCTGATAGAGAGCCAGTCTTTGGCCTCCTCAGGAATCTCCACTGTCACGCCGTTGCCCTTGCAAGAGAGGTTTACGGTAGCGTCGCCGCCTTCCAATGAAATAGTGGCATCCTCAGGGTCGATGCTCTCAACCTTAATGAGCGACTTCACAACCTTGATGACGGTAACGTCAACGAGCTCGGCTTCGCCCTTGTAAGTTGACTTTGGACCTTCGACGGTGATAATGTCGCCAACCTCGATGTCCCAACTCTTGAGCGGGTTGTTGGCAAGCTTGCCATTCTTGTCGGCCATGCCGTAGATTTGCAAGTCGCTTGTACCATCATTGATATAGCAGTTACCGTAGGTCTGGTAGTTGTTGCCGAATCTTACTACGGCACCGGTCACGCGGTAAGTCTTACTGTCGGGACCGGCAACAACCTCGGCACAAGTTGCGTCTTGCACGGTGGCAAGACCTTGAATCACCTTGATGTGTTGCTGGCGTCCGGCGCACTCAATCACCAGCTCGGTGTCACGTCCGTCGGGAGCTGCAGGAGCCGAGAAAGTGATTTTGCCTTCTCCGGCACTGCCGTTCATAGGAGTGATAGTGAGCCAATCAGGTTTTTGGCTTGGGTCGATGCTCCAGCTGTCGGTAGTATTGATGTCGATACTTGCCTCACCACCGTCAATGTTGATGGGCACGTAGGAGCGAGATACCTGTATCTCGTTGAGCAGGGTCATTGTGTCTTCATCGGAGCAGCTGACCAACACAGCACCTATCAGTGCGATAAAAGCGGGAATAAAATATTTTAGTTTCATAGTCGTAAATCTGCTTTAATGAATTAGTTGAAAATATACTTAATGCCAATAGCCACGTTCCAGCACTGGCCGATGGCGTGGTTGGGAGTCCAAGTCTTGGTATCGCCGCTGATGGCCTTGTTGGTAGAGAAAGTAGCATATCCGTCGGCGTCAACGCCCTCATACTTGAGGATGCGTGCGTCGCTGCCGATAGCGGGATTCAAAATCTTGCTCACGCCCCAGCTGGAGTTGAAGAAGTTGAGAACGTTCTTCATGTCGAAGCTCAGCTGGATGGTGTGCTTGGTGCTGCCAGCACGGAAGTTGAAGTCGTGCTTGTAGCCCAGGTCGATGCGGTGTACCCAGGGGCTGTAAACGCTGTAGCCCTCGGCATACTCGCCCTGATGCTTCTTGAGGTAGCTGTCGTTGTGCAAGAAGTCCATGAAGCGGTCGCGGTCGTTATCGCTCACGAAGCGGAACTCGCGGTCGGCAACCTGCTGATCGGTTGGGATGTAGATGGCATCGTAATTGTATCCATCGCCGTTCATGTCGTTAGTGGTCATGTAAGAGTAGTTATATCCACCTTGCCAGGTCTCATAGATGAGGCTGTAGTGGTTGCCGCTGCGGTCGTGCAGTGTAGCGCTGGCGATGAAGCGGTTAGGAGTCACATACTGCGAGTTGTGCAGGCGAATGTTGTTAGGACCTTCCCAAGTGGGCACGTAGGTGAAGGCACTCTCGGCTGCCGAGCCAGGCATACCGGTAACTTCCTTCGACACGGTGTGGGTGTAAGAAGCCATGAGGCTAATCCAGTCGGCAGGCTTGGCGGTTGCCATCAAGTTGGCGCTCCATCCGTAGCCCTTGCTGGTGTTCTCAAGCACGAACGCCTTGGGACCTGTGCGGTAACCCTCGGGGTAGATAGGACGGTTATCCACGCCATTGAAGCGTGCGAAGCCGCCTACGCTAGGAATTGACCAGTCGCTGATAGAAACGGCGTTCACGGTCTTGTTGAAGATGAACTCGCCGGTGAGCTCAAATGGGAACGATACTGGGAGAGCGTAGTCGATAGCGATTGACGATTTCCACACCTGTGGCATCTTGAACTTGGGATCTACACCATTAACTGCCGAGGGAACTGTTCCGTCATCAGGAGTAACAGTGCTTGGATAGCCCATTGAGAAGAGCTTGTTCTGCAGAGCAGCGATAGTGGCATGGCCGTTGGCGTCGGTCACGAGACCGCCCTCAAACTGGCTCATGTCGGTGTTCTTGGCGTTGAGGTTGGCTTGGTATTGAACCATACCGCCGTTGGTAGGCATATTGGTGAAGAATACCAGTGGCAGACGGCCTGAGAAGAGACCTGTACCACCGCGCACCTTGAGGCTCTTGTTTCCGAGAACGTCCCAGATGAAGCCTACGCGTGGCGAGAATGTGATAGAGCTCTTGGGCCACTTGCCAGTGTCGATATTGCGCACGTTGCCATCGTTGTCATAGTAGTCAAGAGCCAAGATGGCGTTGTTGGTCATCAGGTCACCATTGTTGAAGAACAGACCATCGATGCGCAAGCCGTAGGTGAGTTTGAACTTGTCGGTAACGTTCCACTCATCCTGTCCATAGATACCTGCCTTGTTGAACTGCACGCGTGCGGCAGGCTTGGTCTCGCCGTCGTAGCCGTAGGTCAAGCACACAATCTCGGGAGCGGCGCCGTTGATGAAGTCGTCAACGCTAGCATAGCGATAGTAACCGGTACCATTGCGCATGTACTGGTTGTCGGCCATCTGGTGCTCAAAGTTGATGCCTGCGGTAATCTTGTGGTTGCCGGCATAGTAGGTGATGTCGTCCTTGATGTTCCAGATTGTGTTGTGAACGGCGTTGTTCCAAGTGAAGAGCTCATAACCGAGAGCCATATAGTTGCCGTTGTTGCCTGTGCCATCTTGGATGTCGATGAATGGGAACTCGCTGGAGTTGCTGCCACGCACGTCGTCGAGCTTAGACCAAGTGGCAAGGAACTGGTTGCTCAGGTTGTCGGTCAAGCGGCTGTTGAGGTCAAACGAGAGAGAATGCACGATATTCTGCATCGAGTACATCGCGTTGGCAAAAATCATCGAGTACTGCGAAGCGCGGTTGTAGGCCGAGCGTGTACCGCCGTCCATCGATGAGCCGTTGGTAGAGTTCCACACGTTGTTCTTTGTGTAGTTGTAGCGAAGTGCCATGTGATGGTCGTTGGTGATGTTCCAGTCGATGCGGGCAAGCAGCTTGTAGTTGCTCTCGTCGGCGGGGAAGTCGGTAAACGAACCAGTGTCATAGCCATATTTGTCCATTACATGCTTCTGAACTCTTGCCAAGTCGGCTACTGTGGTGCGTGAGATGTAGTTGTCGGGATCGGCAACACCGTTCTCTGAGGCGCGCCAGCGGTTGGCAACGGTAGGAATCTTGGCCATCTCACCGTTTACGAAGAAGAACAACTTGTTCTTGATAATGGGACCGCCCAGGGTGAAGCCATAGGTGGTGTTGCGGTCTTTCTCGCGGGCACCGGCAATCTGCTCGCCGTCAACGGCGTCACCGCGCATGTGCTCGTTGCGGTGATAGATGTAGGCACTGCCCTTGAAGGTGTTGTTACCGCTCTTGGTGATGGCGTTCACACCACCGCCAATGAAGTTGGTTTGACGCACGTCGTAGGGCGAGATAACCACTTGCATCTCCTCGATAGCGTCGAGTGAGATTGGGTTACCGCCACCTGGCAACTTGTCGCTAAGACCAAAGTTGTTGTTGAAGTTGGCACCATCAACGGTGAAGTTGGCGGTACGTCCGTCGGCACCTGCAAAGCTCATGCCATTACCTCCGTATGGCGAGAGGCGAGTCACGTCGGTGATGCTGCGGGTAACGGTGGGCAGGCTGGTAATCTGCACATTGGTGATGTTAGTAGATGCACCAGTCTTGTCGATAGGGAATTTCGACCCTGTAGCTGTTACCACTACCTCTTGAAGCTGGTTGGCGTCGGCACTCATCTGAATCTCTTGGAGATTGTAGTTCTCACCAAGTTCGAGAATGATACCAGTAACAACTGTGTTCTGGTAACCTACGTATGACACAGTTGCAGTGTAAGGTCCGCCGGTACGCATACCTTGCAGGTAGAAACGTCCATCCAGATTGGTGACGGTGTTGTACTCTGTACCCGAAGGCTCGTGCACAAGCTTTACTACTGCGCCAATGAGAGGCTCATTGGCTTCATCGACGATTACACCCGAGATAGATGAGGTGGTAATCTGTGCGTTCAATGATATGGCTCCTGCGAGCAACATCATCAACGCTGAGAAGTAAAATCTTTTAAGCATAGAAAAATTAGATTAATAAAAAATATTACAAATGTAAATAATATTAATAATAATGTGTCTAAAAAAAGACGCACACCGCTATTAGTAGATATGCTAATAGCGGTGTGAAGGTAAATTGGTCTTTGTGCATTGAGTTGCTGATATTTTGTCCTCAATAGCAACTAATTGGCTATCAGGATAATGCATCTCGAGTATAAGAAAATCTAGAAACTTCATTTCTCTTGTTATGCACTTAATTTTGGTGCAAAGGTAGTGCTATTTTTTGGATATAACAAGAAAAATCGGTTTGCATTTTAAAAAAAATGTGCTTAACTTTGCAGTTTGGAAATTAATATTCACTTTAACAATAAATTAGGGTTATGAAGAAATTATTCACATTAGCAATGATTGCCCTCATGGCAGCTTTGCCCATGATGGCACAGCGTCACAACTACAGCTCCACTCCCAGCAACAATCGCTACGATTACGAGCGTAGCCACAGCCGCTGGATCAGGAACTACTATGGCAAGGACATGTACTTTGGGCTGCGCATAGGTCCCGCCTTCTCGCATGTGGGTGGCGATGCCATTACCTACGCTGGCGACAGCAAGACAGGTCTGCACCTGGGAGGTGTAGTTGGTTTTGAAATCACCAACCGCGCGCCGGTATTCTTTGAGACGGGTCTCAGCTACGTGAACAAGGGCGGCAAGAGCAGTAATTGGACCACTAGCCTGAGCTACATAGAGCTGCCACTGGTGTTCAAGTACATCTATTACACCGATATGGGGCTCTCCATTCACCCCCTCTTTGGTGGATATATGGCCGTTGGCGTGGATGGTAGCATTAAGGACTATATAACTAAAACTAAGGCTGGTGCCTTTAGCAAAGAGACAAAGCTTGGCGTGCCAGGTTTCAAGCGCTTTGATGGCGGCTTGCGTGTGGGTTGCGGAGCAGGTTTCAGTATGTTCTACCTTGACTTGTGCTATGATATAGGCTTGGCGAACATCAGCCACAGCGACTACGACTCAAGCAGCAATGGCACCTTCTACCTCAACTTCGGCGTGAATTTCTGATTTAATTCAACTTGTGAAGTGCTCAAGCACTTCACAAGTTGAAGGTTAGAGTTTAGAGTTTAGTGTACAAAGTATAGAGTTATAGGGAAAGGGACTTTTGGGTCTCTTTCTCTTTGTTTATATTGGTTATTGTCCCATAATCAGTGAGATTAGCTTGTTGAGGAAGGTGGGGTTTATCCAGAAGAGGTAGATGAAGAGTACCGCTCCTATGACGATGAATACTGTCATGAACGCCTTGGGGGGCTTGCGGCCTGTAATCATCTCGTAGATGGTGGTGATGGCGGCAGAACCGTCAAGGGGGTAGAGTGGCAGAATGTTGAGGATGGAGAGCGCAAGCGACATGTATGCCATGTAGCTGATCCAGGGATTGGCGGGGTTGATGAAAGAGAATCCGTTGATGGCGAAGCACACGAGGAAGGTGGCAAGATTGACGAGGATGCCCGAGGTGTGAATGATGAGTCGCTGCCATGCCGGCTTGTGGTTGACGAAGGGGCTTCGGCTGCTGTCGGCAGGAGCAGGGGTGGTGGCGTTCTCAAAGGAGGTGTATCCTCCAAAGGGCAACACGCCTAGAGTCCACACGGTGTCGCGCCAGGAGTGGGTGGCTGGGTCGTAAAAGCTAGTGGCCCTGTCCTTATAGGTGATTGCAGGGAAAAAGAACACGGCGACCTTCCTCACCACGCACTTGAACGCCCTGCCGGCGGCATAGTGCCCGCATTCATGCAGCAGCACGTTGATGGCTAGGCAAGTGATGAAGATGAGCCTTTCCTGGTCTTGGAAGAGAAAGAATATTCCTACAGCCATCAAGATCACTCCCACAGCATTGAACTCCAGTCCGTCTTTGTCGTGGTACTGGCGATAACGCCACCACTCGCCGCTGTAGTCTTCCTCCTGATGGTCGTCACTTGATGTGGCGCTGGTGTTTCCTGCGTGATATTGGTCGATGTCGTTATTCATGTTTTTTTTGTTCTTTTGTGGTGGGCGAACGCCGTGCTTACGGCGCAATGCAATAACAACGCCCACGCTCATAAACTAGCGAGCTCTGCGAGCGCCACAACCAGCGAAGCGGCACAGCTAGCGAGCATCGCGAGCGATAAAACCAGCGAAGCGGCACAACTAAAACTGTGGCGGAGCCACTTTCAGCATATCTTTCACTTCATTCAGGTCGCCGTCGTTAGGTGCTGGCGTGATGCCTAGCAGGTGGGCGAGTAGGGGATAGATGCACACGTTGCGGAACACTCCAGGTCTAATGTAGCCCACCTTGAAGTCGGGGCCTATGGCGCGAAATCCCACGAGCATATCGCTGTAAGTAGGGTCCCAGCCGTGAGTGCCGCCACCCACCTTATTGTTGTTGCGGAACACCCATCCTATGTCGGGCACCACTACCACGTCGCTCATGTTCTTGTTGGTGCCGTAGTGCAGATATTCTGGCAGTTCGCCCTTCTTCCATGCGCGTATGTGATCTACGCCTTGCAGGGCGTTGATGATGGAATCGGCACACTCGGGCGTGGTGGTGTAGATAAGAGCTGGGCTGTCGCCGTCGAAATGCTCCACCCATTCTTTCTTCACATAGTTGTCGCTGCGCACCACGCGCACATCGCTGAGCCATGTCATGCCATGGTCACCAGTGATGATGAGGTTGATTTTGTCGCCTATCTCGGGAATCGCTTTAAGGCGAGCCCAGAGTTTCCACAGCAGCTCGTCGAGAGCCTCGGCAACGCGGCGTGTCTTCTTGTTGATGGGACCGTAGCTGTGCCCCGAGTGGTCGGGCTCCTCAAAGTAGCACATCACCAGGTGCGGACGCTTGTCCTCGGGGAGGTTGAGCAGTTCTATCACCTTATCGACGCGCTCCTCGGGCTTGAGCAGCGGTTTCTTGCGGTAGTCCTGCCAGTAGTTGGGGTACTCGCCGTTGATTTTCACGTCGCTGCCCACCCAATAGACCGTGGCGGTCTTCACGCCCTGGTGCTTGGCGGTGAGCCAGATGGGGTCGCCGCCATAGTTCTTGCCTTTACCAGCTTCCTCGCTGCCTATCTTGTATTTCTCTCCCGTGTCTAGCAGACGGAAGGTGTTAGCGATAATGCCGTGGTGGTCGGGATATAGTCCCGTGGCGAGGGTGTAGTGGTTGGGGAACGTCTTGGTGGGGAACGAGGGCTGCATCACCGCCTTCACGCCCTCTTTGGCGAGGCGGTCGAAGAACGGCATGTCGTAGCACTCGGCGTAGTCCCAGCGCAATCCGTCGCACGAAACAATCACGGTGTAGGTGTCATTACCCGCTGCCCAGGCAGCACAAGCCAGCACAGCAGCCAGCATCAAGTTAAGAAGTCGTTTCATAGTTTTATTATACATTGTTTTTTTATCCTGAATTATTGATATCTTAATTAAACGAGATTAGGTCAAAGAATTTTTCGAAGAATCGTTTAATTTTCTCAATGACAGAGTTTTTCTTTTTCTCCCTGTCACCACCAACAGCAAAGGGGTTCATCGGTGGTAATATCTGGGCAATCTCAGTGCCACTAGTTTCCACTTCGCCATTGACAAAACAAGACTTGATGAATCGGAGTGACCTCCACTTATTAAAGGGTAAAGACCATTTTCAGAATACTGTTTTTGTGTTATTCCCTTTTCTGTTTTAATAACACAAACCTCTTCCAGCTTCTTGAAAGGCACTCCTTTAGGGCAAAGTTCTTGTATAAGTTTTTCTATCTCACTCATTTTTTTGTTTCTTTATCTGGTTTTACTTTCTTGATGCGCTTAACTGTATGCTTGATTTTTCCAATAAAGAAATTTAGCTCAAGCGTAGATTCAGTTTCCGATACTTCCAAGTCGGGCATGACAATCTCAGAAACCAGGTCGCCAAAGCGATGCATTTTTTTGACTTGCTTGTTCTTGTCGGTTTCATTGTGCAAATCAATCAACTCTCTCTTTATTTCCCTTACTGTTGCAAATGTCTCAATAATGGCAAAGGTGACATCAAGAGCTGTTCTGCTTTTTAGAATGGTGGCAATCATGTACAATCCTCTTTCAGTAAATGCTTTAGGTAAGACTCTGCTCTTTGGAGAGATTTTTGTGGTCGAAAATTTCGACCGCAAATCTTGCAATTCCTCTGTGTTGAGTACAAACATGTATCCATCAGGAAACTTGGCTGGATTGTTGCGCACAGCCTCATTGATGCGCTTAGTTTCTACTCCATAAAGACGAGCTACATCAACATCGAGTAGAACAGGCTGGTCTCTAATCACAACAATGCTGTTACTAACATCTGCCATTAATTGTGCGCTAATAGCGTTTGTGATTTCTTTTTTGGGTGCGCTGATTTGTTTTGGGGAGTCTGATTCTCTCATTTCAATATGTTTATTATTTCGTCAATAGCTGTTCTTAGTTCATTATCTCTTGCCACTACTATACATTATGTATCTCAGCGTTTAGCTTGTCTATGTCGATTGCTTCTTGTGTGTCTTCTTTCTCCACATAGCTGCTCACACTCGGGTTGTAGTCTTTCTCTGCACGTTCTTGTTCTTTTGACATGTTAGTTAAGTGGTATATTAATTGCGGATTGCAAAATTACAAATAACTTGCCTAATTGGCAAACTTTTTTTGCAATATAAGAAACGGCTAAAAATGTGTCAGCTTGAAGTGTCAGCTTGAAGGAAAAGGTGATTAGCTTTGAAAACAATGCGCAAAAAAAATTATGCAGATGTTTCTCAACAGCCGCATAAAGTAAACCTTAAAAATCTAATCCTATGAAAAAACTTGATGCAAAGATATGGAGTTGTAACATACTTTGCAAGAGTTGTTAATAACTTGATTGATGATTTTAACTTTTTTTAGTGACGATATGTAAGCTAGTCACCATTTTGGGTAGGCGTCGATATAAATTTGCTTATATGGAGATTTTTTATTACCTTTGAAACCTGAAACAACAGAATCCAATTTTTTTATGGCATAAAAAATAGAATTTTAGGGTTTAGGGAGAAAATTTGCAGTTATGGACATATTAGAGTTGAATATATTGGGCTGCGGTTCGGCGAAGTCAACGTTGCAGCATCTGCCCACGTGCCAGGTGCTTAACGTGCGTGGGCACCTGTTTATGATTGACTGCGGCGAGGGCGCTCAACTTGAGATGCAACGCCATCACCTTAAGTTCTCGAGGCTTAAGAATATCTTCATCAGTCACTTGCATGGCGACCATTGCTTTGGGTTGCTGGGGCTGCTCTCAACGATGGCGCTCCAGAACATAGGCGGCACGATCACGGTACACATCTTTAAAGAGGGAGCAGACCTTTTTGGGCGGATGCTCGACTTCTTCTGCCGTGACCGCTCTTTTGACTTGCAGTTCAATATCATTGACACGCACAAGGCGGTAATCTATGAGGACAATGCCATCACAGTCAGCACGTTCCCGCTCACGCACCGTGTACCGTGTGTGGGATTCCTGTTCCGTGAGAAGCCTAAATTGCGCCACATCGACTCGTGGGCGTGCCAGCAGCACCAGGTGCCGCCACATGCCATGAACAGCCTGCGCCAGGGCATGGATTATGTGACCCCCAGTGGTGTGGTGATTCCCAACTCTGAACTCACGACCGATGCCGATCCTTCCATTTCCTACGCCTTTTGCAGCGACACCAAATATTCCAAGCGCGTGATAAACGCCGTGAATGGTGTGGACTGGATTTACCATGAGGCGACCTACGATGACGCTAACATGAAGAACGCCGCTAAGCGCTACCACAGCACCGCCCGTCAGGCTGGCATGGTGGCGCGCGAGGCGGGTGTCAAGAAACTCATCTTGGGGCATTACAGCAGCCGCTACGAGGACATCAGCCTGCTTGAGCGAGAAGCCCAAGCCGAGTTCCCCGACACTATCGCCGCCACCGAGGGAATGAAGTTTATTCTCAGCAAGCTGAGGTAGTGTTGTCTCAGAACATCTAGATTGTCTAGAAGGTCTTGAAATTCTAGATAATTTGGCAAACAACAACCAAAAAGGAGCCCCATCTCGTGAGGCTCCTGTCGTTAGATAAGACTGATTGTATTGATAGTCGTCACTTGCCGGCTTCTTATACGCCGAAGGCAAGTACGGTGTAGCTGTAGTCGTAAGTGCGCTCGAAGCCGAGGTTTACGAAGCCTATTCCGTCGCCGCCATACCATGAGTACATCGAGTTGGTGTAGCTCACGGGGCTGCCATAGATTGAGCAGAGCTCGTTGTAGAGGCTGAAGAATCGGCTGGTGTCGTAGTCGTCGCTGGTGTAAACAAACTCCACATAGTCGAGGTTGTTGTTGCCATCAAACTGCATCATCACGTCATCCCATCCATAGTCAAGCAGTTCCACGTCGGTCAAGTAAACGATGTTGTCCATGTATCCGTCGATGTAGTAGCCGTTGTAGTAGAGGTAGTTCAAAGCGTTGCTCATTGAAGTTCCCCATCTCAGTCCGAGCACTCCACCGATGGTGGGATAGCTGGAGTAGGTGATGTTTACAGTAACGATAGGACGATATACCCACATTTCAGCAGGACGCCAGGGGCGTACCGAGGGACGGATGGGCTTGCTCCAACTCCAGCTGTTGTGACGGTAGCTGTTGTAGAAGCGGTCGCCATCGTAGCGAGGTTTCCAGCTGCTGTTGTAGCGGTAGGTCGAGTAGTCGATATTGTGACCGCCACCAGTTACTACGCTGCCCTTTACCTTGGGACGGTTGTCGGGACGGCTGCTGGGAACAGTGGTGTGTCCTGAGTTGGTGCGGTTGCTGCTGTCAGTGCTGGGACGCATGTTGCCGTTGCCAGTGTTGCCGTTGTTCTTGTTCTTGTCGCCAGTGTTAGGACGAACGTTGCCGTTGCTTTTATTCTTGTTGTCACCAGTGGTGGTGATAACCGAAGTACCGATGCCCGTTGCCGAGCGGTTGCCGGTGTTGGCGTTGATCACTGTGGTGCTTCCAGTGCCGTGGTTGCCGCCAGTGTTGGGGCGAACGGAGGTGCTGGTTGAGCCACTAGTGCTGCGAGAGCTGCTGCCGCTGTTTCCAGTGGATGGACGCACGGTAGTCGAGCTGCTGCCAGTTGTCGAGCGAGTTCCAGTAGTGGTGGTGCTCCTGTTAACCTGTGGAGTCACGCTGGTTGCCGTTGAACGGCTCGACACATTATTGTTGTTAGTCACTGTTGCGGCATTATTCTTAGGTGCAGAGGCAACACTGCGGTTGCCTGTTGCTGCCGCGTTGTTAGTTGCTGCTGGACGGCGGCCTTGTGCCATTGCTCCAGTCGATGTCATGGCGAGCCCGCATACGAGCATCAAGCCAATCATTGTGTTGTAAACTGTCCTTTTCATAATGCTCAAATTTTAGAAAGTGAATAATTCGTGTTTCTTTGTCTCTTTGACCTTCCACAAAAAGATTGGTTTAACTGCAAAAGTGCCAACTGTGGGGCGTTTGCAGCCGTTTGGATGAAATTTATAGATAAACGCCCCTTAAAAATCTACCAAAAAAGTACAAAAAAAGGGATAGTCTCACGACTGTCCCGTTCCTTAAATACACAATTATCTATAAAACAACTATTTTTTGAGAATAAAGAGGGTCACCCCTCAATTAGATTTCATGGTGCAAATATATAACACATTTTTTAAAATTCCAAATTTTTTCTTGAAAAATATTGTTTTTTCTTCAAAAAAAGCGAGAAATCAATGTTTTTTCTTGGAAATGACTTGCATTTTATAAATGTCGCCGTTTAGATACCGGTCGGTTTTCGTCATAGAAATTCTCTGGCTTCTCGGCTCTTGATCCAGCGTGGGAGAGTTTGTTGTCCTCGATGACCTGCAGGCCTATGGCTCGGGTCATGAGGATGTCGTCGTGGCTGCCTTTGCGTGCGCCATAGCTTCTTCCGCTGCTCAAAATCTCGTAGTCAAGCATCTCATTCACAGCCTGATTATCGCGCTCGATGTAGGCGTGGTCGCGGATGTAGGCGGTGAGGTTGGCAATTGCCTCGTTCTTGGTCTTGACATTGGTGTGGAAGCCCGGCACTTTGCCCTTTGAGTCATTGTCGCGGTAGTAGAGGTGCGGATATCTCATGCCGATGTGCTTCAGGAGCGTTTCTCCCACCATGCTGTCGCTCTCTATGGAGTTGCTCTCAAACACCAGCAGGGCGTTGTTGTAGAACCGCGCTATCTGTGCCGCCTTCCATGCCATCAGGTCCTTGTCGAGGTGCCCTCGCCATTGGGCGACCACCTCGGGGCGGCAGTCTTCGTTCTCGCCGGCGTCGTTGTGGGTGTCGAAGACGGCAATCACCGACCAGTCGGCATCGACTCGGCAACCTCCCACATCCACGGCGACGAGATAACGGTAGCGATGGTTGCTTGACACAGGCATAGCCCACACCTGCATGGCATTGCTGCCGAAGCCTTTCTCAAACCTTGCTCCAGCAACGGTCTTTGCGCCGTTTGCCACTATGTCGCCGCGTTGGCACTCGATAGTACAGGTGTGACGCAGCGACTCCACCAGAATGGGGTCAAACACGTTGCGGCAGGTGGTGAGGAACGCCTCCACATCGGTGCCGGGAAACTCTGCCTGCATAAGCACATGGCTGGAATACTCCTTGCGCTTGTGGTGATACCAGTTGATTTGCTCGAGGGTGCAGCCGTCGTCCCACAAATCTTTTTCGTAGTCGTCGAGTTCCTCCACCAGCTTGGCGGCATCGGACACGCACAGTTGGTAGATTTCTATCTCGTGCCATGGCACAAACACTGGCGCTTTGTCGCTGTGACCGCTTTTTGCCCGCTGCCACTCGCTATGGAAGTAGTTGCCCACGCCGTTGGCGGTCGATTCAAGCACGATCATCGTCATCGGCTCAAGTGGCACGGTGCCACTGATGGAGCGTATCAGGTCATCGGGCGAGTGCAGAGGGCTGTCGGGCCAGAACGCCACCTCGCTCAGGTGCGCCATCTTCACGTCGTAGCCGCGTACGGCGTCCTCGCTCTGCGCCGAGGCGGTGATAATCAGCGACTCGCTGCCGCTGAGCTGCTTCACGTTGCGGCTGCCCTCAAAGGTGACGAACCGAGGTCGCTCGCCGTCGGGAAAGAACTCCTTGGGGTAACGCCGCAGCACACGGCTGTACATGCTCTTGATGGCTGCCGACGTCTGTTGCAAGTGCCCGCAGATGAGGCTGTTCCAGTTTTTCTTGAGTACGAGCTGAATCCATATCATGAAGATTTGGACCAATGTGGAGCCACCCCACTGACGAGCCTTGAGCATAATCAATCGCAACGGTTTGTTTGCCAACCGTTGCGACTCAAGAACTTTCAGGATCCGCCGTTGCGGGCGGTTGAGGACAAACTTCTTGAATTTTCCCGACATCTTGTCGAGAATCGTCACGCAAGTGGCGCACCAGTATTCGAAGTCGTGCTTGATGCGCAGCAGTTGCCACTCATGAAAGGACATGGGCGGGGATTCTTTGAGCTCGGCCAACATCGATTCGGGAATCATAAACTCTTGGATATTGCCTTCGTCATCCTTGAAAGGGTAGGGCACACGGCTGTTGCAGCACCCAATGCCCAAGATAGGGTCGTAGGTGCTTTTTAGTGCAGCGTTGCGGCGCTCATTCTCTTCGAGAATCTCGTCGAGAGAGAGGGAGTCGATATCATGTACCACCTTATTATTACTAGCGTTAGGTGGCGATAGGTTTTGTTCTGTGTTTTCCATGACCGCAAAGAAACAACGATAGCAGACAGGAAAACAATATTAAAAAACAGAATTATTAGAGTGCTTTAGGTGTTGATAGATAGGTGGTTGCAAGCAAAAGCAAGGGAGGGGATAAAATATTTTTCAAAAAAAATTTGGCAGATAACAAAAAAAGCACTAATTTTGCACTCGCTTAGTGAAAAACTTTCAGCACTAATGGCACTGGAGAGGTGGGTGAGTGGCTGAAACCAGCAGTTTGCTAAACTGCCGTAGGGGTAACTCTACCGCAAGTTCGAATCTTGTCCTCTCCGCCATTCAAGCATGAAACGGTCTCGACGAAAGTCGAGACCGTTTTCTATTTTGACTTCGTGGTAAGCTTGCTTAGCAATGAGGATAAGACAGAAAACGATGTGCGCCTATTGGCACCTTATCGTTCTAGAAAATCCAGCCACTGAAAAAGAACTGAAACAATTTAATAACGGTTTTTCTATAGTGGGCAAATATGAAAACCATTTGAAATTTGTTGCATGGCAAGAGATTGTAACTAAAGCTGAAGATTGTGGGTTTGATAAGGAACATATCAAACAGTTTCAAGAAAAGTATTTAGTTTATTCAGAATGACTCTTCTCCACATCAGTGACACACATGGGTTGCATGGTAGGTTGGGAGCGTAGCCTCCAGCCGATGTGCTTGTGCATAGCGGCGACTTCACCCAAAGTGGCACGAAGACTGAGGTGCTTGATTTCTTCAACTGGTTCTTTGCAATGCCCTACACCCACAAAATCCTTGTAGTAGGCGATATTTTATAAAAAACACATCTTCTCATGACTTTTCGTAGTAACTCTTTTTGATGGAATAATGTATTTTCACAGATTAAGTAATAAATAATTCGGTATTTTCGCAGGTTTTATAAGAAAAAATTTGTTCAGATGAAAGATAGTGACTATATTTGCACCGAAATATTTGAGATATTTCGGTATTAAATTATGTTAATTATTTCTCTGAATGACTATTAAAGAGCAGATATTGAGCAGAATTAGGCGTAGTAAAAACCAAGTTGTTTTTGTTATCAGCGACTTTACGGATTTAGGGTCACCCGAAACAGTTCGAAAGGTGTTCCTCCAAGCATGTATTTCTGGAGATTTATATCGCGTTGCTCATGGCATATATGTAAAGCCGGTGATGTCGCAGTTTGGCATTGTGCCACCATCGCTTGAAATTATTGCCGAGGAAATTGCTAAGCGTGACCATGCCCAAATTCTGGCGACCGGAAGCACTGCAGCAAATTTGGTGGGATTAAGCACGCAAGTACCCATGAACTTGTCATACTTGACCAGCGGCTCGACACGCATAATTCCAATCGGCAATCGAAGCATCACTTTTCGTCATGCTTCTCCTCGCAATTTCGCTACGGTAGGCAAAGCGGTTCCTTTATTGACGCAAGCCCTCAAAGAGGTTGGGAAAGATGCTATTGGCGACAATGAGTTGGGACTTATCCGCCAATTTGTCGAAAACCATCCCGAAGCGAAGCTCGGGCAAGATTTGCTTCTTGCCCCTCAATGGGTTCAACAAATCATTAAAAAAGCGCTTAAAACAAAGATATGAAACACTGGCAACAATATAGTGAACAAGAGAGGTTGCAACTGCTTGACATTGTTGCAGCGCAAAAAGGTCTGCCACGAATAGCGATTGAGAAAGATTGGTGGGTGACAATGACGCTGAAAGCATTGTCTACAACTCAATTTTCACACCTGATGTCATTCAAAGGTGGCACTTCCTTATCCAAAGGTTGGAACTTGATTAGCCGATTCAGCGAGGATATAGATATTGCATTGCGCCGTGAAGACCGTTTCGCCATATCATCCACGTCTAAAAATCAGATGGCAAAGGCTCGCCGTGTGGCAAGACATTATATTGTAAGAGAATTGCCCAGCGAATTGGAACTAGCTTTGTCTGCTTTAGGTGTAACAGGCTTTTCTGTTATTCCCGAATTATCAAGAAACAAAGGCGGTGAAATGGTTGAGTTGCGTGCTACTACCCATCCGTCCACAATATTTGTGAACTATCAATCGGTAATGCCGGAACTATCGGATTACATTACGCCGCAAGTCAAGATTGAATTTAGCTGTCTGTCAATGGATGAGCCTGTTGAACAAAAGCTGTTGAACACATTCATCAGCGAGGTGGTACCCACTGCCGATGAAGTATCAGTAGAATTTTTGACGGTTATCCCAAAAAGAACATTCTTTGAAAAGATATTCTTGCTCCATGAGGAATTCCAAAAGGAAAAGCCGCGCAGTTATAGGATGTCACGACATCTTTATGACATTGAGAAACTGATGAATACGTCTTTTGGAGAAGACGCTTTGACCGACAGAACTTTATACGAAGCCATAGTTGCCCATCGAGCAACCTTCAATAACATTAAGGGAATAGACTATTCGCTTCATGCTCCACAAACAATCAGCATCATACCGCCCGAGAGGGTTAATAAAGCATGGAAGGATGATTATGAAGCGATGTGCAGAGATTTCATCTATGATACATCACCTTTGTCATTTGATGATTTGCTTCAGAAAATCGGAATTTTGCAAAACAAGATTAGATTATTGTAATGCTCTGCTGTCGCTGTAGGATATATGAAGACAGATCGTTTTGAGGAGCTTATTAAAGCTAAATCGGTCATTAGGCAGCGATAAGTTGTTCAAAAGCCATGAGGCACGAATTAGGCTTTTGGAGAATTTAAAAGTCTTAAGAAATACGCTAGCGATTTAATGACCGATTTGGGATAAATGAATCAAGTCGTAGGGATATTTCACGTCCCAGAGGAATAGGGCGTGGGCGGGCATGGAAGTGCCGGCGGCGCAGCGGTCTTTCTTCTCGATGATGCGGCAAAAGTCTTCTACTGTGATTTTGTGGTTACCCACATCGACGAGCGTTCCCACGATGGCACGCACCATGTTGCGCAAGAAACGGTCGGCGGTAATGGTAAACGCCCATTGCTCCACATTGGCGTCAAGCGGTGGCTCGCAGCGCTCCCATTGCGCCTCGGTGATGTGGCAGTTGTTGGTTTTCACATCGGTGTGCAGCTTGCTGAACGAAGTGAAGTCCTCATAGTCCATGAGGTGCCGTGCCGCCTCATTCATCATCTCAAAGTCGAGGTGCGGGTTGCACTGCCAGCTCAGTGAGCGCAGCAGCGGCGACTTGCCGGTGTGGGCAAAGTAGCGGTAGGTGCGGCTTGTGGCGTCGAAGCGAGCATGCGCGCTGTCATGCACCGCTATCACGTCGTGGATGGCGATGTCCTGAGGCAAGATGCCGTTGAGGCTGCGCACCAGCAGCGGCGGGTTAGCGATGGGCTGCTCGGTGTCGAAGTGAGCATACATGGTGGTGGCGTTCACGCCAGCGTCGGTACGGCCCGCTCCGGTGATGGGCGTGTCGTGGCGCAGCACCATCGCCAAAGCCTTCTCAATAGTCTCCTGCACACTTACGTCGCTGGGCTGAATCTGCCATCCGTGATAGGCGGCACCCTGAAATGATATTTTTAGGAAATAGCGCATGGCTTTTTAGTTCATAGTTCACAGTTCATAGTTCAGTTCTCGGTTGACAAGATGAACTTCAGCGGGTAGTGGAGACGTTGTGCCCAGAAGGTCTCGTTGTGGTCGTGGCCGCAAAAAACACGGTCCATGAAATGCTCACTGTCCCAACCCAGGTTCTGTATCATCTTGACTGTCTTGTATTCATGGGGAATGTACTGGCTGTCATATCCGGCATCACCACAGTCCATGTAGAGGAGGCAGGTGTTGGACTCGGGGAGCTTGGCTTTCACATAGTTGCGGAAGCCAGCAGCCCACGCCTCGCTGTTGAACTTGGGGTTAAAGAAATTCATCGACAGGTGGGTGGACATGCACACCGCGCCGCCAAACACCTGAGGATACTCACACAGCGCATACATCGAGATGAGTCCTCCCATGCTCGACCCCATCACAAAGGTGTGCTCACGCGTGGTCAACGGCTTGTAGCGGCGGTCGATAAATGGCTTTACCTCCTCGACGAGGAAGCGCAGATACTCGTCGCCCTTATAGAAGCTCACGTCAACGTCGGCACGCAGGTCTTCGGGCACATATTCATAGCATTTTGTGGGGAAATAGTCGTTGAGACGATTCTTGGTGTTGTCAATACCCACAACGATGCATCGCCTCATCTTGCCTTCGGCGATGAGCCGTCCCATCACCTCATCGACTTGCCACTCCTGCTTGTTCCATGTAGTGGTGGCGTCGAAAAGCATCTGGCCGTCGTGCATATACAGCACATCGCAGGGCTCGCCCATGACATACCCATCGGGTAGCCACACGGTAACGTTACGTGCCTCAATGTATTGTGACTTGAGCTGAGGAAAAAACTCTAGCCTTCCCATGCTCACCTGCTGTGGCGCCTCGGCTGGCTCCTGCGCCAGCATCGCCATTGTGCAACCCATAATTGCAAACACTAACGATATAACAATATTTTTCATAGCTTTTTCATATTTGTGATGCAAAAATAGTAAAAAATTCAATCGTTCATATTATATTTGCAAAATTATTAAGGTGGGTTCTATAAATTCCTAAAATGTTTTTTGTTGTTTCGGTCATATTATTTATCTTTTTGGCATCTTTTGTCTCAAATTCTTGAACTGTAGCTCGCTACTATTTCGCGTATTTGACACAAAACGTGCTCAAAAATCTAAAACAATCTGACTCGAGCAAGTTATAGAACCCACCTTAATGACATAGACCAAATATTATGTTTAACTAAAAATAGCAACAATCATGAAGAAAAATCGCTTATTATGGATTTTGATGCTGGCGTTAATTGTTCCTGCGCTGGTGTTGAGTGGCTGCAAGAATAAGAAATACCACTTAGACGACGATGAGGACGAAGACAGCACTGAGCAGGTGGAAAGTGACGACTCCGACTCCAAGAAAGAGAAGAAACTCATCTATGGGGAGTACAGACTTGACAATGAGAGTTTTGAGGCTTTCTTCGGGGAAGACATCGAACAGTCGGTAAAGGAGCAAGGTGCCAACCTCGACATTTTAACAAGCTTCAACTTCAACGACGATGACGATCTTGACGTTGAAATGGTGTATAATGCGTCAATCTATTTTCAAGAGATTCGCAATACCTTGAAATTCAACATAATGATTGGCGCTACAGGAAAATGGCATCACGACCAGGACCTCAAGCAGCTCACCGTCTCTATCGATGACCTGAAAGTAAATGATGTGGATTTCTCTTTTGCCAAAGAAGATGCCACCACCCGTGAAATCATGAGGCAACTCGGTGGCGAAGAGGGCTTGAAGCAGCAGATGATGAAAGAAATGAACATAGAAGACGAGATGGAGAAAGTGAAAAAGACACAAGTCTTTACCGTTACACGACTCCAGCCCGATGGGTTCACCATCAAACCTCTCGACAGCGACAAGAGAGTGAAATTTGAGAAAGTTGATATGGAGGAAGAAGTGGATTAAGAACCATTACAAGCACATAACAAAATCACCCCAAGAGCTCTGCAGTTCCTGGGGTGATTTTTTTAGTTGCGTTAACGGCAAGAGTGGCTAGCAATAGTGTTATCTCACTACTTTAGAAACCACTACCGAGCCGTCACTGTAGGTGGTCTTGACGATGTTCACGCCCTTGAAAGGCTTGCTGCTGCTCACGCCGGCGAGGTTGATATATTCCACGCCAGTCACCTGAGCTGCGTTCTCGACACGGCTGATGCCTGTGCTCTGCGAGAAATTGGCGGTTACGAGCACATCGCTCGCGGGCATCTCGAAGCTGAACTCGTCGCTGCGGGTGTTGAACAATGAAGTCTCTTCACCAGTTGTGAGATTGGTGACGATAATGCTCTCAATCTTATATTCATTGTTTGGCTCGGCAACAAAAGTCACCGTCTCACCCTCTTGCGACTTGTTGTCGAGGACACCGCCAGTGAGAGTGATAGTGCCGGTGCCTTCGGGCTGTACCAGAGTGTTCACCTGATAGCTCTCGGCCTGCTTGTAGAGCCACACACGGCCGTTGGGGTCGTTGTTGATGCTCTTGAACATGAACTGCTCGTTGTCGTAGTCGTAGCGGATAGTCTTGGTGGCGCTGCCCACGTTCTTGAACCAGCACAGGTAGTTGTACTCGGTAGCACTGATATACATGATGGCGCGGCCATAGTCGTTAGGAGTGCTGCTCACGGTGATGTTGTCGCCCTGGCCACGCAGGTAGCCGTTGCCAAGCTTGAACCATGCCACGGTGCGGGTGTTGCTGCCAATGGTAGAGTCTTGAACGCCCGTCATGCGGATTATCATCGCATCGCCATCAACTTTCACGCGGGTCTTGCCATCGTCCATCCATTCCACGATGGGCTTGGCTTGTGGAGTCACGTCGGCTGCCTCTTTGAATTTCATGACTTTGTCGTTGTACTGGCTCACCACTATATAGCTCTTGCCCTCCACAATCTGGCTGCGCTGGGTCACCAGCTCATAGATGTCGCCCTCGGGCTTCTCGTAGGTGATGTCGATTGAAGCGAAGCGCACGCCTTTGCCCTTAACGGCGAAGTTCAGGCTTGACGACTCGCCTTCCCAAGTGCCTGTGAACCCCTCACTGGTGTAGGTGCCAGGGTTGTTGGGATTGGTGTGGTTGGCAAAGAGTGTGATAGTCGATGGTCCCCAGTAGCTTGCATCGAGGTCACCCTCAACAGCGTCGTCCATGCAGTGGAACACAATTTTTGTGATAGTGTAGTTGTAGGAGAGCACTGTGAAGTTGGTGTTGGGGTTTGCCAACAGGTAGTTCACGTTGTTCATGCCGCCAGTCATTGTAAGGATAATGCCGTCTTTCACGCCATAATATACATTACTTGCATCAGAGAACTCGCCTTCATTGCGGGAGATGGTCACAGTCTTCTCGCTTGCAAATGTAGGTACTGTCATTGCAAGCAACATGATAAGAGTAAAAAATTTCTTCATAGATAAATGTGAATTTAAAAAATGATGAATTTCAATGTATTATAGGTTTTTTGTGTTTTGCCACTGCGTCAGCTATGTCTATAGACGCTCAAGGTCACTACTAGTTAAGCGAATGGGCAAAGGTAATGAAAATTATCTAAATATTAATGCACCCAAATCGTATTTTTTTATAAAAAATTGTAGAATGAGGAAAAGAATCAGCAAATATCTTTAGGTGCAGGTCGTATTTTGTCTCCCGACACCGTTATTTGACTTGTCGGGGACATGAATAGACCTAGAAAAAACAACCTGTTGTCGCCAAATGACCGATTTGGTTTTAAGGCATTAGGCGCTCTTTGTGGCGGGAGTCATAGTTACTTGTACAAGAATCGCTTGATGCTCATCTTCGGGGTTTTCTCGAAAGGGGCATCGAGCATTTCCACTTGTGAGATTTTGCTGTAGCCGGGCAGGGACTGGTTGGCCTCGTTGCGGATTTGTGCAGGCAGGGCGGCTCGGGTCTCATCGTCCATGTCTTTGGGCAGATCGGTATAGACTAGCACCACAATCTTCCCTTTGCGATCTACCACGAGACATTCGTCAACATACTGGCAGTTGGCGACAACCGCCTCCACCTCTTCGGGGTAGATGTTATGTCCCGAGGAGTTGAGAATCATCGACTTGATGCGTCCGCGAATGAAGATGTTTCCGTTCTTGTCCATTATGCCGAGGTCGCCAGTGCGGAACCATCCGTCGTCGGTGAACGAGGCGGCTGTGGCTTCGGGATTTTTGTAATAGCCAATAGTGAGGTTGGCACCACGAGCTTGTATCTCGCCCGCCTTGTGCTGCGGGTCTTCGCTGTCGATGCGTACCTCATGCACCGGTTTGCCGCACGAGCCAGGCACAAACTCTTTCCACCATGCGTAGCCCAGCAACGGACATGCCTCAGTCATTCCGTAGCCCACTGTGAACGGCAGCTTCATCTTCTTGAAGCACTTCTCGGCCTCAGGGTTAAGTGCCGCGCCACCCATGATGAAGCATTGCACCTGTCCGCCGAAGACTTTCATGATTGTTCGGCGTGCGGCGCTGTAAATCACCCGCTTCATGCCTGGGATGCGCATTAACTTTTTCCTCTTCTCCAAGGCGGGCTTGATGGAGCCGGCATATATTTTCTCCATCACCAGCGGCACGGTGATTACCATATAGGGCCGCACTTCCTGCATGGCTTTAAGTAGGGTAGTGGGAGAGGGGGTTTTGCCCAGGAAATAGACGGTGACGCCGTCAACATTGGGGTGTATGAACTCGATAGCGAGGCCATACATGTGAGCCATGGGGAGCATCGAGACGATGGTCTCGCCAGGGGTGTTGGGGAAGTGGGCGTTGGCAAACTCGTCGGTGTCGCTCATGGCTCCGTAGGTGAGCATCACGCCCTTGGGGTTGCCTGTGGTGCCCGAGGTGTAGTTGATGATCGCCAGGTCATATAAGTTGTCGCCGGGATAAGACACATCGCCAGGCATCATGCCGCTGGGATATTTTTCATTAAAAGCGTCCTCTCGCTTCTCCCACGCCTGTGCCACGGCATCATCGCGGTGCCACAGCATGCTGTTGTCCTTCACGTCGATGGCGGCGCGCAGGTTGGGCATGTCTTCGGGGTTCATCTTTGCCCAGATGTCATCGTTGGTGAAGAGCAGCACACTATCTGAGTGGTTGGTGAGCTTCGACACGCTGTCGGGGTGGAAGTCGGCAAGCAATGGCACCGCCACGCGCTCATTGGCGTTGATGCCCCAGAATGTCATCGCCCAGCGGGCGGAGTTGCGTGCGCAGATAGCGATTTTGTCGCCCTTCTTGACACCTGTGGCTTCAAAGAATAGCCGCATCTGCTCGACGTGAGTGGCAAGATTGCCGTAGGTGAATGACTCGCCTCCGTAGTCACAGAGCGCTTTCAAGTTCCAATGATTATGGACAGTGTTCTCTAATGTCTTCAGATAGTGCTTCATAGAAATGAGTGTTAACAGTAAATAGTAGGTATTGAGGTCAATACAATTTTACAAACCACAAAGTTACAACTTTTTTCTTAAAACTCACCTATTAGTTGTGATTATTTTGGAAAATGTGGTTTCGATTGTCGTTATTAGTATTCCGTGAGCATGAATGCCATGTAAAGTGGCAGAGTCAAGGTTGAGTTGCTTTTCCCAATGTTGTAGTCACCTAATTTGATGGCATGTGTCACGTGATAATGCTCTGGATGCTTGAGAATGGTCTTCAGCGACTTGGTGTTGCCAGTGCTTGCTTTACATTCTAGGGGGTAGCATTCCCCTTTGTAGCGAATCACAAAATCTATTTCCAATCCACTATTCTTCTTGAAATAGTAGAGTTTTCGTCCCATTTTCCCTAAAATGTCGGCGACAAGATTCTCGAAGATTGCTCCTTTGTAGCCAAGCATATTGCCTTGCATGATACTCCAAGCGGTTCCCTCTTCAAGCATACTCACTAAAAGCCCAATATCTGCCATATATGCCTTGAACGATTCTTTAATAGCGTTGCCGTCAAGAGGCAATTCGGTGATGCTCAAATTGTAGCATCTCCTGATGATTCCAGCATCTTCAATCCATTGCAGGCTGCCTTGGTACTGACTGGCACGGGCGTTGTTGCGAATGATGGAATAAGTGAATTTTTTGTTCTCACGAGCCAATTGCGCTGGAATTGACTCAAAGCACTCTTTGATGAGCGGTTGGTCATGATTGGAGGCATATTTTATCATGTCATCTTTATAGGCGTCAATTATGTATCGCTGGATGGTTTGTACTCGATTCATGTCGTTGAAGGTAAATAATGCTGACACTGCTGCTGGCATCCCTCCCACAATCACATATTTCAATAACAACTCCCTCATGCGACGATGAATAGCTTCGTTGACAGGTTCTTGTCGCTCAAAGCATTGTCGCAGGTAATCAAAGTGTTGTGGCTGCACTCCATTTGCCCACAGCCATTCCTCAAAGTCCATGGGATACATATTGATGATTTCTTCAAACCCCACAGGTATTGAAGCCTGATTATCTGTTTTATCGGGCAACTTGTAGCCACTCACTCCGAGTAGTGACCCTGTGCATATCACATCATAACGACCATCAAGGGCAAAAAATTTGAGCGACGCTCTGGCTCTTGGGCATTCTTGTATCTCATCAAGTATTAAGCAAGTTTGCCCTGGCACGAACTTTACACCCGGCATTCCGAGAGTGATGTTGAGTACTATAGTATCGGTGTTTAATGCTCCATCAAAAAAGTCTTTATACTCTTCATGCTCATGAAAGTCGATATATATTATGTGCTTATAGTTTGCCTTGGCAAAGGCTCTTACACTGCTGGTTTTTCCACACTGTCTGCACCCCTTAATTACAAGGGGATTGTGATTTCTCCGAGCCTTCCAATCGAGAAGTGTTTTTTCTATTTTTCGCTTATACATCGCTATATATTTGTAAATTAACCGATTATATGTGATATTTACACTTTTTTAAGTGACTTTTTGGTGCAAATTTACACTTTTTCAAGCGACTTTCCAAATATTTCTTACACTTTTTCAAAGGACTTTCAGGTAGAATTTTACACTTTTTCAAGGGACTTTTGGACTGAATCTTACACTTTTTCAAGGGACTTTTGAGTGGAATCTTACACTTTTTCAAGGGACTTTTGTATGTTATGTGCGGCTGATTTCCAGTCTCAGGACGCGGATGGGGCGGTTGTCGCCTTGGTATTGGTTTGGGTCGATGCAGGTCTCGCCAGTGGGAATGAAACCGCATTTCTCCATCACTCTGCCTGAGGCGGGATTGTCGATGAAATGGCCGCTGATAAGTGACGGGATGTCGGTGGTGGCTTGTATGTGGTCAAGTATCAGCTGCAATGCCTCGGTGCAGATGCCTTGATTCCAGTAAGGTTTTGCTATCCAATAGCCTATGAGCGGTTCGCCATCACGAGCGGGGAGCTGGCAGTCGCATGATGGTCCATAACCGATTGCGCCAATGGGTTCTCCACTCTCTTTATGAACGATTGCCCAGGTGGTGTCGTTATTGAATAGAGTGCTGATTATCTCCTGGCTCTCCTCCACGCTCTTGTGCGGTGGCCACCCCGCGCGAGAACCCACATCGGGGTCGCTAGCCCACTTGAACAGCGCCTCGGCATCACTGTCGCGCCATAGCCGCAATTTTATTCTCTTGTTCTCCATCTTTTCAGCATTGGGAAGAATCGTTGCATCATTGTGATGTATTCCTCGCGGGTCATGGGTTGTGGAATGTTTTTGTTCACCTCGTCAATGAATTGCGCGCAGTGCTCAATCATCTCATCCATAGTGCAGTCCTGCAAGAACTTGCCGTCCTGGTAGCAATATTTGCAGTAATCAAAGCAGATGCTGCCGTCGGCATTGGTGCCGCAGTCCTCATTTTTAGAGAGCGGCATTCCGCAGCTCTGGCAGAACTGGGGCAACTGGCCAGGCTGAAAAGCCTTCTCCTTGGCTGGGAAGGTGGCTTCGTACGCGTCAAAGGCTTCGGGGTTGGCATCAGCGACGAAATAGCCCTTTGGCGGATAGTAGGTTGCCTCTCTTATGCCATTGCTTTTCAGCCAGCCGGGGATGAGCTCTTGGGCGAGGAAATAAGGCACCTCGGCATCACGTGGCTCGGCATGGTAATGGATGCCGAGCGAGCTGGCAAGGCCAAAGCCCGCGTTCTTGTAGAACTCGATATTTCCCTCCATGCACAGGAAGCCGATACCCATGTCACGAGCCTTGTCAAGCGCATAGTTAAGCAGCTTGATGCCATAGCCCTTGCGCTTGTAGTCAGGGTGGATGCTGATGGGTCCGAAAGTCCAAGACGGGCGACGGCTGCCGTCGTCAAGCACAAGTTCAGCCTTTGAGAACATGATGTGGCCAATAATCTTGCCATCCTCTTCCATCACAAGGTCAAGTTCAGGAATAAAGTCAGGGTTGTTCCTATATTGATTAAGCACAAAATGCTCGGTGCATCCAGGGCGGTACACGTTCCAAAACGCCTCCCGCGTAAGTTCCTCCACCTCACGGTAATCTTTGGGTTGTTCTAATCTTAGGTTCATAATTCTTGTATATCGCTATTGTGAGTTTGCTGGCTGATGAGTGGTGTCATGTAGATAGGTAATAACATAGTTTGACCATCGTGGCCCAAGTCTTTAGTATAAATTAGATACCTTTCTCCAATTCGCGATGAATATTTCTGGCAGAATGCGTCGAGCGAAGCATGAGTCTTATATCCCGAGGATTTCACTTCGATAGGGCAAATCTTATTCTCACGTGAAAGAAGAAAATCTATCTCATAGTTGTGTGTCTCATCCTTTGGCCATGTATAATAGAAAAGTTTGTTGCCCGACGAGGCAAGAATCTGTGCTATCATATTTTCATACACATAACCGAGGTTTGTGTTGAGTTTGTCATTTAACAGTTTCTGATATATGATATTATCGGTGTGATTTTTGTCCCAGTAGGCAAGGGTCACGAACAAACCTGTATCAGCACAGAAAATCTTGTATTTGGATAAGTCTTTTGTCAGTGACATTCCAACATTAGGGTCATTTGAATGATATGAGAAAAGCGTCGTTTTGCTGTCTTCAAGGTTTTTCAAGAGCTCAATTAGCTTATTGTCTTCAATATCACCAAGTACAGCATAAGGTTTATATCGATTGCTTGTTTGGCTGAGTTGAGATGGTATTTCCATAAAGAGAGTCTCTAATCGTCCTGTTGGATCGAGTTTTTGAAAGTCATCTTGATAAATATTGATGATAGCACGTTTCGCTTGGTCCACCAAGCTGAAATTATTCGTCTCAATAAAAGTGTTTACTGCTTGAGGCATTCCACCTATCAGCATATAGAGCCTGAAGTCACGCATTTTGTCTCTATGTGCCCTGTCAAGTGGAAGTCTTTTTTCATAGAATGTACGAAGCAAAGGCATTGTCGCCTCGTCTCCTAAAGCCCATCTGAACTCTTCATAATCCATTGGATATAGCGTGACGCGTTCCTCTTCACTAGGAAGAGTTATATTTTGAGTGTTCTTTTTAATACTGATAAGTGAACCTGTCTCAATATAATCGTAGCGCCCATCTTTAACCAAATACTTTATGGCTTGTCGGGCAAGGGGGCAATTCTGCACCTCATCAAAAATAATTACCGATTTACGTTCTTTCAAGACAACATTGTATATGGCTTGAAGTTGCAGAAAGATATAATCCTTGTTCATTAGGTTGCTGAACAAAGACTTCACATCATCAGAAGCCTCGTTAAAATCAATGAGTATGTAGGACTCGTACTCGTTTTTAGCAAAAGTCTCAACAAGAGTTGATTTGCCCACACGACGTGCGCCTTCTATCAAGATGGCAGTCTTTCCATTTTGTGTACGTTTCCATTCGAGAAGCCGGTCATAAAGTTTGCGCTTGAAAAATCTTTCCATAATCAAGATGATAGATGGTTAATCTTGGGTGCAAAAATAGCATGTTTTTTTTTGTTACGCAAATCTTTTTGTAGAAAATATCCGAAAATACGTAAATCTTTTTATGGAAATTATCCGAAAATACGCAAATCTTTTTGTAGAAAATATCCGAAAATACGCAAATCTTTTTGTGGAAAATATCCGAAAATACGTAAATGTTGCATGATAGTTAAAAAATAGACACTGAAAAAATGACTCAAAACGGCTATAAAAATGAAAAATGTTGTACTTTTGTGGTCAGATTGCTGATGAAACAACTGCAAGAACGATGAATTTGCATTATTGGATGGGATAAAGGTTCTGCCCCTGATGATGCTAGATATTGATATATAGAACCATTCACTCAATACTTATGAAAAGATTCACAATGTTTTACCTGTCGTTTTTTGTTGCCTTATTGATGATGGCTGCCAACAATGACGGGAGTTTTTTC